>Ga0180438_10011940_pt1 | contig 10405 bp, 9 predicted proteins | sample SS_ome_12_FD_132455 | JGI IMG/M metagenome (GOLD analysis project Ga0180438, IMG submission 132455) | Hypersaline lake sediment archaeal communities from the Salton Sea, California, USA - SS_3_D_2 metaG | ecosystem: Environmental > Aquatic > Non-marine Saline and Alkaline > Hypersaline >... | reverse complement strand
GCTGTTCCGTCAGTTAGGGTTGAGCCTGTTATGGTGCCTGTAGTGGTTAAGTTCTCATCATCAAAACTAATAGTCCCTGTGCTGTCTGATATTACGTTTCCGTTTAGGTTAAGAGTATCTACATCAAGGTTACCGAAAGTCCCAAGCCCTGTTGTGGTTAAAGCTGCATCTCCAAAGTCAAACTCGTCTGCAGATTCGTCAAAGGTAATAGTGGCATCGTTGTTTGAAGCGTCAAAAGATAGAACTATGTCTGTGGCTGTGTTATCTCCTATAGTAAATAGATGTCCTTGAACAGTTAGGTCATCTGTTGAGGTTAGTTGTTCACCAGTAATGGTAGTAGAAGCAGTGATAGCTCCTGTTACATCTAAAGCTACTGTGGGAGCAGCGTTCTCTATACCTATAAATCCTGTAGCACTGTCAAGAATTAAATCTCCAGTATCACAATCCACATAGCCATCTGTTCCATCGTGATAAATATGAAAGTCTTGGTCTTCTCCAAATGTAATAGCACCGTCTAATGTATTAGTATCGTCAACATCTATTACTATTGCACCGTTAGCTATAGTAGATGGTATGAAGAAACCATAATTAGTATCTGCTCCACTTACTTCAATATAGGCTCCGTAGTTTGTTGTTGTTCCATCGGTATGACCATCAACTTTAGTGTAAAACCCATAATTATTTTTTATGGCTGTTCCTGCTGTCAAAGTTCCAGCTTGGTTTACTTCAAAATATCCGCCATAATTAGTCTGAGTAAAAGTTCCAGCAGCATTATTATAGTTTGTCCACGCCTCTACATAATTTTTCATTCCATAATTTGTTACCGTAGTTCCTGTAGAGGTTAATGTTCTTTGATCTATAACTTGGTTATCAATAGCAATGTTTTCTTCACTTATTCCTAAAATAGGGGTTGCACTATGAGCACTTGTTACTCTAAAATCACTTTGTAATCCACGATTAGTTGTACCTGCTACAGTAGGACTACCATTTATCGGAGCATCTATTGACATATAGTTGTATATTCCAAACCCAGCTGTTCCGCTGGTTTGTGCAGCGATTGACATCTGCCTTTCAAGATAAATACCATACATAGTTTGAGCCGTAGTATAGCTAACACCGTCAATCCTTGCACCATAAGAATCAGAAGCATCTAAAGATAAATAAAAGGGATATGAGCCTAAAACACCACCATATGCTATACCTTCATCAAAGCTTCCTCCACCTGTAGAAGTAATATCTGCATCTCCAAAGTCAAACTCGTCTGCAGATTCGTCAAAGGTTATTGTTGCATCATTGGCTGATGCTTCAAAAGATAGGATTATGTCTGTGGCAGTATTGTCGCCAAGGGTCACTGCATGTCCCTGAACAGTTAAATCATCCGTAGAAGTTAGTTGCTCCGCTTGGATAGTTCCTGTGGTAGTTAAGTTCTCATCGTTTAAATCAACATCTCCTCCTGCTGCTGTAATAGTTAAGTCACCTGATGCTGCATTAATGGTGTTTCCGTTGATGTTGATATTATCTACTGTGAAGTTGGTTAGACCAGATAAAACTCCTCCTGTTAGAGAGGCTGTGCCGTCAGTTAGGGTTCCTGTTGTTATGGTGCCTGTTGTAGTAAGATTTTCATCTGAGATGTCTATCTCACCTCCTGAAGCTATGATTGTCAGTTTACCATCGTAATCTACTTGGAGGGTTGAGTAGTCTGTACCATCGTCATAGGAGATGGCAAACTGAGGTGTTGTGGTGTTTAGTATTTCAAAAGGATAGTCAGGTGTTGTATCTCCAAAGCCTACGTTACCTGAAACGTATAGTTTGGCTGAACCTGCATCTGTAGCTCCCAGAGCTATGTTGTAGGCTGTATCATCTGGGTAAAGGTTGTTAGATGATAATGTCCAGGGACCGGCTGTGGAAGACAGGTTGGCCCAGGTTGCGTTACCTGAAGCGTCAGAGGTTAGAATATATCCTGCAGAGGAGCCGTCTGTCATCTGGAAGTTGGTTGTCTGGGTTTTGCCTCTGACAATGAGTGCTGTTGTTCCTTCTTGGGATGGTGATACTGTTGTTTGGCCTTCAATAGTGGTTGAGTCAGCTAGTGTGAAGGTAGGTGAGGTTCCTACAGCATCGAAGGTAACACCACCAGAGGAGGTAATTGTTTGGGTTGTGTAGTTTGAGTCGTCATACCCGACTTTAAGCTGTGGCGAGGAGTCTATAATGAAAGTGGCAGCTCCAGAGTATGTTTGGGCTCCAGTTACAGTCAGGTCTCCTGTTATCTCAAGATTGCCTTCAGCTGTAACGTTTCCTGTTGTAGTAAGGTTTCCTTCTGTATCTATTGATAGTGTGGTAGATCCTTGACCTACTGTCAGTGTGTTTTGGATGGTAGTAGCTGATTCAAAGGTTGAGGTAGCTTTAACTGTAAGCAGATCTGAGTTGTTAGAACCTATTGAGGCTGAGTCTGACACGCCTAGGGATTTTGTACCTGTAGCTCCTGATACACCAAGAGAGGTAAAAGAACCTGATCCTCCGACCTGGAGACCCTGGGAGGCTATGTAGACTGGTGCTGTAGAATAGTTTGTGTTTGTGGGTTGGACTTTCAGTTTGGAAGACAGTTTCTGTAGGTTTTCTATGTCTTGTTCCCATTGTTTGATTTCATTGATTTGAGCTTGGAGTTGGGATACCTTGTCTGAATCTACAGTTACTACTTCTCTGACTGTTTCTCTGACAGGTTGGATTACCTGGTTGACTGTTGTTGATCCTCCTTGTTGTGTTGTAGGTTGTTGTTGTTTTAGTTGTTGGATTTCTTGTTTTAGTTCTTGTACTTCTTTCTCTTCTTTTTCTACAAAGACTACTTCTTTTTCTTGTGTTTTTCTTTCACCTTGAGCGAAGTTGAAGATCTCTTTGGCTGATTCTGTGATAGAGTGGCCTGCACTCTTTAGGCCTGAGAAGAAGTCTTGGGTTTTTTGGGAAATACCAGAGGCTACCTTTTTTGTGCCTTGAGATATATCTTTCCCAAAATCTATTGTCTTTTCTTTTAGAATACTAAATCCTTCAGAGAAAGTTTCTGTTGTGTCTGAAAAGGCTTCTAAAGCATTGGCCCGTTGATTTCTGAAGCCGGTTTTAAGCCATTGAGTATATTGGCTGACCGCGTGACCAAATTCCTTTCTTATCTCTTCAAACCTGTATGTAAAGGAAGAAAAGCCATCTATTACAGTAAAGATGCTATCAACTCCAGCTTTCGTTGTTCCAAAAATAATAATGTCTGCTGATTCCGAAAAATCATTGACCGTTGTTGAAAGAGAGCTATCTATTTCATATACAACCCATTTTAAAATTGTGTCTCCTGCTTCAGGTATTACTTGTCCTAAGCTTATTCTTGGATTTTTAGGACTGTCAGCAACAGCTTTACTGATTTGACCTGAGAAAGTTGCTCCAAAAGCGGTAGAAATCTTTCTAATATTGTTTGTTACAGAATTATCGAAAGCAAGTTTTGAAAAACTCTTTTCTGTCGTTTTAAAAATATCTACGAAAACTTTGTCTGCCGCAGAACCAAAAACATAAACAAAATCATCCGTATCTTCAAAAATAGAGTTAATAGAATCTGAGCTTTCTTTAACTATCCATTCTGCTATTTCGTCTCCAGAAGCAGAAATGCTCTCTATGATAGATTCTGTTTTTCTTAAAAAGGGCCCTATAACCAGTAAAGCAAGAATAAATATAAAAACAAAACCAAAACGGAGTACTGGTAATTTAACATTTTTATGGGGTAACTTTTTTAGATTGCCAACAGGGAGATTCTCTGGCGGCTCAACATTTTCCTGTTTGTACTTTCCAGGTCTTTTTGGTTTCAGTTGTTTTTGATATTCTTTAACATCGGCAATATACTCTTGCAGCCATTGTTTTTTAGTTACCCAGTTCCTGCCTTTTTTCATGGCTTTTAATTTGCCTTGACGAGCACGTAAACTCAGATACTCCTGTGAATACGAGCAGTATTTAGTCGCTTCTCTAAGCGAAATATATTGTTCACTTTTTTTCAGGGATGGGTTTGGAGATGGCATGTCGTTTGTTAAATGCGGAATACCTTAGTGATATCCGATACACACTTTCTGGCAAAGGTTTTTACTTCACCTTATATCTATTGTCCCCTTTAAAAAGATTCTGTCAACAAATACGCTGTGGATAAATGTTTTTACCAACTAAAAAATATTTCTATTTATGGTTGATTGAAAATCAGGAACCATAGTTTCTGGGATTGCGTTAAGCATTATTTGTAAATACTTTACTTCTATACTGGCTGTCCCATATTTCAAATTATTCTCAAATCTAAGTGCTAAAGGGAGACCAACTAATTTCCCCTCTTGAAGCTGGATTAGTGGATATTGCAATCTTTGTGTCTCAACTAATATTTTAATTTGCATTTTTATTTCTGAAATATTAGCTGCTTCTTTGGCGTGTGCCGGATTAGTAAAACAAAAAGCCATAAACAAGACTTCTATTAATATGGTGTATCTATGCTTTATCATTTTTTTGAATTTTACCGAAAATCTTAAAGTTTCTCGGTGCCTTGTAATAAACACTTATCTGATAATAATACCACAGTTTATGGAAAAATAAAAAATCCCTGCATAGTTTTCTATACAGGGATTAAGCAGAGTTCCAAAGCCCCCGAGGAACCAAGATGTTAAAAGGTCAAAGACTTAAAACAGGGAAAGGGTTATTTACGAATAGCGGCAAACCGGCATCCAGGTGACCACTCATTTACAAACCAAAAGAGACCTAGATCACGTTCGCCCTCGCTTAGACCGAGAAATGCTACACAAAGATCACCACATTGCCGTAAACAAATTGAACCAAAAGCTACTATAGCGAACTGCTTTTGAAGATCTGGATATGATTCACCAAGGGCTAGAAGCTCCTCTATTCTGGCTGGATAAAAACCATGGTTGTGTATTTCGGAAATAATAGTATTCGATGTAATGTCCCGAATGAAGCTAAACAATGTAATCTTAATTTCATGTCTGCCCTTACCTTTTATCGGAAAATGAGTCGCTGTTATATCACTGTTTGTCCAATCATAATTACCAGCCTGTATCATTTCAGTAAGAGACCGATTGTAGTCGACAATAACTTCATATTCTTTCTCTGACATCTCAGTTAAAAAGTTATGTTGAATCATATGACACCGTCCTTTCTTTGACTAATTGTTAATGTACCTTTGAAACACAACATATCGCTGCAATGTATGCGGTATTTATATTTGAGGGTACAGAAGGCTTGTAATTTCTACCCTACTGAGCAAAGGTTATTTTGTCAGAATTTTTGGAGATCCTTTAGGAAATAACCACTCTTCAGTAGGCAAAGAAATCAGAATCTTATGATATATATATGAAGGAAGGATTTGACTTTGAAGAATACACTTAAATAATAAACGATACAAGGTACGTCTTTTATAGCAGATGTAGCAGATTTTTGTCAATATTTTGTGACACAATAGTCATTCGTCATTGCACATTCCACAGATTTTGAAACGAAGGCAAACAAAAAAGGAAGCAGTTTTTTTGCTTCCTTTGCTGGAGAAACTAATTGCTGCTCCAGCTTTTACAGGCTCTCGCAAACTCACAGTCCTTGCACATAAAGCTTTGCCGGGGAAAGAAGATATTCTCCTTCACACCCGATGCACCTGCTGAGCCAGGTGGAAAAACCGGCGATAATCAAACCTGTCTTTTTCGGCTTCCAGCTTGATAACTTTCGGCTTTTTGTTTTTTACAAAATCCACCAGCCTGAAATGCCTCGGTTCTCTCTGATAGAGCATCTTATAGGCATAACCGTAGGCTGTTAGCTGAAGGTGGTTTTCAAGGTCTGATTCTCTCATGGTCTGGCTTGAAGTCTTGAACTCAACAATAGTGTCATCCTTTTCTATCAGGTCGATATAGCCTTCGATATCAACTGGCAGTTTCTCACCTGTCTCGAAATCAACTAACGGCAGCGTAAAGGCAACTTCTGCTCCAACCGGCTTTTGGTAGGCCTGATCAAAATACATAGCCAACATCTCCTTGCCAAGTACTTTCAGCTTGGAACCTGTTTCTCCATTTCTGTAATGGAGCTTGGTATCCAATGTTTGGGCGTACCAGTCGGCGTCAAAGACCGAGAGCAGCGTTTTCCGGCTTGCCTTGTCACCGTTCATTCGCTGCTTGTGCAGCCAGGCTAAGGCCGCATGAATGGCAGATCCGAATGCTAAGCCTGATGGCTTGAATGGCTTTGGCAGTTTGTCAATATAGTTAAACTTGTACTTTAAGGGACAGTGCAGATACAGATTTATCTGACTACAGGAAATATGATCCATTTTTTGTCACCTCCTTTCGCAGGTTTTAAGAAATGTTAAAAAATACAACAAAACGTGGTTACTGGGATTGAAGTACTAGATTCGGAAGGTCAATCAAGACTTCTTTAGGCATTGGCCGATTTAAAGCGTATTGCTTTATCAGCAGAGCAATGAATCCTGCCACAACGGTTGGACAGTAAATAATTGACCTGCCAGAACAAGATAGATTCTCTGCGTCTTCATAGAGGTTGTTCTCATAGAAGTTTACTTCATCCGGCTCTTTCGGATGCACAGCATAGAGCCTTGCAAATTCTGCTCCCATCCTGGCATCAATTAAAAGTGTGATTTCTTTTCTACGCTTGGCCCTTTTCCAGAGGTTAATCCTGGCGTTCATGTTATCAACGGTGGATATAACAACATCTCGGAGCTTCTGGCCTCGGTAGCGGTTATTGACAGGTGTTATAGCAATACCAGTCAGTTCTTTGGTAAGTCTGGCTAATGCATCAACCTTCGGGTTGCCAATTTCTGAAATTTTGCACAACTGGTTCGGTATATTGACCCTCTCCAGTGTATCTGAGTCCCAGACAGAGATGTTGGAACAACCCATTTTAGCCAATGTCACCACGGCAGCAGAGCCGATGGCTCCTGCTCCAATTACAGTAATATGGAACTTCAATCTTCCAGGCTTGATAATATCCAACTGCCTGGTAAATCGGTTCGGTATTCTTTCTGCTTGTCTCATGTCTCTTCCTTTCTGTGTTAAAACATAAATTCTGTTTCATCATACATATCAGGCAAGTTGGCCATGTCAGCTAAGGGACAATCCCCCACAACGTGCCAGTTGCCACAATAAACGCAGTAATGCTCTTCTTGAGTTCCAACGAAAGTATTTGCTCTGCTCGTTATCTTCTTAGGAGCATATTTGACCGAGTCTTTGACTTCTCTAGCAAATTTCTCAGATAATTCGCTGTTCTTTGAAATCTGGTAATAGACGGGTATATTGTCGAACACTACAGGTACTGGCGTTGCAATATCCAGACGACAACGAACCTGGAAATTTCCAGCGACCACGATGCTGACAAGATAGTTGTTAACCAACAGCTTGCAGGTAGCGTCATCGGTGTGAGACCAGAAGGTATCCATATCCGGGTGGCTGTGTGCCCAGCACTTGATTCGCTGAGCTTCTTGTTTTTCACCGTCCTTGATTAAACCTTCCATCAATTCAGCGACAGCAGCCTGGTCAAGCTCGGTATTGACAGATGAGCAGGACTGCTTGAGCAGGTAAAACCGCTCGATGATAAATACAGAGCCTTCCTGCAAGACAGAACCCAAACAGCTTATCTCCCTGGATGTGGAATACACCCAGCCAAATAGCTGCTCAAAGGCATGGCTACTCAAAATCACGGCCATATTGTCAGAGACAGACACGGTGGTATCTTTTCCGTTAGAAATCCTGATGCCTGCTGGCCAGCGGTCAACTTCATCTACAACCTGCGTTTCTGTTACAGTATTTTTATCCTTGGTTTTCATTTTCAGTTACCTCCATTATGGTTTTTGACTTTTCAAAATACGGACACTCTTTGCCACATTCTTCATAGGAGCAGTTTTCACCGCAGGGATTCTGCAACTGCAATTTGTCATTGAACTGGCAATTCAGATAGCAATGCTCGGTTCCCTTTTCCTGACAGTCATCACAGGGGCTGAACCTTACAAAGTCTTCATTGTGCTCACATTCCAGGTAGCAATAATCTGTTCGGTAGTCATAGCAGTCCATGCAGGTGTATTGGCCGCTGTTATGGTCGCATTCGAAGATGCAGTATCCACTGCAAGATTCATCGCAGTTTTCACAGGGTTCATCCTCTTCGTCATAGTATTTGCCGGTTGGATCATAGTGACTTATTTTCTCGTAAGGGCTGTCGGGGTTGTAAGAACTCAGGAACTGATACAGCAGCTGCAAAGCCTCTGCCATTCGCATTGTGCCAATTAGCTTCGGTATTTCCGAGGAAATGTTTCCCAGACAAGGGCTTCCATCGGTAGCTACGTGAGGGTGAGGACAGTCTGCATTCGGATGCTCATCGAGAGGTTCAAACCGGATATTACCTTCTGCATTGATACGAATACTGTAGCTTCCCACGGGAAACTGCCAGTCGTTATAATCAATAGTGACCGGGCCGGTAACAGCAACCAGTTCTCCATCCGACTGAGGTTCAATGGATGTAAATTGACCGGATGCCATAAGCTCGATCAAGGAATGTGCCTGCCTGCGATATAATCGGGGCTTTTTTATCTGCTGGAGCTTTTTTAGGAATTTGATTTCCTTTTCCAGCACCGGCTTTTGCCGCTCAAAGGTGCAAATCGTCACATAGGCATACCTTGCTCGTTCCTCGAACTCCTTGAAGCTCTTTTCAGTTTGCTCAAGCTTTTTTTCTGTAGATACGGCAAAAAGGTTACATAAACCCTCTGTCATTTTGCGTCTCTGCTCCAAGAGCTTAGCTGTCATTCTAAAATCCAAAAGCTCAATGGATTGCTCAACAATGTAAGCTAAAAGCTTTCTTGCAGCTTCGTTTTCTGTTGCTGTCAGTTCGATTGGAATGACTATCCGGTTGTGATCGACATAGGCTATGGGAATGCCGTCCTCGTCTGTGACTGGCTTTTCATCGGGTAGGTCCAGGTCGATATCGACCAGAACCTGCTCGTCTGAAAGCTCATAGGTTTTGCCGTTTACTCTAAGTGAGCTTATCTTGCTTGTCCTTTGCTTGCTGTCAGCTACTGCCATACATACACAAACAGTATTTTCTGAATAGCCCTCGTAATCTGAGAGCTTCCGAAAGACCGCGGGCTTGTCTGTCTTGTAGGCTAAGTAGTGAAGGATGTTTCTGATTTCGTTCTTTGACATGGCCAGTGTTGGCCATAAATCTATCGTTATTTGCATTACATTATTTGTCTGTATCATTTCTGGGTCTCCAAAAAATAAGGGCCGGAAATTTGAACCGGCCCTTTGGTTGACATTGCAGTTTTTTCAGGAAAACTTTAGCTTTTCCCTCCTTCGACCTTGGGTACAATCAGAATGGTTGCACCGGTGGTAACCGGTGTATCCAAGGTGGCGGCAGAGCCGTTGACTCTTAAGTTGCCTAAAGCTTCGATACTGCCGTAGGTGTTCTCGGCAGCTTTTAGAAGCGAGCCATCTTTTCCGATTACCTTGCCGCTGTCTGGATGTGAAAACACATCCCGGATGGTTCCGTTTTCCTGTACCTCGATGCTTACCGGTTCTCCGGTCAGTCTGAAAATCTCTACTTTCATTCTTGTTCCTTTCTTTTAAATGGGGTTAATAAAACTCTTCTAAAAACACTTCTTGCGGACTCCTTTCCTTTTTGTGTGCACACTTTGAACTTAACAAACAGGTTACTTGCGGGATTCTTCGATTGACCTGAATAACTCAGGGGCTATTTTCTCCAGGGTCTTTGGCTGCCAATAAAGGTCCCTTTCGATGGGAAGTCCCATCGGGCCTCTGACACTTTCAAGCTCTGTGAGACTAAAATAACCGAGCTCTTTTTCGTGACCGTCCACCAGACCGAAGAAGGTATCTTTGCCGTCAAACTCGGTGGCCCAAAACGTCCAGTTAGAATCAGGTGTAAAGAACTTCACGTAAGCTATGGCCTTGCTGCCCAGCTTTTCCTGGGAATAAAGGGCGGGAAGCTTTTCTCTGATCTTTTTGGTCAATAGCTTCATTTTAAGCTTACCTTCTCTCTGATTCTTCCAGCAGGCTTTCGATCATCCTGCTGGCTTCGATCTTGGTCACATCTTCCAGTGAGCTTACGTGCAAAAGCTCTTTTAGCCTTTCGTGGGCTTTTTCAGGCTCCAGGCCGCGTTCTGCCAGAATCCTGAACAGATACCGTTTCTGAGCTTCGGTCATATCGGAATCGCCGTTTGGGTAATTGCCTTGGGGCTTGTCCCTTGAATAATCCTGCCTGTCTGATTCCTTTGTGTGCAGATACAAATCCAACAGGTGCTCTCCATTAGCTGTCCTTACTTCGATACATCTAACATTCTTTGCCATTTTCAGATCCTCCAAATATAGGGTTTTTAATGTTCTGT
>Ga0180438_10011939_pt1 | contig 10405 bp, 8 predicted proteins | sample SS_ome_12_FD_132455 | JGI IMG/M metagenome (GOLD analysis project Ga0180438, IMG submission 132455) | Hypersaline lake sediment archaeal communities from the Salton Sea, California, USA - SS_3_D_2 metaG | ecosystem: Environmental > Aquatic > Non-marine Saline and Alkaline > Hypersaline >... | reverse complement strand
GGCAGGATCGGCACGGCTGGCATCCATGGGTGAGAATTCAACATCGTTCACATAGCTCCTGGCCCGAGCCACCGTCTCCCGCGACATCTTCAGGGCCTCATCGCGGCTCTTCTTAAGCTGGTGGGCAAGATGAATGTCGGACGCCGAAAGGAAAACGTGGATCCGGGGATGTTCGGCCTCTTTCACTGCCTCCCAGGCCCTGTTCACACCCTCAATGCTGGCCAGGCTCAGAGCACAGATTGTGGGGCGCCTGAGCTCCCGGGCAATCAGGCGGACAGCTTCAAAGTCGCCGATCGAGCTGGCGGGAAAGCCTGCTTCAATGACATCGACGCCGAGCTTATCAAGCTGTCTGGCTATTTCCAGCTTCTCCGTGAGGTTCAGGCTGGTCCCGGCAGCCTGCTCGCCGTCCCGCAGAGTAGTGTCGAAAACGATAACTTTGTCCATCTCTAATCTGGCGGTTTGGTTGCTTTCTTCCTATCAAGTTCTCCCATCTCCAAATGTGCCTTTTCTTCAATTCTGACTAACACCTTCCTATAAACAAGGAATATCCCGGCAAATGAAACGGCTCCCGCAATGGAATTGCCTATTATATGCTTACAGCCGACCGCCTGCACAAGAAAAATAACGGAGAGCGCAAACATAAACATGTAAAATAAGCAAAATGCACCGTGTAGACTGAACCGCTTCTTCGTCTCACCGCTGCCATAGGTCGATGCTTGCTCGTCCCGAGGATAGATTACTGAATAGTCTGCAAGTTGCCACTCCCGACGCATAATTATTTCGGCCATACGAGAGTATTTTATCCAAGGAATCCTTAAAGCGTGACACATCAGAAGTCCGATAAGTGAAAACCCTATCAAGAAAGATGGGATATACCAGTTCAGACCTGCCTGAGACATGAAAGCTAACGCACCTCCCACAACAAGTGCGTATATATTGGTGAACCACAATCGTTCATTTTCATTATGCCTAGCGTGCAACCAACACTGTTCGTAAACCTTGCGGAGATTTCCCGCTTTGTCTGCAACTCCAGAGTTCATAAGCTAGCACCTCCACTTCATCATATCGATAACAGCCTACTTCATAGGGACGGATGTCTCGTTAGACTCAGCCCCATTCGAACTGGGTCGCTCTCCAACAACTGGTCTTTGTTTCTGGCAAACAGAATTACCGACCTAAGTCTGCGTCGATTCTCACTGGATTCAGCTATCATGTTGCCGAGATACTGCATCATTACATCTCCTCCGTTGCTAAGCAGGATAGCATCTTTCACGGCAACATCCACCAGGAGTCGAGAAGCCTTTTCTACAGAGATTCCGGCCCTACCAGATAGTCCAGTGACCACCACAGAAAGAATCTTCCCCTCGTCTGTTACTCCGATCATATTGTGGGGATAGATATTTGGCCTATATCTGATCGTAATTGTTCCACCGTCTGGAGAGATAGCATACTGACCCTCCCTTTGAATGAACCGAACATCTTTTACCTCCTCGAAGTCTCTTTCAAGGAGTGCCTCGCTTCTTAGCCTCTGCGGGTCCACCTTGATCACGCCAGAGACGGTCTCTATTTCTAGCCGTAGATCAACGGGATGTTTCATCACGGCCAGTCTTTTCTTATGTTCGTCGCTGCGCAATTGGTCAAGCCCAAAAGTGTACTTGGTACCCTGACCATCCGAGTAATACAAAGCCGGCAGTAGATGCCTCAGATCGTAGAATTGATCAAGTATGCTACCCAATCCGACTGGCCTGTGCTCCTTAACTAACCTTTGACCGAAAGTCGTGTATTTAATCCTGTCGGTAATGTCATCCGTGGCCCGTTGACTTACGAGCAATACCTTGCCATTCTCAAACTTGAGGTCTTCTATACTAGCTGGAGGCTCGTGACCTTCTCTCCAGACTATCAGCGAGGAGTATGTCCTTTCTTTTAGGGGTTCATCCCTTAGGTGGAAGAGCCTCCCGTCAATCCAAGCTACAAACCAGGGATTGAAAAGCAGATTCCCGTTTGCCACAAAAGCGAGCACCCTCCTTTGGGGGTGTGAAGCTTCAAACCTCCTAATGTGCTCCCTGTACGATATTGTCCCTCGGCGCACTTCCTGGCTCCCTGACACCTTTCTCCCTCGCTCCAGTATCGTATATTCCTGCGCTTTTTCCCTCCTTATCCCAATTGCTCCATTCCACTCTTCTTGGGCATGAATCACTACATCGACCAATTTGGGATCAACTTCAAGTGCAAACACCTCCGACTTACAATCGCACCACCCTCGAAGTTTCTCAATGTACCTCATGCTCACCTTTCTTCCTACCTCTTTAGCCAGGGGATTATGTCCCGGAGGTTTTCTCCCGTTACCCACGGTCCCGCAGAGTAGTGTCGAAGATTATGACCTTCTCCATGATTGTCCCTTCTTTGAGACTCTGCCCGACTTTCCTCTTTCGCTGTTCACGTAAGAGGGCCTATCACCGACCAGATTGTCTCCAAATGGAGGACAGTGAATAGGATAAACACCGAAGGCGAATTTGTCAACGACGGTGGAATCGAGGCATAATTTAGCGCCGGGAGGCGAGCCGGAAAATGGTGCTGATAATAGACAACTATGATTCCTTTGTCTATAACCTCGCCCAGTATCTGGGGGAACTGGGCTGGCAGCCGGCGGTCCACCGGAACGACGAGATCACTCTGGCTCAAATCGAGCAGATGGCGCCGAGCCACATCGTTATCTCACCCGGGCCCTGTACACCTCTGGAAGCAGGCATCTCCAATGACGTGGTGCGGCACTTCGGTGGGAAGATCCCTGTACTGGGAGTATGCCTGGGTCATCAATGCATTGCGCACACGTACGGCGGTAAGCTTGGACGAAGCCTGCCGGTCCACGGCAAGACCTCGACCATCCATCACGATGGCAAAACAATCTACCAGGGCTTGCCCAATCCCTTTCCGGCGACACGGTACCATTCCTTGATCATAGAAGCTGAAGGGTTCCCATCCTGTCTCGAAATCACCGCCAGGACTCCTGAGGGCATAATAATGGGAGTAAGACACCGGGATTGTGTTGTGGAGGGAGTTCAGTTTCACCCCGAGTCCATCCTCACTGACGTAGGGCACGACCTGTTAGCCAACTTTCTCCGCTTCACCCAGGCGGTTTGGAGCAAGAAGAGTAGCTAATTAACGTGAAGCGAATTTATTGTAAGGCTGATCGCCTGCTACTGGCGCGACCTGTCATTGGGAACGAAGTGGAGCAATCTCTGTGGCGGGGTATTCGCGGGGATTGCTTGGGCACTTGCGTGCCTTGCAATGACCACCGCGGTGTGAAATGATGCTGGAGACAGTTTATCTTAACGGCCGACTTGTACCCCGCTTCGAGGCCAAGCTATCACCCCTGGACCACGGCTTTCTCTACGGATACGGCTTGTTCGAGACCATGCGAGCTTACAAAGGCCATATCTTTCGCCTGGATTCTCATCTCACCCGCCTTCGCTGCTCTGCTGAGAGCATCGGGCTGACACATAGCGTCCTGACCACGGAAGAGGGGAAGCAATCTCTGAAAGCTGCCTGCATGGCAACTCTGGAGGCCAACGAGCTCAAGGATGCCCGCATCAGGCTCACCGTCTCGGCCGGCGAAGGCGATATGACGCCCGACCCCGGCACCTGCCCCAGCCCCACCATCCTTATCTCAGCGCGAAACCTTGACCCCTTACCATCCGAGAAATATGAAACGGGCCTCAAAGCGACCGTATCCTTCCTGCGCCGCAATAGCCAGTCTCCTTTGTCCCGGTTGAAATCCACCTGTTATCTGGAAAACATCCTTGCGCGCACGACAGCCAGGGCTAGCGGATACGACGAAGCTATTCTCCTGAATGAACAGGGATACCTGGCTGAAGGCAGCACGACCAATGTCTTTCTGGTGAGCCATGGAGAACTCATCACGCCGTCCTTCGAAAGCGGCGTTCTGCCCGGAATCACAAGGGAGGCAGTCCTGGAGATAGCCCGGGCTTCAAATATCAAGGCCACGGAAAGATGGGTGGAGTTGAACGAGCTAGTCGAGGCTCAAGAAGCCTTTGTCACCAATTCCATACTGGAGCTTATGCCCCTGGTCTCCGTCGAGGGCAGGACCATCGGCACGGGCAAACCCGGCAAGCTGACCAGGGATTTGCTGTTTGCCTATAGAAAACTGGTAGACGAAGCAATAGAATTAGACAGAGGGAAGTCATGAAGTCAGACAAAGCAAACGGGCTCCTTTTCGGCACGGGCGGTGTTCCGCTCAGTGCTGAAGCCCGTTCCACTGAGGCCGGCATCGAGCGCATTGCCGAGCTCGGCCTGGGCTGCATGGAGGTGGAATTCGTCCAGGGGGTAAAGATGAGCCCCGAGGTCGCCGTATCAGTGGGAAAGCTGGCAGCAAGGAAGAAGATAGTCCTTACCGCTCACGGACCTTATGCTATAAACCTGAATGCCGTCGAGCGACAAAAGGTACACATGAGCAAAGAGAGAATACTGCAAACTGCCCGCATCGCCACCCTTTTCGGCGCCAGAAGTATCACCTTTCATGCCGCCTTCTATCTCAAAGACACCCCGGTGGAGACCTACGCCATGGTCAAAAAGCAGATGCAAGAGGTGGTGAACACTCTGCGCAAAGAGGGAAACAAGGTGACGATTTCCCCCGAAGTGGCCGGAAAAATCTCTCAGTTCGGCAGCCTGGAGGAAATACTCAAGCTAAGCAGCGAGATGGAAGGGGTCTTGCCCTGTATTGACTTTTCTCACTGGCATGCCCGGACAGGCAAGGCTAACTCTTATCGAGAGTTTTCGGATATTCTGGACCAGGTTGAGAAAAAACTGGGCAGGCGGGGCCTGGACAACATGCATATCCACCTCTCCGGCATTGCTTACAGCAAGAAGGGCGAAATCAAGCACCTGATGCTTGCGGACTCAGACTTACATTACGCGGAGCTGCTTAAAGCCCTGAAGGAACGGAGGGCAAAGGGAGTAGTTATCTGCGAGAGTGTCCCTCATCTGGAGGAAGACGCGCTCCTCCTCCAGCGGACCTACCGCGACCTTGCTTAGGCGAAATGCCTGACTGTCTGCGCTTCACCGCGTCCACTTTGTAACCGCAATTTACATGGTATATAATGACGTGATGAAGTCTCTCGGCTCCTATCCACAAAATGAGAGATAGACTGACTATCGGGATTGCCGGTACGGGTGGCGATGGCGTAGTAGTTCTGGGCAGTCTTCTACAGAGGCTGGCTGCCTCTCAGGGATATTTCGGCCAGATGCCCAGATATTATGGCCCTCAAATCAGGGGCGGAGCATCCGGGCTGAAGCTAAGCCTGGATACCACCCGGGCTTCCCTTCCCGCAGATACCGTAGATATCATGGTGTGCTTCAACTGGGAGAAGTACGCCGAACTCAGACAAGAATTGCCGCTGGGAACCGACAGCATAGTTTTTTACGATAACGCTCCTCCAGAGGAAGGAATCAGCCTTCCCGAGAAGTCTTTTCAGGTCGGCTTCTCTGAAATCAGCAAAGAGCTAACCGGAAAGACCTCGGCCAAGAACATTGTGGTATTAGGCTTGCTGGAGCGGATCCTGGCTTTGCCGGAGAGTCTTTCCGACAGCGCTACAGTCCACGACAGCGCATTGGCGCTGCTGGAAAGAAACGGTCCGGCTCTCGACGCCGGCAAACGCTTGCTGCCGGAATTTGCCTTTGCCGAGCTGAAGCTGTCACCCCCGAAGGATGCTACACCCAGGACTGTTCTCCACGGCAACTCTGCCGCGGCGCAGGGAGCAATCCGCGCCGGCTGCCGCACTTTCTTCGGCTATCCGATCACACCTGCTTCGGAGATCATGGAAGAGATGCAGGAACGTCTCAACCATGGAAACGGAGTCTTCCTTCAAGCGGAGGATGAGATCGCAGCGGTCGGGCTGGCAATCGGAGCTTCCTTGACCGGTGCAAAGTCGATGACTGCGACTACCGGGCCAGGACTGGACCTGATGACCGAGATGATGGGTCTAGCCTCCAGCGCCGAGATCCCCCTGGTTATCGTCGACGTACAGCGATGCGGGCCGGCCACGGGCATACCCTCGAAATCGGAACAATCGGACCTCAACCACGCCATCTATGGCGGCCACGGGGACGCCCCGAGGGTGGTCCTCGCTGCCTACAGCGTGAAGGGGTGCTACCGGTTGGCAATAGAAAGCTTCAACATCAGCGAATACTATCAGACTCCGGTCATTCTACTCACCGATCAACGGCTGGGACAGGCCACAGTGGCGACCAACAGCGATTTTCTGACAAAAGACTATTCAATAGCCCGGAGAAAGAGGCCCGACGGAGAACATCGAGAGCAATACCGGCGCTATGAGCTGACCGAAGACCATATTTCGCCCGTGGCATCCGCAGGCGATGAAGGATTCATCTATCAAACTACCGGACTCACCCACAACGAGAAGGGGAGACCTTCATTCGATTTTGCCACCAACCAGCGCATGCACGAGAAAAGGTGGCAGAAGCTTGCGCCACTCCGTGATAGAGACGAACTGGTGAAACTCTTCGGAAAAGAAGAATCCGGTAGAGGTATAGTGGCCTATGGCTCGTCCGCGCAGTTCGTCCTGGAAACGGTGGAAGACCTGGGGCTGGAGGGCCAGGTCAAGGTATGCGTACCGGAGCTTATTCATCCGCTGCCTCGCAGACTGATCAGCTTCGTGGGTTCGCTGGAAAGATTGCTGATCGTGGAGATGAGTCACTCGGGTCAACTCCATCGCTATCTGCGTTCTGAAGTAGATTTGCCCTCTGACACCAAAAGCTATGCGAGGGCAGGAGGTGCAGCCTTCAGTCGAGAAGAGCTGGCCGGGCCGATAACGGAACTGGCAAGATGACGAAAGAAACCGATTACAGAACAGAGGTAACTCCGGTCTGGTGTCCCGGCTGCGGCGGTTTTCCCCTTCTCAGCTCGCTGACCAGGACAGCCCTGCCCGATTTGGGGATACCCAGACATCAGACTCTCATCGTCTCCGGGATCGGCTGTTCTTCGAGGATACCTGGCTACGTAGATACCTACGGCTTCAACAGCCTTCACGGTCGTGCCGTGCTTATCGCGCAGGGGGCCAAACTTGCCAATCCTGAGCTCACGGTTGTAGCTATCGGTGGCGATGGTGATTTCTTCAGCATCGGAGCGGGACACCTTCCGCACGCAGTCAGGAGAAATGTCAACATCACCTGCATTATGGTCAATAACTTCGTGTACGCTTTGACCAAAGGGCAAACCAGCCCCACCACCCCTTTTCTACAACGGGGCGAGGGGCCTTTCCTTTCCCTAGAGAATTATCCCCCGGTAGACCCAGTCCTGGACATGGTCAGCTACAGTGTCTCCACCAGGGCCAGCTTCATCGCCCAGGGCATTGCCAGCGATGTCTCCCATCTATCATGGCTGATAGAGGAGGCAGTCAAACATAAAGGTTTTTCCTTCATCAATGTACTGACCCCGTGCGTTACGTTTGAGCCACCGCAGTTCTTCAAGACCATAAGGGAAAAGGCAAGCTACCTGAAGGAAGGAGAACCGGTGGAATTGCCGGATTCGTCCGGGCAACAGCCGTGGCTTCATGACCCGAGCAACATTACACTCGCGCTCGAGCTGGCCCAGACCCCCGTTTTGGAGAAGCCGCACATAGGGATAATCTTCCGGGGACGTAGCGTCTGATCAGTAACGGGCTTGATTCGCATAGTGTCCAGGGGATTCCTGGCGCCCTTCGCAGCACCATGTGCAGCAAGAACACCTTTTTCGGCATGGCAAGGCGGTTCAGGGCAAATTGTCAATCGGAACGGGCTCGATAGCATCTGCCAGCCTGAAGCCGAATATTCTGGAATAGAAATAGAGTTCGGCATCGAGAGCCCGCTTAATGTTCTCCGCCTTCCTGAAGCCGTGCTGTTCACCACGGAACAGTATATAGGCGGTGGGTATTCCCTTTGCACGGAGAGCATTCACCATTACTTCCGCCTGCTCCGGCGGGACAACCTTGTCTTCATCTCCCTGAAAGAAGATCACCGGGCATGATAACCGCTCCACGTGATTGATCGGCGAACGTTGCCGGTAAAGGTCACGGACAGCGGGATACGGCCCGACCATCCTGTCAAGGTAGCGTGACTCGAACTTATGTGTATCTCTAGCCAGAGCTTCCAGATCGCTGACACCGAAGTAGCTGGCTCCGGCTTTAAAAACGTTACGGAAAGTCAGGGCAGCCAGAGTAGTATAACCGCCGGCGCTGCCGCCCCGGATAGCGGTGCGCTCATTGTCCACTTCTCCCCGTTCAATGAGATAGCGGGCGCAGTTGACACAGTCGTCCACATCGACGACTCCCCACCTGCCATCCAGTCTCTGCCGGTAGGCCCTGCCGTATCCCGTGCTCCCGCCATAGTCCACGTCGGCCACCGCGAACCCGCGGCTCGTATAGAACTGAACACTCAGATTCAGGACGCTTGAGGCAGCCCCAGTCGGCCCCCCGTGGCTTGCGACGATCAGTGGCGGACGTTCACCGGCACGCCCGGCATAGTCACCATTCTTCGGCCTGTAATACAGGGCATGAGCGGTCAAGCCGCCTTCGGTCGGGAACTCGATTGCCTCAGGTAACGACACATATTCTGATGAGACTGCGACCTCAGTAGAGCGCCTGAGAGTCTCCAGTCCGCCGTTCGCCGTCTCCAGTCTGACAATGGACTCGGCTTCGGTCGGCGACCCGGCCAGCAGAACAATAAACCCCGAACCTCCCCTGACCCCTGAAATCGAGTTGTAAGGTGTCTTAATCTCTTTGAGTTCACGAGTTGCCGGATCGAGAGACCCCAGGCGCCGTGAACCATTCTTTGCGTAGCTACAGATGATACGGCCCGATTCAAAGCTGTAGGTGGATATCCCGAAAACCCAGTGCGGCGCTCCGAATTCGGCTTCCATCGGACAGAGCGCCTCAACAGCGCCATCTTTCCACCGATACAGGTTCCACCAGCCGGTCCTCTCGGCGATGAAATAGAGTGTCCCGTCAGGCGAGTACCGCGGCTGGCAGACAGACTCATCCTTGCCGCCAGCTATGCGTACCGGGTTGCCAATTGATCCGTCCCCTCTGATTTCGCCGACCCACAGCTCCGTGTAGTCCCACGGCATGTTGGGGTGGTTCCAGGTGAGCCAGGCCAGGAGAGAACCATCAGGGTTGATGTGGGGCGAAGAGTAGAAATCGTTGCCGAAAACCAGCTTCTGGATATGACCGGTCCCGTCCAAGCTGATTGCCGCCAGGCAGTTCTCCGGCTCTTTGTCATTGTTAGTGTGGTCCTCGCAGACACAAATCATTTGATTCCGGCGGTGGTCTATGACGCCGTCGGCATAGCGCATTCCACCCTCGGGAGTAATCGGCTCAGGAACAGAATTCGAAGTCTGCCGGTAGAGGCGCTGGTCCGCGAAATTAGAGAAGTAGACCGTACCCCGGTCTACTTTGTAGGCCCCACCACCGTATTCATGGACCCGGGTCCTAGCATTGAACGGCCCTGGCGTGACGTCGCGGACCCGACCGTCCGGCGAACGACGTACAATCACGGACCGCCCTGCCTCCTCCGGACGCATCTCCACCCAGAATATGTCCTTGCCATCGACCTCGATTTGTCTATCGAGTCTAATCACGCTCGATGAAACAAGGTCAGAGGTGACCGGTGATTTCCAGGAGCCATAAGGCGCAGCTGTTTTGTCTTTCATCTATACAGGCTGTCTACGATTGCTTCCCCTAGAATCTATCATGCGCGCCTCTTTGTGTCAAAGCGAAGGCCATCGGGCCCGTGGCTGCAAACAAGCCGTGGCGTTCAACATTCCGCTGTCTTGTGCAATCCCGAAATGCGCCGGCGTTCTGAGAGACTGATAATCGATTCCCGGGCAGGTTTGATCGCTATGGCGTCCCCGTGGTTCTAGTATAATACCGAAACAACATGTCCAGACGAAGAGCGATTGCCGGATATTCCAGTAACGGCCTTCCGTATGCCTGTATTGGGGACGGCCCGCGTAACCTGGTCGTTTTTGACGGATTGGATTTTCGGCATAAGCCGCCATCCGGCATTATGTTGCGCATGAGCACCGGTTATTTAAGAGGACTTGAGGATAGCCACAGAATCTGGATTGTGAGCAGGCGGCCCGGTCTTCCCCCGAAGTATTCACTGAGCAATATGTCGGATGATTACGCTGTCATGATTAAGAATGACCTGGGCGGGGCGGTGGATATAATCGGCGTGTCAACGGGCGGGGCAATCGCGCAGCACTTTGCCATTGACCATCCCGACCTGGTCAGGCGTCTGGTCCTGGCCATGACCGGTTTTCGGTTGACCGGGGAAGCCAGAGAACTCCAGATGAAAGTCGCGGAACTGGCTTCCCCGGTCAACCGAAAACCGG
>Ga0180438_10011938_pt1 | contig 10406 bp, 9 predicted proteins | sample SS_ome_12_FD_132455 | JGI IMG/M metagenome (GOLD analysis project Ga0180438, IMG submission 132455) | Hypersaline lake sediment archaeal communities from the Salton Sea, California, USA - SS_3_D_2 metaG | ecosystem: Environmental > Aquatic > Non-marine Saline and Alkaline > Hypersaline >... | reverse complement strand
TCACTCTGGTTGGGGACGATGGGGCGTGTCCGTATTTCTGGCCGATCGGCGAGAGGCATATTCTGCTGTTCTTCAGCCACATGAGCGGCGGGCAGTATCTGCTGGGCGATTATGACGAGGAGCGTGACAAGTTTGTCGCTACCTCGCATGGTTATTTCAATTTCGGGGCGGCCAAGCCCTCGGGTGTGCATGCGCCGACGGCGACGCCTGACGGCAAGGGTGGAGTTATCGTAATCTTCAATATGAACCCGGGCAAGCCCACCAAGGGGTGGAATCAGATTATGACATTGCCGCGACGCCTTACGCTGCTTCGAAGGACGAAGTTGGGGTGGAGCCTGCCGGTGACATCGAATCGCTCCGCTATGAGCATCGGTACGTCGATACGATGACGCTTGCAGCGAATAAGGAGGTTGTGCTGGAGAACATTCGCGGCGATGCTATGGAGGTAGTTGCGGAAATAGAGCCGAAGGATGCGCCCGTGGTCGAGATGAACGTCCTGCGTTCGCCGAAGGCGGAGGAGTTTACGCGGATAATGTTTTTCCCCGGGCGGTGGTACAGAGGCAGGAGCGTGGTGGGGATTGATTCATCGCGTTCGTCGATTCTGCCGGATGTTCGATGCCGAGCTCCGGAGATGGGGCCGGTTGCTATCGGCGAGAACGAGCCGCTGAGGCTGCGGGTGTTCGTTGACAGGAGCGTCGTAGAGGTGTTCGTCAACGGCAGGCAGTGCGTGGCGGTGCGGGTTTATCCGGGCCGCGAAGACAGCGTTGGGGTGTCGCTGCGCTCGCAGGGGCGGGACGCCGTGCTCAAATCGCTGGATGCCTGGCAGATGAAGAACATCTATAAGAAGAAATAGAAGGGTCTGAGCCCTTTCAATTGGGCTGGCGGTCTGAGAGGTTTGAGTCGCAATCGAGGCAAATGAGGAGCCGCTGGTCGGTTAAGCAAGCGCTGTCGCACCTGGCGATTGCGGATCCTCAGGTCGCACATTTGCCCCGGCGGTAACAGGCGCGCGCCTCAGCTATGACTAATCGGGCTGCCCAAATGAGTAACAAGAGCATTATGGCAACGCCGAGGGACGCATAAAGCAAACCATATATCCTTCGAGGAGTGAAGCCCATCGAGTGAACATATTGAATGAGCCAGCAGATCGGCCAAGTCAAGATGCACAGCAAGAGAAAGCAAATAACGGCGACAGGAATCGCGAAGGCGAGTCGGCCTATTGGGGTCTTTCTGTTGCTGATCCATCCCACCATGGCCGCATACGGCAGCGACAGGGTGGTTATCACGGTGAACCAGAACAACCATTTGCCTATTGTCGGCTGGTCCAATACTGAACCTGCGTGTACGATGTCGAAACGGTCAGTGAAGAGTCTTCCGCTGAGGACATACCACGGGAGGCGGCCGCTTGTAATCGAACCAAATGGATCAGCGGCAGCCGATGCAACCAAAAAGAGAACAGGCGCCATGAGAATAATCGTGGCCCACGGCGGCAGGCTCTGGTGCGCGAAACGGACGAATCTTTTGATGGGAGCATTCATGAAATACTGCCGTGCAGATGCATCATGATACTGGTATCAGCCATATACACGCCTTTATGACATGGTTACATCTAATCATCGGCATAAGTTATGAAATCGCCTCAAAATTTGAGGATTTTTGATAGTTTCCTGAGGCGGTGGCCGGTGGAGCCGGAAAAGGCTTGCATCATTGCGGGCAAAGGACATACTTATTCGATAGTGGAAATTTGATGGAAATCAAAGGGGTCTGGGCCCCTTATTGGGATTCGAGCATTTTTGGGAGGATTTAATCATGAGCGGGAAAGAAATCTTTCATTTATGGGTGGTTATTTGTTTTGTGGGGGCTGCCGGTGCGAGTCCGTCGGGAGCGGCGGCGCCTACGTACACCGCTACGGGGCTTATCAGGGTGCTGCCTTACGCAGAAAAAGACCCTATGACTATCGAGACTCCGGCTGTGGATGCGGCCGTTCAGGAGTGTTTTCGCGGGTCGGTGGCGGCGCTTATCAAACGGCAGGAGATGCTCCAGCAGCTAATAGGTGCCGAAAGGATACAAGCAACCAAGTGGTTGAGGAGCCTCGGTGACGTCGAGAATCAACGTTACGATGTGTTTAAGAAGGCTCTTGCAGAGCTGCACAAGAATTTTGGTGTGGATGTCCAGGAAGAGACTGATTTCGTCGAGCTGTCGATGACTTGCGGGGAGCCGGACGAGGCGGCATTGATAGTGAACGAACTGGCGCAGTTATTTATCGGCGCGCAACAGCAGAAGAAGCAAGGGCAGGTCCGTGCCAAACTGGCCAACCTTGAGCAGCAGCGGGCTTCACTTCAAAGAGACCTGGATTCTGCCGAGCGATCTTTGGAGGAGGTTCGCACAAGGTGGGGCTTCACCGACCTTGAAGACCATAATTACGCGCATCCTGTGGTCGTCCGGCTCAATCGTCTCCAGAGTCTGCGAGACGATATGCTGCTGGAAGTGCGAGGTCTTGAGGCGACGATAAGCGACCTGAAGGAGAGAAAGGTGGACTTTGAGGCGCTGCGGGCGCAGTTGATTCCGCGGCGTGCGAAGCTCGATGAGCTGGAAAAGATGGTCGAGCAGGCGGGAGCGAAAAAGAAGGATTTCGACCTTGCCCGCATACAGTACAGGCAGCGTGCAGCCGTAAGGGACCGAATGAGTGAGCATCTTGGGGCAGTGGTGATACTGATAGAGAAATACAAGATAATGCACGATGACCCGGATATAGCGAAAGTACGAGTGGTCGGGCGCGCTGTCGAACCGTTGGCGCCGGACTCGACAGACCAATAAGGTTTTGACTTGGACAGCAGCTAATCGGATAATCTTCACGCCAAAGTGCGAGACGCATGAGCCGCGGTGCAGAGTAAATCATGACCGAGAAATTGTCGCCAAGAAGAATAGAGCGAGATTTTGCCTTGAGCGATGAGGATACGAGGCGGCAGGCGACAATTGCTGAATCCTGGCGTTTTTTGATGAGGCTGTTTGGCTTTAGAGTCCTGATTGAGTTATGGGGGCCAACCGGCTATAATTATTGCTGAGGATATGATGATAAGGAACAGACGTAAATTGCGTAATTTTTACCGTGGGCTGCTCGAGCAGGAAAGGTTTTCTTACAAAGAAGCTTTGACCATATACGAAGCGCTGCACAGGGAGGCCGTGGCGTTAGGCGCCATCAGCTCCGAGAATATCATGGAAGGTTTGGAAGTTGATTTGAGGATTGCCAAAGCGATAAACGGGTTGGGTTCGTGATAGAAGAATTGATAAAGAGAATAGCTGAGGAGCTGGAGTCGGCTGCAATTGCTTACATGATTATCGGCGGCCAGGCGGTACTGCTATATGGCAGGCCGAGACTGACGCGGGATATCGACATAACACTGGGGGTTGACACCGACAGATTTGCCGCGATTGAGGGGCTGTGTAAGCGGCTGGATTTGAAGCTTTTGCCTGAGAACCCTGAGGACTTTGCAAAACAAACGAGCGTGCTTCCCACAGAAGAAACCCAGTCAAAGCTGCGCGTGGACTTTATTTTCTCCTTTACTCCGTACGAATTGCAGGCCATCGAGAGGGCACGAGAGGTTCTGGTGGATGGCTACCCGGCGAAATTCGGATCATGCGAGGACGTTATTATTCACAAAATGGTTGCAGGCAGGGCAATTGATGAGGAAGATGTGAGAAGCATATTGGCCAAGAACAAACACTCGGTTGACCTGGAGTATATCAGGAAATGGCTTTTGCAGTTTAGCGGGATTTCCGAACATGAAGGGGTTCTTGAGAGGTTTAACAGGCTGCTCAAAGACTGAGCCTGCACAAGGCAAGGAATTGCGGAGCCGTGCGGAAGAGTAAATCATGACCGAGAAATTGTCGCTAAAAAGAATAGAGCGAGGTCTTGGTTCGAGCGATGAGGATACGAGGTGGCAGGCGGCTATTGCATTAGGTGAATATTGTGAGTCTGCGGAAGATGCCGAGCTAATTTGGCCTCTTATAGTCAAATGGGGCTCCCACGAGAACAAAGATGTCAGAGCGGCGATTGCAACATGCGTGGTGGAACACGTTTTGGAGTGTCATTTCGAGGAATATTTTGAGAAGTGTGCGGAGCTTGTAAGAAGTGGGAACCTGAAGTTCGGTTACACGTTCTCAGGTTGTTGGAAGTTTGGGCAGTCTAAAGAGCCTCGGAATTCGGCGCTCATGGACAGCCTGCAAGAGGAATATTACCAATTGAAAAAGAGGCAGGAACGCATGGCAAACAGTACTATTACAGCGCCGCAGGGGTTTTTTGCTGCGGGTGTGCGATGCGGCGTGAAGAAATCGGGGAATTTGGATTTGGGACTGATTGTCTGTCCGTCCGGCGCAAAGGCTGCCGGGGTTTTCACGACCAACCGGATAGTCTCGGCGGCGGTGACGGTCAGTAAGGAGCATATAAAGAGCGGGAGCATCTCGGCGGTTGTGGTTAATTCCGGCAATGCCAACGCCTGCACCGGCAGGCAGGGAATCAGAAACGCGATTACAATGTGCGCTGAAACCGCCAAGCAGGTCGACGTCAGCGATCCACATCGGGTCCTGGTTGCTTCAACGGGCATAATCGGGGAGCATCTGCCTATCAAGAAAATCGTCACAGGGATTTCAAAAGCCGAAGCAAAGCTTTCTGATTCGGCTAAAGCGGGGCTGGACTTCGCCAAGGCGATAATGACCACCGATACCAGGCCCAAGCAGGCGGTGCGCCGACTGGAAATATCGGGCGCGGCAGTCACGATAGCGGGGACCATAAAAGGCGCCGGTATGATTGGGCCCAATATGGCGACAACACTTTGTTTTATTACGACCGATGTGGCAATAACCAAGCCTTTGTTGGCCAAGGCCCTTCGGGGTGCTATCGATAAATCGGTGAACAAGCTGATGGTGGACGGCCATCAGAGCACCAACGATACAGCGATAATGTTGGGGTCCGGGCTGGCGGGCAACCGGCCGATTGTGAGCCAGTGCCCACGATACAAGAAGTTCGCCAAGGGATTAGCTGGTTTGTGCGACGATTTGACCCGGCAGATGGCGCTTGATGCCGAGGGGGCGACGCGAATGTTCAAGGTCGTTGTCCAGAGTGCTGCCAGCAAAGCCGATGCTGCGAAGGCCGCAAGAGCCGTGGCTGATTATCCGCTGGTCAAATGCGCGATCCACGGCGGGGACCCGAACTGGGGCAGAATCATCTGCGCGGTCGGCTCGGTCGGGGTGAAATTGAATCCGGGCAGACTCTCGTGCAAAATCGGGGACATAACCGTATTTAGAAACGGCGCACCGACAAGATTCGACCGCAAGAAGGCGAGCAGGTTAATCTCACAAACGGAGCATACAATCACGATTGACTTAGGGGCCGGCAAGTTTAGCGATTTTTGCTACGGGTGCGACCTGAGCAAGGAATATGTGGCCATAAACGCCGAGTATCACACGTAGTGCCTATCCGAAATAGCGGGTAAACCCGCCGAATCCGCCTGCGGCGGACGAGCAAGTCGGCGGGCTAACTGAGTTCTGCGAGGGGAACCATCCCCAATCTTCCGTTTGGGGCTGCTGCCCTTTTTGGCGGTGAGTTACGCAGCGGATGGCAAGCCTATGAGCTGCCTGATTTCCTGCGCCCGGATATCTCTCGCAGTTTCTTGCGTTCGCGTCTTGTGAGCGACTTCATGCCCGAGTCGGAGATTTTCTGGAGGAGCCGCTCAACGGTTGCATCGTCCCGCTGCTGGTTTTCTTTTTCTCTTTTTTCGCGCAATCGGGAGATTTTCTCTCTAAGCCGGGCCGGTGCCAGCTTTCGCTTCTTGTTCAAATCAAGGGAGTGCACATAAAGCAGGACAAAAAGCACTACCGCAAGCGACATAACAACTGCGTAAAGTACGGGATTCAGCCGGACAATCGAAGGACGCAGGACGGTGGTGGTTATAAGCCCGATGATAGCTCCGCCCAAATGAGCATCGTGACCGATGTTACCTACTTGTTGCCTTATGCCGAAGTATGATACGGACATGAAGAGGACGGCATAGATATAAGCCGGGATATCAATCGGCAAAAGGAGAATGCGCACGGATGAGCCTGGCACGAGGAAGATGCAGGCGAATATTATTCCGCACACGCCGCCCGAGGCACCCAGTGCGCGGTAGTGGTGTTTTCGGTGCAGGTAAAGTGACAGGGCGCTGCCACCGAGGATGCTCGCGAAGTATATGGCGAGAAAAGTGGGAGCGCCGAACCATTGTTCAATTACGCTGCCGAACGAATACAGACTGTACATATTGAACAGCAGGTGCATCCAGTCGGCGTGTAGAAAGGCGCTCGAAAGGACTCTGTAGTATTGCCTGTCGCGGAGGATATGCTCCGGGCTGAAGATGTACCGCTCCAGATAGACAGGGCTGTTAAATCCCCTGTAGGAGCAGTAAACAGTCGCAGCTATGACGGCAACGTTAAATATTGCTATCTGTTCGTTCATTGACGGCAAAGCACGTATTATGTCAGTTGGGCTTTCCGGGCACAACTGTAGGTACAAGGATTGGAGATGTCAAGGCCGGCTCACCCTGTCAATGTGGTCGGTCACACGCGGTGGCTAATGGCGTGGTAATGGGGGAAATGTGTCCGGTTGTGGGCTGCTCGATGTTTGCAGGGAGGAAGGCAGGGTGCCGGGCTTGTATAGTGGTGCAAGTCTTATGGAGGGGGCGGATTTCCGCTCCCTCAGCTATGCTGGGGAGAGCTGGTGCTGCGAGGGCAATGCGTGTAATGCGGTCTATGCTCATATTGCCTTGCCTCCACAAATAATCACCATAACTGTCGCCGTCCGCACATTCCGCAGGTTGGAATTGCATCACAGGTGATTCCTGGACTATTCTTCCCAAAGCCAGTCGTTGGCGAAAACGGCGAAGTCCGGCAAATCCACAAATCCATTTCTATTCAGGTCCCCAGATAATAAGAACTCCTCGCAAAGCCATTCTTGTGCGAACAACATCAGATCGATATAATCTGCCGAGCCACTGTTATTCAAATCAGCGACACTACCTTCACTTGACAGAGACATAGAGGCTTGGGCCGTGCCGCCGTAGGCGCCGATATTTATGCGTTTTCCATGCGGCCACAACTCGGCTGTCCAGCTCGAATTCGGGTCACCGGCGTCAACAGCGGGGCTCGTGTTTGCATCCACAATCCAACACTCTTCGTTTGGGTCGCATCGGCCCGCTTGTGATCTAAGATGGTAATCACCACCTACCCAGAAATCATCGTTGGCGTCGTTGGGCGTATCATTAGGGTGCCAGAAACCGGGATCAGCAAAGCACGGATTGAGGTCTATGTTGCCGGCGCCTGAGAAGCCGTCCTCTATGGCACTGTAGCCTACCAGCGGTGTTCCGTTGAAGAAGTATATCTGCTGCGGTGCATTGCCCCAAAGAATGGAATTGATTACAGCGGGAGTGCTCTCCATACAAAATATCCCGCCGCCGTGTTTGCTCGCTTTGTTACCGCTTATCGTGCAGTTAATAATGTTCGGTTCGCCATCCAGGCAACATATCCCGCCGCCGGAGCCGTTGAACACGAAGCCGTCGGCGCCCTCGGCACGGTTTCCCACAATCACGCAGTTAATTATGGTCGCGCGGCTGCCGAGACAGGCGAGTGCACCACCGGCGCCCCCTCCTGAGGCTGTGTTGCCAACCAAAACACAATTGCTAATCGTCGGAGAGGAACCATCGCAGCAAATGCCCGCACCAAAGTCCGCCAAATAACCATTGGTGATGGTGAAGCCGGCAAGAATGGAGTTTGCGTCTTCGCTGCTGTGGAAGTAGAAAGCACGATGCTGCTCGGCTTCGGTGCCGTTGCAATCGATGATTGTTGTGCTCACCACGTTGGGGTCGTTAGGGTCGCTACTGCGAACGGTAAGGCGTTTGCCCATAAAGTCCAGGTCGCGGTTGCCCTGGCCGGTATAGAGGCCGGGGGCAACAATAACCGTACACCCGTGCGCGGCGGCATCAATCGCCGCCTGGATTGTGGGGTATTGGTCGGGCACGTACAGCTCGTTGGTGACATATAGTGTCACCTGAGCGGCCTTGGGACTGTTCAGTGCGCACGGATCAGTAACCGTCAACTCACAATGATAGCTGCCGTGGGAAAGGTTCGTCGTATCCACGTTAAAGGTGACCTCGTTTGGTTCACCCGTGGAACTGCCGGCATTAGGCTCGACCTGGAGCCAGTTGCAGTCACAGGTTATCATCCAGTTGAGCGTTTCGAAACCACAGTTCCAGATGGACAAGATCTGTGGGTCTGGGTTGGCCCCGCCTTCAACCGCGGTAAATTCAAGCTCTTCGACACTTAGCCAGATAACGGGATGTGAGCCGCTCACACCCTCAAGATCTATGCCCCATTTGCTTCCAGCGTTATAATAATCGGAGTATCCCGTAGTAACACGCTGGGGTACCAAGGTATACCCATTCTTGCTCGCACTTACTGTGAATGTTGTGTTCGCGGGCACCTTGGACAGGGCGTAGATACCCTTGTCGTTGGTGTTAACATCGTATATCTGGCTGCCGGTGTCGGCTGAAACTGTTACCCCGCTCATAGGGATTCCTGCTTCGGTAGTTACCCGGCCACTGATGATCTCACCTGAACCCGTTCGAAAGATATTATGAACATAGCCCTCGATAGCATGGTAGCTGCCGACATCAGGCAAGTTATACCATGCGTCAGAAGCACCCCCCCAGCCCATGTTGATATGATGGTATCGGGTATCGAGATCATAGCCGTACCCGTCACATACGATGGCATGAGACCCGCCGACGCCGGTAATGCCTAAAATCACGGGACAGCCGGCATCGAGAGATGGGTTGATCCTGTCATTCCACAGTCCCCAGGGAATCCCGCACCCATGTACAGTGTTACTGTATCCGAAAACACCTTTCAATGCACTGCTCGCACTACCTATGCTTGCACACGACTCGCTGGACGCGTATTTCATATTGGCTGAAACACCGGCGTCATAGCAGAGCGCCCCGATCGCTTGTCGCTGGGGGAGGGTAATGTTGGGTTCGGGTTGAGGCAGCATATCGCTCCAGTTGTAAGGCCCACCGGCGCCGTCACCGCCTCGCGTGTTCGCGTCCTGCGAGTTACCATCAACTGTGATTGTAAAGGTATGCACACCTATCCCTTCGCTAGGGTGCTCATAATATCGCATCACCTGGGCCATGGCGGTGGCGACACACCCACAGGGATAGTGATTAGGGGTGTAATAGTTATAGCAGTAGTCCCCCCAAGCCATAGTCTGACTCCATTGACTTTGAACGAGGGGGGCCACCCACACGTCGGAAATATCGGAGAGCCCCATGGCCTGCACCATATCAACGTAATCCTGCAACTCGGCCCATTTGCTTTGGGCCTCGAGGCCGGCCTTCTCAAGAGCCTTCCTGCGGTCGAGCAGGTGGCTTTCCGCGGTTTGAGCCCGTGCAGTTGCCTGAGGGTCTCGAACGGCGGCGATACGGCTTGGCAGGTCCCGGCTGACCAGCGCACCTAACGGATTGTCTGGTGAAGGGTCGTAGGTACCGTGCTCAACGAACGCGATAATTGGCTCAACACGGTCGTCTGCAGGGACAACCACAAATCCCGATGGCTCCAGATAGAGAACATAATAGACTGGCTCTCCTGCCTCGGCGGTGAATGTATCTACCCTTGCGATTTGTCCACCCAACGCCGTGCCGAGAGGCGTCCGACTCACCTTCAGCCAGCCTGTGACGGCGTTTTGAGCCTGCGTTGCGGTCGTCGGGGCTGCTGTTACCCCTGCCGCGCACCACAGCATCACGGCCAAGGCGGCCAGACAAACCAGCCGCGTATGATTAGTAAGAATAGCTCCTCTGCCCCAGGAGGTCCGTGCGCGGTCCTCAGACAACAGGGATAGCAGCATGGTTATACCTCTTAATTCAACACCGCATTTATTTCATCCATCATAGCAGATTACCGGACAATATTCAACGAGAAAAAACCGATTCTGTGCTATTGATTATGTTTTGTGTGCAAAAAATATTTGAAAACAGAATTGATTCGGCTAAACTGTTCGGTTCGGTTTGGGTTGTTTTTTCGTGTTATTGCAAATACTTAAGGAGTTTTGGAAGTGAAGGTATTCAAGAGTGCTGTCCTGTTTGTAATGTTGTCGTTTTGGGGTGTGGCGGCTGCGGCGGCGGGCGAGAACGCCGAATCGGCCGAGATTGTGAAGACGCCCTGGAGCTGGGCGATTGCCCCGATAGGGGCGATTCTCGCGCTCGGTTTCGCGTACTTTTTCTACAGGAAGGTTATGGAGGCACCGGCGGGCAACGCGAAGATGGTCGAAATCGCCAAGCACGTGCGCGACGGGGCATACGCCTATCTGTACCGACAGTACGGTG
>Ga0180438_10011937_pt1 | contig 10406 bp, 8 predicted proteins | sample SS_ome_12_FD_132455 | JGI IMG/M metagenome (GOLD analysis project Ga0180438, IMG submission 132455) | Hypersaline lake sediment archaeal communities from the Salton Sea, California, USA - SS_3_D_2 metaG | ecosystem: Environmental > Aquatic > Non-marine Saline and Alkaline > Hypersaline >... | reverse complement strand
GAAAGAGGGCGTAGTCCTGAAACACGATACCGATCTCCCGTCTGTGGGCCGGGAGGGTGTCGATGCGGCGGCCGTCCATGGCGAGGTTTCCGGAGTCAGGATCGATGAAGCCGGCGATCAGCCTTAAGGTAGTGGTCTTGCCGCACCCGGAGGGACCGAGCAGGATCAGCAGCTCCCCCTGGCGCACCTGGAAGTCCAGCTCCAGGCGGAAATCGGGGTAGATCTTTTCGATGCTCCGGATTCTCAAGGCCATTATCCGACCTCTCCTCCGGCCCGATCGATGATAAGAAATGCCAGGAAACAGAAGAGCATCAACACCGATCCCATGGCGCAGGCGCCGATGAAGTTGTAGGAACCGATCAGGCGATAGATCATCACCGGAATCGTGATCAGCCGTTCGTTGTAGAGCATCAGGCTGGCGTTGATCTCGCCCACGGAGATGCCGAAGGCGAAGGCGGCCCCCGTGATCAGTGCGGAGCGGGCCAGAGGAAGCTCCAGATGCCAGAACAGCCGCCAGGGACCCGCACCCAGGCAGCGGGCTGCCTCGGAGAGAGAGCTCTTCATCTTGCGAAAGGTGGCCGAGGCTACGCGGATGACGAAGGGATAGGCAATTACGGTGTGGGCAAAGACGATGGCGTACCAGCTGCCCACGATTCTCCAGGGCATCTGCTGGTAGGCCTTCAGGTAGCCCAAACCGAGGATGATCGAGGAGATGCCGATGGGAAGCATCATCACGGATTCCAGAAGCCGGCTGCCTGCGAAGCGGCTGCGGGCTCCCACGTAGGCCAGCGCCGTTCCCAGGGGAACAGACAGGAGCATGGTCATTACGGCGAAGAACAGGCTGTTCATGACGGCCCGCAGATAGGGTCCGCCGAAGGATAGGATGCGCCGGTACCACTCCAGGCTGATCGCCTGCTGAGCCCAGCCGCTTCGCAGCTGGAACGAATAGGCTACAACAGTGATCATCGGCGCCAGTATCACCAGGGCCATGAGCAGCAGGTATAGCAGGTAGAACACGCCCCGAACAGAGCCGAGCATTGCGGCCAGACGGGGCTTTTCCGCGTCCTCCGCCATCTGTTCGGCAAAGCTGCTTCGCTGCTGAAGCTTGATGTAGGCGTACAGAAAGACGAGGGAGATGAGCGCCCCGATCAGGGCAAGGGCGCTGCCGGTCTTGAGGTCCAGGCTTACCTTTGCAAGGCGATAGACCTCAACCTCAAGGGTGGTGTAGCGGGGACCTCCGCCCAGCACCAGAACGATGGCGAAGCTCAGCAGGCAGAAGATGAACACCAGGGCTGCGGCGGAGAGGAGCGCGGGAAGAATCTGGGGCAGGGTGACCCGGAAGAACAGCCGTATTCCGTGAGCCCCCAGGCTGCGGGCCGCTTCCTCCGTCGACGGATGGATCCGCCGCCACAAGGAGGAGACGATCCGGACCACCACGGGGAAATTGTAGAAGGCATGGGCCAACAGAATCGCCTGCAGGGAATAGAGGACCCTTAAGGGTGGTTCCTCCAGACCGAGCACAGCCATGAGGAAACGGTTGAGGATTCCGTTGTTTCCGAAGAAACGCACGAATCCCAACACCACGATGATCGAGGGCAAAACGAAGGGCACTGTGGTCAGCGCCTCGATCAGCCGCTTGCCCCGAAAGTCGTAGCGGGCCAAGAGGTATGCGCCGGGCAGGCCCATGAGCACCGACAATACCGTGGAGAGGATCGCCTGCCAAACCGTGAAGCCGATGATCCTGAGGTAATACGAGTCCTGAAGGAGAGAGGTGACGATCCCGAGACTGAACCGGCCGCTTCGATCGGTCAGCCCGCCGACCAGCACGCTCCCGAGGGGAAAATAGAAGAACAGCAGCAGGAACGCAGCCGGAACCAGCAGCAGAACGAGCAACGTCCCCGATCCCGCCGCCGTGCGCCGACCCCGCGGAAGCTCGAGCTCTAGCGACTGACCTGTTTTACCCACGCGTTGATCCAGCGGTCTCTGTTTTTGCGTATCTCTTCGGCCGGCAGCTGCAGGGAGCGCTCCGGCTTGGGGGCGAAGCGGAAAGAGTCCGGTGTTGCCACATCCGGATCAACAGGGTACATCCAGTTGGTCAGAGGGATCTCCGACTGAAACTCCTCGGTCAGGATGAAATCGATGAATTTGCGGGCCAGCGCGGGATGGGGGGCGCCTTTGAGGATCCCCATTCCCTCGATCTGCAGGTAGTTGCCCTCTCGGAACAGGGCAGCCCGGTAGCGCTCGGTTTGCTCGTACTCCACGTGGTAGGCGGGGCTGGTGGTGTAGCTCAACACCATGGGCGCCTCCCCGCCGGTGAACATGCCGTAGGCCGTGTCCCAACCGTCGGTGATGGTGAGCAGGTTGGGTTCCAGGCGTTTCCAGTACTCCAGATACTCTTCCCCGTACACGGCGACGGTCCAGAGGAGAAATCCCAACCCTGGGCTGGAGGTGCGGGGATCCTCGACGATGATCCGCTTTCGGAAGCGGGGATCGGTGAGTTCCTCCAGGGATTTCGGCGGATTTTCGAGGACATTGGAATCGTAGACAAAGGCGAAGTAACCGTAGTCGAAGGGCGTCACCGCGTGGGTGGCATCGAAGATCAATTGCTCAGGAATCTCGTCGAGATTCGGCGAGCGGTACGGCTGAAGCACGCCCTCCTCCAACGCCCGGGAGAGCATGTTGTTGTCGATCCCCAGAACGATGTCCGCCTGGGGACTATCCTTCTCGAGTATGGCCCGGTTCAGAACCTGCCCGGCATCCCCCACGGAGACTACCTTTACCTCGACGCCGTGCAGCTGCTCGAACTTGGGAATGACCAGGGGAGCGGGCCCCCATTCGGCCACGAAGGAGTCGTATGCGTAGACGACCAGCTCCGCCTCCTTCTCCACCCCCGGAGAGGCTGCGGTTGTGCCGCCCAACAGCAGTATGGCTGCAGCAATGGCAACCAGCCACGACATCCGTGCCCACTGCGACAACAGCCGCCATGGCCGCACCTTGGAAAAAGATCGACCGACAATGGATTGGAATTTGTTCATGGAACACCTCCTCGTCCGCCCCTGCGGGCACAACTGTTCTTTGCTCATGGAACAGCCCTAGAGTAAAATGACGAGTGTGGATGGACCGCCGAAGGATCCCTGCGCTGGCATTATCCAGATCAGGTTCAACGGGTGTGATCTCAGGCTCCCGACAAAGGCTGATCAGCCCTCGCCCCTGGTGGAACCACCCCACTTCACCTTAGAATTTAGTCGCTCCGGGGCCTGCAGTCAAGTCTCGGAATGAAGAGATCGGGAGGATGCGATGAGACGCAGGGAAAAGGAGATTCAGAACCGGGAGGTTTTGGAGGAGCTGCTCCGCAGCGCTCCGGTCTGCAGGATCGGTCTGGCGCCGGTGCCGGATTCGGAGGGGGAGGAACGTCCTCACGCCGATTCGCTCTATGCAGGCTATCCCCTGGTGGTACCGGTCCACTTCGTGCACGCCGGGGGGCGGATCTACATCCATTCGGCCCGGCAGGGCAGGAAGATCGAGATGCTGAGAAGAAATCCCAAGGTGTGCGTGGAGATCGACGAGTTCCACGGTCTGAAGCCGGCGCAGAAGGCCTGCGAGTACGGCACCCGGTTCCGCAGCTTGATTGCCTTGGGCAGGGCACGGATCGTGGAAGATGCGGGAGACAAACGCCGAGCCCTGCAGCTGCTCATGGAAAAATATTCGGGAAGGAGCTTTGATTTCTCGAAACGGGAAATCGACAAGGTGGCGATAATCGAGATCCGCATCGAGGAGGTCACCGGCAAGCAGGCGTAAGAGTCGGCTCTTCTGCGAAAATTACCGCGGAATGATCGTGTAGGGAACGCGCCCGGTGACCGTGCGGGTGGAGGATACGGGACGGAACTTCCAGCGCCTCAAGGCTTCCAGCACCGCGGCGTCCACGTCGCTATACCCGGAACCTTGCTCCACCTTGACATCCCGCAGCACCCCCTGAGGGGTCAGCGCGAAGGAAACCACCACCTGGAGGCGCAGTCCCTGCTCGGATACCCAGGCAGGTATCTGCGGACGAGGCGTATAGGTAGGCTCCCGTCCCTGGGAGGGATCATCCCAAAGGATCACGATCCCTTCACGCCCTTCCTGAGCAGAGGTGGACTGGGCACCCGTGCTCGGTTGTGCGGCCGGCCCGCCCTCCCGGCTGCCGCTCTGGGTTCCCGCATCGTCCGATTGGGTCAGGCTGGAATCCAGACGCCTGAGATCCAGGACCGAAGACTCATCCGACTCTTCCGCGGGTCTGACCTCGGACTGCCGAGGCGCCGGCACTTCTTGAGCCGGCACGGGCTGCCGGTGAGTCTCTGTGGGGGCCGGCGGGCTCTGGTACGCCTCCTGCTCAGGGGGAAGGTAGCGTTCGTCGCTGCTCGGCTTCTCGGGCTGGTCCAGGAAGCGCAGGCCCGTCCTGGGACGGGTCGTGGACTCCCGGGCCGTCTCCGGGGTCGGCACAGGAGGCAGAAGGGGCGGGCTGGAGGAAACACTGCCCCGGGCCTGTTCCGTGGAGCCCTGCTCGACCCGGGGTTGCTCCCTCTCCATCGGCGGCAGCTGCCGGGGCTCCTCCTCCTTTTCGATCACCGGGGCTTCATCCGGGGTTTCACCCAGGGTGACGTAAAGGGGACCTGTGTACTCGGGAATCCGGGTCCGCTCGAGCTTCAGCACCAGTTGGAGCACAAGCAGCAGGATGAAGTGCACCAGGATGGCCAGAAACACGCTGACTACCAATCGTTCGCGCATCATCATTAGTCCCGGGTTCTTAAATTGACTCCCTTGAAGCCGTTTAACCGAAGCACATCCAAGATCTCCACCAGCAGGCTGTAGGATATCGTCCTGTCTCCCTCCAGAATCACCGTCTTGATCTGCTCCTTCTCCACCTCGGTGATCTCCGCCAATCGGCTGCTCAGGCTGGCCAGGGTATGCTGTTCCTGGTTGTAGTAGATCTCATCCCTGGCCACTACGGTGATCACCAGTTTGCTCATGACCACGGGCTCCGCGGTTTGCGAGGAGGGAAGCACCAGAGAGATTCCCGGAGTGATGATGAAAGTCGTGGAGACCATGAAGAACACCACCAGTTGGAACACCACGTCGATCATGGGAATCAGGTTCGGTGTGGACTGCGTGCTGAGCCGTCGTTTAAAGCGCATTGTCCGATCCCCCCAGCAGGAGAACCAGCTCGTTGACCCTGTTCTCCAGCCTCAGGATAATGTGGTTCACCTTGGTGACCAGGTAGTTGTAGAAGATGATCGCCGGGATGGCCACGATGATTCCGGCGGCCGTTGTGATCAAGGCCTCGGCGATGCCCCGGGCCAGCAGACCGGGATCTCCCACCGCCCCGAACTGTCCCAAAACCCCGAAAGCCCGGATGTTGCCGGTGACCGTACCCAGCAAACCCAGAAGCGGGGCCAGGGTGGCGATGGTGCCCAAAGCGGAGAGGGAGCGCTCCAGCTTCGGTGTTTCCAGGCTGGCCGCGTCCAAAATGGCGTCCCGGATCACCTGCTTGGGCTGGTTGCGGTACTCGATGCCCACCCTCATGAGGTTGGTAATGGGGCTTGGGTGCTGCTCGCAGATGGCCATGGCCTCGTCGTGATGTCCCTTCTCCAGGGTCGCCTTCAGGCGCCTTATCAAACTCTCCTCATCCACCCGAATGTGGCGAAAGTACAGCAGACGTTCGATGATGATCACCACGGCGATCAGGGAGAGCAGCAGAATGAAGTACATGACGATGCCGCCCTTCATAATGACTTCCAGCATAGCTTCGCTCCTACAGATTGATCTGCACTTTTACGGTTCCCCTCAGCCCGGGAGCCTCGTAATCCTCCCAAGCGTAGAGTCCGCCGGAGGGCAGTCGGGTATTGAATACTGTCTCCCCCAAAATGGGATGGAGAAGATCTTCGATTTCAACGATCAGGGAGATCGTGTCGGTGATGTTGTAAAATCCCCCTGCGGACAGCAGCGGCGAGAGCCGTGCATCCCCGATCGCGAACTCCAGGATGGCATCGCCGCCCCATCGGGCCGCGGCGTTGTTGCCCTGGATCTCCACGATACCGGAGTGCAGCGGTGCCCCCGGAGCTCGATCCAGGAGCTCGGTATGCAGCCCGGCACTCAAGGTGATCAGGGCCCCCAGGTTCCAGCGCAGCCGGGCGTCGGTGTTGAGCTGCACCGCGGAGCTCTGCGGTACAACGAACAGCCCGCTTGCCGGCTCCGGCGGGCTGCCGTCGGGCCAAGGCAGGGCGGAGCTCCGGGCCAGAAGCGCCTGAGCCTGGAGTGAGAGATTCTGGGTGAGGGTGAAGCTCATCCCCAGATCGGCGAACCAGCCGCGATCATCCTCGAGGAATGCCGCAGGCAGGACCGGAAGGGGAAAGCCGTCCAGCAGATCGGCGTAGTTCACAGGCACCACCCGGTATCCCCCGCTCGCTTCAAAGGAGAAGGTGGAAAACGGGGTTCCCGAAAGGGAGAGGGAAAAGGGAAACAGATGACCGAGCTCACTGTTCCAGATCCATCCACCCCGGGCCTCGAAGCGGTAGTTCGCAAGAAACTCGGCGCCGAAGAACGCCTCGAGTCCGCTGCGATGTAGTTCCTCCGCGACACCTCCGGGCACGGCTCTGTAGCTGTACTCACCCTCCAGCCCCAGCCAGATCCCTTTGTGCCGAAACTCGAGAGTTGCCAGCGGTGCGACCAGGATCTCGCTGGTGTCCTCGGGAGCCGTGCCTGTCAGCAGCTGCGAGGCGAAGGAGCTGTCGGTCTGTCCGATCAGGGTGACGCGCTCCCCCAGAGGCAGCTCCAGACGGGCATCCAGCTCCCCCCGGCGATGAACGTGGGATACATAAGGAAAGATCGGCTGTTGCAGGCCCCGCTCCTGGTCCTGGAACAATCCCTCGAACTCCAGGCCCAGGGAGCCCAGGTGGAACTTGACCCCCGCCTCAAGTCGATCCTCCCGGGAGTGAAAGCCGGCACCGGCTTCGGCTCCGGCGGACCCGGCGGTCCCGTCGAGCATCTCGTGCAGGAAGCGCAGCTTGAAGCGGGGTTCCTCTCCTCCAATTCGGTTCAGAGCGATCTGGCTGTAGAGGTGGCTCAGGGTTCCGGCCCCCAGAATCGCCTGGGCGGAAAGCCCGGAGCTTCGTTCAGCAGAGACCAGATCCCGGCTCTCGCCGAACCCGATTGGGATTTCCGGCTCCTCGATATCCAGTTCCCCCACTTCGGGCAGAGGGACGGTTCGCTCCGGAGCGGAAAGCGCATCCTCGCCCGGGATGCCCGCCTCCACCTCCTCGACGCTGAAATCCTCGATTCTTAAGATAACCTCGGGAAGAATTATATCCGGCTCCTGCGGTTCCACGGCGGGAGCCGATTCCTGAGCCGCCAGTACACCGAAGGACATCAGCAGCAGAAGGCACGCAGTAAGCACTCGTTTCATCAGCGACGCCCCCCTTCCAGCAGCTTTTTCGCCTCCTCGGTCCACTGGGAGTCGGGGAAGTGCTGCTCCAATCTTCCCACCAATTCACGTACATCCGTCATGTTCCCGGCCAGATACATCATCTCCGCTGCCCGAAAGATAGAAGCGGCCATCTGATCCGGATCGTCGGGATTGAGATAGCCTGCCTTGAGAAATTCCCGGGCCGCCTGCACCGGCTCGGAGCGCCTGTAGTAGTACTCGCCGATGAGAAACTGAGCCTGGGAGGCGGTTACCGGCTCTCCCCGGTCCACCACCTTCTGCAGCATCTCCAGGGCCAGATCCATCCGCCGGGAACCCTCGTAGATATACAGACGGGACAGCTCGATCATCGCCTCCCGGCCTTTGGCCGTGGTCGCCCCGCCTTCCGCGCCGACGATGCTGGAGAGCACCGCCTCCCGGTCGCTGAAACCTTTGAGGGAGTAGCGCAGCTCATCGACCCGTTGAGCGGCATTGTACACCGCCGCCTCCTCCGGATACTCCTCGTTCAGGAGCGTGTACAGCTCTATTGCCTTCTTCTGATCCCCCCGATCGGCATATACCTCTGCTGTTCGGCGCAGAGCGTCGGGGCGGAACGGACTCAAGGGGAAGTTCTCCAGCAGGCGCTCCCAGTGCAGCACCGCACCGAAGCGCTCGCCCAGCTCGTAGGCGGCCAATCCCCCCCAGTACAGGGCGGCATCGACCAGCTTGCCTTTGGGGAAGCGGGTCCGATATTCGTAGTAGGCGTCCTTGGCCTGCCGGTAGCGTCCGCCTGCGCTGTAGACCTCCCCCCGCTTGTACATCGACTCCTCGGCCAGGGGACTCTGGGGATAACTGGAGGCCAATCGGGCATAGGCATCCGCTGCCTCGGCGGTCTTGCCCAGCTCGGCTTGAATACCGGCGTACTCGAAAAGAGCATCATCGGCAAAGGCAGAGCTCGGTCTTGTGGTGTAGTGGGTCTTCAGGAGGACCGACGCCGTATCCAGATCCCGCAGATTCATCAGGCTGCGAGCCTGCAGGAATGCCGACTTGTCCGATTCCGGGGTGTTCATCTTGGCCAGCCGGGCGAAGTATTGGGTGGAGGAGCGATAGTCGGCCATGCTGAAGGAGGCCCAGCCGGCCAGGAACAATCCCTGAGGCAGCAGCGGATGGGAGGGCGCTGTTTCCAGCAGTAAAGTCACCCGATTCCGGGCCGCCTCGTACTCTCCGCTGCGGTAGTGGGCCCAACCCTGGTAGTACAGGGTATACGGCCAAATGGCATTCAAGCCTGCCTGCTGCACTTCCTCTCCGCCCAACCTGTTCAGGGCTTCCAGGGCGCTGGTATATCGCTTGAGGCTGATCTCGGCGAGACCTCGCAGATAGTTGGACAACAGGTATACGTAGGGATCGCGATCGGCCAGATCCGGGAACTCCTGCCGGAGACGGTTGGTCTCGGACACAATCGCCTGAAAATCCTTGAGGGAAAACAGCAGTTTGAGCGCCTCGATGCGCGCAGCAAGATCCTCCGGATACAGTTCCGCGTATTCCCGCAGCCGGCTAACCGCCTCTGCCGTGTCTCCGCGCCGGCGGTGAACGATTACGGCAAGCTTGTACCAGTCCGCGCGCAAATTCCTGACCGCCGGGTCGGTCATCCGCTCCAGCTGATCTTCGGCCAGGGCCAGAGCGGAGGCGAGATCCCCCTTTCGCAGCTGCGCGTAGGCCAGCAGGTACAAGGCCTCATCGTATATGCTCGAATCCGGGTGGCCGGCGAGGTACTCGGAGTAGATTTGTTCGGCACTTTCGTAGTCGCCCTGGAGGAGCCGCACATCCCCCAGCTTGAGCTCGGTCAGATCGGCGCCTTTCGGGTTTTCCGACAGGTATTGCTCCAGCACCGCAGCGGCCTGATTCAGGTTTCCCGCCTGTATCGAGAGCTCCGCCAGGTAGAGGGGCACGGTTTCGCCGATCTCACCCTTCTCCGGCAGGCTCCAAACTTTGTTAAGGAAGTAATCGGCAAGATCGAGTTTGCCCTGCTGGTAGCTCTCAACGCCGACCTGAACCCAGAGATCCTCGAGCACCTCCGGAGCTCCGGCAAACTGGCTCTCCGCCTGGCGTACCAGCGCCTCCATGCGGCTCAGCTCTCCCCGTTCGGCCGCAGCCACGAACAGGCGCCGATACGCGACCGTAGCGACCGGATCCTCCGCCGATCTCAAGCGGTCGAAGATTTTTTCCGCCTCCTCGCCCTGCTCGACGTTCCACAGCGCTTCCGCCGTATACAGATCGAACAGATCCCGCCTCTGCTCCGAGAGGCTTTCCCTCCCGGTGGATTCGGCCAGCTCCTCGATCTCCTGATAACGCCCCTGCTGAAGATAGGCGTACATCAGCAGGACCAACCCGTACTGACCGGATTCACCGGCCGGATACCCGTCCACCAGCTCCTCGAGATCCCGGGATGCACCCCGGTAATCCTCAAACGCGATCTCCGCCTGCGCCTTGTACAGGTAGGCCTGGGGTGTAAGCTCCTGATCAATCACGTTTTGCAGGAATACCCCGAGGGACTGGTCGGCCTGGGGATAGTTCTCCAGCCGGAAGTAGGCAACGCCCCGCCAGAAGTAGATGTAGTCGAAGTAGCGGGTGCTGCGATAGCGGCGCTCGATCTCATCGAAGGTGCTCAGGGCCTCTCGAAAACGCCCCAGCCGGAACAGGCTTACCCCACGCCGGTACTGGGCATCGGCGACCCGGTCGGAAAGGGGGTAGCTGGCGATGAACTCGGCGTAGGTATCCAGGGCAAGGAGGAAGTTGCCGGCTCGATAGTAGCCCTCCGCCTCGGAAAAAAGCTCCGATTCGGTGGCGGAGAAAAGCGGGTTGACGGATAGCAGCAGCAATGCCCAAACGGCCAGGAGGACTTTCTTCATATGCCTTAAAGGTATTGCGAAAGTCGTAAGAATTCAATGGCGGAATTCAGTGGCCAAACCCG
>Ga0180438_10011935_pt1 | contig 10407 bp, 8 predicted proteins | sample SS_ome_12_FD_132455 | JGI IMG/M metagenome (GOLD analysis project Ga0180438, IMG submission 132455) | Hypersaline lake sediment archaeal communities from the Salton Sea, California, USA - SS_3_D_2 metaG | ecosystem: Environmental > Aquatic > Non-marine Saline and Alkaline > Hypersaline >... | reverse complement strand
TCCGGCTCCCTCGCCCCAAAGGCGCAGACCCCGGCGCAGGTCCCACAAGCTGTACAGCGGCCGGCGTCCACCTGGGCTACCTGGGTCCCCCGGAGGAATCGGTAGTCGCGGTAGGCCCGGCGGTTCATCAGTGGCAGGCAGCCGTCCAGACAGCAGTTGCACAGGGCGTAGCCGGCCCCGCCACCCATACCTGCCCGGTAGAACACCTGCATCATGCCCTGGCTCCGGCAGTCGCGGACGATGGCTTCAGCTTCCGTTAGAGAGACAACCTGGTACTGGGCCGGGTGGGCCCGGCTCCAGGCCTCCACCCCCTCGTAGACGGCAAAATCGGTGCGAGTGGGGTGGTCACAGCCGTGGTGCACCGTGCGGCAGCCGCATGGCCCCACGGCAATGACGCCCTCCTCACCAGCGGCTCGCAGCAGCTCGACGGCCTCGTCGGCGGTCATGGGCTGACCGGCAGCGCCGGCATACGAAATGGGCAGGAACACCCCCCACCAGAGGAGTTGGCGCGTCACCGGCCAGCGGACCAGAGGGCTGCACACCAACCAGTAATTGAAGCGCAGCAAGGGCCGCTCCAGGCGAGCGTAGAGGGCCAGCAAGAGGCGTAGCGGGTTCATGCCGGCTTCTCCGCGATGATGATCTGCATCCGAACCGATGGCCCACTGTGCTCTATCTCTGTTACTTTCAAACCAGCAGCAATAGCGACCTTTTCCTGCCATGGGAGTTGGCTCTGTTCCAGGTCGCTGAAAACGATGCGGACTATAAGCTGGAGGAGCCAGTTGTCAGCGTGCAGGGAGGCGCCCGTCACGATCAGCCGGCCACCGGGGACCAGCACCCGGCTAAACTCTTGCCAGGTCGGCGGTTGAACGATGAACTCGGCCGGGAAGGTGGAGACGATGGAATTAAAAGCCCCATCTGGAAAGGGCAGCGCCTGGACCAGACCCCGCACCCGGGGCGCCCAGACCCCGCGGCGACGCATCTTGTGGGCCGTGAGGCGATGCATGGCCGGTGAAAGGTCCAGGCCGTGAACGTCCCAGCCCTGCCGGGCCATCTCGATCAGTAAATCGCCGGTGCCAAAGCCCACCTCCAGCACCCGCGGACCGATCAGGTAATCCAGGGCCGCTGTGCGCCAGCCCCACCAGCCCCCCAGGCTGACCAACCAACTCACCCCGTCGTAGGTCCAGGCCAGTTCGTTGTACAACCGATGGCAAGCCCAGAGGTAGAGCCGCCCCACCCAATTCAGCACGTCATCTTCTCCGACGAGCGCGATAGCGCAGGCTTCCCAGCAGCGTGAGCACATCGTGCAGGAACAACGTCTGCACCAGGGTCCACGAACTGGGCACGAGGGTCCGGCCGCGTGGGGGCGGTGGCAACGGCGTTGGCGCGCCGGGCTGCACGTCGGCCACGGCCACGCCCTCTTCCGCGCCCAGTGAGGCCAGTACCTGGCCCGTTCGGTCAGCGATGAGCGAGTGGGCGATGAAAGGCACGCGCACCCGGTATTTTAGTCCCATCTGACGGAGGACACGCCAGGCAAACCCCGGCGGCGTGACCAGCCCTGGCAACAGGGGGTAGGGCAAGGGCGAATCCATAGCGCCAGTGCGCAGGGCGTGGACGACCGGCACGCCGAGGGCCTGGGCCTGTCGGCGCGTCCCCTCGAAGAACCAGGCCGCCATCTCTTTCGCGCCCTCGCGGCCAAAGCGGTGGTCAGTGTAACAGAGCGTCGCCCCTCCCCGGTATACTTGGCCGGCAAAAATATTGGGCGGTGACGAGCCGATGCACAGCAGGTCAACCTGGCCTTGCTGGCGGCGGGCGAGGTCGGCGTAAAGGGTATCCCAACAGAGGATCGTCCCTATGCGGCCCAGGTCCGTGTCCGCGATGCAGATATCATCCCCGCGCGTGTAATAGATGTTTTCCCAGCCAGCGACGTGGTTTTTGCGGTAAACCCATCTGCGGCCTGAGGGCTCGGCCAGCATGGCCACGATGTATTGATCGCGCCCCATGCGCGCCGGAAAGCTGCCCACCAGGTGAACGTTGTGCTGGCGGGCTGCCTCCATCAGCCACGTGCCCGTCGGCCCGTCCAGCGGTTCGGCACAAGTCAGGTTGTGGTCAGTGTACTCGTAACCGCTGCTGAACATTTCCGGCAGGACGACGAGCTGGGCCCCCTGCCCGGCGGCCTCTTCAACAAACCCAGCCGCGCGGGCCAGGTTTTCGTCTGTAGCCCAGGGACGGGCGTCCATCTGAACGGCAGCCACTCGAAGGTCCAATCGTCACCCCCACTACCACACAATCTCTATCTCGACAAAAGCCGTCTGCCCGGCGACGACCTCCACCGGGACGGTGTAGAGCTTGCGGTTGACTACGGTCTTGAGAATGTAGGCCCCGGCAGGCACGTCCCCCAGGGCAAAATTCTCCCCCCAGCCGTCATCGGGGTTGATGCCCTCCCCAAAGATATAGGTCCGTAGACTTGCCCAGCGTTCGTCAGGTGCCTCAGCCCGGTGGACGGTGATGATCCTGTCTTGAATGGGGCAGCCGTTGGGGTAAAGCAGGCGGCCGGCGATGGTCCCCTGGTCGGGGAAAGGCTTCAGCCACAGCTCGGGGTTGCGGGTATGGCTGTAGCCGTTGCTGCCCACCCGCACTTCAAAGTGCAGGTGTGGCCCCAGGGCGATGCCCGTCATGCCCACCCGGCCCAACACATCCCCGACCTTTACCTCCTGTCCGACGGCCACGCTGACCTCCGAAAGATGGCCGTAGATGCAAAAGACGGGTTGCTCCAGGTAGGTCTGGTTCAACTCGATGATCACCAACCCGCCGTAGAAATTGGTGCTCCGCCCGTAGGCTTCCACGCTGTCGTCCCCGGCCACGACTACCTTGCCCTCAGCCACGGCCAGGACGGGCGTGCCCGTCTCGTTCTGGATATCCACGCCGTGGTGGAGGAGGTATTGGCCCTCGCCGGTGCTGGCGTAGGGATAAAAGCGGCTGAGTTGCTGGTTGTGTTCCGGGCCGAGGGGCCGCTCCAGCCAATAGTGATCCCCACCGCCCAGGCCCGCTTTCAAGGGAGCGTCACAGGTCGGGATCGTGGGGGTCGGCTCGACGGTAGGAGTGGCGGCGAGCGTCGGGGTAGGTGTGGCCGTAGGGGGAGCGGTCGGGGTCGGCGTGGGGGTGAAAGTGGGCGTGGGAGTGAGGGTGGGTGTGGGGGTAAAAGTCGGTGTTGGCGTGGAAGTACCCAAAAGCTCAGGCTGATGGATGGGCTGGTGGGCAAAGACTATCAGGGCGACGATAATGGCCGGCAGGAGGGCCAGGCCTATGAAGAGCCAGTGATCTGTATTCTCAACAGTGTGGGAGCGTAGAGTCATTTACCGGACCTCGCTTCGCTTGGCGATAAACTGCATTTCACATGTGCCTGACGTGTAATACCAATATTATAGCCTCTTATGACGAAAAGGGCAACACAGAGTCCATTGTCCTCAGGCTGCCACCCCCGACACTCGTAGTGCCCGGCGGTAGCCAACGCCTCCGTTAATTGCTGAAGGTCCAGTGTCACACCGCCACACAGTGGTTTGAAACAGGCTGAGTGGTAATAGTCGCCCTTGCCCTTTGTTATGGACTGTGTTACAATGAATTTCACTTCGTAAGAAGAAATGCCGAGATGCGGGCTGTCGAGCATGGGCCAGCGATGAAGGAAGGTGCCATCGGAGAGCCGATGGACATTGACGCTGCGGAGGTGTGTTATGGATACCATAGAGTACAGCAAAGTGATCGCTGTCTGGATAGCAGTTGCCTTGCTTTCCCTGATGGTGCTCGCTGCTTGCGGCAATGGGCTGGAAGTGGGCGTGGTCTCCACACCCACCGCCGAGGTAGCAGCCACGGCTACCCCCTCCACCCTGACCACCGAAACCCCTAGCCCGCCCACACAGGTGGCGACGCTGGCCGTCCCCGCACCCACGCCAACGCCCAGCCTGGGGAAACTGGCCTACGTCCAGGGCGGCGACATCTGGGTCAAGGCCCTGCCTGACGGGGAGCCACAGTGCCTCACGACCGACGGTCGCAACCAAGAACCTCGCTGGTCTCCCTCCGGCGAATGGCTGGCCTTCCGCAAAGAGGCACAGGTCTGGCTGGTGCAGGCTGATGGGAACGCCTCTCACCCGCTTTGGGAAGGTGGCCCCGTGAGCACCTTTGCCTGGTCGCCTGCGGAAGATCGGCTGGCCTATGTCGCTGGCTCCGGTGTACTGCGGTTAGAGACAATCCATGCCGATGGCACCGATCCAGCAACATTGTTGATACCCCTATCCATTTGCGCCTTGGGCCAATTGGGCCGCATTGCCTGGAGTCCCGACGGGGCCTGGATCGCCTACGAGTGGCTGGAACGGCAACCCGACCAGCCCCTCACCTACCAGGGCCTGTGGAAGGTCTCGGCCGACGGAAAAGAGCAAACTGAACTCTATGCCAGCGGCATGCCCGAGAAGGGAGTGGCCCTCCTGGCCGGCTGGTCTCCCGACGGCCAGCACATCCTCTTCTGGCAGGGGGACATCCTCTCCGCTTCACTCCAGGCTGACGGGGTACCCCTCTACAGTCTGCCAGCCGGTGGAGGCGAGCCCATCAAACTGGTGGACGCCGCGCTGGTGCACGACGACTTTGTTGCCCCAGCGCCGCAAGGCGACGGGCTGGCAGTGGCGGCTGGCGAGTATCGGGCCACGTGGACTAGCAAGGGCGTTGCCGTGGTCGGGGTGGATGGTGGCGAACTCGTCTGGCTCACAGATGAAAGCGTGGCCGCCTTTTCACCGGCCTGGTCTCCGGATGGCGTCCACCTGGCATACGTGGCTATGCCTGATCGGGGCGACCTGGTGGGTGGGGAGGATGCCCGGCTGGGGATGATGGAGCGCCGCATCTGGGTGGTAAACGCCCAGGGCAAGCCCCAACCTCAACAGTTCACCGATGACCCCGCCTATCGCGACGAGCGCCCTCTCTGGTCGGCCGATGGGAGCCACCCCCTCTTCGCCCGCCTGGACGCTGAGGGCCGGGCCTCCCTGTGGCTCATCCCCGCCAGGGACGGAGACCCTCACCGGGTGGTGGACGAACTGGGCCCCTTTTCAGGTCCGGCCTCGGACTGGTTCGGTTACTACGGCCACGTGGAGTGGGACCCACTCTTCGACTGGTGGCGCGGGCCCCAGGATGACTGAAGGCGTCGTGGTTCTCCCGCCTGTAACATTTCAGTTGAATGATGTCACGCTACGACAAATGGCGTACTTCAAAGATAGGGATAATGGCCGTAGACAAAGCCAGTTTTTGGGTGTATCCTTATAGATAGACGACTTGTCGAATGTGTCTGTCGAGACCTTGCTATTGAAACGGCTCAGGTGGCGGTGTTGCCGCTCCATCGCGCATTGCAGCCGATGCCGCTTTGCTGCTACGCGGCGCGGCTGAACGCGGCTGTTAGGGGCGTTACTGCCAAACAAATCCCTAAAAGGAGGACCAGAACTATGAAAGCATTTCTCGTCTCAAACTTGCGTGCCCGAGCTCTAGTTGCTCTGTCACTGACTATGGCTGCACTGCTATTGCTGCTAGGCGTGTGGAGTTGGCTGCCGCCGGTCGAAGCGCGAGAGCCAGCAACCATTGGCCTGGGCAGTGCAGCCCCCACGTTATCCAGCAGCGATATAATGACAACGTCCATATTCCTACCCATTGTGTTTAAGGGAGATGAGGTCTTTTCTGATGATTTCAGCGATACCAGTAGTGGCTGGCCCCATCGGGTCACTCTCAGCAAAAACTGTTACGTCGAGTACCAAGAGGGACGCTACCGCGTAAAAGTCACCAAAAAAGACCAGATTTGCTTCATTCCCAACTCTAACATTCCCAAGCTGGTAAACGGCACATTTAGCGTGAGAGTGCGGCGCACATCTGACACTGGCCGGCACTTGTTTTATGGGCTCATCTTCGGTGCGGGTCAGGATGCCGCTAACAATCGCTGGGTAGTAGAGATTTACCCTAATAAAGACGCGAGATGTGGTAATGATAAGCCATTTTATCAGCTAGTCGCTATCGGAGGTGGGAGGCTCAAATACTACGATGACAAGTGTACTGACGCCATTGATACAGATAAGAATGATTGGAATGAGCTGAAGGTTATTCGCAATGGACAAAACATCAAGGTCTATATCAATGGAAAGCTCAAAGGTGATTATAACGATGCAACATATCTGCTCGACGAAGGAAACTCGTTGCTAGAGGTAGTCTCTCTAAGTGATGAGACTATCTACGTGGAATTTGACGATCTTTTGATTCGGCAAAGCACGGCCCCGTAAGCACCAAAAGAAATGAACGGAAAAGCCAGTGGCTTGATCGTCCTGTTCTGTTGCCTCTTCCTGGCGGCCTGCACGAGCGGCGTGACCCACCACCAGGCCCAAGAGCTGCTCTTAAAGTACGGCTGGACGACGACCGGGCGGCAGGCGACGTATCGGATCACGCTGCCCCAGCGCTTCGAGCACCGCCCCGGCGGGTTTCCCATCCCCATCTACTGGGCTTACAATAACGAGTTGAGCAAGGCCATCGGCCTGGACCTGTCACCGTATCTGGGACAGCGCGTGGAGGCGACCGTCTACGAACTACAGGAAGAGCTCCCCGAGTTCCTATATCCCTATACCGAGGCCAGAGCCGTAGTGATCACCCATGATGAAGAGATCATCGGCGCGTGGATTGACAAGGGCCGGCACTATGCCTTTGCTTGCTCCCTGGACCGCAAGCCGTTTGAGGAGATCACCGGGATGGGTTGGAGCGAGTGGCTGGTGGCAAGCCAGGTTGTCAACCTGGACAATCCCGTGGAAAAAGAGCTTGCCACCCTCTCACCGGAAGAGATCATCGCCCTTTACTACCAGGCCCTCGACGACCACGACGAGGAACGGGCCTACGCCTGCCTCACCCGTCGCTCGTTAACCGATTTCCTCTTCTCCAACATGGGCGACCTGGCGCTGTACCATTCCAACTACAAGGGCAATCCTCTCAGAGAGACGATTCGCAACGTCCAGGTGATAGGGATAGAACCACTCCCAGATGACTGGAATCCCGAGGGTGTGCTGGAGTACCGGGTGGACATTGACGTAAGGTACAAAAGGGAAATCGTGAGCAGGAGCGGCCTCAACATACGCTTCATACAATTGACAAAAGAGATCGAGGCGGCCGGCTGGCGTATCACCTCTATCGGCACCGGGCCTTGAGGCTGCGCACGCTGGAAGTATTGTCGGCGAACGGGGACGGCAGGTGTCCTCTATCTGATTCACCAATTTGATAGGCACATCAATTTCCCGTACAGTGCGGCCTGTTTCTCAAGATTAGTCGGAGACCTTCGCTCAACAAGATGGATTAGTGACGTAGCCAAATTCTCTAGGAATGTTTGGGAGCTCGGGGCAGTAAGAGGTTTCGGGCGAGGCTGGCTTATGACATGTTCAACAACTTGTGGCGCACAAATGCCAGGAACTCGCGCATCGCATCTTCGGGGTCGTCACTGATATGGCTCTCCACGACCTTGCTTTCATTGCCATCATGAAAGTGTTTGGGAAAGGTCGCAACGTAACGCCATTTGCCGTGCGGTGCATTGTCGTGACGATAGAGGTCATCCCTGGAAATCAGGCGGCGTTCCCAGTGATAGGCATAGCGGCCACTGATTGAGATGAACACATCGAGGAGGGAACCATCAACGATGTCGAGGCGCAGCTTGAGCGGATCGCCCGTAGGCAAGGATACGATCCGGGCGCTGACGACCACATCGGCAAACTCATTGAGAGCGATCTCCCTCAGCGCCCTGTAAATCGTCAAGATAGGCATTCAGTTCCTCCAGGCGAGCAGTCAGGTTTTCGGCGACAATCAAGTCTTCCCAGGCGGGATGTTCTACCACAACACCTTGAGCGATCTTGGACTCCAGATCTGTAGTAGAATCCACACCATAACGGGCCAAGATGTCCAGCCTATATTGCAGTACCTGGCGTTTTTGTTCATGCAAGAAGCTGACCAATGCTTGCCGGAACAGTTCGCTCTCACTGAGTCCTAACGACACGGCGATTTTGGTCATGGTGGTCGTTACTGGGGTCGCTAACATGGTTGCCTCCATAGCATCCTTTCAGCCAAGTCTACCGGTATTGAGCGCCAAACAGGATTTCGCTTTTCTGAGCCAACCTCAACTCCTCAACGTGAGATGTAGAAAAGCCCTCACCTGCCAAGAGATGGCTTTGAGCTGATCCTTTGCCGCATAAATATTATAGCACGTATCGTAAGTAAAAACAAAGTAGCTGTTTTCAGGTGCAAGGTTAAATCGGAAAAGGCGGCCGGCCGCCCTTCCCCATTCGCCAGATGACGACAGCGCCCCCCGCGTAGGCCAGGCTGCCTCCTACCAACACCCAGGAGAACCCAAAGGAGATGGCCAGCATGGTGGAGAGGATGGAGGCCAGCACCGAAAGGCAGCCGTTGATGCCCCAGGCCCAGGGGATGAGGTCGGGAGCCAGGCGGTCCAACAAAGCGATGCCGCCAGGGAAGGGGGTGCCCATCAGAAAGCCCAGGGGAGCCAGGCTGACCACAGAGGCCAACAGGCGGAGGGCAAAGTCCTGTCCCAACAACAATTGGAAGAGGTGGGGGAGAAGGAGAGGATAGAGCAGGATGGCCGCGCTGAGGAGGATGAGCATCCTGAGCAGAGAGAGACGAGGGTTCCTGGCCAGGGTCATGCTGCCCAGCCCCGAGAAGAGGAGCAGGGCAAAAAGAGTCGTGGCAAAGGCGTAGATGGGATGGCCCAGGAAGAGGATGAAGCGTTGCATGAGGGGGATCTCGACAAAGAGGTAGCCCAGGCCCAGCAGGGCAAAGTAGAGGAAAACGCGCCCCCTGCCTCCGCTCGCGGTGGATTTGTAATCCGCCGCTTCTGCTTTTTTGCCCCCTGACAAAGGTGCCGTCGGGAATTTGCGCTGGAAAAGCAAAGGCAACAGGATCAGGACGGCCGAAGCCAGAAGGGCCAGGACCAGCAGGGCCACCAACACGAAATAGCCGCTGCCGCCGAAGGGCTGCCAGGTCCGGCCAAAGGTCTGCAAGATGGTTGGCGTCTGGCTCCACTTGAAAAAGTGGAAGAAAAAAGGCCGGTCGTCGTCGGGTGGGGAGACGTCGAAGGCATAGTCGGCGTAGAAGCGGGCGCGGTCCTCGGCAAAGAGAAGGTCCTGGAAAGCCTGGTAGTAGGTGGGTTCGGGGAGGACGTTGTAGCGGTTGGCCTCGGCTGGCCGGATGCCGGGGTAGTAGACCAGGTCGAATTTGCCCTCGTCGCAGAAACCCCGCACGGCTTCGATCTCTTCCGCGCTGAATTCCCCGTTCTTGACCAGAAGCAGGGCTGTGAGCATGGTGCGGATGACGACCAATCGCCTCTCTGGGTGGGCCACCCGGGCCCTTTCCAAAGCGGCCACGGCCAGAGCCCCGACCCGCAGCTCCTCGCTGGGCGGCAGTTGCAGCCAGCGGCTGACCACCAGGAGCCCTCCTTCGTTGAGATGGGCCAGATAGTCGGCAAAGGCTTCCTGGGTGTAGAGGTCATTCTCCGAGAGGCTGTAGGCCCCCGATGTGACGGGCCGGTAGCTGTCGGCCAGGGAGAGTTGGATGAGGTCGTACCGCTGGCCCGTCCGTCGCACGTAGCTGCGCCCTTCCTCGGTAATCACCCGTACCTTTGCGTTCCGGTAGATGCCCCCTGGGTTTCGACACGCTCCGCTACTCAACCAACAGTCCCCAAAGGCATCCCGCACCGCTTCGACGACCAGAGGGTTGCTTTCTACAGCGGCCACCGAGGCTGCGCCGTTCTCCAGGGCGGTCAGGACGTCCAGCCCACCCTTGGGCTCGATGATCAGGACCTCGGCCCCTGGAAGGAGGCGGTAGGGCAGCGAGGTGGGCAGGTAGCCGATGAATTCCCTTAAACTGGCTTGTTCCCAATCTGTGGCTGTGATAGGCGAGAGGTTCTCGCCATCGGTGAACAGGCCCAACTGGGGTGGGGGCGAGCCCAGGTAGGCCAGGCTGAGGCCCGGCGCCGAGTGGATGCCCCCGCTGCGCACCACGTCTATCCGCGAGAAGGCGTTCCAGCGGCTGAAGACGATTTCCGCACCGGGGTACTGCAAGGCATAGCTGAGGCCCTTGTAGGGGGAAAGGCGGATCTCCAGGAAAGGCAAGGGCTTGAGGGTGAGGAAGGAGAGCACGGCCAGGGAGGCGAGGTAGAGAATGGAGAGTGGAGAGTGGAGAGTGGAGAGTGGAGATTTGATATTGGATATTGGGGATTGGAGATTGGAGGGCGTGAAACGTGAAACGTGAAACGTGAATGTTCCGGCGGCCAGCATCCCTAAGAGGGCCGAGAGCATCACTGTGCCTGCGCCGCCGAGGAGAGGCAGGGCGGCCACGGCGGCCAGG
>Ga0180438_10011934_pt1 | contig 10407 bp, 7 predicted proteins | sample SS_ome_12_FD_132455 | JGI IMG/M metagenome (GOLD analysis project Ga0180438, IMG submission 132455) | Hypersaline lake sediment archaeal communities from the Salton Sea, California, USA - SS_3_D_2 metaG | ecosystem: Environmental > Aquatic > Non-marine Saline and Alkaline > Hypersaline >... | reverse complement strand
ATTGTTATTTCACACCCATGTGAGTGAAACTGAACAGGAAGTGGCTGCATTTATAGATGAAAAGGGAATGAGACCGGGAGACTATCTGTACGAGCAGGGATTTTTGAATGAGAAATTCCTGGCTGCGCACTGTGTGTGGCTGAATGAAGGAGAATGCAAAAAATTTCAGGAAAGGGGTGTGAAAATTTCTCACAATCCTGTTTCCAATATGAAGCTGGCTGCAGGTGTCATGCCCCTACCAGATATGATGGAGAAAGGAATTACGGTATCACTGGGAACTGACGGTGCATCTTCTAATAATTCTCTGGATATGATGGAGACCATGAAAATATGTGCATTGTTACACAAGATACGTGCAGGAAGACCCACTGCAGTGACCTCACGGGATGTACTGGAGATGGCTACCCAGAAGGGTGCAGAATCTCTGGGGCTGAAAGCTGGAGTGGTGCGAGAAGGATTCCTGGCAGATATTCAATTACTCGATTTGAAAGAAGCGAATGCCCATCCCCAGCATGATTTAGTTTCTAATGTAGTGTATGCAATGAGTAATCGGAATGTGGATACGGTGGTCTGCAATGGAAAAGTTGTGATGCAGGATAAGAAAATATTGCATGTTGATGAGGAAAAAATAGTGGTGAAAAGTGAAGAGATTGCCAAAGATATGGTTTCTTTATAAAAATGTAATTTATTATTAATTTGTTTTTTTGTATTATTTTTTATCGGCAATTTTACATTCTATAATGTCTCAATTTTACATTTATTTTTTTTAATAATTTTTGGTAATTCAATGATAAAACGAGAATATTAGAAAACCTTAAATACTCACATGAAAAGTACATTGAGGAGGTATGAGAATGGAAAATATGGAATTCCGTGGCTCAGAAGAGGGGGAAATTAACCAGGATGTAATTTCTCCGGTAACTCAAGAAATTTCACTTTCTGAATGCCTTGTAAAATTAACAAATTGTGAGGAACGGCATGATGAAGTGAAAAAAGAAAATGAAGAACAGCATCAAAAAATAGTTGATTTAATAACTCGCATAGATTATCTTCAGAATGAAAAGAATCGGTTGGCTGATGTCATAAATTCAAGAGATACAGAAATTATGGAACTACGTAATGAAAAAGAAAAATTGAAAAATAATGTAGAAGAATGCCATGTAATTGCAGAACAGCAGAGAGAACAGATAAAAGATTATAAAAGAGAGATACAGGAAAAAAACACAGAAATAGAAACACAAAAAGAAATACAAAATGAATGTGAGAATAGACTGAAAGTCCTTGAAGTAGATAATAAAAATTTAGAAGAACTTCTAAAGAGTCAAAAAGATAAATATGAGTACAAAATCGCTGATCTTAATAAGGAATTGAATGGATATCATCAAAAATATGATGAGGCTAAATCACAATTAGATCAGTGTTCTGAAACTATTGCATCATGGCGTCAAGAAAAAGAAAAATTCCTTCAAGAAATTACATTTCTAAAAGAAAAGATTATGTCTTCTAGAAATTTCCTGATGAGGATAAGAAATCTTTCCAATGAGGTCAATATGATACTTGATGAATTACACAATGAAGAAAAATCAGAATCACAGCTACAACCGCAAGAAACTTTTCAATCAGATTCCCCCAAACCACCGGAGACAGTCATTGAATTACCCAGTCTGGCTCGAGAGTCTGATTCAGAAAAATCAGAAAATAATCAAGATGACTATCCATGGGAAGATAGAGATAAGGGAGAACTTATTCAATTTTAGTATGGGGATAGATAATTTGGAGGGGAAAAAATGGCAAAAATAACATTGGATTCCGTATTTGAAGAAATTGAAGAGACAAAAGAAAGAGGAAAATATTTGAGAGCTAAATCAAAAATGAATTATGTAAACCAGCTTCTTCAAATGGGCAAGGTTAAAAAAATTGGGAAGAAATATTTCTGTTCTGCTATTGTGCCTTCAGTAGATACAATTTACCGAAAAATCGAAGCTGCAAAAGAAAATGGAATTGATTTATCGTCTATGGAAAAAGCTATCGCAGAAGATCTTGTTAAAGAGGGGAAAGTTAAAAAAGTATACAACAGATTTTACAGCGATAAATTCGCTCCACGAACCCAGAAAGATACAATTGAACAACTCATGGATGAGGGATTCATAAAAAAAGTCAGGAAAAAATATGTGATTCTTGGAAAAAAAATTGATTATCTTCCAGTTAAACCAGTTCAAAAAGATATTCCTTCATTTTTAGCATTCTTAGAAACATTCCAGAACCTTTATGTACATGAGGCACAAGGTTACCAGAGAAGCGTGAGCATTATACCATTGATCAACGATATCATTAACAGAACCAATTTTTCAAGGAACGTAATTGAAAAATGGATTCTTGAATTACCTCGTATTTTCATAGGAAGCGTTGATTTACGTCCTTTCCCAGGGGAACCTGGATTATATCTTGAGGATGGTACCGAAGTCAATCGTATCTATGTCGAAAGGGAGCTTGTGGGGTTATGAAAGAACAACTTTCACAGAAAGATGCACAGTCGTATCTGCAAATACTGAGATTGAAAATTCCTCCTCATCATATTTCTCCTCTTTTTGTGGAGACAAAGGCAGCAAAATATATTCTTGATAGAGCATACAAAGGGTTGGAACATATAAGAGAGAATAGTCTTCCGGATTATTTGATTGTGAATGCTACAAGAGGATCTGGGAAAACAGCAACTATACAATATTTTGGTGAACAGATAGAGAAAAAAGCATTTTTTCTGTATCAGGATAAATGTTCAACATCAAAGGAAGATCTCTTTCGATTTTTTATTAACAGCATTGGAAAAGAAAAACTCACTCAGATAGTGGAATCTATATCTATAGATCCTATGGAAGTGTACGAGACCATTTCTAAAAATGGACATAATGGAACAGCAATTGCGCTGGCAGGGCTATTAGAAAATAATCCACATGCATGGACCTGGCTGTCCACCAGTTCTCCATCTCTCCCAAAACTGGAATGTGGTCTTCGCTTAGTAAAAAATGTCAGAGACAATGATGCATTCGATGCCTTATCAACTATAGCTCAACTAGTATCAGAGGAGAAACCGATTATCCTGGCTCTGGATGAACTTGAATCTGCATATGATGAATTAACACCTGCGAAAAAACAAAAATTGCGTTCAATGTTACTCGATTTAATTAATTATTCAAAATTTTCACATATTTTTTTCATTTTTGTTGCAACAGAACCAGTATATGAGAAATGTTTCAAGAGCAGCGAAGCAGATGCCATGGGATTGAGCAGAAGAGTGAGCGATGTTACTCTTTCATTAGGCCTTCCCACCCGTGAGGAGTTTAAAATAATTCTGGAAAAAATGCTTAATTTATATGGATCTGCTCATGGATTCACCTTTTCAGAAATTGAATTGGAGCATATTCGAAAGGAATACAAAGACCCTTCAATCCTTCCCAGTAAAATCCTTGAACATGCTTTGAGAAAGGGAGATGAGAAGTGGGAATCCATTCAGAGATATCAGGAAATTATGACCAATCTTCAACATCACGCACAAGATATAATAAAAGAAGCCAGTCATATACAGTTAGGAAATCTATTTGAAGAATCAGTAGGGATTATTTTAAAATACATACCGGGGAGTGAATACCACATTCCACAAACAGATGCTACAGCAGAAGGAGAATGGTTGAAGAGGGAAGTAAGAGGGCTTAGGAAAATTCACAAATTTTTAGACTGGTCATTTCGATGTGGAATACATGATTTCTGGATTGAGGTATGTAGAACAAAAAAATCAGAAAGTGTTATTCCTTCAAACAAAGCACTGGCTCTCTTTGCCAAGACATTACATCATGAAGGGAGTTTTGGGTTATTTATAACTCACAATTATAATCGATTTGGAATTGGAAGAGGAGCAGGAAAAGTCTTTTCTCGATTCCCCGAACTCATGAAACGGGTAAAGATTATTCAGCTGGACAATGAACAATTTAACCTCTTATTAGGTATTATAGGAATTGAAGAAACAGATAGAAGGATTGCTGCGCAATTTTTACTGGAAAAAACGGGAATTCTTCAGACAATTGAATATCTTCGAGGTGGTACACATTTTTTCTAGTGACCACGGTGGGAGTGGACCATATGGATAGATTTGAACATGAGATGGAGGAAATTATGAATGACCCGGTATACAAGGATCGATTTTCGATTGATATTGTCTACGTGAGAGATGAAGGAGAATAGGAGAATACAATTCATGAGAGGTGTATTCATTTGGAAACACATACATCTATTAAACCGTTGAAGGAAATGTTTCAAAAAAAGCTAGAAGAGGAAATTGAACAGGAATCAGATGAAAGAAGAAAAGAAATATTAAAAGAAGCTCTTAAAAAAGGTATTGATCTTTTGGAAGGAAGGTAATACTATGAGATTCACTTATATTATTCTGGAAGGAATACGTGAATTTCCTTTAAAAGACATTTCTTTTCACAAGGGATTTAACATTGTGTGTGGGCCTAATGAATCAGGTAAATCTACTATATTAGAATCCATTCTTTATGCTATTACAGGAGACACAACGTTGATCGAAGGATTGAAAGGATGGGAAAGAGAACGGAGTAGTATTACATTGAAATATAATAGAGATAAAGAAGCTGGGCATACCATTCATAGAGTGTTGTACCCCCATATAGAAGCAACATTAACGAATAGCATTACTACAGAGGATAGAGAACACATCAATACTGCATTACAAGACCATTTTCATTCTATCAATAGGACGATTCTGGAACATTCGGTATTTGTGAAACATAATGAGATAGAAATTTTACGGAATATGGAAAGTAAGGAAATTATCAAGGAACAAATGAAAGTGGTCTTCACAGGATCACAGAATCGTTCAGTAGAAACTATATTACAAGATTTGAAAGATGAGATTTCAGAGAATAAAAGAGCATTATCAGAAACAGAATATAGGATAAATAAGGAAGAGGAAAAACTCAATCAATACCAGGGCATTGATGAAGCATTTGAAAAAATAGATAATAAACGAAATATTTATTCAGAAGATTTGGATACTTCAGGAAAGACACTGAAATGGTTGTCAAAACGAATAGAGTATGGAGAAAAATTGCAGGAAATCAGAGAATTAAAGAGTAAAAAAGAAGAAATTGAGATTATACAAAAATATATAGAAACACTTCCTTTTGATTTAATTAGAGAAAAAGAGAATAATCTTCAAGAATTGAAGAAAATTGATGAACAATTATTGAAAATCAGGGAAGAACTAGAAAAAATTGTACGAGATGAAGAGGATAATAAAAAGAAAAATATTTTTTCCAAATTAATTGATGCATTAAGAGGGAAATCTCTAGAATATGAAACAGAACATTTCAAAAAATCAAAAGAAGATCTTGAATATGAAAGATTTCAATGTGAAAAAAGAAAAGAAGAGATAGAAAATCACATTAAGGAAATAAATGGCCAGATGAGAGGATACGAAGATAAAAATGTAGATGATCTTGTACACTTGAAGGAAGGATATGAAGGAAAAATTGAATCTCTTCTTTCAGGAAGTACTATCGAAGATTTACACCATACTATACACCAAAAACAGGAACATACTGATAATTTGAGAAAGAAAATATTTTTAGCAATGCCAGACATACTTTATATTGAAGATTCTGCGATACATGATAAGAAAGACAGGATGGAAAAAAAGATTTCCGTACTGAAAAAAGATATTGAAGACATAAATGATAAATTTATAGATATTAAGAAACAAAAACAGGAAAAAGATGAGATTCAAAATGAAATTAATTCTTTAGAAACTAAAAAAAATGCACCGGAAAAAAGATTAGAAATAAACGATATTGTTCTGGACAGACTACAGAGATTATATATCCAGGAAAAGGAGATATTTATTCCCCAGCTGGAAGCAAAGACTAGTAAGCTGATGGAAACCATTACAGAGGGAAAATATGTTAACATTAAGATTGATAGGGAAAATCTGGATGTTTTTGTAGATAAGGGAGATAGTAAAATCTCTATGGACTCTCTGAGTCAGGGCACAAAGGATCAATTATATTTTTCATTGAGGATTTCCTTGTCAGAACTTCTTGGGGGAGGTGATCTTCCATTACTGTTCGATGAATCGTTTTTGAGTTCTGATAAACGGCGGGTTCAGGAAATCATTAAATTATTACAAGAAATTTCTGAATGGAGACAGATAATACTTTTTACACACAATGAAGATTATCTACAGTATGGAATTCCTATTTTATTAGAGACAAAAACAACATTTGAACCAACTATATAATGAAATACTTTTATCAAATTATGATTTTTACATCTCTATAATAAATAGGTATTTAGAAGATAATGAATTATTTATTTCTAGAAAGGTATATTTTTATTCAATTATTTAATAAATTATAATAAAAAATAAGGTGTAAAAATAAATTAATAGAGATATCAACCAATTATCTATTTATTTATTATAAAAACCGAAACATTTATATATTTAATGATCTTAGAAAGTGCGGAGGTTATGATATGAATAGTGTAATGGTTTTACAGCTTGGGTTATTAGGCTGGTTGGGATTGGATCTTCGCACCTTCTTTTTAGTACTGGGTATACTTGGGGTGGCGATTTTTTTACTCTGGATCTATTTTCAATTTGGAGTGAAAGGTATTAGAAATGCATCTAGGAAATATCTTTTCGGAATTTCCACTTCAAGTCTGATCACCTTTACAATTGGGACGGTGTGTTATGCATTCAAAGAAAGTCTTTCAGGATATCTTGGATTTTTAGGAGGATACAATGAACTTTTCTATAGCATTCTCATTATTGCTGCTTTAATTCTCCTGGTAATTGCTCTTGTTATTTACTGGAACGAAATAAAGTGGCAGAGAAAAATTCGAGCAAGATCACAACACCTAAAAAAAGAAACAGAGAACCTTCAACAGAGTGTCGATAGTGTAGATACAAAGAAAGAGGAAGTTGAGTCATACATTGACAAAACGCAGGAAGAAATCAATAAATACAGAGACATATACGATGAATTTCAAAAATCATGAGGTGATAATGAATGCCAGTTGCTAACACACTCGTTATTGGAATAGGAGGCCAGGGAAGTCGCTTTGCCAATGAAACTAAAAGACATCTTGAAGATAATAATATTTTACAGGAGAATCAAGAATTCGTGGCCATCGATAGCCATCATGGGGATATTACTCAATTAGATATGATAGACGTTGAATCAAAATTTATTCTGCAGAGACCTCCCATAGAAATTATCGAAAAGAATTGGCAGTGGGCACTCAGTGCTAAGGTCGATATTGTGGGAGAAAGTACAGAAGGTGCTTCCAATAAACGAGCCTTTGGTCGTATTTTATACCTGTATAATCTGGAACGATTGGAGGGGTTTTTAAAGGGAGTGGTCCACCGATTGAGGGAGAAAAAACGGAGCAATCGGTTTGTGGTCATCATCATGTGTGCTCTGGGTGGAGGTACTGGATCCAGTATGTTCCATGAGGTAGCTGTTTTCTTAAGAAACTGGCTGCCATCTATAGGAGAAGGATCTCCAACCATAATTGGTATAGGTACGTTGCCTAAACAATCTGAAGATTCCATAACTATTGCCAATACATATGCAGCACTCAAAGAAGTACACTTCCTGCAGAATTTGACACCACCAGCCCATGTGACAACTACAGGGTTCATCAAAGATTATGCTGCGCCTTACAATGGCTATTTTTTGCTGGGAAGAGAAATTAAAGAGAAGACCCGGGACGAAGAACTTTCTAATTTTATCTGTCATGCCCTGGTGGATTTTGGTTACTTTCCTGATACAAAGGTATCGTTTAAGGGAAAAATTGGGTATGATCTTGGGGATCTCAACACACGTCTCCATCCTCATAGGAGGTTTTTCTCCACCATGGGATACTTTGAAGTCATGTTCCCTGCCAAGAAATTAACCTATCTGTATGATCTCTATGATAAGATACCAGAGAGAGAATTACGATTAGAGGAAATTAAGCACGAGCTGGAAGAAGCTCGACGGAAGTTAGAGGAATATGAACAGAGGAGAAAAGAACTGGAAAACGAACAGGAGCGATTGGAATCAGAAATCAAAATTCATGGCAAAGGATTTGTGGAAAAAGACGAGGTTTTTCAGGAAATGCTGTCTTTACTCAACACAATAAAAGATGATCTGGATATGTTAGAGCCAGTAATTGACGACCTGAAAACTACAATAATACATCTTGAAGATGAACGATCTGAAGTTACGATAGAATTGAGAAAACTTCGGGCTCAGAGAGATGCAGTGGAAAGAAATTTGATCAATCCTCCAAGAGACCATGAATACTGGACGCAGGTGGATTTAAAGGAGGATGAAATTGAATTTCTGAAAAAATTCCGTTATGATTTTGAACATATGAATTTCAAACAAATCATGACAGAATTGGGCCCAGAACGGTCAGATCAATATTATTTCCTCACACATGAGCATATCAGCAATCTGCAGGTAGTTTTCAGCCCCTTAGTCGATTACAGATTTCTTTCAAAGAATGACCTCTCCGAACAAGAGTATGAACTGCTCAATAAATACAAGTTTGTCAAACCCAATCCAGAAGGTATTATCCTAAAGGACGATGAAAAACTGGGTACGGTAATTTCTTTGCTGAGTACCAGAAAGGATAACATCGAAGAAGCAAAATTAAATGAAAACGCATTCACAAAAACTGTGGAAAAGGAGTTGGCTGATCAGGCAGTACTCTTTCCACTCTATGCTGATGTCAATAGATACAGTTTCAGCTTTTACATGATGATGCTGGGATTACAACCCTGGAGACCTGCTCCAAATTTACCTCACAGATTACGACCATTGGACTGGATCTGTGACCAGTATGATCATCAAGTCCAGGATAGACGGGCAATTCTTCATCACTCGCTCTTTTTGAGTACACCAAAACACTGGTCAACGATCACTGGTGAATCTTTCGTTCCAGGTGCTGATAAAGAGAATGTAGAAAATATCGTGAAATACTGGGTGGATTATCGAATCATCGATAAAAAAGTTATCTGGCATAATATCCCCACCACCGTAGCCCAGATCATGCGAATTTTACAGGCCATTCAGAATATCTTTCTTCATGCAGAGGCTTTATTCAGTGATATCAATATTCCTTCCACACACACTATGGCTTCATTGAGTCAATTGTATAATGATGCAAAGAAAGCAATGGGACAATTAGAAAAGTACATGAGACAGTTTGTGGATGCAAACATTTCTCTGAGGAAATTGATAGAAATTGGAGAGGAATTACGAACTCAGATACAGGAAGCAGAAGAAGCAGTGACTCCTGAATACCAGGAAAAAGTGAATACAATGCTCCAGGATTGTAATTCTCTGTTGGAAAATGAACTTCTCGATGGATTAGATACACTATCTGATATTCTAGAACGGGATTCTGCAGAAAAAATCGTTGAGATCCTGGATTACAGGGACCAGTGTAGAGATACATTGAAGACCAGAGGAGCGAGGAACACTACAGATAAATTGACGGATCTGACTGAGAAAATGAAGAAGATTGTGCTGGATGCAAAATCGGCTCTAAACAATCTTTCAACACCATTGGCTGAACTGAATGAGGAAATCATAGATTTAAAAGACATGGTTGAACGAGCAGAGGATATAATAGGAAAAAAATTAGATGAAGTTGAGGAAAAAGAATCTGATGAAGGTATAGATGATTCATTAAGAGTGAGAGGACGGTGATATGATGAAAAAGAAATTTTCCATTGGGCTGTTTTGTGTTCTGCTACTGGCACTCTTCCATTCTGCAGGAGCCCAACAAGTAAGGCCATTGATACTCATTGAAGAAAAAACGAATATCTGGAACAAAACAACGCAACACACCTGGACCTATGCTGAATTTCTTTCAGCATCTAGCGAGGAACGAACATTTAACACAGGAAATGAATTCCGTTTTGAATTTCTGCTGAAAAATACTAATGATTCTAGCAGTATCCCCAGGAATTTTCGAGTCGATCTGGCCACTAACCTCAATAATCCAACATGGACATTTCTCGATACTTCAAAGAAAGATACCACCTGGACAATATGGGACAAACCCTCTGAGCATGACATGAAGGAACTTAAAATTATTCTGGAGGGATATGTACCAGACCCCGTGTCAGAAGTGACTGAGCCATACTTCCAGTACGTTGAAGAACTTTTAGGAATCCAGGAAAGAGAAATATTTGTAACTATCAATGTGACGGATGGTACACGAGTTATCCAGGAATTGACCAATGATTTTCAGCTAAATGCAACGAATACAGATCTCACAAGTTATGTTCAAGACACAAAAGAAGTCACCATAGATAGATCCAGTGCTCTTTTCAAT
>Ga0180438_10011933_pt1 | contig 10408 bp, 6 predicted proteins | sample SS_ome_12_FD_132455 | JGI IMG/M metagenome (GOLD analysis project Ga0180438, IMG submission 132455) | Hypersaline lake sediment archaeal communities from the Salton Sea, California, USA - SS_3_D_2 metaG | ecosystem: Environmental > Aquatic > Non-marine Saline and Alkaline > Hypersaline >... | reverse complement strand
GGCTCCCGCGTGCAAGCCAGGGTGGGCCTCAAGAAAGACGGCTCCATCACGGCCATCGAAGGTCGCTGGCTGGTCAACATCGGCGCGGCTTCAGAATCAGGTCCCTTCCAGATTGCCGTGGGCTGCGGTGAGCTGCAAATCGTGCTGCAGTGCCGTAACTGGAACTTGACAACCGCGCTTGTCTTTACCAACCATTCCCCTGCAGGCATCGTCCGCGGCTACGGCGGGCAGGAGCTGGAAAGCGCGATCCTGCCGGTAGTAAGTCTGGCGATGGAAAAGGCCGGGATCGATCCGGTGGAGTTCTTCAAGAAGAACATCGTCAAGAAAGGCGGAGGCTATTTCTGGCGGGAGGGCCACTGGTGGACCTTCCGGGGGGCCGATTTCACCAAGGCTATCGAGAAGGGGGCCAAAGTATTCGGCTGGAAAGACAAATGGCAGGGGTGGGGCCAACCCACCGCCGTTGATGGGATGAGGCGCAGGGGTGTCGGCGTGGGTGTGCACAGCAATGCCGATATCGGCGAGGACGTCTCTGAGGCGCTGGTCAAGCTGTCCGCCGACGGGCGCGCGATAGTACACTCCTGTACTTCCGAATCGGGCCACGGTCAGAGAAGCAGCCTGTGCAAGATGGTGGCCGAAGTACTGAAGCTCCCTCTGGAGGACGTGAAGATGTCGCCCCCCGATACCGAGGTGAACCCCTTCGAGTTCGGTCTGATGGGTTCGCGGGGCACCTATGCCGTCGGTTCGGCGGTGATAGCGGCGGCGGCGGACGCCCGCCGTAAGTTGCTGGAGCTGGCAGCCATCAAGCTCGATACCACGCCCGACCACTTGGACACCGAAGATGGCCTGATCTACATCATCGGCCGTCCCGAACAAAGAGTGCCGTGGCGTCGCATTATGGGGCTCCTGCGCACGATCACCGGCGAGGGCCGTTTCGAACCGGACCACTCCCTGTGCAATTTCCTGATGACCTTTGTGGAGATTGAGGTGGACACCGAGACGGGCAACCTGGAGTTGATAAACGTCGTCAATGCCACCGATGCGGGCCAGATTATCTCTCCCATGAGCCTGGAGGGTCAGCTCCACGGCGCGCTTGGATCGGCGGGGCTGGATACCGCCATCTTTGAAGAGACGGTGCTGGATCCAAGAACGGGACGCATGTTGAACAGTAACATGATCGATTACAAGTGGCGCACCTTTGTGGACCTCCCAGCGTTCACCAACGTTATCCTGGAAACGCCGGCGCCTAGTCATCGCTTCAGGGCGATCGGGGTAGGGGAGATCGCTACCTCGCCCGGCCCCAGCGCCGTCCTGATGGCAGTCCACAATGCCATCGGTCAGAGGATAATGAGCTACCCCTTGACGCCGGATAAGATCCTCAAGGCGTTAGGACGAATATAGCGAGAAGGAAACACGATGAAGCCTTTCGAGCATCGCGACGCGAAGACGGTGGACGAAGCGGTAGAACTGCTACGGGAAGAGCGGGGCAAGTTGATTGCCGGTGGTACTGACCTGCTCGGGGAGCTCAAGGATAGGGTGCTGCCGACCTACCCGGAGCTGCTTGTAAACATTAAGAGTATCCCCGGTCTGGATAGCATCGAACGCGATGAAGGGGGGGTGAGAATTGGGGCGCTGGCCAAGCTGGCCGACGTCGCCGCCCATCCCTTGATCAAAGAGGGGTATCCCATGCTGGCCGAAGCGGCTCAGTCCGTGGCGGTGCCCCAGATCCGCAACATGGGCACTATCGGCGGTAACCTGGCCCAGGACACCCGTTGCTGGTACTACCGCTTTCCTCACGAAATTGGGGGAAGGATTCTCTGCTATCTGAAGGGCGGCAAAGGCTGTTCCGCCATCACCGGAGAGAATCGTTATCATTCCATCTTTGGAGGTTTGAGAGAGGAAAGCCCGCCCTGCTCCTCTGCTTGCCCGGGTGGTGTAGATATACCATTGTACCTCAGCAAACTCAGGGAGGACAACCTGCCTGAAGCGGCTAGAATACTGCTCGACACCAATCCGCTCCCCTCGATAACGGGACGGGTGTGCCCGCATTTCTGCGAGCAGGAGTGTAATCGAGGCGATTTCGATGAATCGATATCAATAAGGGACGTTGAGCGGTTCATGGGTGATTATGCCCTGGAGAACGCAGATCAAATCATGACCGTACCCGAGGCCGATACCGGCAAGAACGTGGCCGTGGTCGGCTCAGGACCGGCGGGTCTCTCGGCAGCCTACTATCTCAGAATGTCGGGTCACCGCGTTACCGTGATCGACAAGATGGAAGAAGCCGGCGGGATGCTGGCTCACGTGATCCCGGCTTATAGGCTACCCAAGGATATCGTGAGGCGGGTAGTGGAAGCGATCGAGAATACCGGGGTCGAGTTTTTGCTTAAGGTTGATGTTGGCAGGGATATGACTCTGGATGACCTTAGGCGAGACTTTGATAGCGTCTTTCTCGCCAGTGGAGCCTGGAACCCGGTATCCATAGGGCTGGAGGGCGAGGAATCGACGGGCTTCGGTCTGGAGTTTCTGACCAATATCAAGCTCGGCGTTACAGAGGTTCCGGGCAAGAAGGTCTTGGTCATAGGCGGGGGCAACGCCGCCATTGACGTGGCTGTCAGCGCCCTGCGCCTGGGGGCTGAGGAAGCGACTATGGTCTGCCTGGAATCCCCGGAAGAGATGCCGGCGCTCCCCTGGGAGATCGAGGTGGCGGCTGAACAGGGAGTCAAGTTGATGACTTGCTGGGGGCCCCTCCGGGTGCTCAAGTCCGGCGATAGGGTCAAGGGCATGGAGCTGGTCCGGTGCACCTCGGTTTTTGACGAACAGGGCTGCTTTGCCCCCACCTACGATAGTGCGGTCACGGAGACGGTGGAGGCCGACCAGATAGTGATGGCTGTGGGCTACGCCACTGACCTTAGTTACGTCGACCCAGGGAGTTCATTGAAGATCGAGGAGGGGTTGATAGAGGTTGACCCGGAAACTCAGGCAACCGGCATACCAGGCGTCTTCGCCGGTGGCTCGGTAACCCATGGCCCAGCGACGGTCATAGAGGCCATCGCTTCTGGCAAGAAGGCCGCCGCGGCGATGGACGTCTATCTAGGGGGCGCGGCAGCCGCGGCTGAACACGAGGCCACGGAACCAGCCTGTCCTTTCCTGACGTTTAACAACGAGTACCTCAGAAAGACGAGCCGGGTGGAGATGCCCAAGCGTGCGGTAGCGGAGAGAAGCATAGCTGTTGAGGATGCTCTCGGACAGGGTCTGAGCGAGATCAGTTCCGAGGCTAATCGCTGTTTCAACTGCAGTTGTGTCTCAGTGAGCACTTCAGACGTGGGCGTGGCCCTGGTAGCTTTGGATGCCAAGGTAACCATTGCCGGCCCGCGGGGTCTCAGGACTATCCCGGCCGGGCAATACTTCGGCACTTTGGGGAATAACCTGGAGAAGGATGAGATGGTGACGGAAATACAGGTTCCCCGGCCGCGGGATGCGGCCAGGCAGACGTTCATGAAGCACCGAGTGCGGGGGGCCGTTGATTTTGCCATCGTCAGCGTGGCCACCGTGATCACCGAAAAAGAGGGGAAATGTGAGGATGCCCGGATTGTGCTGGGGGCAGTGGCCCCGGTACCTTTCAGGGTACTTGAGGCAGAGCAGGCCATCAAAGGCAGACCTATTGATGGGTCGAGTGCCGAGGCGGCCGCGGAGGCGGCGGTCGCCTCGGCCGTGCCGCTCAGCAAGAATGCCTACAAAGTTGCGATAACCAAGGCGCTCCTGACAAGAGCTCTCGTCTCGTAGAGTCTAGGGAGTACTCTCTCGTCGGATCCCAGAGAGATATGTGTCAGCGTAGTTGTCCAAGTCAGCCGAAGAGCAGTTGGAGTTGAGGACAGGGTGGGCTTGATCCGGCCCAGGGTGGAGGGCTTCCCGGCCATTGTGATCAACGATGTCTACGGCGGCGAGGCGCATGAGGCTGGACGGCAGAGGTACGGGCGTCCGCGCCGAGACAGTCTTCTGGAGAAGTGGCGGCCCGGGCGAAGAGGGACCTGCACGGCGACCCGACCTTCGTCGTGAGGAGCGACAAGGACATTGTCATCGACCCAGGCTTCATCAACCAGCCGAGCGGCGTCCTCTCCGCGACGCTGGTGCGGTCTTCGGCGGCGCGGCGGATGTCGGGAGGACAGGCCCTGCGGCCTGGATGCTCAAATCGATCTGGAGATCTCGGAATTCGCCCCTGAGCCGGGTACGGTGACGCGCCAGGGCAGCGCGCTGATGGGCCTGGCGGGGTACGCCACCCCTCGACTGCGCTCAGGGCAGGCCCTTCTTGGGAGAACGTGAGAGCAAGAGACTGAACACGACTTGGATACCGCAAGGGCTGTCCTTTGGGATGGCCCGTTTCTTTTTGGGCAGCAATCCTACGACAGCTTGCCAACGGGGTGACTGTATTTGTGCGTTCTTTGTGTGTACTCGCCTACACGTTCCATGTATCTCTGCAACACGGCTGATGAACTGTGACCGATGAGCAGAGGAGGGTTTGCTCGCCCTGTGAACAGCGGTAGGCGCCGACTGCCGAGCATCAGAGAAGCACAGAACGGACGCTTGCGGAATGGCATCCACTCCTTACCACAAACGAAGCTCGGTGCCGGAACGGCAGACGCCACGGACGTAGAGTCCGTTCTGAGGTAACCCGGGTGTGGATTCGAATCCCACCCGCCCTACCACAACGCGAAATGGCAGTCAAGTGCTACGGACTCCTGGGGAGAGTACTGCTGGCTACCCTGCAGCAGGTACAGCTCACTTTGCAGTCTCTCCTTCTCCTCTTTTCGCTGCTTCAATCGCGATACAACTTCGGCGGTGCCTTCCATTCTCGGCCACGTCCACCAGCCTCATGACCGATCGCTCAAGGGCCTTGATACCGTCCTGCAATCGCAGGATCTGAGTAGTGGATACGGGTCTATCGGGTGTGTCGTTCACTTCATCCACGAGCGACGTCACAGAGCATACGTCTGAACCGTATCCATCAGGAGACGAGGTATTGCTGATTCCAGGTGATCTGCGGGAATACTGCGATTCAGACAGTGAGTGCAGGCCCGCAGTAGGCGAGGCGTACGCACACGCCGCACACGTATCGGTCATCAGTTGGGCGGGTGTCCTTCTCTCCTGGTGCGTCGAGAAACAGACTGCTCAACCCGGCGCCCGCGTGCTTGACAAAAAGGACGGCAGAGTGTATAGTAGATAATATCGAATATCGGGAAACCCTCAGAGAAGAAGGGATTGTTGCCCGTGCCGATGTCTGCCAGCGTTCGTTCATCTGCCATTGCTCACCGCAACATCCACGAAGCCGTCGTAGATGGCATTCGGGGCATGATCCTCAACGGCGAGTTTAAGCCCGGCGACTGGTTGCGCCAGGATCAATTGGCCGGCGAGTTTGGGGTGAGCACGATGCCAGTTCGCGAGGCTCTCCGCCAGTTGCAGGCAGAAGGCCTCGTGGTCTTGCACCGCCGTCGGGGCGCAGCGGTTGCTGCTCTCTCCGTCTCTGAGTGCGAAGAGATCTATTGCATTCGAGAGGCACTGGAGGCTCTGGCGGTTCAATGGGCAGCGCAGAACCTCGAGCGTATCCCCATCGAGCGCCTGGAATCTCTGTTGCGGGAGATTGAGGCGGCCGAAGCACGTTCCGATGACGTCGACCGGCGCCTTCACCTGGTGCGAGAGTTCTTCTTCACCATCTTCCAGGCGAGCGAAAGAGGGCACCTCCTACACATGCTCTCAAGCCTCTGGGATCGTTGCCACCAGTACCGCCGCTACTTCTCATCCCTCCCTGAACTCGTTCCACAACGAGTGATGAAGTACCGTACCATATATCGCGCGTGCCACGCTAGAGATGCAGAAGGACTCCTCACTGCGTTCCGTGCCGTATGGGCTGTCCGCGAACCTACGCTTTTTCCACTCCTACGCGTCAAAGAAGCCAAACAGCAGAGATAGTAGACGTCTCGCTCACCACAGTACTTCCAGATGTTGATGGTGCCGGGTTGGGAGGACCTGATTTCGGCTCTGGTTAGGAGCCTGCCCTTCTCCGGAGGGCGGTCACTCAGCGACCTCCCGTATCTGGACGCGACTGCGTACTCATCCGGTGCGTCTGCGAGAAGGCTCAAGGGATAGGCCAGAAGCGCGGGAAGGCGGCCTTTGGCGCACAGGCCAACTGGACCACAAGACCTCTGGCCGCAGAGACAGGCTCTATAGGGAGGAGAAGAGCGCCTTCCGATTGCGAGACCGACTGACCGGAGACGAGCACGGCACTTCATAGGAGAAAGAAACCGGTGGAGACTAACGGGCAACTCCGAATAAGGATCGAGGAACTCTCGCTTAGCTTTGGCGGTGTCAAGGCTCTTGACCGGGTGAGTATGGAGATCAGGGATAACGAGATTCTGGCCATTATCGGACCCAATGGCGCGGGCAAGACCGCTCTCCTCAACTGCATCAACGGCTTCTACAAACCTCAGCAGGGTGAGATATGGTTTGATGGGCGACGGATCACCCGAGCGCGACCGGACAGGTTGGCCAAACTGGGCATCGCCAGGACCTTCCAGAACATCGAGTTGTACACGGGCTTGAGCACCCAAGACAACATCCTGGCTGCACGGCACGTTCTGATGAGGCAGAATTTCATCGCTGGCGCGCTCTACTTCGGCTGGGCACAAAGTGAGGAGATTGAGCATCGCGAGACCGTGGAGGAGATCATCGACTTCCTAGAGATGGGGCCCATCAGGAAGACGGTGGTCGCAGTCTTGCCCTATGGTTTGCGCAAGAGGGTGGAACTGGGAAGAGCACTGGCCCTGGAACCGAAGGTGCTGCTCCTTGATGAGCCTATGGCCGGCATGAACCTGGAGGAGAAAGAGGACATCGCCCGATTCATCTTCGACGTGTTCGAAGGTCAGGGAGCGACGTACCCCGACACTCCCGTTCTGCGGGACGGCATCAGTTGTATCGTGTTGGTCGAGCACGACATGGGAGTGGTGATGGACATCGCCGACCGGATCGTCGTTCTCGATTTCGGACGCAAGATCGCCGAGGGCACGCCTGCCGAGATTAGGAGTAACCCGGAGGTCATAAGTGCCTACCTGGGCGAGGAAAGGTAGCGAGCTGTATTCGTGGTGACTGAGTGCCAACCATAGGTGGTGTGGGTGAGTCTGCCATGAGGGAGTTGCACCACAATGCGGACGGACGAGGGCTGAGCAGGGTAGGGTAGACAGAATGCTGCAAGTGAACAACATCGAAGTCGTCTACATGAACGTCATCCAGGTGCTGCGCGGCGTTTCGCTGGAGGTGGGAGACGGCAAGATAGCCGCCCTGCTCGGTGCTAATGGCGGGGGCAAGACCACCACATTGAAGGCTATCTCGGGGCTGCTGAAGACGGAACAGGGAGAGGTGACCGAAGGCAGCATAGAGTTCGATGGCAAGAGGCTGGACAGGCTTGGCCCTACGGACATCGCCGCCATGGGCATAAGTCAGGTCATGGAGGGGCGGAGGGTCTTTGAGCACCTTAGTGTCGAAGACAATCTGCTCATCGGGGCCTACCAGCGCAACGACAGAACCAGGATCAAGAGCGACATGGAGATGGTCTTCGACTACTTCCCCAAGATCCGAGACCTCCGTCAGCGGACGAGCGGCTACCTTTCTGGCGGTGAACAGCAGATGCTGGTGATAGGCCGCGCGCTGATGAGCCGTCCTCAGCTTATGCTGCTGGATGAACCCTCACTCGGTCTCGCCCCACTGCTGGTGCGGGAGATCTACGAGATCATCCAGAGAATCAACGCCGAGCAAGAGATGTCAATACTGGTGGTAGAGCAGAACGTGAGGGCCGCTCTGCGTATCGCTGACTATGGCTACGTCATGGAGAATGGCAGGATAGTCTTGGCTGGCCCGGCCGAAAGGTTGCGGGACAACGAAGACGTCAAGGAGTTCTACATGGGGCTGTCGGCCATCGGCTCCAGGAAGAGCTACCGTGAAATCAAGCACTATCGGCGGCGAAAGAGGTGGCTCGTTTAGCAGAGGGGCACGTGGAAATGACTTCCGGGATAGAGCAAGGTCATAGCGAGAAAGGCGACACCTGGCCCAAGATACTCCAACACAACTACGAGGCCTTCGGGGATCGTCGCATAGCGATGCGCCACAAGCATCATGGTATCTGGCAACCGTCTACGTGGAAGGACTACTACCTCGGCGCCAAATACCTGGCGCTCGGCCTGCTATCCCTGGGCTTTGAACCGGGAGACAAGGTGCTCATCGTGGGGGACAATGCGCCGCAGTGGTACCATGCCGAACTGGCTGCACAGGCCAATCGTGGGGCCTCGGTGGGAGTGTACTCGGACTTGAGTCCGGCGGAGATCAGATACATCGCTCAAGACTCTGAGGCGAGATTCGCTGTGGTGGAGGATCAAGAACAGGTGGACAAGTTCCTCGAGATCAGGGACGAACTACCCCTACTCGAGAAGATCGTCTACTGGAGCTACAAAGGGCTCGCCCACTATGACGACCCTATTCTCATGGGATACAGGGAGATGCTACAGCTCGGCGAAGAATACGAAGAGGCGCACCCTGAGCTCTTCGAGCGCAATGTGGAGGCCGGCAGACCCGATGATGTCTGCGCTATTGTCTACACCTCTGGAACAACCGGTGATGCTCCCAAAGGCGCTATCCACACCCACAGGACGCTGAGGGCGAACGCTGACTATCTTCTGCATCTCGACCCGTGGCATGAGAATGACAATGTTGTGCCATACCTGCCACCGGCCTGGATGACTGAGCAATGCTTCGGGATTGGATGTCACTTGCTGTCGGCTAACATCCTGAACTTCGCTGAGGGGCCGGAAACGCAGCAGCAGGACGCCCGAGAAATAGGACCTAGTATTCTCTACCATGGGGCCCGGCACTGGGAGAATCGGGCGGCCATGGTTCAGGCACGGATCCAAGGGTCTGATGCCTTGAAGAGGTTTGCCTTCCGCTTCTTGATGCCCATCGGTTACAGGATGGCCGGTGCGCAGCTGGCCGGAGAGGGGCCAAGTCTTCTGCAGAGAATCCGCTGGGCTTTGGCCCACGCGATTCTGTTCAGGCCGCTCAAGGATGTTCTTGGTCTCTCCAACGCCAGGGTCTGTTACGCCACCGAGACCATGCTGAGCCCGGATGCCTTCAGGTTCTACCATGCTCTCAACCTCCCTCTGAAGAGCCTCTACGGATCCGCAGAGGGCGGAGCCATAGCTGGGCCCAGGACCGATGCCATACGCGCTGACACGGTGGGCCCGGTTCACGAGGGGGTAGAGGTCAGAATCACGGACGACGGTGAACTGCATTGCCGGCATCCTGGAACCTTCGTCGGCTACTATGGGGACCCGGACAGGACTGCGAGCGTGCTCACAGACGGCTGGTTCTCCACAGGGGACAGCGGTTTCACCTCCGAGGACGGTCACCTGGTCCTCGTGGATAGGCTGGATGACATCGTGAAGCTGAGTAGTGGCGACGAGCTGGCTCCCCAGTCTATCGAGAGCCGACTGCGATACAGTCCATATATCAGGGACGCCTGGGTTCTCGCTGGGCCTGATCGCTCCTATGTCTCGGCGATTATCATCATCGATTACAGCCGCGTGGGTAGGTGGGCTGGACAGAGGAAGATGTCCTATGCGACCTTCACAGAGCTCTCTCAGCAGCCTGAGGTCCACGATTTGGTGAAGATGGACATCGACAGGGTCAACCGAGATCTGCCGCCAGGCGCCAGGATCAGGAAGTACGTCAACCTGCACAAGGAGTTGGACCCCGATGAGGGCGAGCTGACCAGAACGAGGAAGCTGAGAAGAGCGTTCATGGAGGGGCGATACCGTGAGCTCGTCACCGCTATCTACGGCGATCAGACTGAGATCCCCGTGCAAGCCGAGGTCAGATACCGGGATGGACGCATGAGAGCCATAGAGACCACGATTGAGATCGAATCTGTTGAGGAGGTTGGCCCATGACCTTCTTTCTGCAACTGGGGATCACCGGCTTGGCCTTGGGCATGGTCTACGCCCTGATTGCCATCGGCTTCGTCATCATTCTGAAGTGCTCTGAGGCGTTCAATATCGCCCAGGGGCACTTTGTAATGATCGGAGGCTACCTGGGGTACACATTCCTGGTCACCTTTGGGCTACCGATATGGGCCAGCCTCATAGCGGCGATAGTGGTAGCTATCATCATGGGTCTGGTCATAGAACGATTGGCCCTGCGCCCTCTGGTGGGGCAACCAGTGCTGGCGGTGGTCATGATGACCATCGCCCTCTCCACCGTTCTGGACGGAGTGGTGACTCTGGTTTGGGGTGGGGAGTATAAGACCTACCACGGGGTACTACCTACCATCAACCTTCAGCTTGGCGAGCTATCCATCCCCTCAGAGACGACG
>Ga0180438_10011930_pt1 | contig 10409 bp, 8 predicted proteins | sample SS_ome_12_FD_132455 | JGI IMG/M metagenome (GOLD analysis project Ga0180438, IMG submission 132455) | Hypersaline lake sediment archaeal communities from the Salton Sea, California, USA - SS_3_D_2 metaG | ecosystem: Environmental > Aquatic > Non-marine Saline and Alkaline > Hypersaline >... | reverse complement strand
CGACGCCCAGTACCTCCTCGGAAGCTGGCTCCTCTACGGATACCGCGTGGTGACGGTCGAGCAGATCGCCTTTGACCCGACGAGCGGCGCCCGGACGGAGACCGTGAATCGGATCATCCAAGGCTTAGCGGACGACCCTCAGCCGGGGCTCGATGCACTCAAGAAGTCCACCGAGCTCAGCCCCAACAACGGCGACTACTTGCTCGATTACGGAGCGGCTCTGTCGGACTGGGATCGCACGTTCGAGGCCGCGGGAATACTCAAGGGAATCTGGGCCGGACAGCCGCCATTGTCCCAGCAGCAGAAGATGCGAGCGGGCCTTCTGCTGAGCGGCATCTCTGAAGCTCAAGGTGACCTCGCCGGCGCACGCGAATGGATCTACTCCGCCCTCTCGCTGGACCCCTCGGCGGCGGAAGCGGTTGAGCGCCTCCGCCATCTCGACGCGGCGCAAGCCGCCGAGGCGTGGGAAGAGTACTACGAGGCCGAGGAAGAGGCACTGGAGGAGGGCTACGAAGAGGAATACGGGGAGGAGTACTTGGAAGAGAGCGAGGGCGAAATGTCCGGTGCCAACGCCGAAGGCGAGACTCAGGGCGACGAGTTGTACGACTTCGAGACAGAGGGCGACGACTGGAGCGAGGGAGAGGCCTACTCGGAGCAGAACGAGGAAGTGTGGTAGACGTCGGCAAGCGGGGAGAAGCGGCAGTTGGTCATAACGCTATCTCGTCAGGCCGAATCCGGGGGAGAGGAGATCGCACGAGCCGTCGCCGAGCCGGCCGGCATTGAGCTCGCCGACAGGGCCATCCTCGAGCGAATCGCTCAGCGCGAGGGCCTTTCCGTGGCCCAGCTTGCTGTCTTCGATGAGGCGATCCCCGGGCCGATCGAGGCCGTCATTGCCGAGTGGCGGAGTTCGGTCAGCCACGGCATCTACCTCCGCCGTCTCGTTCAGGCGCTGCTTGCCCTGGAGCGCGACGACAGCGTCCTCATCGTCGGGCGCGGCGCCGCCTTCGTCCTCACCGATCCCGGCACTCTGCACGTTCGCGTGGTGGCGCCGATGCCCTGCCGCGTCGCCCGTCTCGTGCAGCGCAAAGGGCTCTTCAAAGCTGAAGCTCAGCGCCTTCTTCGCGCCAGCGACGAAGCCCGGGCTCGCTTTGTGCGCCAGAGCTTCGACGCCGACATCGATGCCCCATGCCATTACGACATCACGCTGAACACCGCCGAGCTCCGGTTCGAGGATGCCGTCGAGATCGTTCTCTTGGCTGCGCGGCGCAAATCACGAGGGCGCTCCGTCGTGCTCGAATCTCCACAGGACTTCCTTCGTCACGTCATGCGGTTCCAGCGCAGACCTCGCTTTCCGCGTGTGAGCGAAACCACATGGCGCCACTGCGAGCGGCGCTCGACATTCTAATGGATGTCGCCCAAAGAGGTGACGGGCGACATCCATCAGAAAGCCTGGGAATGCCTGAAGAAAGACGTTCGCGCAGTGTTCCTTCATTGCGCGAACGTCGGTAGTGGCGAATCCCGCTATGCAGTAATCTCCTCGAACTCACGGGCGCGCCTGACAGCCGTGCAGGCCTCTTCGAGCATCCCTCTGGCGTCCGCCACGCGGTCTGTAACGCCGACCGCCAGCCGGACTTCAACCGGCAGATCCCCCGAAGCGTTGAGATCGTCGATGGCGGCGTTTACCCTGGCCACAGCGATAAGGGCCTCGTGACGAGCAGTCTCGGGCAGCAGCACGGCGAACGCGTCGTCGTCGACTCGGCCGATGAAGTCGGTCTGTCGCAGCGTAGATGTCAGGCAATTGGCAACTGACGACAGGAGGGCATCCCCCACGCTGTGCCCGAACTCCTCGTCGATCTCGCGGTACCCATCTACCGCCAGTATGGCAACAGACATCTGTCGCTTGTAGCGGCGAACTCGTCGAACCTCCGCCTCAAGGACATCTGTGAACCCCTGGCGATTCGCCACGCCTGTCACGGCATCTGTCACCGTCTGCTGCTGAATCCACCGACTCTGACGCCGGAGGCGGTCCGCCAGCCGCAGGTTCCGGCGTCGAGCCGAAGCCAGAGCTCCCAATATCCAGGCGGCCGCCGAAAGGGCGGCCGCCACCCGTAGCATCTGCTCGTGCGATACCTGCGGCAGCCGCGCGACGAGTTCGCCCCACCCATCCACATCGCTCGCCCCCGGGCTCGAGCCCGAAGGACATCGCGGCACATCATCCTCCAGCACCACCTGTGCGCTCAACAGCAGTCCCAGCGTTTCGCCGGCAGAGCATATCGGTGCGGATACGTCGGTGAGGCCCAGCGGACACCGATGCAGGGCCGAGCGTTGTTTGAGCGCGCTCAAGTTGGCATCAGGAGATTCGCCAGGGCGCTCGGAGCGGCCGCACCCGAGGCAGGGACGGGACAGAGGCACGCACCGCGTGTAGCGACGGCAGAATTGGGACAGATCTTCACAGGCAGAGAGTGGGCGGCCCGACGGTTCCACCACCAGAATGGGTACGGCACATGAGTGGCTCAGCGCGTCCTGAATCTCTTGCAGCTTCTCGGGCCATAGTCGTCCGGCCAAATCCTCACTTCTACGCCCCATGGTCGCTCACCTCAGCGGGGATCTGGCCAGCTCACCGAATGAACTATTCCATGTTTTCCTCAGCAGCGACTGCGAGCGGCAGCGAACCGCGACACCCTCGCGGGAGGCTGCGTTTCGAGCAAGAGCGCTGTGCCGCTCAGCCAAGAAAGGCGCTGAACAACAATACCTGAAGAAGCGCGCGGGGACGCATTCACCATCTCGATACCGCCCTATATGCCGCGCGGGAGAACCTCACGGCCGACGGCCGCAGGATGGCGGCGTCAGGCCCGCCGGGGCCGATTGCCCCTCGACTCGCGGCGCGCTGAGTCGCTCCTGTCAGCGAAACCAGCCAGGGCGTTATCCGCCATCGTCGAAGGGATGTCACAGATGCCACTGGAGGGGAAATGCCGACCGAGTTCGGGTACAACGCATTCAGGTTCAACTGGGGGGATCACATCTGCGCCATCTTCGATGCCCGCTCCCAGCAGATGGACGTCATGGGGCCCTTCGTATCGGCGGGCATCCGTGCCGAGCAGCGCTGCGTGTGGATTGGGCCGGAGAACTCGACGGAAGCCCTGCGGGGGGCGCTCCGGCACCTCGGCGGCGACCTGCCCACGCTCGAAGCCTCCAGCCAGCTTCTCATTATCTCGGAGGTCGAGTTCTATCTCCAGGGCGGCGTGTTCGAGCCGGACCGGACGATGGATCTGCTCCAGACGTTGCTCCAGGACAATCAGCGCGAGGGCTATTATTCGATGCGGATTGCCAACGACGTATCCTGGCTCCGCGAAGACCGCATAGACGCGCGCGCCTGGGAGGACTTCGAGGCCAGGCTCACCCGCGAAATATCGAGCTTGCCCATGGTGATGGTGTGCCAGTACGACCGACACCAGGTTTCAGGCGACATGATAGTGATCGCGCTGCAGACTCACCCGACGGTCATTCTCGGCGACAGGTTCCGCCAGAACCCCTTCTTCGCGCCGACACCCATTGGCCCGACGGACACGCGGGAGATACTCTAATGGATGTCGCCCAGAGAAGTAACGGGCGACATCCATCAGAAAGCCAGGGAATGCCCGAAGAAAGACGTTCGCGCAATGTTCCTTCATTGCGCGAACGTCGGCAGAGCGCATTTCATGACCCTCACTCTCCTGGCTGTCCGCTGGAGACGCTGGCATGAAATGCGTCTGCCGCAGCCTGGCGGCTTGGGCTGCTGTTCCATAACCTCAGATGGAGGTCATGAAACAGCTTCTAGCGCCTCCCATCTCGAACGGGAGCGACGGCCTGGGGAAGGGCGCGCCGAAGCATCTCCGTCAGGTGGATCACCTCGACAGGCACCCCGAACTTCTCGGCCCCGTAGCGAAGCTGCATGATACACGCGGGGCACGGCGTGACGACGATCTGGGCTCCCGTCGCGCGGATGTTGCTCATCTTCCGCTCGAGTATCTGCATCGAGAGGTCGTGGTGGGACATGGAGTAGCTTCCCGCACCTCCGCAGCACCAGTCGGCCTCGGGCAGCTCTCGGTACTCGAGGCCCGGAAGGCGGCGGAGCAGCTCCCGCGGCTCGCGCGTGACCCCGTGGTAGCGGCTGAGATGACAGGGGTCGTGGTATGTCACCACACCAGCGACGGGCTGAAGGGTGTCAGGCAGGGCCGACTCGGCGAGGAACTGCGACAGCTCCCTCACCCGTCCAGCCACCTCCTCCGCTGCCGCCCGCACGGGGTCGTTCTTCTCGAAGAGATCCGGGTAATCTCTCAGGAAGGAAGAGCAGCTGGCGCAGTCGGTGAGGATTATCTCGTCTCCGGCGGTTTGGAGTGCCTCGATGTTCTTGCGGGCGAGGGCGCGCGCCGATTCGAGATCCCCGTAGGCGTACGGCGGCAGCCCGCAACACACGTTCGAGGCCGCCGAGACCTCGTGCCCGGCCGCCTCCAGTACGTCGAGGCTGGACTCGCCCACGTCGGGGAAAGCGTAGTCGATAGCGCAGCCGACGAAGTAGATGACTCTCCCGCTGGCCCCTTCGGCATGGGCCCGGCGAGCTATCCGCTGCCGGAGGAAAGTCTTCGGCGCGGGCATCCACGCCGGCGCTTCCGAGTACCCGCGGTCGAGCCAGGGCAGAAGGCGCAGCAGCTTCGAGAAGGTCGTGAGGCCGCTTCGCTTGAGCCACCCGAGAACGCGCGCTCCCGCCCTGAGCAGCGGCGGATTGCCCAGCACCGTGCGGAAGATGGCGCGCTGCAGCGGCGACTGCCGTTGTGCCAAGTAGCTGGCGCGGGCGGCGAACACAGCGCGATCCGTCTTGATCGCAGGAGGGCATTCAGCGGTGCAGGCTCGGCACATCAGGCATTCGAACAGCGAGTCCCTGATCTCATCGTCGAACGGAATCTCCCCGCAAGCGGCCGCCCGCAGGCGCGCGAGATGGCCGCGAGCCACCGACGACTCGCGGCCCGTGAGGCGGTACACGGGGCATCTCGTCTGGCAGAATCCACAGCGGTTGCACTTGTCGAGCTCGTCGGCGACGGCGTCTATGAGGGGGGTGGCTTTGCCCAAGAGGAAGCTCTCCGATTGATTGTCCAATGCGATGGATATTGCTTATTGTACCACTCGCCGTCAAGACACAACCTGCGCCTACCGCTTCATGCCGTGTGCGCCGGCACGACTCTGGAGCGCTCGCAGGGCGCGCGAGGCGAGCAGAAGCCGAACCCCGTATCGTCTAGTCCGGCGAGACGCCGAGGGTGCGCATCGCCTCCCCCACGACGTAGAGCGACCCCGTGACCACTATAACGTCGTTGCGACGGGCCTGGTCGATGGCCGCACGAATCGCCGCCGAAACCGGGGTGTAGGCGGATGTGTGCTTGCAGCGCCGGAAGACCAGCCGCTGGAGCTCATACGCGTCGAGGGCGCGAGGCGAGGTACTCGCCGTGGCGATGACTACATCGGCCACGGGGCAGAGGTGGGCGGCGATGGCATCTCCGTCCTTGTCCCTGCCGGTCCCGAGCACCAGAATCACACGCCGACCGGGAAGAACGGATTCGATCGTCTTGGCAAGCGCCGCCGCGCCGACTTCGTCGTGAGCCCCATCCAAGACGATGTAGGGCCTCTTGCTGACAACCTGGAACCGTCCCGGCCAGCGGACAGAGGCGATGCCCTTTCGGATGGCGTCCTCCCCTACTTCGATCCCGTGCTCCTCAGCGATCTCCACCAGGCCGATGGCGAGGGCGGCGTTCTCCGTCTGGTGCGCGCCCAGGAGCGGGCACGTGAGATCCGCATAGAGCCGCTCTCGGCCTTGGATGGTGATCATCTGGTGAGACTTGTCCGGCCGGGTTTCGAGGAGGCGCGGCGCGGGGGGCTCACCCACGACGAGGAGCTGGGCGCCGCGCTCCAGGCAGACTTCCTGGAAGACCTCGACCACCTCCGGAGACTGGGGGGCGGAGATGACCGAGACGCCCGGCTTGATGATGCCGGCCTTCTCGCGGGCGATCTGCGCCACCGTGTCGCCAAGCTCCACCGTGTGGTCGAGCCCGATACGCGTAAGCCCGCAGGCGATGGGATTGACCACATTCGTCGCGTCGAGGCGCCCGCCAAGGCCGGTTTCGATGATGGACATGTCCGTGCCGCAGCGGGCGAAGTAGAGAAGACCCAGCAGGGTGTACGCCTCGTGGAAGCTCGGGGCCCCTACCTCAGTTTGCCCCATCGACTCGATGATGGGACGCGTTTCCTCGACGAGCCGGACGACGTCCCCCTCCGGGATGAGCCGGCCGTCGATGCGGATGCGCTCCCGAAAGGTGACGAGATGGGGTGATGTGTACAGCCCGGTTCGATGGCCGGCGGAGGTGAGGATGGATGCAGCCATCGCCGCCGTGGAGCCCTTCCCCTTCGTGCCCGCAATGTGGAGACAGCGAAGCCCGAGGTGCGGGTCGCCGACGGCGTGCAGCATATGGAGCGTCCGGTCGAGATTCCACACGCGCGCCGCCGCCGCGCCCGCGGGCGTCCGCTCGTAGTCGATGAGGGATTCGAGGTAAGCAACTGCTTCCTCGTATGTCATCGGAGGGCCTCAGGGCGGTGGCTCGGAGCCCCGGCGGGAGTTCGTGACATGGCGGCGAGGCCTCTGTGCCCTTGTCCGATCAGGGGTCGCTGTGCTCAAACGACATCCGCGTCATCGTAGATCGGGAACCGGCCGCACAGCTCCAGCACCTCGTTGCGCACCTGCTTGCGGACCTCCGGGTCGAGGGGATTCCGCAGCACCCGCGCCATCATCTCCCCGATCTGCCGCATCTCCGGCTCCTTCATGCCGCGAGTCGTGAGCGCCGGAGTGCCGGGGCGGATCCCCGAGGCGATCGCCGGCGGCTGGTGGTCGTACGGGATGCAGTTCTTGTTGACGCTGATGCCCGCTTCCTCGAGCAGGTTCGCCGCGTCTCGCCCCGTCAGGGTCAGCGGCCGAAGATCGCAGAGCATGAGGTGGTTGTCGGTGCCGCCGGACACGAGGCGCACGCCATGCCCCTGGAGCGATTCGGCAAGCGCCTTCGCGTTGCTGACGATCTGCCGCTGGTACTGACGGAACTCCTCGCCCATCGCCTCCTTGAAGGCGATAGCTTTCGCCGCGATGACGTGCATCAGCGGCCCGGCCTGGATGCCCGGAAAGATGGCGCGGTCGATGGCGTCGGCGAGATGGCGCTTGCACATGATGAAGGCCCCCCGCGGGCCCCGCAGGGTCTTGTGGGTCGTCGACGTCACGATGTCAGCACACGGGACCGGGCTCGGGTGCACGCCCGCCGCGATAAGCCCGACGATATGGGCGATGTCGGCCATGAGCAGCGCATCCACCTCGTCGGCGATCCCGCGCCACGCATCCCAGTCGACGATCCGCGGGTAGGCGCTGAACCCGACGACGATCAGCTTCGGCCGATAGAGATGCGCGATCTTACGGGCGGATTCGTAGTCCAGCAGCTCCGTCTCGCGGTCCAGCGCGTAGTGATGCACCCGGTAGTGACGCCCGGAGAAGTTCGTGTTCTGGCCGTGGCTCAGGTGGCCCCCATGGTCGACCGACAGGGAGAGCATCGTATCGCCCTCCTCGAGCACCGCGTAGTAGGCGGCCATGTTTGCCTGCGACCCCGTGTGAGCCTGCACGTTTACGTGATCGGCGCCAAAGAGCTCCCTCGCGCGGTCGATGGCGAGCTGCTCCGCCTTGTCCACCGGACCGCACCCGTTGTACCAGCGTGCGCCCGGATACCCCTCCGCGTACTTGTTCGTCATGACGCATCCCTGGGCGGCGAGGACGGCCCTCGACGCATAGTTCTCCGACGGTGTCATGACGAGCGTGGTGCGTTGCCGCTCGAGCTCTTCCTCCAGAACGTCGGCCATCTCCGGGTCTACTTCACTCAACGTGCGCTTCATCGTGCTCCTCGAATCAACGTGCTGATCCCGCTGCTCATACTCACTTCGGCCCTTGCGCTTAGTGGCGAAAATGCCGGACGCCCGTGAAGACCATCGCCATGTCGTGCTTGTCACACGTCGAGATCGCTTCTCCATCGTTCCGCGAGCCGCCCGGCTGTATGATCGCCGTAACACCCGCCTTCGCAGCCTCCCCCACCGCGTCCGGATAGGGGAAGAAGGCATCCGAGGCGAGCACCGCGCCCTTCGCCCTCTCACCCGCCTTCTCGACGGCGAGGCGTGCGGCATCCACGCGGCTGGTGACGCCGCCGCCTATGCCGACCGCCTTCCTCTCGCTTGCGATGACGATAGCATTGGACTTCGTGTGCTTGCAGACGACCCAGGCGAACCGCAGCGCCGCTTCCTCTTTCGCCGTCGGTGCCCGCTTCGTCGCCACCTTCAAATCTACGGGATCGCCGGTATCATCCGGCGACTGCACGACCAGGCCGCCGGACACGTGCTTCAGCGCCCACGGGTCTCCGGCGGCGATGTCGGGCAGTTCGAGCAGCCGCAGATCCCTCTTGCGCTGGAGTATCGCGAGCGCCTCGGGGTGGTAGCCCGGCGCCAGGATGCACTCCATGAACCCATGCCGCTCGATGCCCTCCACGATCGCCTGCGCCGTCTCCGCATCCACCTGCTGATTCAGTCCGATGATACCGCCGAAGGCCGACACCGGGTCGGTGGCGAGCGCGTCGCCGTACGCTTGGGCCAGCGTCGCCCCCAGAGCGGCGCCACAGGGGCTGTTGTGCTTCACCACGATAGCAGCCGGCTCCGCGTATTCCCGCACGAAGCCCAGCACCGTATCGAGGTCGAGGTAGTTGTTGAAGGAGAGCGCCTTGCCGTGAAGCTGCCGCGCCGCCGCAAGCCCCACCGGCGCACCTCCCGCTCGACGATAGAAGGCTGCCTGCTGGTGTGGGTTCTCGCCGTATCGAAGATCTGTGACGCGCTCGAACGGGTGAACGAACAGAGCGGGGAGCAGCTCTGCCGCGTCGATCTGGCAGGAGAGGTAATTGTGGATCGCGGCGTCGTAGCGGGCGCTATGCGCGAACGCCTCGACGGCCAGCCGGGCGCGGGTGGCGTCAGTCACCTCGCCTCCCCTCTCCTGCATCTCTTCCAGCACGGCCTCATATCTCGACGGATTGCAGATGACGGCTACCGACCGGTAGTTCTTCGCCGCCGACCGGAGCATGGAGGGGCCGCCGATGTCTATGTTCTCAATCGCCTCGGCGAGGGAGATGTCCGACTTCGCGATAGTCTGCTCGAAGGGGTAGAGGTTGACCGCGACCAGATCGATGAGCGTGATCCCGTGACGGTCCGCCGCAGCCATGTGCTCCGCATTCTCGCGCAGAGCCAGAAGCCCGCCGTGAACCTTCGGATGGAGCGTCTTCACACGACCGTCCATCATCTCGGGGAAGCCGGTGTACTCCGAAACATCGGTCACATCTACCCCCGCATCCCTCAAGTGGGCCGCGGTCCCCCCCGAGGACATGATGGCGACCCCAAGCGCAGCCAGTCCCTGCGCGAACTCCCCTATACCTGTCTTGTCGGATACACTGATGAGAGCGGTGCGAACGCGTGGCATATCACTCACCTCGCATGGGGATCGCCGAAAGGCACCGGGAGTATATCACGCCTCCTGAACGAGTGTCAAAAACAGCACGCCCGCGGTCCCAGGCCGGCGGATTTACTCCACACTTGGGGTCCGCCCGATACGGCGGCCGTCGATCTTCTCCAGCAGCCGTCGCGGATTGTCCTTCAGCACGACCTCCACCTCTTCCTCCGAGAGGCCTGCTCCAAGGGCGACGCGGCGCGCCATCCGGATGCTCAGCAGCGCATCAGGTGTATGCGCGTCGCTGTTCACGAGGAACGATGCACCCGCAGCACGCCCGGCGGCAACGACGGCGCCGTTACCGAGGCCGTGCCCCCGATGCGCCGAGATCTCGAGGAAGACGCCGCTGCGAGCGGCGAGACCGGCCAGCTCGACATCGAGCGCACCGGGGTGCGCAAGGATGTCAACCTCCGGGCACCGGAGAGCAGCCAGATTCGTGCCGGACAGGACCGGCTCAGTCGGTGTTTCGCCGTGCACGATCACCAGTTCCGCGCCCAGACGGCGGGCCTCGGCGGCCGTCTCCGCAATGGCGGCGGGCGGCAGATGAGTCAGCTCCACCCCCGGTACGGCCCGTATATCCCAGTGCTCCTCCGCCAGCCGACAGTCGGCGACGAGCGCCCCGATGACGGCACGAAGATTCCCCGGCGAGCTGTGGTCGGTGATGCCGATGGCGTCGTAGCCGGCGACTATCGCCCGGCGGATGAGCTCGACCGGAAGGAGGACCCCATCGCTATGAAACGAGTGAGTGTGGAAATCATAGACTGTCGCTTCGACGCCTGTTTCACTCACCGGCTCCTACCTCCCTCAGCCCTTT
>Ga0180438_10011929_pt1 | contig 10410 bp, 11 predicted proteins | sample SS_ome_12_FD_132455 | JGI IMG/M metagenome (GOLD analysis project Ga0180438, IMG submission 132455) | Hypersaline lake sediment archaeal communities from the Salton Sea, California, USA - SS_3_D_2 metaG | ecosystem: Environmental > Aquatic > Non-marine Saline and Alkaline > Hypersaline >... | reverse complement strand
CGTCGGCAGAGGCCGTCTCTTCAACCGCTTCGGGTGCCGCCTCACTGATAGACGACTCGGCCACTGGCGGCTCTGGTGTGGCGGGCGCCCCACATTGAGCGGCGATCAAGGCCAGGGCAACCAGCAGGAGCGGTAATAGCCATGAACGTCGATTCAAGACTTGCGTCATTTTCATTATCTCCTCTTCTCTTTGAAAAACTGGCTAGCTACTTATGTATCCAAATGGTCTCAGCGATTCCAGAATGCAGTCTGCCTTGAGCGTTTCTCAGAACGTGTCAGAGCCTGAATCACAAGTCACCGACGCAATATCACCCCTAGCATACCACGCCGCGCAATTGACCGTCCTTAAGAGAGTCTATAGGCGACCTTAAGCTAACCACAACTATTTCAATTTAAACCCAGACTCATTAAACCAAGATTAAGTATTACGGGCAATTTTGGCGAAAACTTCTGGAATTAACGGTTTTCGAGATCGTGGAAGCTAACTCTCGGCGATGATGCTATTCATCACCTCAGGATATTTCAAAGCCGTGCCGGTGTTGATCAGCACCACGTTTTCATCCGCCTGAAGCCAACCGGAGTCTCGGAGCTGCTTGGCGGCCGCCACGGTTGCCGCCCCTTCGGGACACATGGCAAGTCCATCCATCCTGGACACCAGCCTCATAGCATCCTCTATTTCTGCATCGGAGACGGCCACGGCTGTCCCCTCCGTCTCGCGAACGGCCTGAAGCACCAAGAAATCGCCCAGAGCCTTGGGAACCCGTAGTCCTGCCGCCATGGTCTGTGCGCTTTGCCAAAACTCCGACGCATCAAGTCCTCCGTCGAAGGCGCGCACCAGTGGAGCGCAACCACTCGCCTGCACAACCACCATCCGAGGCAGAGGTCCGGACACCCAATCCATTTCCCGTAATTCGCGCAGCGCCTTCCGTATTCCGATAATGCCCACCCCACCGCCAGCAGGATAGATCACCACGTCTGGCATATGCCAGTCGAAGAACTCGGCGATCTCCAGCCCCATCGTCTTCTTACCCTCGATGCGATAGGGCTCCTTCAACGTCGAGGCATCGAACCAACCGTGCTCGGCAACGCCCTGGGCGATTAACTTGCCAGCATCTGAGATGAGCCCATCGACGAGCATAAGGTGCGCGTCGTAAAGCCGGCACTCCATAACGTTGATGGTTGGCGCATCCCGGGGCATGGCCACGTGCACCTGAATTCCGGCGCACGCGCCATAGGCCGCCCAGGCGCCTCCGGCATTGCCGGCCGTCGGCATAGCCACGGTTGTGGCCCCCAATTCCTTGGCGCGCGAGATGCCGGCACTGGCCCCACGCGCCTTGAACGTCCCCGTCGGATTCAGCCCCTCATCCTTTACCCACAACTGGTTGAGGCCAAGTTCCCGCCCCAGCCGTGCAGTGCGTAGCATAGGCGTATAGCCCTCGCCCAGCGACACAATGTTTTCCGCATCAGTCACGGGCAGAAACTCACGGTAGCGCCACATATTGGCCGGCCGGTTGACGAGATCAGAGGGTCGAATGTTGGCGGCCAGTCGCTCCAGATCGTAGATGGCTAACAACGGCGAGCCACATTCGCAGAGATTGTGCAGCCCACCAGCGTCATAACGCCCGGTACACCTGGGGCAGGTCAGGTGATCGAGATAACTCATTGTGCTCCTCCTTGAGGTTTTCCATAGCTCGACCGGGTGTCGAACGTTCGTTGATGAAAGAGGTGCTGAGAGAGAACAGAAAAACACTAACAGAGTTACTCGAAATCGACAAATCCTGCCGTTACAGCCGGTCTTGGATCTATCCTATGTACCTCTCAACCCACCGAGGAGTTAAGATCTTGCTCTCAGATCACTGGGAATCAAAACGGGGCAACCCGTAGGCCGCCCCGGCATCAGTTCACATTATTCACCCACCTGCTCAGCGTAGATGATCTCGCCGTCGTGCCACTCCGGTTCTTTTTCGAACCACTTCGCCCACTCTTGATATTGGGCATTCTGTTCCGGGCTCTGCGCATTGGCCACGTACGACTCTCTACTTTCGAATACTGCCACCATATAGACCTCATTGGGATCCGCGTCCATCTGGTAAGCGTAGAATGCCACCGCTCCGGGTGGTGGCTCCTGACCTTCGGAAGTACGCCTTAGCGCTTCGACGCCACCAGGTTTCAGCCTTAATCTCGCAACTGTTCCATACATAGTTTCCTCCTAGGTTTAATTATTATGTCAACTATAGGTTCGGTCTCTCCTGATAAGCAGCTAACGCTCGGCGAGAGACTTCAGATTCTCGAGGCTCTTCTCCAGGTTTTGAGCGTTCATACGCTCCACCAACAAACGGTCGACCAACTTCCCAACACCACCGCCCGGTATCTCGTACTCAAAGCTCATCGTGACCCGGGTACCCTCGCCCTCGGGCGTGAAGGTCATACGGTTGGTGCCGGCAATCATGCCCTCCATCTGGTTGACGCCAACCTGGCCGGCCACCCGCTCAACCGACGTCTGGGTGAGGTTGAAGTTAACCCCAGCCGCTTTGTAAACCATTTCAACCTTACCGCCGGGTTCCGGGAACACATCATCCGGCTCAGCCTTTTCAATGCCGGCATACCATTCAGGGAGACGCCGAGCGTCGTCACTAATGGCCTGAATGGTATCTGCCGAGGCATTGACGGAGATACTGCGTTCAAGTGTAGTCATTTCACTCCTCCAAAAATCGAAGATGAGGCCCTAAAGGTTATCCATCCCTGTACAGGGGCGGGCCAACCTCTAGGGACTACCCAAATAGCTAGTGGCGCACCGAAACCAAGGCGGTACGGCGTTTCAGAAGGAAGCCAACCGCTACCAGCATCAGCCCCAGCGCAAGCATCCCAACGATGGCCCACACATTCGGGGCACCCTCGCCACCCGTAGCGGGTAACTCATCAGGGGTCATCACCATAGAAGTGCCAGGCTCGGCCGTAAGTGCGGCGAACTTGACCACTTCGCCCGTGCCGGGTGCGCCCACACCATTAATGGTTACATAAGCATCGCCATCAGGGTTGAAGTCGATGGATGTGGGAAACGATAGCTCACCCACCACCACCTCAGATGAGTCACCCTCTTTGACTCGGACGATGGCGCCGCTGTTGGGAACAGGCCCCTGCTCGGTGAACTGCCCAAGCTGCACAGCGTACAGGTTACCATCTGGGCCCGTTTGGAGATCAGTGACCATGGTCAGCCCAGTGGCGTAGTCGCTCACCTGGCCGTCAGAGCTGACCTGCACCACCTTGCCCGATCCCGGCAGGAAGGGGAAGCCCGGCAGAAACGAAACGTAGGCGTTGCCACTGCTATCGAAGGCTATGCCGGTCGGTACCGGGTCAGCCTCCATCGCGCCGTCGCGATTGGGGTTTGGCAATGGGCTGGGTACGCCTTCGGCAAAGACGGCCACCACCTGGATGTCTCCGCTCATCGGATCAACCTTCAGCAAATCATTGGCACCGGCATCCGCCACCCACAGCACGCCGTCGGGGCCAAGGGTCAAATCATACGGATGCGATTCGACAATGAAGCCGTCCAGATTTTGGCCTGCCTCCAATTCCCAGCCGCTGGCCACCGGGGTAACGACACCCTCTTCAATCTTGACCACGGCGGCCATAGCTGGCGATGGAATGGGACTGGGCACATCGATCCAGCCGCCGCTGGTGGCATACAACGTCCCGTCTACCAGGGCAAGACGCGCCCCACCAAGAGTCTCTGTACCCACCACCATTGAGGGCAGTGTGGCAACAACCGTCTGTGTGCCGTCCGGGTCGATCCGAACCACACGCGCACTCTCACCATAGGTAGCAGTCGCCGATTCTCCGGTATTGGGATCGACAAAGGCCACCTCTGTATCACCACCCACGCCCGAGTCGATCACCCATACGCTTCCGTCGGGGGCGACCAGCACTCCCTGAGGGCCGTTAAAGCCCCCGGCTAGCGTTGTGCCTTCCCCCTCAGCGCTGGCAAACGGCACCAGGGCCAGAGCCAGCACAAAGATTACACTTACTACAACCGTCAACTTTTTCATCACGTGGCTTCTCCTTTTCTGCTTCTGGTTAAAGAACTTGTGTTCAAATCTTAGTGAGATCGGATTTACATCGGGGACTATGATATACCGATAGGCAACTACCTCCCTTTGTGCTTCTACCGTCTATCTCTGGTAAAGCAACATCTGAACCAGGGCGTCTATGTCGCCCTCCTCCAGATGGGCATAAGCAGGCATATGATGGCTCGTGACCTCATACCCCGGCACGAGATAGGCATCCGGGCTGACGATGCTTTCGCGAATATACTCTTCTGCCGTGGTGGCCGCTCCGGCGTAACCGGGAGCTTGGATACGCTGCAACGCGATGGTGCCCATGCCGTCGTGGGTTGGGCCGAACATCCCTGCCGTAGCAGCAGCACTAAGTTGATGGCAAACGCCACAGTACTGTTGGCGATAGACCTCCAACCCATAGCTGACCACTTCCTCCAGGTCAGCATTATCCTGAGACACGGATGTCAACGTGGAAGCAGGCGTACCCGATGGTGTTTCCATAGCTGTGTAGGTAGACGTAGCTGTAGGCACCGTCGTCGCTGTTTCGGTTGGCGCGGGCGCAGTGGGCTGAAATGGTTCCGACGTAGCTGTTGGTGCAATGGTCGGGATATTGGTTGGCATAGGTGTGGCAGTTGGTGCAGAGGTGGGGGTATCAACCGAGGCAATCGGAGTCTGCCCGAGGCCGACGGCACCCGACTCGCCACTCGCTGTCGGTGCGCAGCCCACCACCAGCCCCGTAAGTAACAAAACAATCAGAGACAGTGGACGATTCATCAGTGTTGGCGTTCCCTCCTTAAGTGTGGAACGTCTAGCCAAACAATTAGGCATCCAGTTCAATAGAAAACCTAGCAGCTTGTCGGAGAAAGACTTCGGAAGTTTCCAAAGACATCTTTGCAAGCATAGTTACCGGTATTATTCGGCCAATTTGGCGCCAAATTCATCTTCTAAAACTTCCGAAGTCTGGCAAAACTCTCTCCGCCAGACTGCTAGCTTGTATATTATACTAAATATGACCTTATTTGTCAAGTATCTTGCACAACACCCTCACGCAAACAGATTTACAAAAGGTCCGCTCCTTGGCGAGGTAGCCCTAGAATTCCGGGTGGTTTGAGGTGATACTAGAGCTGATCGCGATACACCATGATCTGGGCGCTATGCTCACGCTTGTGGCCGTAGCTGGTATAAACGATGAGGTCATCCAGGCAATACTCAGGTCCATACCAGGGGATGGTCCCATTCTCGCGATATTTCTCATCGGGGATCTGGGCTGCCAACTCTATGACACGGCCGTGGACCTCGTGGTATTCAGCCAGCACGTCGGACATAGTTTTGTCTCTACGCCGTTCGACCTGGATGTCATTCCACGCATTGCCCAGTCGGGCCCTTTCATTCAAAGTCAGCCCGAACTCAGCACCCAAAAAGGTGTCCAGGACTTCAGCCAGCATGTGCTCATAGGACGCCAGGTGGGCCATGATGTCTTTAACCGACCAAACACCACACACGCCCCCCACCTCCCAATCTGACTCAGCCAGGCCTTCAACGGACCCAAGCAATGTCAGATTGCCGTACTTCAGAATGTCTAAAACGTTCATAGTGGTCTCCTTACATGTAACACCGCGGCCTGAACATCTATAAACAGTGCAACCTTAATTCCGGTCTATACACGCCACCAGAAAACAATAGGCCGGTTGCCGCCTCAGGCAACGACAACCGACTTAAAAACGAACCTTAGCCCATCGAGTGCAACCCGACCTTGTTGCCTTCGGTGTCCAGGAAATAGGCGAAGAAGCCGTTCTCACCAATGCTGGTCTTGGGCACCAGGATCTTTCCTCCGGCCCCTTCTACCTTGCCCAAGGGAACATCAAGATCCTCACCGGCGTTAAGGTAGACCATCGATCCTTCCGCGCTGGGCGTGTAACCTTCACCCTGCACGATCCCACCGCCTACCCCGTCCTCAGCGGGCAACATAGCCATCTGATATCCGGGCATCATATCCGAAATCTCCAATTCTGTCCCCAAGATCGTGCTGTAGAACTTGACGGCCCGCTTGATGTCCGCAGCGGGAATCTCAAACCAATTCAATGCGTTTGACATGCTGACTCTCCTTTTCTGTCAAGGCATAAGCAATAGACCAACTGGCGTTCGCCAAACGAAGCCACATTATATATAAATCATATCATATTTATCTTTTTTTTGCAAATTCCATCAAGCCTTGGAAAATCACCTCTGCACGAAGTGAGCAGCTTGACGTAAGGTTATATGTGTGATACAATATCCTTGACAATATGTCAAGCTCAGAGGCGTTTAAGCAGAGCGAGCCGATCGAATAGTGTGTGAGCGTACTTGGATTTGAGCTTAGGAGTCGAGAATAGTGTCGATGAGGTCGGAACGATTGTTGGTACTTATCCCCGCCTATAATGAGCAAGCGGCGGTTGCAGGGGTTGTGAGTGGTGCGCGGGACGCCGTTCCTCACGCAGATGTGCTGGTCATCGACGATGGATCTGTCGACAACACAGCGCAAGAGGCGGAGTCGGCGGGTGCCTTTGTAGTTCGGCATCCATTCAATCTAGGCATTGGGGGGGCAGTCCAAACCGGTCTCAAGTTTGCACAACGAGGGGACTATGACGTTGTGATTCGTTTGGATGGCGATGGACAACACGACCCATCCGATATTCCCACCCTGCACTCCATTTTGCAGACTGATCACGTGGACGTGGTCATCGGTTCGCGTTTCCTGGATACAACCAGCAGCATGCAGATTCCGTTTCTGCGCTGGCTCGGTATCTGCACGTTCTCGGCGCTGGTATCCCTGCTGACAGGTCGGCGCGCAACCGATACCACATCCGGCTTTTCTGCCATGAATCGCCGTGCGGTTGACGCCTTGGCAATATATATGCCCCAGGATTATCCAGAGGTCGAAAGCCGCATCGTGCTGCACAAGGTCGGCCTCAAGACATTGGAACTCCCGGCCCGTATGCGCGCGCGTCTGACAGGGGTGAGTTCAATCAATAGCTGGCGCTCGATCTATTATGCGTTAAAAGTATCAGTGGCGGTGTTGATAGGGTCGCTCAAGGATATCCCGCCGTTGCCCCAGGAGATGGCCCATGCCGATACCGATTGAACAACGTATCGTAGCCATCATCATCAGTCTCACCTTGCTGCTGGTCATCATCCAGTTGATACGCAAGCACAAGCTGCGTGAAGAGTATGCGTTGATATGGCTGGCCGCCGGCCTGGGCATTTTTTTCTTCTCTGTGTTCGGCGGATTCGCCACACTGCTGGCCTCGCTGCTCGCCGTTTCCTATACGCCAACCCTCTTCTTGGTTGTGGGCTTGCTCTTCGCCCTGGTCGTGCTGGTTTCTCAGACGGTGGCACTCTCGGCACAATCCAATCGCGTGCGGGACTTGGCGCAGCACATCGCGCTCCTGGAGTGGCAGGTACGCCAACTGGCAAGAGACGGGTCAAAACGAGAGGACCCCGAAGTCGAGGAAGCAAGCGGGGAAGGAAAGTCTACAAACCAACAGCCCCAGCCGGCCACCCTAGCAAGGCCCGAGCCACTTCCGACCCCAACGAACCATGGTGGCAACAAGGTCCTGGTCATCGGCCTGGACGGCGCAACCTTCGACCTGATCAAGCCCTGGGCTGCCAGTGGATATTTGCCGACCTTCAGTCGTCTGATGCACGAAGGTGCCCACGGCACCCTACGCAGCACGATGCCACCCATGACGGCACCGGCCTGGACCTCTTTTGCAACGGGCACCAATCCAGGCAAGCACCGGCTCTACGACTGGATCGCGCGCGAACCGGATAGCTATCGCTTCTCGCCGGTGACCGCGCTCGACGGCACGGCGCCCACCCTATACACCCTTCTCAGCCAAGCCGGCCGGCGTGTATGCACGCTCAACGTCCCCATGACCTATCCGCCCGCACCGGTTAACGGCGTGATGGTCTCCGGTATGCCTGCGCCCAGCACACAGAACACAATCACCTATCCCGCTGATCTCTTGGGGGAGATTCTTCAGGCCGTCGGAGACTACGTACTCTATCCAGATCCCGGCCAGGCTTACTCCGATAGCGGTGTGGATGCCTTCTTGGATCGTCTTTACCACACAACGGATATAAGGATTCGTACCTTCGATTACCTAAGAGAGCGCGAAGTTTGGGATTTCGCAATGCTCGTCTTCAACGGTACGGACACCATTAGCCACGCCCTGTGGAAGTATATGGACCGCGAGCATCCGCTGCACGACCCGAGTCGCTACGCCAAATATGGGGCCGCCATCCGCGACTACTACCAGTTCGTCGACAATTATCTGGCCAGGATCGCTGCAACACTCGACGACGATACCACCCTGGTCATTATGTCCGACCACGGATTTGGCCCCTTCCACAAGTTCATTCACGTCAACAACTGGCTGATGCAGCAAGGGCTTATGCGTGTCCGGCCCGGGCTAAGGTCTCGTCTGAAAGCGAACCTTTTCCATCTGGGCTTCGCCCCCATGAACGTCTATAACCTACTCATGCAACTGGGGCTCGGCGCGCTGAAACGGGAAGTAGTTCGCGGCCAGGGACAGGGACTGCTGAAGACGCTATTTCTCTCGTTTGAAGACGTGGACTGGAGCCAGACCCAGGCTTACTCTCTGGGTAACATTGGCCAGATTTATGTCAACTTAGCCGGGCGTGAGCCGCTGGGCCGTGTGAAACCAGGAGCGGAGTACGAGCAGGTTCGTGAAAACATCATCGCCCGGCTTTGGGAACTGCGCGACCCGCAGACGGGTGAGGTCGTCGTCGAGTCGGTCCATCGACGCGAGGAGGTCTACAGCGGCGACCAGGTGGAATACGCGCCCGACATCCTTTTCCTCCCGCGTCGACTGGAGTATTTCGGGTTTGGCGAGTACGAGTTTGGCAGTCACAAGATCATCGAAGCTATGAAGCGAGGTATCTCCGGGACGCATCGCATGAACGGCGTTTTCCTGGCGTACGGCCGGGCGGTTCAACCCGGCGTCCAGATAAAGGATGCCCATATCGTCGACCTGGCACCCACCATTCTCCACTTGATGGGCGAGCCGGTGCCCGAACATATGGATGGGGCTGTCCTGCATGAGATGCTGCACAGCGACGCCCAACTGGCTCAACCCTCAGCCGGGACTGGCGAGTGGAATGACCAGCCAAGTGACGACGACAATGGGGCGCTTAGCGAAGAAGAAAAACAGGCTCTCACCAACCGGCTGCGTAGCCTGGGATATGTAGGCTGAACGTATATGGCCGACGCGATGCACGTAGTAAACGCATTCACTGTCGATCTGGAGGATTGGTTTCAGGGATTGACCAGCACCAATCCACAGGTCGATAGGTGGCCGTCATTTGAAAGCCGGGTCGTCCTGGCCAGCCGAACGCTGCTGGACCTGCTGCGTTCCCATCAGGTGCAGGCCACGTTCTTCGTCTTGGGCTATGTCGCCGATCAATTCCCGGCGCTGATCGAACACATAGGGTCCGAAGGCCATGAAATCGGTGTACACGGGTATTACCACCGCTTTGTATCACGTTCGACGCCAGATGAATTCGCCCGGGACCTGGAACGCAGCATCCAAGCCGTTGAACGCATCACGGGTGAGAGGCCACTGGGATTTCGAGCGCCGTATTTCTCCATAAATGGCAGCACGCCGTGGGTCTTCGATATTCTGCAGGCTCAGGGATTGCGCTACGACAGCAGCGTTTTCCCGGCACGCAGCATGCTGTACGGCTACCCAGAGGCACGGCGCTACCCCCATCGTCTTGCCCTGGATGGACATCCTCTGATGGAGTTCCCGCTCAGCACAGTACGCATAGGCGGCGTCAACTGGCCGATTGCTGGGGGCTTTTACCTGCGCACGTTACCGTACGCCTTAGTACGCTGGGGTATCTCCCGGCTCAACCGCCAGGGCCAACCGGCTGTCTTGTACATGCACCCCTGGGAGCTGGACCTCGGTCAGCACTACAATCAAGTCACGCTTCGGGAGAGGATAACGCACTATCACGGGCGGCGGCGTTTGGAGGGGAAGCTTAAGCGTCTGTTCAGTGATTTCCGCTTTGGTCCGTTACGTAGCCTGCTTCGAGAGAGCCCGAGTTTAGAAGCCGTGGGGCTGAGGGAGCAAAGACCAGCGTGCTAATGTGAGGTGGCTTCACTCTTTGCGCAGTGTCTCGAGCCCTGCGCCGATTTGTCGGAGATTATGATTACCATTACCGAGCTTACAGACCAGGAACACCCAGCCTGGGATGCCTACGTCAACGAGGCGGCCCACGGATTGCCGCACCATCTCTCGGGCTGGCGCCAGGTCCTGTACGAAACCCACGGATATGAGACACCCTTTCTGAT
>Ga0180438_10011927_pt1 | contig 10412 bp, 9 predicted proteins | sample SS_ome_12_FD_132455 | JGI IMG/M metagenome (GOLD analysis project Ga0180438, IMG submission 132455) | Hypersaline lake sediment archaeal communities from the Salton Sea, California, USA - SS_3_D_2 metaG | ecosystem: Environmental > Aquatic > Non-marine Saline and Alkaline > Hypersaline >... | reverse complement strand
CTCTCAAACCGCAGCCCGCCCTATCCGTGTTTCCGCCCACGCCGCCACCACCGGTGGTGGCGGCGTGGGCGGAAACACGGATAGGGCGGGCTGCGGTTTGAGAGGGAGGAGTGCATGTTGCTGACGGGGTTGGTTTGCCTGGGTCTGGGTGGCGGGGCGGCGATTGTAGGCGCCTTGGTCGCCGCAGTGCTGCTGCGGGGGAAGAACCGCGCCTTGGTCGTCGTGCTCGCTATTCTGTTCGGGCCGGGCCTCTGTATGCTGCCCGTGGCCTGCGTGCTGGCGGGCTATTCCGCGATCACGGGGAGAGAGTTGACCACCACTGGCCCGGCCACCGTAGTGATCACGCCGGTGAGGGATCGAGCCATCCCCGAGCAGACCCCAGCACTCCCCGACGCCCCATCGAAGATCACCCTCTCGCCCGAAGAGATTCTGCGTCGGGGGGCGCAGGCGATGCGAGGGGTAAGTTCGGCGAGGATCGTCTTCGCCCAGGAGGACCTCGGCAACTATGCCGCATCCGGCGAGGGTCTGGTGGCCCTGCCCGACCGTGCTCACTTCGAGAAGATGTCCTCCTACGACCAGGCGCCAGTGGAGACCATCGTCATCGGAGCTACCGGCTACTGGGTGGATGAGTCGGTCTCAGGGGGATGGAACAGCGGTCCCGTGGCGCCCTTTGCGTCCAATCCTGCCCGCTGGGTGGACCTGATACAGTTCACCAGAGACCCCACGTCCCTGGGGGAGGAGAGAATCAATGGGGTGGACTGTTACCATCTCGAGTTCGCCGTGGACCTGGAGCCGGGTTGGCTGGGCCTGTTCAGCGGTGGAGGGACGGGCGAGGCCTGGATCTCCAAAGCCGACTTCTCGCTGGTCAAGGCCCTCTACGATCTCCAGTACGAAGGCGCGCGGGAGTCGGCCACGATGCACCTCTCCCTGGAGCTTTCGGAGCTGAACGAGCCTGTGTCTATCGAGGCGCCCCGACAGCCGTGACATCGCCTTGACGTAGCGGCGCGCTATCTCGCTTCGTTCGCCCTAGCCAGGCTTGCTCGTGCCGCCTGCTTGATGATAGAATCGGAGCACGGATGCTTGAGGAAGCCCAGGTGGTACTCTGCACGACCCCAAACGATCTGGCAGGCAAGGACCACGTTGAGGAAGAAGGAATGACTCGCGGGCGGATGGCCCCGGCACTGATGGCCGTTCCACCACTGAGCACCGGCATGCTCCATCACACGACCATCGTGCCCCTTTACGCCCAGTCCGGTTCACTGGGATACCATTTGAGGACAGCGAATCACCCCGGGCATACCGCTTGATCTTGCGACCCTAGCAGGCACCGGGGGACGGAGTTACCTTTCGGAGGGAGGCACAGTCTATGTGGGGTGACTATCTGTTTCCTCAGTCTGTGGAGGAAGCCCTGGAGATCTTGCATGCCCACGGGGGCGAGGCCCGCGTCATTGCCGGAGGTACCGACCTGGCATTGCAGAGCCAGCGGGGCCGGGTTCAGGCCAGGGTGATGGTGGACATCACGCGCATCCCGAACCTCGATCGCATCGAAGAGGAGGAGGGATACATCTACATCGGTGCGCAAGCAACACACGCCCAGGTTGCGGCGTCACCTCTCATTCGCTCCCGAGCAGGCGTGCTGGCTCGAGCCTGTGGGTCTGTGGGCGGACCTCAGATTCGCAACGTGGGCACCCTCGCCGGCAATGTGGTGAACACCCTGCCCGCGGCTGACGGCGCTATCGGACTGTTCGCGTTAGGGGCGGAGGCGGAGGTAGCCGAGCGAGCGGGACGGAGGTGGGTCCCCATCGAGGGTCTCTACGCTGGTGTGGGGCGCTGTACGGTCGATTCGTGCGAGGCCATGATTACTCAGTTGCGCTTCCCGGCGCTCGGGGATGGAGAAGCTAGTGCCTTCGAGCGACTGGCCAAGAGGAAGGCGCTGATCCTGCCCATCCTCAACACTGGGGTGGTGGTGGGACTGGGCAAAGGCAAGGTTCAGCGGGCGCGCATCGCCATAGGGCCTGTGGCCACCACGCCGTTTGTGGCCGCGGACGCCGCCGAGTTCATGGTGGGCGCGGCCCCCAGTGTGGCCACGGCAGCAGAGGCGGCGACGCTGGCAGCGCAGGCTGCCCAGCCTCGATACTCGCTGCTCCGGGGCAGTGCCGAATACCGGAAGACTATGGTGGAGGTCCTGGTACGGCGCGCCTTGACCCGTGCCCTAGCCCTGGCCTCAGGAGAGGAGGGTGCAGATGCCGACGCTTAGTTTGATCCTGAATGGCAAGGAAGTCTCAGTCGAGGTCGAGCCCGGGGACCTGCTCGCTCACGTGCTCCGCGACAAGCTCGGTCTGATCGGCACCAAGATCTCCTGCGGGGAGGGGGAGTGTGGGTCCTGCACCGTTCTGGTGGACGGCTTGACGGTGACTTCATGCATCTACCCTGCGCTCAAGGCCCAGGGACGCGAGGTGACCACCGTCGAGGGGTTGGCGAAAGGGAACCAATTGCACCCCATCCAGCAAGCCTTCGTGGACGTCACCGCTCCTCAGTGTGGCTATTGCATCCCGGGTATGGTCATGTCGGCCAAGGCTTTGTTAGACGAGAACCCCCATCCCTCGCGTGACGAGATCAGGAAGGGCATCTCCGGGAATGTCTGCCGCTGTACCGGATACTACCAAATCGTCGAGGCCATCGAACTGGCTGCAGAACGTATGGCGGAGGAAGGAGGTGCACGATGAGCACCCGGGTTCTGGGCCAGAGCGTACCCAAGAAGGACGCGGCAACCAAGGTCAGAGGGAGCCGCAGGTTTCCCCAAGATTTCAACATGGAGGGGCAGCTGTACGCCAAAGTGGTGTGGAGTGAGTATCCCCATGCCCGCGTCACCAAGGTGGACACCACCCAGGCTGAGGCTCTGCCTGGGGTCGTAAGAGTGCTCACCGCCGAGGACGTTCCCGTCAATGAGTACGGGATCATCATTCAGGATCAGCCGGTGCTGGTGGGAGAAGGGGGCAAGGTCCGGTGGCTTGGCGATCGGATAGCCATCGTGGTGGCAGAGACGGAGCGGGTGGCCGAGGAGGCACGCCAGCTGGTGGAAGTGGAGTACGACCCTCTGCCTGTGGTGAGCGACCCACGCGAGGCTATGAAGCAGGAAGCCCCTCTCGTCCACGATGAGCGCGGCGACAGTAACGTCTTCCGCCACATTAAGATCCGTAAGGGCGACTGGGAGAAGGGCTTCGCCGAGGCGGATGTGGTGGTGGAGAGCTACTACGTCACGCCCTACGTGGAACACGTCTACATGCAGCCCGACGCCGGGATCGGCTACATCGACGAAGAGGGTCGTGTGACGGTCATCTCCTCAGCCCAGTGGCCGGATCACGACCAGCGGCAGATCGCGCCCATGCTCGATTTGCCCAAGGAGCAGGTCCGAGAGATCGTGCCCGCTATTGGGGGTGCCTTCGGTGGACGAGAGGACATGCACGTCCAGCACCTCCTGGCCCTGTGTGCCTACTGCCTGCAGCGTCCGGTGAAGATGGTGTTCGATCGCTCCGAGGTGATGACGAGGACGGGGAAGCGCCATCCCTGGTATGTGAAGTACAGGACTGGCGCCAGGAAGGATGGTACACTGACGGCGGCGGAGATCGAGATCGTAGCGGATTCCGGGGCCTACGCCTCCACTACCGTGCCTGTGATAGAGGCGGGCACCAGTTTCGCTGCTGGTCCCTACGTCGTGCCCAACGCCAAGGTGGACACTTACGGCGTCTACACCAACAACGCCGTGACCATGGCCATGCGCGGGTTTGGCACCACCCAGTCCGCCTTCATCTACGAGATGCAGATGAGCAAGCTGTCCGACGAACTCGGCATGGACCCCGTAGAGCTGAGGATGAGGAATCTGTTCAGAGACGGATCCATCGCTCTAACGGGGCACGAGATGCCGCAGGGCGTGGGCATCAGAGAAGCACTAAAAGAGGTGGCCCTGGCCGCTGGTTGGAGGGAAGAGGACGGCCACTGGAGGCGGCCCGAGTTGGGACCGCCTTCCGCGCCTCACAAGCGACAAGGCATCGCCGTAGCCTGCGGTCTGAAGAACGTGGGTTACTCCTTCGGCTCCGACGATAAGTCCACCGTGGGCGTCCAGCTCACCCTCGACGACGCGGGACAGATAGCGCGCGTGACGGTGCTTAGCGGTGCTTGCGACGTGGGGATGGGGGTACAGACCCTTCTGGCGCAGATTGCCGCCGAGACTCTGGGAGTGGAGTACGATCAGGTGCGCGTTGCCTTGGTGGATACTGCCAAGGTGCCCGACTCCGGCAGTTGCTCCGCGTCGCGTATGGCCTGGATCTCGGGCAACGCCGCGGTACGGGCCTGCCAGGAGGCGCTGCGGAAGCGAGACCAGATACTTGTCGCCGAGTCAGGGGAAACGTTCGTGGAGGCCGAGTACGAGTTCCGCGGTCAGAGCGTGCGACAGACGAGACCCTACGATCCCGAGACGGGCATGACCGTCCCGCACTTCGCCTATGGCTACGCCGCGCACGTAGCTCTCGTGGAGGTGGACGTGGAGACCGGGGAGACGGAAATCCTCAAGTTCTGGGCCGCCCAGGACGTGGGCAAATCGGTGAACCCTGGCATGATCGATGGACAGTCTGCCGGTGGGGTCCATATGGGGGTGGGTTATGCCCTGACGGAGGAGTATATCCAGCAGGAGGGTGTGCCCAAGACCCGCTATTTGGCCGACTACTACATACCCACTGTGATGGATATGCCTCATGAGTTCCAGTCGATCACGGTAGAGGTCCCCGACCCCATGGGCCCGTATGGGGTCAAAGGCATAGGTGAGATGACCACCCTGCCTACCGCGCCTGCTATCCTCTCTGCCATCCACGACGCGGCGGGCGTTTGGATAGACGAGTTCCCCGCCACCGCCGAGCGGGTGTGGTGGGCCATGCGCGGAGGAGAATAGCGGACACCGAATAGCCGGATCATCTCAGGAGCACGGCCGGGCGTCGGTGCTTGGGGTGCGAACACGGAGGCTACCCGGGCGCACCGCTGTGCGACGCTGGCCCCAAGCGTGCAGAGTAAGCGCTCTCCAACGCCTCTCACATCCTGTCCCGGCAAGCCGGTCATGGTCTGGTGATGCGGCTCTGAGTGCGATGCCCCCGTTCCGCCGCCGATGAACTTCCCGCCTAGATCTGCTGTATTCAAGGAAGGGTGACACAGCCGGCATGGGCGGTGGAGGGCAAGCAGATGCTGAAAGAGCTGACGTTCGACACTGGAGAAGTGATCCTCAACTACGCGGAGGGCCCAGCATCCGGCTCTCCTCTCGTCCTGCTACACGGATTCACCGGGCGGTGGCAGGGTTTCTTGCCTCTCCTCCCGGTGCTCTCTCTCAGGTGGCACGTTTACGCACCGGACTATCGGGGGCACGGCAAGTCGGATCGCGTTCCCGGCAAATACCTGCCCGACGACTTCGTTTCGGACTTGGTAGCCTTCTTGGAGCGCCAGGTGGGTGAGCCTGCGGTGATCCTAGGCCATTCTTACGGCGCACTCTTTGCGTTGCGCCTGGCTGAGCGCCTCCCGGATGCTGTCCGGGCACTGATCTTCGGCGACATATCCCTCTCCGCCGAGACCGCGGCTGCTCGCCCCGAGAACCTGGAATCATGGGCCATGATGCGACAGCTTGCGGGGTGGGAAGGACCGATCCAGGAACTGACCAAGAAACTGGCAGCCTTCCCGGTTCCTGGACAGGATCCTCCGGTGACCTATGGAGAACTGCCGGACGTGCACCTGGTGGAGCTGCGGGAGTGGGCGAGGAGTCTGATGCAGCTGGACCCCGGTGTCACCGAATCGCATGCCGGAGGGCGGCGCGAGGAGTTCATTGAGGCCTTCAACTTTAAGAGCCTTCTTAGTGCGGTCTCTTGCCCGGTGCTTCTGTTGCAGGGGGAGCCTTCCCAGGGCGCGATCATGACCGATGCCGATGTCGACTACGGCATGGCCCTGCTAGCAGAGGCGTACCACGTGCAGATAGAGGATACAGACCACGGTCTGGGCATGAACAACTGGGAGGTTGCTCCGCTCTTGCGAGCGCTCATCAGTTTCCTGGAGTCGCTATAGCCATTGCTGAGCGGCGGGGTGGATGGAAGGCATGATCCGCGCGCCGCGGCCGGACGTGTCATAGGTAGCGCGGCGTCGTCGCCATAGCGCGGTCCCAATGTGGGTTCGTCCTTGAATGGTCACTTGCGCGGCTTGTCGCCCCGCGGGGAGGAGGGAGACCATGCCCCAGCTGAAGACGTTCCAGCATCCCTCGCTGTCCCAGGTCACCTTGACTCGTGGAGAGGGCAGCTATCTGTACGACGACGCTGGTCAACGGTACGTGGATCTGCTATCGGGTACCTGGTGCTGTGCCCTGGGGCACAACCATCCACGACTGGTGGCTGTGCTCCAGGAACAGCTGCCACGGTTGGTCCATCTGAATGCCGTCTTCTCCAGCCGTGAGATCGAAATGGCCACGGAGCGGCTGACAGCGTTGCTACCTGCCTCCCTCGACCGCGTGACGTGGGTGAATACGGGGAGCGAGGCGGTGGAACTGGCCCTCAAGCTGGCCCGGCTGACTTCTGGTGATGGGGCAGTTGTGGTCTGGGAGCGAGGGTACTACGGAGCCACCAACCTGGCGTCGAGTCTGTCACAGGGCGGTGGCGGCGGCTGGTGCGAGCCTGTCACGTGGCGGGTGCCCGCTCCCCACTGCACAAAGTGCCCTCAGGATAGTTCTTACCCGGGGTGTGACTTCCGGTGTTTGGATCTGGCGTTGGCTGGCGTGACGCATGCCGCCGCGGTGCTCTACGAACCGCTGCTGGCTGTGGGAGGCGTGATCGTGCCCCCGGAGGGGTACGGCCTCCGCGTTCAGGAATGGGCCCGGCGACTGGGTGCCCTATTCATTCTGGAAGAGGTGACCACCGGCATGGGGCGCACCGGCAGGTGGTTTGGCTTTCAGCACGACAATCTGGAGCCGGACGTGCTGGTGCTGGGCAAGGTGCTGGGCAACGGCTTGCCGGTGGCCGCTGTAGTAGCCACCGAGGACGTGGAACAAAGGTGTGAGGGCCGGATGCGCCACGTGCAGTCACACCAGAACGACCCCTGGTCGGGCGCTGTGGCGGCCATGGTGATCCAGATTCTCAAAGAAGAGAGGTTGGTACAGCGTAGCGCCGATCTGGGCAGACAGCTCCTGGGGTGGCTAGAAGAGCTGGAGCATCACTGGCGTGTGGTGGCGGAGGCGCGAGGGTTGGGATTGGTGGCTGCGTTAGAGTTTGCAGATGCCGGCATGGGGGAGCAACTCCGGGGGTACCTCTTCAAGCAGGGCATCATCGTCGACTATCAGGAGACAACTCGCTGCCTGCGCTTCTTCCCTCCCTACGTGCTTGAGGAGCAGGACCTGGCACGCGCCGTGGAACTGATAGAACAAGGGATTCGTTCCCTGGCGTGAGGCAAGTCAGGCGACGCCAGCTCAGGCTCTGACGAGCCGCCCAGTGAGGAGGATTCCTACCGATCTCAGACAGAGACGAGCGAGGGGCCTAACCTTCGATCTTCTCCATGTCCTCGCCGCAGCAGACGAGGGTACCGCCGCCAGCCTCGGTGACCACCACCTCGTTGCCGCAGATGTTGCACCTGTACTTCTCTCCTACCTTCTCCACTGCCATGGTTTGGCGTCTCCTTTCCTGATAGCGCGGGCTGGGCAATGAGCGCTCCCTGTGTCTGCGGCGACCCGGTGCCACACTGGTCGACCGGTGGGCATCAATCATATCATGGAGTCCGCCAGCGCACCACCTCAAGATGGATGACGGCGGGCGACTGCCCGGTCATCGATGCTGGCGAAGCTCCCGGGGTACGAAGGGCCTATTGACATGTGGTTTCAGAATCAGTAGGCTTGGTATGGAGTAGTTTCGCCAGCTTGAAGACACACCTAGAGGCATTGCCACAGTGAAACTGTTCAATTTGACTGATATCCGGGGCCGAGCGTCATCGCTGGGCGCGCGCGCTTCCCGCGTGCTGCTGGTGATGGTCGGCTGCTTCACGCTGGTGACTGGTTCGGTGCCGGATGCGGCTTCTGCTGCCCTGCAAGGGGGGCGCCGAGCACCTCTGGCAGCTGGTTCAGATATCTATGTCTGTGCATCCGGATGTGCCACCTATGACTACACAACCATCGGCGCAGCGGTCGTGGTCGCCAGTTCCGGCGACACGATCCACGTAGCCGAGGGCACCTACGGCAAGACAGTGAGGGTGACCGATAAGTCGCTTACCATCCTGGGTGGGTACTCCACGTCCAGCTGGAGCGTGCGCGACCCCGCGACTTATGTGACGATCATCAATCCCAACCTCACCGGTTCGGGTGTGCGTCTGGTGTCCACCACCGGCGCCCACACGGGTACGATAGACGGTTTTACCATCAAGCGAGGCAACTCCTCGGGTGGGGGCGGAGGATTCTGGATCAACGGCTACCAAGCCACGATCAGTAACAACCGTATCCGCCTCAACCAGGCGGCCAACGGTGCCGGTTTGGCCATCAGCAACGCGACAAACGTGACCATTGAAGACAACTTGATCGAGGAGAACACCGCGAGCCAGGACGGCGGTGGGGTGCGCGTCTACAAGTCGACGGTCTCTTTCACGGGCAACGACATCCTGGACAACACCGCTACGGCCAACGGCGGAGGCATCAACGTCATTGATGGGATGGTGACCATAGACGACAACACAATTAATGGTAACGTCTCCAAGCAGTACGGCGGTGGCGGGATCATGCTGCGCAACGATTCCGTTGCCACCATCACCAATAGCCGCATCAAGCTGAACCGTGCCGTAGTGGGCGGTGGCGGGATCCGCATCGAGGATTCCCAGGCCACGATTCAGGGCAACGATATCATGAGAAACACCACCTCCAACATCGGCGGGGGACTTACGGTGGTGCGGTCGCACGTTGATGTGGACGACAATGACTTCAAATACAACACCGGCCTGGGAGGTGGAGGAGGTCTCCAGTTTTCCAGCGATTCCACAGGTCTCATCGAGAACAACCGCTTCGTGGATAACGAGGCGGGAGCCAATCCGGGAGGAGGTGGCGTTCACATCTGGCGCTGTTCGCCACAGTTCATCTCCAACACTGTTACTGACAACACAGCAGACAACGCCGGTGGGGGCGTCAACATCGAGGACGCGAGCCCACTGGTGAAGGACAACGTGATCTCGGACAATCACGCGGGCGATCACGGCGGTGGAGTCAGCATGAGCGTCGGTTCATCGCCCACGATCGTGGACAACACGATTGCCAGTAACACAGCTTCGGTCAAGGGCGGTGGTATCTTTGGCTACGACAGCGCCCCTGTCATCCGCCGGAACGAAATCGTGGACAATCAGGCTCCGACGGCGGGCGGGGTACATCTAACGGGCAGTGTGGGGTTCGAGGTGACGAACAACATCATCGCCCGCAACCAGGCTACCCTGGAGGGCGGGGGAGTGCACTTGGCGTCCAATAGCCAGGGCAGTATCGTCAACAACACCTTCGTGGCCAATAACCAGGGTGCTGCTGGGGAGGCCATCAGCCTCCGCAACAGCGCCAGGGCGCGCGTTGCCAACAACATCCTGGTGAACCATACCTATGGCGTCTTGGTGAAGGAGCAGGCTGCGGCCACCATCGAGTACAACGATGCCTGGAACAATAGCATCGCCAACTACAGCGGGGCTACCGGCAGCACAGGCCACATCTCGTGCAATCCTCAGTTCCTCAACGCTTCCGCTGGTGATTATCACCTCACCGGGGGTTCCTGCTGCATCGACAATGGGACCCAGGTCGGTGCTCCATCGTTGGACTTCGACGGAGACAGCAGGCCCATGGACGGGGATGGGAATGGCGGCGCCCTCTGGGACAGGGGCGCTGACGAGTATCAGAACCAGATCTGGATCACGAAAGAGGTCAGTGACCCCATCGTGGAACCGGGGGACAACGTTTCCTTCACCATCACCTATCGCAACAACTCCGGTTCCACCGTGACCGGGGTGGTGATCACTGATCTACTCTCTTCAGACCTGACCAACCACGGCTACAGCAGCACGGGACCCGACATCACGCCTCGCGCGGGGCCCGACTACGTTTGGGACGTAGAGGATCTGGCACCCGGGACCGAGGGCACCATCACCATCACCGCGAAGGTCGACAACGGCATAGCCACGCCAAAGGCGATCGTGAATAGCGTGACCTTCGAAATGACCGGTTATGGTCCTTACGAGGATGAGGTCGTGATGGTGGTCGGTGGGCTCAGGACCTACGTTCCGGCAGTCCTGCAAGCGTACGAATGATGAGAGTGTGGAAAAAGAAGGCACGCAGGTTTAAGGTTTGATGGTGTGGTGGTTAGAGCAGCTTTGCGGGTTGATTAGGGTGT
>Ga0180438_10011924_pt1 | contig 10414 bp, 17 predicted proteins | sample SS_ome_12_FD_132455 | JGI IMG/M metagenome (GOLD analysis project Ga0180438, IMG submission 132455) | Hypersaline lake sediment archaeal communities from the Salton Sea, California, USA - SS_3_D_2 metaG | ecosystem: Environmental > Aquatic > Non-marine Saline and Alkaline > Hypersaline >... | reverse complement strand
TTGAAAACAATTCAAAGCATGGCCCAACTTTGCGAAAAGATTTTTTATATATATAGCGCATATAATTACACATAAATATTATTATAACAATTATGTTAAATATATAACAATACGTCACAATAATATCGTGCCAAAAATTAGATTAAATTAAATGTGAACCACATTGATAAAAATGTGAACCTGACCAAAAACACTTAGTTCGTTATGCTTCAGTTAGTTAAGTAAATTAGGTTAACATGAGGTTCACAACGCTGCGGCCCGCCATAGTCTAAGGCTGCATGACTTTCTTTAGGGTAGCCCGTGAACCCGGTGAACCTCTTTCTATATACTGCCCCCCTCTTTTTTTCTTTTTTTCTCTTCTTTACCCCCTTTTTTTTTATTTTTTTAGATAAATTAGTATAGGGGGGTTCACGGGGTTAACAAATGAAGAGCGGCGAGGGGTTGGGCTTCCCGTTTTGGTTCACAACGGGTTAACATAGGTTCACGCAAAACGGTTTTTTCCGGTCCGTTTTTTCGCTCGTTTTGTAATGTATAGTAAATTTGAAAATCAAACTATTTTGAACTTTTTTTTCATAATGTATTGTAGGTTAAAAAAATTAATTTACATTTGAGCCAACAAACAAACACAAAACACAAAAAAATATGGAATGCTATATTGATTATTTAGATAGTAAAAACAACTTCAGACAAACAAGAAAGGATTTTAAAAACTACGCCGCGGCTCGTCGTTGGGGTATAGATAATTTTGAAAAATTCGATATTGACATGATTAAATTTTATTAAGATGAAAAACTACACCCAAGTAAAAAGAAAAATTTCGGAGCTTTCGCACCATAAAAAAGCTGAATGCTTAACCGATACGGGCCTTGAATTGCTCGACGAATTAGAAGAACTTTTAAGCATTGCGGTAATGGTTGAACAACAAGCCGAACCGGAACAAATAAACCCGGAGCCAAGCGAAGCGGAAAAGCTTTTAAAACGAATTGAAGATTTGCCAATATTACCAAGTAGGCCCGGCACAATTTCAAGCCGGGAATTAGCCGAAACGACACTTCGCGAAATTATACGAATTGATAAAAAATAAATAAAATGGGAATGCAAGAACAAAAATTTAAAGAAATTCAAAATTCATTAGATAAGTTGAGTTATATAATTACAACTTCGGATATTGATATTCATAAATTAAAAGAAAGCTACAACGAATTAGCTTCAAACTTTGAAGACCTTCAAGCGGAATATATCCGGGCGCAATATACCAAACCGGACCAAGTCAAACCGGACCAAATCAAGCCGGACCAAATCGAACCGGGGCAAAAAGAAAAGATTGAATTACTCGAAGAGCATTCTTTTTTAAATCCTTTATTCGTGATTAAAATCAATGAAATTATTAACTATATAAATAAATAAAATGGGCGGCAAAAGAAAACATTCAGAACGCAAAATTAATAAAGCAAGAAACACTTACAAAGAGCGTGAAAAAACACTTGCGGAACGTTACAAACTAAGGAAAATTTTAAGGCTTATCGGTATATTATTGACCGCCGCAGCGCTTGGCGCTTCGATGCTTATTGCTTGGTATTTACCTTTGATTTTATACGCGCTTATTTATGGCAATAGCTTACAATTAAAAAATCGAATTAACTAAACCTTTAACGGAATTTGTAACCAATTAAAATTTATAAAATGATAATTTCAAAAATTCAAAACGAAAAAAAAATTTATTTGAAAATGTTTCAAGGAAATGGCAGCATTTGGACAAGTGAAAAGGAAAAAGCGAAGAAATTTAAAAGCCGTGAAGCTGCTAAGAAAATAGCCGAAACGCACCGGGGCAAAGTTGAACCAAACAAATGAAAAGAATCTTATTATTGGGGTTGCTCTTTGCAGCATTGAGCGCCCCGGCACAAACCGAAATGGACCGCCGCAATTTTGCAGAATTGACAAATAATATTTCGGAAGCCAAAATTTATACCGAAATATCAACAACGCAATTAGTATTTGAAGCGATTGAATTTAATTCAGATTTTGCAATTGAAAATTTTCTTAGCGCTTCGGAATTAGATTTTATTTTATTGGTATTCGACGAACTCCAATTTAGTTTTATTTGTTATCGCGGTCCGGGTTATTACCGTTGTATTGACCGGCAAGAATGTATTGAAATTATTAACGAAAATTAAAGAAAATGAACAGTTTCAAAGGAACAAATCGAAAAGTAATTATTGACCCATACGACAAGGATAAAATTTTTGTTGACGGTTATACATTGGACGGCGGAAATATTTCCGTTTGGGTAAACGAAACGGAAAATTATAAAGTAACCCAAGCCGAAGCGAAAAAGAACGCGGAAATGATAACGCAAGCGTTCGACGTCGCACAACGTTACGGTTCTATTGAAGAACTACTTCGGCAGCATAAAGACGCTTTAAACGCGCTTAAAATGGCTCAAAGTTTTATTGAACGAAACGTTGAAAATTTGGAGCAAGACCCGGTTTTAAACGCGGTATTAAATAGAGTAATTAAAAAATCAAACTAAAACCATGGCAGAAAAGAAACGATTTTTAAAAAGCTTCAACGTTTACGTAAAGAGCGAAGCGCTGAAGGAACGAATTGAAAAAGAAGCGCGCGAAAATGAGCGGACCGAATCGGGCGAAATTAGTTATTGTTTAAAACGATACTACGAGAATAAAGACCGAAGAGAAAAGAAATAATTACACGGGAACAAATTAACCTTATGTTAGTAACAATTTTTAAGAACATTTACGCGCTTTCCGAGCCGTTTCACACCGAAGCCGCCACTATTTTAGGCCGGATAAAAAACGGAAATAGTCGGGAGCTTTGCGACTTAATTAAAAACGAATGGGAAAAAGAAAAAGCTTCAAACCTTAAAAAGAAGCTGCCAAGTATTTGTTTTAGCGGTAAATTTTCAGAACGTGACGACAATAAATTATTGGAGCATTCCGGCCTTATTTGTTTAGATATTGACGCATTACAAACTGAAGATTTAGACGACGTTCGGGGCATTTTAGAAAACGATAAATTTGTTCACGCTTGTTTTATTTCTCCCGGCGGTAAAGGGTTTAAATTATTAGTTCAAATACTCCCGGACCAAGAAACGCATATTAGCCAATTCTTAGCTCTTGAAAAGTATTTTAATGATAAGTTAAAGGGCTTTACTTCAACGATTGAAAATAAGCGGAAATTACGCGACGGAACCGAAAAAAAGAAGGACGAAAGCCAAGGCGAATTTTTGCGCGTCTGCATTGACCCAAGCGGTAAAAATGTAAGCCGGGTTTGTTACGAAAGTTATGACCCCCAAACATATTACAACCCGGATAGTGAATTATTCACCGAAGAGAATAAAGAAGAAAAACTTGAATTTTCGAGTGCTTCAGAAATGGACATTATCGACGGCCTTTATATTTGGATTGAAAAAAACGATTCATATTAAAGGAAATCGAAACCAATATATTTATAAATTTGCGGCCGCGCTTTGTAATTACGGCGTTGTTCAAACAAGCGCCGAAGGGTTTATTTTATCCAATTATGATTTACCGGAAAACGAAATTAAAGCCACGGTTCGAAGTGCTTACAAAAGCAATGAATTTGGAATAAAAACGTTTGAAAAAGGTAAAAGCGGCAAGGATAAAATTGTACTTCCGGCGCCAATTGTTAAAGATAAAAATGTTACGAGTTTTTGGCACGTTAACGACAAAGGAAAAGCAACGATTGACCCCATAAAATTTTTACCATTTTTAGAAGCGAACGGCTTTTTTACTTACAGAACTCCGGGCGACGTTAAGGGCCTTGAATACGTACAAGTAAAAAATATGATAGTTGAAATTGTGGGCCAAAAAGATATTAAAACCGTTGCGCTTGACTACGTAAAAAAACACGCTCCAATCCCGGTACAAAACGAATTGATGCTAAAAGCCCGGTACTTTGAAAACTCTTTTTTAAATGGATTAAAAGAAATAATTGTAAATCAAGTTCGGGACGGGTCAAACTATTCTTATGCGTTTTTTGACGGGTTTTATTATGAAATTAAAAAAGATAGTACAGAAAAGAAAAATTATATTGATTTGAAAGGCGCGCATATTTGGAAATCGCAACTTTGCAAAAAAAATATTACAGAAATAGACAAAGATTTTGAACGCCACGACTTCCCACAATTTATATTTCGCGCCATGGGTAAAGACCCGGAAAAATATAAAGCAATTAAAACGTCAATTGGTTATTTGATGCACAATTATAAAGACGAAAGTTTAACTAAATTAGTTTATTTATCCGACGAATCAATTGGCGAAACATACGGCGAAGCAAACGGGGGGACGGGTAAAAACTTAGCCTTAAAATCTTTGGAGCTTGTGCGCAACGTTGTAAGCATTGACGGTAAAGATTTTGATAAACGGGACCGGTTTAAATTTCAATCAGTTAAGGACGATACGCAGCTTGTTTTATTTGACGATTATGAAGGGACAACCGCGGAATTATTCACCAAAGTAACGGGAAATTTTTCAACGCAAAGAAAAGGAAAAGACGAAGTTCAACTTGAATTTGAAGTTAGCCCAAAAATTGCGATAAGTTCGAATAAATCGCCGGCGGAAAGTTCCGCTTCTTATATGCGTCGAACAAATAGCGTTGAATTTTCGAACCATTACAACGAGCATAACACGCCGTCAATGGAGTTTAAGCGCTCCTTTTTCGGTCAACAATGGACGCAAAAAGATTATAACGCCGTTTATACTTTCTTGTTTCATTGCGTGCGATTGTATTTAAGTGAAGGTATTATTGAAGTTGAAAGCGAAAACATACACGAAAAGCGATTAATTCGAGCGACAAGCCCGGCTTTTACTGAATGGTTTTATGAAAATGAATTAAATCTTGAATTACATAAAGAATTTTTAATTAGACAACATTATAATAAATTCACTTCAGAAACGAGCGAAGAAATTAGGCACCAAGAATTTAATAATTATTATAAAAAATTGGCTAAAATATTTAATTGGAATTTTAGAAAAGTGAACGCGCGAAAAGGTGCGGACGCAATTTATACTTTTGATAAAAAATAAAGAAAATGGGAACGAATAGAATCAAAATAAAGAAGGTCCCGGAACCGGTTTTTAAATTAATACCGGTTCGCGGTTCGGACCTTGGCACCGAATGGCCGAACGACGTTAAAGAAATCGAAGTTGAAGACGGCGTTGTTTATGACGTTTTAGACTTTTATAGGGTAATGCGTGACGAAGAGCAATTTCCGGAAGCGCTTGTTGCTTTAGCTATTGGCAAGCATTACACGCAAGCGGAACTTTGGCAAGCTTTCCGCCGGGAAAATAGTATTTACTTCTTTGTTGCAAAATTAGCTCTATGATTATACTAAGGGACTACCAAAACGACATTATTAAGCAAGTCCGGGACAAATGGAAAGACGGAAAGCGGTCTTTAATGGTACAATCTCCGACCGGCTCCGGGAAGACTGTAATTTTTTCTTATATGGCGCAGCAAGCGGCAAGAAAGGGAAACAAGATTTTAATCGTAACAGACCGGGCCGAATTGTTACTTCAAACGCACGGGGCTTTAAAAGAATTTGGGCTTAATAGTTATATGATACAAGCCGGGACCAAAGTATTAAGGGACGTAGAAGTTTACGTTGGAATGACCCAAACGTTAAACAACCGCTTTAAAACTCCGGCTTGGCTTAAATGGGTTAAAGATAATATTGACTTGGTTATTATTGACGAAGCGCATATTCAAATAAGCAACTACCTATTCGAACGCGGAATTTTACAAGGTAAGTATGTTTTAGGATTTACGGCAACCCCGCGGCGCTCCGGAAAAATGCGTCAATTGGGTCTTGACTACGAAGATATTGTTATTGGCCCGACCGTTTCGGAGCTTATTAAAGCGGGTTATCTTGTTAGCGACGATTATTTTGGCACGGCGGGCGCAGACCTTACCGGGGTTAAATATAGCGCAATGAAAGGCGACTTTGACGAGAAAGAAATGTTTCAAGCTTTCAATAAATCCAAACTTTACGCGGGCGTTGTTGAAAATTGGTTAAAGACTGCCAAAGGAACCAAAACAATTGTTTTTTGCGTGAATATTGAACACGTTATTAAAACGTGCGAAGAGTTTCAAAAGAGCGGAATAGACGCGCGTTTTGTTACCTCTTCCATGGGTAAGCCAAGACCGTTAAAACTTGGAGCTTCAGAAGGCGAAAAAGAAGTTCACAAAGAAAAAACAAGGCTTTACGATTTGTATATTGAAAGCTTCGGATTTTGGAGCGGCGAAAGGTCCCGAATAATACAAGGCTTTAAGGCGGGCGAATTTCCGGTATTAGTTAACGCGGGAATTGCAACAACCGGTTTTGACGTTCCAAATATTAAAACGGTTGTTGTCAACCGGGCAACGTTAAGTTTGACGCTATGGCTTCAAATGGTTGGCCGGGGTTCTCGAATTTCACCGGGAAAGGAAAGTTTCAATATTTTAGACTTTGGCGAAAACGCCCCGCGACTTGGTCATTACACCGCGCCCCAAAATTGGACGTTATGGCACGGGGCAACAAAAGAAGGCGGCGGGGTTGCTCCGGTAAAGGAATGCGGAATTAATAGCCGGGGTATTGAAATTAAATCAAATAAAAAAGGGTGCGAACGTTTAATATTGGCGGCGTATAAAATTTGTCCGTTCTGCGGTTTTAAATATCCGGAAAAGAAAGCGCAAGAAGTCGAACTTAATAGTTATTTATTTGACGGGTCAAGCACAAAACCAATAAAGAAAATTAGCGAAATGACGGACGAAGATTTGGAAGAATATCGACGCGTAAAGGGTCATAAACAAGCTTGGCTTTGGAATCAATTAAATTACCGTGGCGGCGAAGACCGAATTAAAGCTTTCGCACGTTCGCACCATTGGAAGCCCGGAACGTTAAACGCTGCGCTTCGTTACGTTCGAAAATTTGCAGTTCCAAAAACTTTTGTATATTAGCGGTCCTTAATATCCACAAAATACGTTCTTATGCAAAAAAACCGGTTCTTCATGGGGCCGGTTTTTTATTTTACTATATTTGAGGCGTTAAATATATTGACGTTCTGAATAAAGTATAATAGACGCGGGTTCGAACCCCGCCGCTTCCACAACACCAATTAAAAAGCCGGTCCGTAAAAGGGTAGCCGGTAAATGGGGGCGACTTGGCTTTGATATTATATTATTAAGCTTTACCGAATATTTAACACGTCTTAAACGACAACATTATACCAATTTTTTCGCAGCCGCTAAGAGTAGCAGCGTAAACGTACCGGGGGAAACGACATTCCCCTTTTTTTTATGCGCTAACCATTCGTCACATTTATTTGTGAGTTGTAAAAATTCGTAGTATCTTTACGTCGGTGCCTTAAAGTTTGGGCTAACCGTTCGTCACTAAAATCAAATTAAATTTGGAGTTATAAAAAAAGCTCGTATATTTACACCATCAAACAAACACAAAAACAAAAAAGATGAAAAATTCAAACACAAATTTCGAAGCAAACAAAACTTACAAATTTAACTTTATCGGCGATTCTGAATTATGGGTATTTGCTGAAGTAGTAAAAAGAACTGCAAAAACGATTTGGATAAAATGCAAAGGCGAAGACGTTAAAGCATGCCGCGTTGACACTTACCAAGGTGAAGAGTATATTTTTCCATTAGGAAAATATTCAATGGCTCCGACTTTGAAAGCTTCAAGGTTGGTTAAATAAAAAATTGTATATTTGGCGGAACGAAACAACACGTTCCGCCAATGTATAAAAACGAAAAGCAACTTCAAGCCGCTTGCGTTGTAAAATTTAGGGAGCTTTACCCGCAGTTTAAAAACTCGCTTTGGAGCGTTCGAAATTATACCGCAAATGTAAAAGACGGAATGAATCAACGCGCGCTTGGAATGTTGCCGGGGGCATCGGATTTAATGTTTTTTTTAAACGGTCGTTTCGTTGCTATTGAAATAAAATTGCCGGGTTCTAAGCATGACAAGGCCCACGTCGAACGACAACTTCGTTTTGGCGAAAATGTAAAGATAAACGGCGGCGAATATTATATTATAAAAAGCGTTGAAGCGTTTTTAACTGTAATAAATAAAAGCGGTTCAAACCCCGAAATTTTGGACGTATGGACCTTAAAAGAATTAATTGAAGTATCAAAAACAAAAGTTAAATTTTAAAAATTAAAAGTTATGGGAGCAATTAACAAAGTTATTTTAATCGGAAATTTAGGCGCGGACCCGGAAGTTAAAACTTTCGACGACGGCGCAAAGGTTGCAACTTGCAGTATTGCAACAAGCGAAAGTTGGAAGGATAAAGAAGGCGAAAAGCAAGAAAAAACAGAATGGCACCGGCTTGTATTTTGGAAAGGTTTGGCCGGCGTAGTTGAAAAATTTCTAAAAAAAGGAATGCCTATTTACGTCGAAGGAAAGCTTCAAACACGCGATTACGAAAAAGACGGCGTAAAGCATTTTATTACCGAAGTTGTCGTTCGTGATATGCAAATGTTAGGACGTAAAGAAGACGGCCAAGGCGGCGCAGTAAAGCCACCAATGCCACCGGCTGAAAACGCGCCGGAAGACGACGACGTTCCGTTTTAAAAATATTTAATGCGTGTTGTTTGGTTGTTGGGTTCTGTGCCTGACGATTAACTAAAGCCCCGGTTTTTTATATTTTTCCGGGGCTTTTTCTATGCTAACCATTCGTCACAAAAACAAAAATAAATTTGCAGTTGTTAAAATACGTTGTATATTTACACCATCAAACAAACACAAAAACACAAAAAAGATGAACGTAATTATTAAGCAACACAAAGAAGAAATCAAAAGTTTAGAAGGACAAGCAAGATACGCAAGTAAAGCTTTAGAATCAAACCTTGAAGCATGGGAGCGTAAAGAATATGAAGCGGTAAGAACTGAAGCTTTAAACAAAGCGGAAGCAATGCGCCACCACTTGGCCCGACTTGCTCAAATGATGGCAGAAGAACGCGGCGAAATTTTAAGCTACGAAGACGCTTTAAACCAATAAAAAATATGGAAACTTTAACACAAAACACAAAAAAGATGAAAAATTTAAAAAACAACAGTTACGACGAAATGATTAAAAACACAAAAATTTGTAAAGGTTTAAAAGTAATAGGCGAATCTTTTCAAGGTGCATTAATATTTGAAAAAGCTAAATTTGAATTTGCGAAATTTGATATTCAAATTGTCCGTATTCAATGGACCAAAACACAAGGCGCTTGGGCTATTCGAGTAAATAACTTTTATAGTACTAAAAAACATTTTTGTCAACTTCCTATTGATAAATTAAAAGACTGCTTTAAAGCTATTGAAATACTAAAAAATGAAGGTTCTTTTCATCATTGGACCGGTATAGTTGTTGAGCCGGGAACATTTATAAAATAATAAAAACTTCTAAGCGCTCCCGGGTCCCGGGGGCGTTTTTTACGTCCGAAATATTAAAAAAGTTAGGGGCGCCAACGTAAATATAAGCCGTATTTTTACAACTACCAAAAAAAAGTGACGAATGGTTAAGGCGTCTTTATGTTGTCGATTTTTGAGCCGCTAATATCTACGGTAAGCGTTCCGGGAGTATATGCCCCGCCGGCGCCGCTTATACCGGTCGCAATCTTTACGAGTTCCGATTGAATCTCAACTTTAAAAGCTTGTAGGCCCGAATCTAAAGGCGTATATCTTGTTGCGTTGTCTGCATTCCCGCCAATTTCTGCGTTGCCGTCCGTTAACAACTTAATCCGGAACGAATCGGCCCCGTCTTGGTCTGTGCTATAAATATGCGTTTCGCCGGGCTGCGCTATTGCGTCGGGCTTTATATAGCCTAAAATTATCGTTTCGCCTTCAATTCCGGTATCGGCGTGAATTGCAACCATTCCTTTTATCGGTGAACTATCAACGCCAAAATTAGCCACGTTTAAAGCCGTTTGAACGTCTTTAGAGCCAAGGCGTAACACTTTGACCACTAAACGCGCTAAAGTGCCGCTAATCGCTTCGTTTACCCTTGTGAACCGTATCATAAAAAAATATTTTTAGGCGTTTCGTTGTTATACACTTCCGGCAATACACAAGTTAAACTTGCAACTTGCGCGGTCGGTGTCCCGGAAAATGCGACCGACTGAATAAATACTTTTGTTTTGTTATACAAAAATAAATTATCGGATTGAATAAAAACTAACGTTCCGGGCTTAATCAATACTTTGTTAATGTACCAAGTTTTTAATTTCAGCGAAAATTTAAGCGCTTTTAAATCATTTGCAAGCGCATTTTTAGCGGCTAAAGCCGTGTCACCATTTGCGCCGCTTGATTGCTCTTTAACCAATGGCCGGTAATTTGGGACAAATTTATTTGACGGCGTAATTTCGGTTTGAAAGTCTGTTATAAATGGGTTTT
>Ga0180438_10011923_pt1 | contig 10415 bp, 7 predicted proteins | sample SS_ome_12_FD_132455 | JGI IMG/M metagenome (GOLD analysis project Ga0180438, IMG submission 132455) | Hypersaline lake sediment archaeal communities from the Salton Sea, California, USA - SS_3_D_2 metaG | ecosystem: Environmental > Aquatic > Non-marine Saline and Alkaline > Hypersaline >... | reverse complement strand
GCCAGGCAGGTCGATTGCAACAATCTCACCAACGATGTCTCGGCCGCATGGGGCTGCATCGGTGTGGATTGTCAGACCACCGTGACCGACAACTCCATCGTCAACATCCCCGCCCCCAATTTGATCAACACCAATGTCATTACACCGCAAAACGGTGTGGATGCGTGCGAAAATCCCAGTGGCTTTATCACCATCACGAATGCCGGTCAGGTCACCTGTTATAACCTCCAAGTCACAGAGGAACTGCCCGATGATTTAAACTATATTCCGGGATCCACCCGTTGGCGATTGAATGCCGGCGGTTGGAACGGGCCCAATGCGGCCTATGACCCTGTGGTCACTGGCAGCCCGGAACAACTGGATTGGACATCCACTGAAATTCCCGGTCTGGCCACGGCCACTCCCGGGGACACCATCGAGATCGAATTTGACATGACATCTGACTGTCCCTTTACCGGCGGCAATATTACCTGTGTCACCCGATATGAAAACCCCTGCGCCGATGTGTTTAATACGGCTGTCAGTACATTTACTGCGGCATTTAATACTCCGGATATCACTGTTGATGTCGCCCGGGCCACCGATCCGATTGATTGTAACGATGCCATCCAGTGGACTATCACAGTAACCAACAACAGCGGCTACACCCTGCCCATCATCTGGATAGAGGACACCATGGACGCCGCCTTCACCTACGTCTCTTCCGTGGGCGACCCGCCCTATACATCGGATAACGGCACCAACGTCGGCCAGGTGGTGACCTGGGAGCTGCGAAACGTCAACCACGGCGACACGGTGACCCTGACCCTGAATGCCACCACCGATTCGGCACCCTGCAGCCCGGACCTGGACAACAACGTCATCGCCTATTGGGGCTGCGGTCTTGCGGACGGCAGTTCAGCCACCAAACCGGGCGTGGACGCGCCGGACGACTCACTCTGTCTCACCAGCACCGGTGTTGCCGATGTGCACACCGAGACCCGGGAACCCACCATGGGTTTCCTGGCTATCGCCTTGAATCCCGTTGCAGTCGATGCCTGCGATGATCGCAGCGACTTAACCGTCACCATTGAGAATACCGGTCCTACCGACGCCCAACATGTGGACTTAGTGATCACCCTGCCGGACGGACTGAGCTATATGAATACGGTCCAGCCTACAGTTGACTGCGGCAGTGGTGCCACCTCGATCAATCCTGTTATCTCAGGTCCAACAGATAATATTTTAACTTTTGGAGATGTCACCGAAAACCCTGCGGGGAAAGCCGATAATCTTTGCGACACCGTTACTGCCGGTTCTACGGTCACCCTGACCTTTTCCGTCGAGTCCGATTGTTATGTCACCAATGACGTGGATTTCGATCTGCGCTTCTACGACTGCTGCGATGACACCCAGTATTCCGAAACGACCTCGCAGGCGCTAACGGCAAATTTTCCCGATTTAGCGGTTACCAAAACCGCCAGTTTTTCGCAGGTAGACTGTGGCAGCAACGTGGAATATACGATCCGGGTCACCAACAATGGCACCGGTAATGCGGAAGTGATCCGGGTCGTGGACACCCTGGGCGATTGGCTGGATTATGCCGGGAATTTTACCGAAGACCAACCCGGCACCATTACCCCTGCCAACATTGGCGGGAACCAGCAAATAGTGGGCTGGGAATTCAACGACCTGGGGGCCGGTGCCACAGCCACCTTTACGTTCGAGGCCACCCTTAACCCCGACGGTTTACCCAACCAGAATGACTGCACTGCGGCGCTCAGGCAGAACAATGTCAGCGTCCAATGGGCCTGCGGTACTTCCGGGGACGCCACGGACGACGATCCCAACACCACCGGCTACGACTGTACCGACAGCGGCAGCGCCACAGCCGGTCCCGTGACCCTGGAGCTACCCAACCTGGTGGTCACCAGCATTACGCCTGACGTCAGTTGCACCAGCGACGGGAATTTCAACGGCACGGTATCCGTCCGCGTCACCAATAACGGTGACGGTGATGCCTCCGGCACATTCACCGTGGAAGTGACGGACGGCAAGGGCTGGACCGGTACCGGTACTTACGACCTCGCTATTGCTGCCGGGGGATTTGCCGATGTCGCGGTTAATACCGGCACATGGACCCCGGACTGCCAGCCCTGCGCGGTACCTTACAGCTTCAACGCTACCGTCGATCTTAACAATGATATCTGCGAATGCGATGAAAGCGATAACACCACCGGCTCCGCCACCACCTACACCGTTCCTATCCCCGATCTTACCGTTACGGACATGGATTTTTCCAATGTGGATCTGAGGACGTCTCCGGTTTCAGGTTCGGTGAATGTAACCGTTCATAACAGTGGGTGCATTGCCTCAGATGTGGCGATGGTGGCCCTTGCCACAGACGGCTGTTTGACCTTTTCAGACCAATCCGTTTCCAGCCTTGACCCAGGTACATCCGAGGATGTCAGTTTTCCGATTTCCGGATCTTGGGATGGCCCCGTCTGCGCATTCACGGCAACGGCAGACCCGGCAGATGCCATTAATGAATGCGACGGCGGGAACAACAGCCGATCAGAGAACTTTGGGATGCTGTCGGTCTTAAATGCCAATGATTCCGGTGCCGGGTCGCTCCGTCAGGCCATTGCCGATGCCCAGCCAGGCAGCGGCGTTGACCTGTCCGGCCTGTCCGGAACCATCATCCTTTCAAGCGAACTTGTCATCGATAAAGACCTGTTTTTCAAAGGACCCGGTATCATCGATGGGAATGACAGTGTCCGGTGTATTCATATCGCCTCAGGCGCGGATGTGTTGATGTCATGGCTGACCCTGCAAAATGGCAACTCAGGAACCCCTGGTGGCGGGGTGTTTAATGAAGGCACGGTAACCATCACGGAATCGACCATCCACAGCAATGGCTCTACAGGCGGTATTGAAAACCAAGGCACACTGACCCTTGAAAACAGCACCGTGGCAGACAACACCGGCGCGGGTATTTCTAACAGCAACGGGAGCACCTTGACCCTGAACAATGTCACCATCGCGGAAAACACCGTGGCCGGGGTCAATAATGCCGGTACCCTCAACTATTCAAATACCATTGTGGCGAACAGCCCTGCGTCGGATGTCATCAATACCGGCACCATTTCCGATAACATAAACAATCTGGTGCACGACGGCTCCGGCGATGCCGCATTTGACGGTGATCCGCGCCTCGGCTCCCTTGCAGATAACGGCGGCCCGACCTGGACCATGGCGTTACATCCCCAAAGTCCGGCCATTGACAACGGTGATCCGGCCACCGCGCTTTCCACGGACCAGCGGGGCCAGCCCGCCAAAGGCCCCAGGGACATTGGCGCATTTGAATACGAATTCGTCGATTTTGGAGATCTGCCCGACGGTTACGGCACCTTGCTCTCCTCTGACGGCGCATTTCACAGAATCGACGGAGTCACTTATTTGGGCGCTACCGTTGATCCGGACAATGACGGCCAGCCCGATGCAGATGCCCTGGGCGACGACAACAATGGAACAAGCGATGATGAAGACGGGGTCACCATTGATCCCGTCATCCCGGGAGCCATGTTCGGGGTGGATATCACGGCAAGCACCGCCGGGTTTGTCTTCATGTGGTGCGATTTCAATGGTAGCGGAAGCTGGGATGCCGGCGAGTTGGAGTTTGATGCCGAGCCTGTCTTGAGCGGGTCAAATTCTCTAGTGGCCAATGCGCCGTCGGATATTGTTTCATCAACCCTTGCCGTTCGGGTACGATTCATCGTTGCAGCAGACCAGATCTCCTCGCCTTTAGGATATGCCCCGTCAGGTGAAGTGGAGGACTACCTGGTGGCCATCATAAGAACGGCCACGCTTAGTACCTCCGGGGTTTCCAATATCTACCCCTCCAAAGCCACCTGCGGGGGCGAGATCACGGCGGACGGCGGCTCAGAAATAACGGCCCGGGGCCTTTGCTGGAGCACCTCACACGATCCCACCATACTGGACAGCCTTACGATTGAGGGGGCCGGCACCGGGAGTTTTACCAGCACCATGACAGGACTCAAGCCTAATACCCGCTACTATGTGCGGGCCTATGCCACCAATGGTGCAGGGACTTCATATGGTGATGAACAGACCTTCGTGACACCACCGGCCACCCTGGCACCGGTCATCATCATGATTCTTGATGACGAAGATCCCGTTTCTAGAAGAAGATAAGGGACCAAGGGCGACCTATTTGCTGCTTTATTCCACGTGGGTCTTGTCTCGGGGAAGGCTCTTTAGTTTTGGAGTTTCGTAATAAACAAGAGTAGTAATGGGGTGATACCGGCTGAAAGGAGCTTGTGATCCACCTAAAGAGAAGGAAGTCTCCCTTAATTTGTCAGCTCTGAAAAATCGCATTCCATCTGTTCAACCAGATTGTAGGTTCTGATCAGATACTCCACATCCGCACCTGCCCTGTGCCGGCGTCCCATTTCGTTAGACACCCTCGTTTTTATTCTTATGCAGGAATAAAGCCCTTGCAATCGTTTTTCCATTCTTGGACAGACTGTGTTGATCAACAGCTCATCAAAATGTCTCACGTTTACGATTGGGATTTTCTGTTTGGCAAAGAGAAACAGTTTATAGAGCCACATGGCATCCCAACAGGGATTGTTCGTGTATACTTCCAGACCCTCCGAAGCACGCATGAATTCACGGCAGACCACTTCCGGCTTCGTTCCCCTTTCTATGAGCATAGACCTGCTAATGCCATGCAGGTCTTGGGCATCCGTACTCCAATCGGTCCATTCATTGATGCTTTCCGGCGAAATCAGATAGCTGGTTATCTCATCCAGTGAACTTCCCCAGGCAATTTCGATGGGATAGGAGTGCCAGGAAAGGCTGGATGCCTCCAAATCCAGAAACAGTCTCTTTGCCATACGATCCTCGGTTTCAATGGGTTCAAATGTGATGGAAGACATCGGCACCGCACCAGTGCGGTTTACGACTTATTTGCTGTTTATGACAACACACAAACCGGTGTCCATCCGTTGATAAAACAGTGTCGGAATCAATAACATGTGGCCCTTGTCCCATCAAGGGTTTGGAAAATAGGAGATCTCCAGGACGTCCATGTTTTTGTGCTTTTCGTTTTGAGATGTAGAGGGGGACCGTGATTTGTCAATTGGTGGCGCTTTGCGGCATGGATGAAAGAGGCGATGTGACACCCGTCAGTCAGGCCGGAGGCGGGTGTTAGTGATCGCCCATGTGGAGCCACTTCATGGTGGGGGGGATGGCGCCACGGGGGGGAAAGAGGGGGCCATGTTGGCGGTTGCGGGTCCATTGCCCGTTATCATCGACTTCTCTGTTGACAAGTATGCTCCAATCATGCATATAAGTGCATATGAGAACAACTTTAAATATAGACGACGACATCCTGAAAAAAGCGTCAGAATTGACTGGAATTAAAGAAAAGACTGCATTGGTGAGACGGGGGTTAGAAGCTTTGATTGCCCGTGAGAGCGGCAGACGTCTAGCGAAACTGGGTGGGACTGAGGACGGTCTGATGGCGATACCCCGACGAAGAGTGGCCAAACCCTGACCATGGTTCTGGTAGACACTTCCATCTGGGTCCATCACCTAGGCAAGGGTGATCGTCATCTTGAAAGCCTTCTGCTGGATAGTGAGGTGGCCTGTCATCCATTCATTATCGGGGAGTTGGCTTGCGGAAACATTGGAAACCGATCTGAGATCCTTTCCTTGCTGGAGACGTTGCCTTCAGTGTCAACTGTGGATATGACAGAATACCTTTTCTTTGTCGAAAAGAACCAGTTGTTCGGTATGGGGATGGGATTTGTCGATGTACACCTTCTGGCGTCTGCCAAATTGTCTGCCATTCCTTTGTGGACAGCAGACAAGAAACTAAGAAAAGCCGCTCTGCATTTGAAGCTTTCCTTCAAATAGTCGTATATTAGCGGGACGCGCCTGAAAGGTTGAAACCTCTTCGAGGCAGGGGCACCCCTGTCAAGCTTTTAGCAGCGTGCCCCGGAGTTCCCTGCCAGGTCTTTTACGATTTATTTTTGTTTTAGTGCTTAGGGATTGTGCTAACCACCCGGACATGACCAAAAAATAATAGGCTAATGGTTTGTAAATGAGTTCGTTTTTGTATCAAAAGACGGGGCGATATTTCGCCCAAATTCCAGGGGGCTTTGAAACCCTTGCTGAAAAAGAACTTGAGTCGCTGGGTGCGGTGCGACTGAAACATGGATTTCGCGGAATCCATTTTTCAGCCGATCACGCGGCTCTTTATACTATCAATTATCATGCCCGTCTTCTCACAAGGGTTCTGGCGCCACTGGTAACATTTACCTGCCGGGATCGCGAAGATCTCTATCGTGCCGGAAAATCAATCGACTGGACCAGATTGTTTTCCGTTGGCAATACCTTTGCAATCTTCACCAATGTTTCCGGGAACAATAGTATAAGGCATTCCAACTTTGCATCCCTATGTTTAAAGGATGCCGTGGCGGATGTTTTCAGGGACAAGTGCGGCAGTCGGCCTGATGTGGATGGAAAATCTCCGGACATATGGTTAAATCTTCACATTGAAAGGGATCGGGGGATCATCAATTGTGACACCTCCTGCGGTTCGTTACATCGCCGTGGATACAGGCGCGAGACGGTCGAAGCGCCCATGCAGGAGACACTTGCCGCTGCGATGTTGGAGCTTTCAGGGTGGAATGGTGAACGGCCCCTTTATGACCCCATGTGTGGATCCGGAACACTTCTCTGTGAAGCCATGATGCGTGTCTGTTCGATTCCGGCGGGTTTTCTGAGAAAGGGTTTTGGTTTTAGTTTCTTGCCGGATTTTGATAAGGGGCTTTGGAAAAAGATTAAGGAACAATCGGATGAAAAGATACGGCGCTTGCCCAAAGGCTTGATTACGGGCAGTGACAAAAGCCGATCTGCAGTAAAAGCAGCCACTGTCAATTGCCGCTCTCTGCCTGACGGTGGCGAGATAAAGATTTTTAAAAAGGATATGTATGCGCTATCGGGCATCGAAGACAGTGTGATCGTCTGCAATCCGCCATATGGGATTCGCCTGAAAGATGACACGGGGTTAGACGTCTTTTATAAAAACCTGGGCGATTTTTTAAAGAAGCGATGCAAGGGCTCCCATGTCTATCTCTATTTTGGAAACCGGGAGATGATAAAGAGGATCGGTCTTAAGCCGACATGGAAAAAACCATTGCGACATGCGGGCCTGGACGGAAGGGTTGTAAAATATGAAATGTTTTGAACACCGGAAGGGGGCCGAACAAGGCGTTTACCGGGGAGTTGGGAGGATCGCGGGGACAGCCCATGATTCTATCCTTATCCCTATCAACCAACTGAAATAACGATAAAAGTGTGCCGAGGTTTTCAGAAAACGGAAGAACCCTGGTTTGGGCCTTTTCTATGCAACTGAGGGCTCGGGATGGGGAAATGCGTTTCTCTTCGGCCTCCAATGCCTTTAGCAGCTGTGCAAAGATGGTGGAAGGGGGTACAAGTTGTGACACACCTACCATCTGTGGAAAAGAGGGGTGCGCCTATTTTGAAGCCGCCAGGCGCAAACTTGAGTTTCTAGATAAACGGAATTGAGCAGAACAGACGTCTGCCAGAGCTGAGCTCTTTCGTTGGCCTGGACAATATGAGCAATCGTTGGCGACAATTCATGAAGCGGCTTCATCCCGAAGGGATTCCCTGGCCGGGAAGTGTCCTCTACAATGCTTTAAGCCGTAGCGAGATTTTCCGTCGGCACTACGAACTGGTGGCCCATGACGTAGCCCAATACGGAACGGCCCACCGCCTACTTGACATCGGCACCGGGCCTGGCCACCTTCTCTTGGCTCTCGGTAAGACCGTTCCAGATGCGGAACTGGTCGGGGTCGACCTTTCTCCCGCCATGGTTGAGCAGGCCAAAGGCAATGTGAAGACAAAGGCAGGCGACAGTCGTATCGAAGTCCTGTCTGCAAATGCCAATGCATTGCCCTTTGCCGATGGGACATTTGATTGCGCCATCTCCACAGGGTCCCTTCACCACTGGAACGACCCCGTCCACGCCTTGTCAGAGGCGCACAGGGTTCTCAAGGCCGGCGGCTTATGCCTGATGTACGACCTGGTGCGCGACATGCCGCAAGGGGTCCGTAAGGAGGTGCGCGCCCGGTTCGGAGGCTTCCGGCTTGCGATCTTGTGGCTCCATTCGTTCGAGGAGCCTTTTTTGAACGCTGAGGAAATGGAGGCACTGGGAAGGCCGACGGATTTCACAGTGAAAGGGACGAGGTTCGCGGGGGCGCTCTGCTGTCTCGTGTTGAGGAAAGCGGCAGCGCCAGGGGCAAGCCCGGATAAATAGGTATACTCAAGGAAACGGAAGAACGCTGGTTTGGGCCTTTTTGATGCAAAGGGAGCCTCGGGAGTGGGAAATTCGCTTCTCTTCAGCCTCCAATGCCTTTAGTAGCTGTGCGAAGAGGGCTTCGCAAAAAGTCTAGTCGCTCACTCCGTGAATATTCTTGGGATTCATTCTGCGCTTCGCCAAATCGCAAAAACTCGGGCTAACGCCCTCACACAGTTTGCGATTTTGACGCTTCGCTTATCATGAATCTTATCCCAAGAATGCTCAATGTCGTTCGCGAAATGACTTGTTGCGAGTTTGTCAAAGTTGGCCAGTGGCAATGGGTGTAGGCCCCTGTTGAGAGAAGTTCACCGGATCTCCCACGCCCTCTTTTGCACATCCCGGAGGGGTACAAGTCTTGACAGACCCACTATGAGTGGAAACGAGGGGTGCGAACTTCGGTAGGTATAGATATTCAAAAGGCCTTTTTCACAAAAGAGAGAAGGAGATGCGACCCACGTGAACATATCAGTCATACTTTCCCATCCCAATAAAGAGAGCTTTAATCACGCCATCGCCGCCACGGCTGTTCAGGCCCTCACTGAAAAGGGGCATGAGGTCTCTTTTCATGACCTCTATGATGAGGGGTTTGACCCGCTTTTGCCGGCTGAAGAAATCCCCAAGGACGGGCCCCTGCCCCCTGAGATTGAAAGGCATTGTAGAGAGATTTCAGAGACAGACGGGATCATTGTCATTCACCCAAACTGGTGGGGCCAGCCGCCGGCCATTCTAAAAGGATGGGTCGACAGGGTCATGCGTCCAGGCGTGGCCTATGAATTCCTTGAAGGTGACAACGGAGAAGGGGTGCCCAATGGCCTGTTGAAGGCAAAGGCTGCCATTGTTTTCAATACCTCCAACACGGAGACTGAAAGAGAAAAGCGTGTATTCGGCGATCCCCTCGAGGCCATATGGAAAAAGTGTATTTTCGGTTTATGCGGAGTCCATAAGGTCTACCGAAAGATGTTCAACATCATGGTTACTAGTACCGAAGAGCAAAGAAAAGATTGGCTGAAAGAAGTGAGACAAACGGTTACCCGATATTTTGCTGAATGAAATGGCCATGTGACCACCGCTACCCCTAGCGCTTCTTTTTCGTCGGCATCATTCACCTGTATGGTCATATCTGGAAGGTGGTGCCGTCCAAGGGCCCTGTTAGGTGAATGGGAGACCATAGAGAATGCTAAAAGGAATCCACTTTATTCTCACATACACGTGCAACTTTGAATGTGATCACTGCTTTTTGTACTGCAGCCCGCAATCACAGGGGACTTTTACCATAGGGCAAGTGGCTACTGCCCTGGACGAGGCACAAAAGATCGGCACGGTGGAATGGATATTCTTTGAAGGGGGAGAGCCTTTTCTGTTCTTTCCGCTACTGACTGAGAGCATCAGGCGTGCAAGTATGAGAGGCTTTAAGGTGGGTGTGGTAACCAATGCCTATGGTGCCCATTCCGAGGAGGACGCTGAGCTATGGTTGAGGCCCCTTAAAGAATCGGGTCTCTCCAGCCTGAGTATAAGCGATGATGTTTTTCACTACGGCGAGCATAGAGAAAACCCGGCAACCAAGGCCTCTTCTGTCGCCCGGAGACTCGGCATAAAGGCTTCAGCAATCTGCATCGAGCCGCCCAAGGTTCTTCCACCAGCCACGACTGAAGAAGGAAAGGGAGACCCTGTGGTTGGCGGAGGAGCAAAGTTCAGAGGACGGGCAGTAGATAAGCTGACCCAGGAGCTTCCTCTCAGGCCATGGGATGGGTTATGTGAATGTCCCTACGAGGACCTTGAGACACCTTCCAGGGTGCATGTGGATCCATACGGCCATGTCCACATCTGTCAGGGGATCAGCATGGGTAACATGTGGATGACGCCTCTTTCCGAACTGGTCCGCAACTATGATCCAGAACTGCATCCTATCTGCGGGCCGCTGCTTCGGGGAGGTCAAGCGGCATTGCGAAAGCATTGGGGGTAACCCATGAGGCAGGGTACGTAGATGAATGCCATTTCTGCTCTCGGGTCCGACGGGCCGTTT
>Ga0180438_10011922_pt1 | contig 10416 bp, 25 predicted proteins | sample SS_ome_12_FD_132455 | JGI IMG/M metagenome (GOLD analysis project Ga0180438, IMG submission 132455) | Hypersaline lake sediment archaeal communities from the Salton Sea, California, USA - SS_3_D_2 metaG | ecosystem: Environmental > Aquatic > Non-marine Saline and Alkaline > Hypersaline >... | reverse complement strand
TCAAAACCAAATAGGGTAAGGGGTTCTGAGATACTCATATTTTCCCGTCGTATGACATTAAGGTTATAGTCAGTATGCTATAATCCCTTATATGCTCCCGTTTTGCTTAATGTATAAATCCATTATACATTTTTACTATGAGATGCTTATGAGTAATACTTACCTTGCTAAAACCTTGATGGCTTTCGCTAAGGGTATTATTCGATTATCTCTTATTAGAATGATTAAAGAGGCTCAAACTTCTTACAATCAGAATGTAAAGCGTCTATGAAGTGTTCCTTAAGTAATTCGCAAAAACCTTCCTCTACTTTCTTAGTACTATAAGGTACAAAATACTTACATCTTTTACAAAACTTAATTATCTGACTCATTTAACTTATTCAATTCTGTTTGTAATTTTTCTTGAAATTCGGGTTCTTTAACTAACTCCGATAAAGGCTTTCTCTCAAGAATTATAACTTCTTCTTGCTCAATCTCTATACCTTCTAAATAAAGACTCAATAATGCTTTTGCTTGAATAATATCGTTCCTATCTAATAAAATCTGTAATCTGGCAAATCTCTTTAAGTAAAAGGCTTCTTGCTTGTTATATTTCTCGATTAACTCCAAAAACTTTTTCCTATATATTATATTCTTAGTTCCCATAATTCCTTTAACCTCATGCAGTAAATACACTTATTATATCTTTTAATAAATCCCAATACCCGAATATCATAGCCCCTCCAATAGCTATAATACCGAATAATAGCTTTTTGCGACTTCTCTTAGGTTCAGTTATAGAGAATTTCGCAAACTCTAACTGAAATTGATTTTGGATTGATAACATAAATTCAAGTCGTTGTTTCTCTAATTGCATCAATCTTAAATGTCTTTTAACAGCTCTTTTTCCCATTATAACACCTTTGGTTTAGTAATTTCTTTAACTCTATCAATAAAAGTCTTAGGCTTGGTTAACGCTTCAATACTTTGATAATCTCTAATTGAAGTTCCTTTTCTGATATATTTATTACCCGCGACTCTTACAACTACTCCATGATTAACCGAACAACCGCTTATATACTTAGGCTTAGGACTTCTTTGACTATCACCGAATACCTCAGTTATCTCATTATATACACAATTCTTATTAGCTACTACGGGATAAGATAATGTGTCAGATATAGGAGTCTGAATAGAAGTTTCTTCCTTTCTCACATTAAGCATAATTAATATAGTTTCATCTCCATTCTGTTCTGCAATAGTGTAAGTCGGACACCAGATTCTAACATTATCTATATCGAAGTATTCGCTAAATGGAAAGGTAAAACCTCCGACTATATCCGTCAACTCTGCTTTACTAGCTAAACATTGAAATATACCAGTGACATCAAATCTTCCGACTTGATAATATAGTTCTTTTTCAGATTCTAACATCTAATCACCTAAACTGATTGATTTAGATTTTTTACTCCTAAGAAATCCCTAAAATAAGCTTCTGAGTCATTACTTCTTCTAAATAGCACAGTTAAATTACATGCAGTCGTTTCAAGCTTAACTTTCAATTGCTTAACAACAATCTCAAGCATATCCCGACCGTCTGGGAAACTCAAACCAGTAAGTCGATTAAGTTCTATAATTAGATTCTCACCGTCATAAAATTTGATGGAAGTATTGCCTCCTAATCCCGCTGCATTACCAAAAACCCAACCAGTAAGGAGCACTGGGCTATTTGATACAATATGAGTTTCTAAAGTATCCAAGAATTTATAGTCGGGAATAGGGAAATAACTTTTTACATCGTTATTTCTTGCTTTTAGGTTTCTATTCAATTTACTAACTGACTCTTGAAGTGAAGTAATAGATTGAATGATTAAGTCATTCTTGCTAACATATTTCCCTAAGCTCTCAAGCTTTTCTTTTAGACTCATAGAGATCACCGTCCTTTGTAGATTCTTTGTACTTGCCCTCTCTCGAATAGCATAGACCACGGTCTAACTGGGCTTCTTTCGGCTTTAGGTAATGAACCTAAAGGTCTGAAAATATTCGTATTAGAGATTGAAACAGGGCTTGTATCGCTTGGAGGGGGAATATATGTAATAACTCCATCAGTTTCAGAAACTGCTTCACTTCCATTGCCATTCGGAATGCTACTAACAACGGAGTCTAAGGATTGAGAAATCTGTTCTCTATATTGAAATAGCAAATAACCACTAATCCCTAATACTCCTAATCCTAATAATATTTTTGTAGTTTTTTTCAAATTTATCACCTTTTTATTGCCATATCCGACTTAGAGAACTGAAAGCTTTAGTCGGTTGATTTGTAATTTGGGATAAATTCTTGTAAATAAAATATCCCGCAATTAAAACTATGACTATGATTCCAATAAACAAATAAAATTTTATACTCATTTTATCTACCTCTTATTTTAATTGATATATAAGCTATAATACCTATTATGAATAATATAAAAACTCCTATGATAACATATTTGAGATATTGATATGTATTCGGAAAAGCTCCTTTTCCAAACTCACCTAAAGCCCTACCGACTTGACTGGGAATCTCATAGACAACATCTGCGACGGGTTGTAATGTTTGAGGCACAATCCCTAATCCCGCGCTCTGCAAATGCTCTGCGGGATATTTTCCCGTTTGTTGTTGAACTATATTTCTTGCTACTATTCCCGCAATTGCGGAAGCTCCTAATAATGCTATAAATGTTATCGGTTCTACCATATCTTTTACCTCTTTAGTGTGATTGATTGATTAAATAAAAATAAAAAAAAAATTGGTTTAAAATTACCAAGCAATAAGCAACATCTCCACAAATTTCGCAGTACCACCAGTTCCTGCAGTTATTCTGAATAATAATGACTCTGGTTGCACGGTGATTCCCTCTGGAAACCAGACAAGAAAAACACCAGTCGCTAAAGCGACACCAGACCGAGAGGCTTGTTGACTCTTTAAGTCAGTCAAACTCCCTTCAAAAATCTGACGGTTAGTAGCTCGGTCATGGATTAGAACTGTATCATATGTATCATCGGCTAAAGTTCCTCCATCGTGAGTACAAAATACAATAGCTCTTAATCTAAATGGAATAGCTGGGATATAGATGTAAAAGCTTGTAGCTGTACTTGAATGAGAATAAAGCAGACTTGTTATATATGGTACAATTGCTTGTGTTGGTACGGTCTTACTCTTATCATAGACTATATCATGGTCTCCCGCAGTGACTGTTTCACTTGCATCAGCTCCGATATTCTCCGCACTCTGATTTGTAAATGTGATTTGCATATCATTTGCGGGTAAGGGAGTCGGTAAATCTATAATGAAGTAGTCGTCGGGGTCAGCTGCAATATTTCTTTGCTTATTCCACTCTCTAAGCATTAAGATTCCCATAGATGCTTGGTCGTCATAACTTTGACCAGTAATATCTATGATTTCTTTTCCCGCATATCTTACCTTGATTTGCTTGACTGAAGTATTTGCTACTACAGTACCCGCGCTCACGGTAATTGCAGTACCGACCTTAATAATGATTTTTTTCATCGGTACTTTAGGGAGTGTTCTTGAATGAGTATTGCCTCCCGCTGAACTAATAGCAAGACCAGTTTCATGAATAAAACGCTCTGTTTCGACCATTTATTCGCTCCACCTCGCTGGTATATATTCATTAAAGCTTCTCGCGTCCATTGTATTAGTGCTACTTGTAGCTCTTTGAACGCTTGAGGGTAAATTACCGCCTATTGCCTCGATAACTACTTTAATGATTTCCATTAAAGCAGTTCCGAATAGTGCACCGTTGATTATATTTCCCGCAGGAACTTTAAGCTTTCTTATCGCCATCGCTAAAGCTAAGGGAATCCCTATTTTTACAACTTTAGCGACTATTCCATTCCTAAGAATAGTTAGCTTCCCTAAAGTCATATCATAGACATAAGAATAGCCTTTTGCGACTATTGGACTCATTAAAGCTCCTAATAATGCTAACCTCGTGCCAGAGGGCGTAGCTGGTTTAGTAGCTTCCTTAATGGTTTCCTTAGCTGCGGTTAATACACGCGCTGGTGCTCTACTTAATTTTACAGACATATTATTAACCTCTTATTTGTAGTTAAATTTAATAATAACTTAAATAATATATTAAATAAAGCGTATTTAAGCTTAACTATGAAAATTCTCAAAAATTTTTGAGAATAAAAAAAATGGATAAGCTTAGTACGACAAATCTATTAAAAATTAAAGAGTGAAAATATATGACTACTAAACCAGAAAATATAGATGATATAGAAGGTACGGAGTTAAATGAAGCTGTATTAGAGATTCCCGACTCTGACGACTTAGATTTTAGTGGGATTTTAGAAAAATTGGATTTTTCAATTTTGGATAAAAATGTTATAGAACAAGAGAAGAAGCTTAAACAACAACAAGCAATTTCTAGCATTAAAGACTCTTCTTCTTCAAAAGTTTTTGAGGATAATTCAAAAATTTTGGAAGAGCAAGTTCAAAATGTGGAATCAGAATACCAGTCGCTTTTTGATATAGCTTTTCAAGTTGTAAATTTCTTTATGAAAAAGCAAGGGATAACTCCCTTATCAGACGACGAGAAAGATAATTTGACAAAAAGCGTTTTAAATCTGATTAAACCTAAGTCTATGAAGTCAATCGAAAAAGTACAAGAGTTTTTGAACAAATCTACAAATATAACGGGATATGTTCAATTTTTTATGACTCTATTAAGCATAATACTTGTAAGAGCCGACCAGTTTAAACCTCTATTGAAAAAGCATAACAAGGAACAAAACTTTTAGGTGATAATCTATGGTTAAGACTGAAAAAGCACAATTTACCAAATCTCACATCGGAACACATGAAAGAAGCGTAATTATCGGTAAAACGGGCTCTGGTAAGTCGGTTTTATTTGATACACTATTAAAGTTTCTTGCTAAAAAGACTCTGATTATTCTAATTGATACAAAAAGAGAATATGAGCATATACCAGATTTTAAACTTAAGTTCTTGAAAGCGAATAAAGGACTTTATAGAGTCTATGAGCTAAAACATAGAGGTAAAACGATAGATAATGTTCCTACAGTAGTAGAATTTATCAGTAATCTATTATTTGCTAGAAAGAATTGCATGTTAGCTATTGAGGAGATGAGTCAAGCGACTAAGAAGAATGCTTATCGACTGGGTGATATTATGCCACATTTGAATAAACTATTAACTCAAGGTCGCAGTCGGGGAGTCGGCTTTTTAGGTACTTCTCAACGACCTCAGCAAGTTCATACTGACTTTCTTTCTCAAGCCGACCATATCATATCTTTTGAGGTCACCAGTACCCATGATTTGAAAGCCATGAGAACTTATATCGATGAAAAGCATTATGAGGGTTTAAAGAGATTCGAGTTTATTCATTATAACATGAAAGGGAACTACTTAAGACATTGTTATAAGCTTTATCTCTCTAAACAAGAAAAAGCGTATTATGAAAGCATTTTTGGGAAATATTAAATAGCTAAATACCCATATATTAATTAATTAAAACATTCAAAAATGATTAAAATGGCAAGTGAAAAAAGTAGGTACAAAGAGCTTAATCTTGATAGAGATGCAGTCTTTTCGCTAACCCGAATAACAAATCATCTCTACGGTGTTTTTTACGCAATTTCTAAATCAGAGGAAGGCTTTTGGAAAGAGAAAGCTGACGCTTTAATGCCCGTGATTAACGCGTTGAATGGTATTTTATTTGAAACATGGTCTATGACGCTAAATGCTCATGGCTCTTTTTCTGCAGAGAATGTTAAAAAGTTCAAGGATATTTTAAAACTGGAGGAGATAAAATAAAATGGAAAAAGTAGGGATAGAAAAGGATTATCGGACAAACCAATGGCAATTATATATAGATGATCTTCTTTATGATTCAATCATTGATGCTTTGAGGGAATCTAAAAAGAACCAGAAGGTACTTGGATTTATAGCTGACTTGCTTGAGATTCAAGACCGCGAAGCTAAAGTGATTACTATGAATCTTGCTGTTAGCACAAAAGAATTAATACGGCTACAAGCAAAATATCATAAAGTCAGAGGGATTAAATTTCCAAAAGATGTAGACCAATATCTTTAAGGTGATTGCTATACCAGAAATAAAATTAACTTCTAAATCTGATACAGAATATTACTTTAATCTTAGGAATAAGATTAGGGAATACTTTTCAATGCTAAAAGAACTTAATGAATTACCCTTTTATCCACAACAAGAGGTTTCATTCACAGAATTGATAAACGGGTTCAGTTCTATGGAGTGTAATAGATTTCACGATATTTTAGAGAGATTTCTTGAAAAGTTCAAAAACTGGGATTTTAGAGAATAAAAATAAAAAATAAATAAATCTTTTTTTTCTTTTTTTTTAATCTTTTATGATTTCTGTTAAAAGACTGATTATAACATTCTTTTGAGTAGTAAGAGAATTATTATTATACTTCTTTTTGCTAAGTAAAGTTTTGAGTTGTCTTAAAGTGGATTTGCTTATTATGGTAAAACCATTTGATTCAATAAGCTTTTTGGCTTTAGAAAATTCATTAAGTCCTGATGATCCGCCTTTTTGAGTAATTTTTACTTTAGTTTCAGACTCTTTAAGGAGTTTTGCTTTTTCCCTTTCTAAAGCTCTTTTCTTAATTGCCTCAAACTCCTTTTCTCTCTTATCCTTTTCAGTCTTACTTTTCCAAGCTTGAATAAGCTCAATCCATTGATAACAAATAAAGGAGTTATCTTTAGGAATCCCTCTTAGGCTTTTAAGAGATACATAAGTATATCTTGTATTCCCTTCAAATCTATATTCTTTAGAAACACGACCTTTTTCTTCAAGACTCTTGAAATAACGACCAATTGTCTTGAAGTTTATTCCAGTTCTAAGGGATAATTCACTGGAATTTAAGGATTCCATAGAATCCTTTAACGCTTTTATAATTCTCTTTTCATTTTTAGTATATTTCATTTATAGACCTCTTCAATTTCCTTTTTTCCTTTTTCATTTAAACTATTGAATACTCCATTCCAAAAGATATATTTCTTTTTCCTTATATTCAATTGTTCTACACAGACTTCTATATTAATTCTCACAAAAGTAAGATTAGATTTATCAAACTTCTTTATAGATAACTCTTGTTCAAGTTCTTGTATCCTACGCTTATAGAACTGAATTGAACGAGAAAGATTATCTCTTTTGACTTTAGCTAAAATAAATTGTTCAATCAAAACAGATAAATCAATAATCTTAGACTGCGGAATATACTTTATACTCTTAGATTCCCTTTCAAACATTATATCTTCTAATTTCATTTTATCACCTTTAATTTTTTGTAATTAATTATAATAATACGACTCGTATATATAAATATTGCGACTCGTAAAAAAAGAGTAAGAAAATAATACGACCCGTACTTAATCATAGATTAACTAGAATTTTAAATAGATTGAATCCCAATTATAATTAATGAGTAGTAAGAGATTATTATTAAAAGGAGTTTCTTATCCATATCGTTCATTTAAAATAAACTATACCCTTTTCTATTTCTTAAATAAGCGAAACTCCTTTAAGCTCTCATTATTAAGCGTAATGCTTTCTCATAAAACTATTTTTTCTCTTACTACTCTAATTCAAAAGAGGTTAAAACAAAAATGAATTATAAAATAGAAAGTATAAAGACCATATTTGATTTCCTTAGTAGTAGTATCAAGGAAAATAAGGTATATGTGAAATACGATGAATTTAAGGAATTTTGTATTGCACAGAATGTACCAGACGCAAATTATAGCTTCTTTATCTTTTATAGATATTGTGAGCTATTCTTAGAAAAGATAAGCAATTACAAAAAGACCTTTAAAATCCCGCAACAACTTAGGGATTCAAGGGGATTGATTGCTTCGTTGAACTTGTTTATGAAAGTGAAGTTTCCTAATACTTCGGGGGGGTTCAGACTATGTCAGCAAGAAAGTTAAAGATTAATGGTTATCCCATCGTAAAAGCTCCAAAACACCATAGGGCTAATAATTCTGGTTATGTCTATGAGCATATCTTAGTAATGGAAAAGAAGTTAGGGCGACAAATCAGTTCTGATGAGGTTATACATCATAAAGACCATAACAGAGCAAATAATAGACCAGACAACTTAGAACTTGTACCTAATCAATCAAAACATCTAAAACAACACTGGATTAATAATAGGAGGCGATATCTATAATGGACGATGAAGATTACGATACAATTGGGAGACATGTAGTTGAAATGGACTATGACTGGTTTGAATGGGATGAACCAAGAAAGTCTATGAGGAGAGCCCTTCCAAATTGGGATAAGATTGATAAGATACATCAAGATAACTTAGTGGATATTACAATGCAGTTAAAAGAGCAATATGACGCAGTAGAATTACAAGAAGAGTTTAGTCGTGAAACTGGTAAAAATGCTATTTGGGGCGGAAAGGAAACAAAGGGATTTCAAGAATGGAAAAGGGGGATTCTATGAACGATATTAACCAAAAATATAATGTCTGGAGTTTTGGAGTTAGTAATATTGTAAAAGTCGGAAGTAAGAATAAAGCCCTTCAATTCTATGATGTAGACGGAAAATGGAATACAGATTTGAGAGATTCCTTAGAGGAACTTTTCAAGGGAATAGATTGTTTAGTATTCCAAACAGAAAGAGGCTTTCATTTTGTTAGCTTTGCTATTAAATATAGTAGAATTGAATCGGCAAGGAAAAGAGCGTACGCAATAAGCAAAAAGTATAATCAAGATTACAAGTTTAAGAAAAAAGACTATTTAGTTCTTAGGCTTGGAGCGAAAATGCTTATGAATGCTAAAACTCAACGATTAGAGCAAATAATTAGTACAAAACCTATTTTCCATCATGTATTTAATAAGCCGACTCAAGACTTAAAGATTAGTCAAGCACACTATGACTTATGGAAAAGATTTGTCGGGATTCCTATTTCTGTACAAGAACTTTATGATTGTACTTATAAAGTCAAGGGAAAAATCAAGGTTCATTATTACCGAACTACTGATAAGAGGGATTTAAAGGAATGAAATGGTCGGAAGCAATGATTAAGGCATTAAAACAAAAGGATAAGTTTTTATGGCGTATCGTTTTAGCGGAAGTAAGTAAGAAGTGCGGGAAAAAAGAAGCCTATATGAATACATTAATTAATGATGATATTGCAGAGTTTATATTTAAAAATATTGATACTCATCATTTTTGTGTGATTGCTGTGCCTAAGAATATAGAAGAGCTGGAGGGCGATGAGGAATGAATATGATTAAGTTCTCTATGAAGTGTAAATTATGCTGTCGTAAATGTAATAGATGCTTAGATAAATGTCAGAATTGCGGAAAAGTATTAAAGCAAAAGAGAGTCAGTATTGAGAATATAAGTCAAAATATCAAAATAGATTTTTGCTCTCTTAAATGCAAGAAAGAATACACTAAAAGGAGGTTTAGACTTGACTGAATTTATCCCAGTTCCCCTTTTAGTCGTGGATATTGTTTCATATTACAATTTCGATGGTTTTATTAATAAAATATATTGTCATAGAATAAATCTAAATGTATTTTTTGTTAATAATATATATAAGATATATGTATCCCAGTTTGAGAGCAATTATGACACACCAGATAAAATATTATCAAGGAGCTTTAAGGATAAGGATGCAGTCGTTAAGGAAATTAACACTCTTGTATCCTTAATAGAGTTTAAGTATATTAGATTAATAATCACACAACCCGATATTGAGGGCTTTGATAACATAGAGGAGATGGCTTTAATATGAAATCATTGAACTTTACAATATTGGAGTCAGAATTACGCAATAAGACTAAGACACAGACTATAAGAACTCTATTTATTCCTAACTTCTATGTGCGGGATATAGTTTGGATTAAATTCAAAAAGAAAAGACTATATCAAGTAAGAATAACTCTAATTGAAGCTAAAAGGCTTAAGGATATAACCTTATTAGAGGCAAGAAAAGACGGATTTGAAACAATAAAGGAGTGCCAAAAAGCAGTAATGGAGCTAAACGGGATTAGAAGTTTGGAACATTGGAGCTTTATAATTCAATGGAAACCATTAGATTTTTATCCAATTAACAAAAGGTGGACTAAATGAGAGATAAATATACATATGAGGAGGCTATGGATATAATTGGTGCTTCTGGTTATATCCTTATTCTATTTGCGTATTTCTATTCTAATAATGATTTATCTAAGTATTGGATGCTATATCGTAAAACTCTAATATCTTTTAATGGAGTCTGTAAAATACTAAGAAGTCTAAGAGAATAGAGTAGTCAAAATACCTATAAGAATTAAACATATCGTTTTTTTCATAGTAAGTATTACTCATAAGCATCTCATAGTAAAAATGTATAATGGAT
>Ga0180438_10011921_pt1 | contig 10417 bp, 1 predicted proteins | sample SS_ome_12_FD_132455 | JGI IMG/M metagenome (GOLD analysis project Ga0180438, IMG submission 132455) | Hypersaline lake sediment archaeal communities from the Salton Sea, California, USA - SS_3_D_2 metaG | ecosystem: Environmental > Aquatic > Non-marine Saline and Alkaline > Hypersaline >... | reverse complement strand
CCGGTCATCACATTTCACTGCTGTTTTATCTTCATAGATGCGTACCTGCTGCTCAAAGCGACTGGCGATGGACTGGTAAATCTCCTCCTTCTTAAACTCAATAAAATCGTTTTCCGGTTTAACTGTGTTTCCCTCTGCCAATGTGAAAGGCACATCAAACAATTTAATATCTTTCAATTTCATTGTCTTTACGTTTATCGCTGCGCCTTTCATTTTTTTCTCCGGATGCCCGGTGATTACATTTAGTAGTTCCAGGTATCCCCCGGAGATGAGCTTAATGGTTGCGAGATTAAACAGTGCTTTTTTATAAATCCAATTGATTTCAATGGCGTTTTTATATTCAATGGTGTGAAGGGCTAGACCAAACTTAACGTTCCACATATTTTCGACATGATAGGAGTCTAACACTTCCAATTCCGCTGCTGCCGACTCTTGCTGCATGTTAAGCATATTAAAAGAGACTTCAATTTCCGGGTAGGGCATTTTCAGATCATCCAATACCAGTTCTGGGGGATAGCCCTGGTGCTGAAAGAGTTCCATTATTTCTCTATCCACCCGAGGAAGAAAGTCTTCAAACTTTTCTTCAGAATCCACCCTGATTTTTGATGCAAGGGAATTGATAAAAAAACCAACAATAACCTGCAGCGCCTCATGTTCCCTTCCAGCGCTAATGATACTGCAAACAATATCTTTTTGACCGCTATAACGGGATAAAAGCCAATTATAAGCAGAAAACATCACAAAAAAAAGTGTGGTATTATTGTCGCCTGCTATTTTTTTCAATCTTTCCTTGATTTCGTTATCCACCACAGTCCGATACCTGGCGCCAGTGTCATCATCTTCATATTCACTGAAATCATAAGGAAAATGAAATCCTGAGAGACCGCTCTCCACTTTTTGCAGCCAGAAGCGATGAGACATTTCTTTCACCTGGGGGTTTTCTAACTGCCGGTTATTCCAGACAGCAAAATCTTTATACTGTACACGAAGCGGTTCAAATTTCTTTTCACCACCTGCTTGAAGTGCCTCATAGTACCTGGCAAAGTCCCTTTTTAATATCTCATGTGACCAGCCGTCACTGATGATATGGTGCATGTTGAAGACAAAATCCCAGCAATCTTCCTGGCATTTTACCAATCTCGTCCTAAACAATGGGGGACGGGTGAGGTCAAAGGGGGTTTGCGATTCCTCCCTCAAGATACTATCTCTGCGGCTCTGCCTATCTTTCTCCCCCAGGGAAGAGATATCTATTATTTCCAGGGGGACTTCAACGGCCTCCTCTATCAATTGAACCGGTTCCCCGTCTTTTTCTTTAAAAGCGGTGCGAAAACTTTCGTATCTCATCATCATTGCGGCAAGACTTTTTCTTACGATCTCCACATCCACATCTTGCTCCAATGTGAGGAATCCAGGCATGTTGTAGGACGTATCGCTGGGGTTTACCTGCTGGATAATCCACAATCGCTTTTGACTATAAGATAATTCATAATATTCTCTTTTCTCTAAGGATTCTATATCGATAAAGGCGGTTTTTTGAGCGCCTTTGATCCATTCAGAGAGGCATCGGATGGTTTGTAATCTAAATATATCCACTAAATTTACTTTTACATTAAATGCTTTATGAATTTTCGACACCAGTATGATGACTTTTAAAGAATTTCCTCCCAGGTCAAAAAAACCGGTATCAATACCGATTTTTTCACTCTCAACAGAGAAAACCTCTGCCCACATTTTCACCAGTTCTTTTTCCATTTCATCGCGCGGCGGTATATACTCAGCAATCCCCCCGGATTCCGGTTCAGGCAGCGCTTCCCTATCAATTTTACCATTTGGTGTGAGGGGTAGTTGTTCCATCTGTATAAAGAACCAGGGAATCATATAATCGGGCAGTTTATCTGCCAGGAAGTCCCGCAAAACCGGTGCTTCCAACGACTGATCCGAAATGATATAGCCGCAAAGATACCGATCTCCAGGCGTTTCTGTCTTTTGCACCACCACGGCTTCTTTGATATTCTTATGTTCCAAAAGTTTACTCTCGATCTCACCCAGTTCGATGCGATACCCCCTGACTTTGACCTGGTCATCCATTCTGCCCAGGAATTCCACATTGCCATCTGGCAGCCACCGGGCCAGGTCACCAGTTCTATATAAAGCTGAATGATGAGTGATAAATGATGAATGATGAAAATCCTCTGCCTTTTCTTTTTCATCCTGGTCATCATGAAAATCCTGGTCAAATTTTTCGGCTGTTAATGCCGGGTTGTTTAGATATCCCCTGGACACACCAACACCAGATATACACAATTCTCCGGCTACACCGATGGGTAATAATCGACTGGAATTGCCCAGGATATAAATGCAGTAATTGGAAATGGGTTTGCCAATGGGGACATTTGATTGGCAATTCTCCGGACACTTATAATAACTGGCACAAACAGTGGCCTCTGTGGGACCATAGGTGTTGTAAATGGTGCCCTGCTTTGCCAACTGATCTACATACTCCAGTTTTAATACATCCCCGCCACTGATAAAGAAACGAACACTGGCAAGGTATGAGGGATTCAGTTTATTAAACGCATTCAGCAGCAGTGGGGTACAGTCGATAATAGTGACCTGGTGCTGTTGGATAAAGAAAGCCATCTCCTCCATATCCATTATATCTCTGCCTGGGGGGATGGCAATTTTTCCGCCGGATACCACCAATGGAAAGACCTCTTCAATAAAGGCATCAAAGGTATAGGATGACAATTGGATCATTGTATCCTGGGGGGTGATTACAAATTCTTTTAAAAAAGCAGACAAATTGGCCACCACGTTTCGATGCTCCACCAGGACACCCTTGGGTTTTCCTGTGGAACCAGAGGTGTAGATGATGTAGGCCAAATTCGAAGAACTCAAATTCGAAGCACGAAATTCGAAATTCGAAACAAATTCAAAATTTAAATGTTCAAAATTCAAAACAATACTCGTAACTCCCCAGTTTTCGTCATTTGAATTTTGGTCATTTGGATTTGTTCTCGTGCTACGTAGCGGACTACTTCGCAGAGTAGCATCGGATTTCGTGCTTCGAATTTCGGATTTCAGTAAAATCTCAGCATTGCTGTCCTTTAATATGAAGTTGATTCGTTCCTTTGGATAGGTGGGATCCAAAGGTAAATAGGCACCTCCGGATTTTAATATTCCCAGTATCCCAATCATCATTTCTATGGAACGGTCTACCATTAAACCGACAACGTTGTCAGGTTGAACGCCTTTTTCCCGTAATATCCATGCCAGTTGATTGGATTTTTTTTTCAATTGGTTGTAGGTAATAGACGCCATGCCCAACGCCCCATGCCCCATGCCAATAACGGCGATCTTATCGCCCGTGCGCTCTACCTGTTCCTCAAATAATTGATCAAAGGTCTTCTCTTTTGGAAAATCCATCGCGTTGGCGTTAAATTCTACCAGTATCTGATGCTTTTCTTGCTCTGACAGGATGTCTACACAGGACAATTCCACATTCACATCCAGGAGGATTTTCTCCATTAAACGGGTAAAGTGGTCGATAATTTGCTCTATTGTTCGCTTTTGGTACAACAGCGCATTAAACTCCAACTCAGCCTCAATACATTGGTCTGTTCTATTGAAGGCAAAAAGCACATGATAATGAATCCCCTGGATATACTTTTTGTAATGAATATTGTGCAGTAAGATAATAATATCAAAGAAAGGAAACTCATTCCCCAGGACCGGCATATTCAACGGCTCTGCCAGTAACTCTATTGGGTAGTTCTGGTTCTCAATGGCTTCGTTAATGGTTTTTCGTACCTGCAGGAGCAGTTGTTTAAAGGTCATGGAATCTTCCAACCAGTTCCTTAGTACCAGGATGGTATTAATGAAATCACCATCTGTTTGCTGCTGATAAATGGGAGCACCGATCACAATATCGTTACTACCGGTATACTTACTTAATAATGTCTCCAGGCCTGCTAACAGGATCATATTCAATTTAACATCGCTGTGGTTACTTAATTTCATGAGTTTTGCAAACAGCTCCCCATAAAACCTGAATTTCACTGTCTCCAACCGACTTTCGATTATGTTTTCCTTAGTAAAATCAAAAGGGAAATTGCTCTTTTCCACCCTGCCAGATAACTGCTGCAGCCAGTATTCCCTCTCTGCGATCTTTTGATTGGCGATAACGGCTAACTTATCTCCATAAGTTCTATTTAACATCGGCTGCATCTCCCTTTCTTTACTCGTTTTAATTAAAATCCGAAGTCACCGCCATCGTCCTGGAATACACTTGCGGCTGCTGCTTCAAGATCAGTAGATAGAGTAATGTCTTTTAATTGAATGGTTTTATCCTCCACTACTGCAGCGGTGATTTGTCTGAAATAGTCAATAAAACGTTCGATGGTTTCTTTTTTGAACAACTGGGTGCTATATTCCATCTTAAATGAAAACCGGTTTCCCCGATCGACACCGCTGATAAGTAGATCAAACCTGGATTCGTTGTATTCGGTTTTGTATGGTTTGATTTTCAATCCTGTTTCCGGGTTTTTTGCTACTTCTCCCAACACAGGCACAATCTCTTGCGAGATAAAAGTAAACATCACGTCAAACAGGGGATTACGACTGGTATCCCTTTTCTCCAATACCTGATCCACCAGGTCTTCAAATTGATAATCCTGATTCCCAAAGGCCTCTAATGTCCGCTGCTTTACTTCTTTTAAAAAATCGATAAAAATATGACTGCTGGAGGGATAATTTCGCAGGGCCAGGGTATTGATAAATACACCGATAATTTGCTCAAGGTCTGCGTGGTCGCGACCGGCTGTAACGGTTCCAATAATGATATCTTCCTGGCCGCTGAGCTTGCTAAGAAACACATTACATATAGTGAGCATTATCATAAATAGGGTGGTGTCTTCTTTTCTTGCTAAATTTCTTAATTTCTTCACCTCGGCTGCACCAATCTCAAAATCAACGTGACTCCCTTCTAAACTCCGGGTTAAAGGTCGTGTATAATCGTTGGATAGTTTTAATAGGGGCAATTTGCCCTTGAACTGGTTTAACCAGTACTCTTCCTGCTTCTTCATCTGGCCCGACAATACCAGTTTATTCTGCCATTGAGAAAAATCTTTATACTGCAATCTTAATTCCGGTAAGCTTTCTCTGCTGTACAGCTCCCTGAATTCCTCTATAAGTACCTGCCTTGAAACTCCATCCGATATGATATGATGCATGTCAACCATCAAAACATACTTTTCTTCTGCTGTTTTTACCAATCCAACTCGTAAAAGCGGTGCTTTGGATAAATCAAAAGGCTGTACAAAATTCTTTACGGTCTCCTCAACCTGATCTCCTGTAATCTCATCATATTCGACTTTAAATGGTACTTTTTTATGTATCTTCTGTAGAAGTTCTTCTCCCAGAGGAAAAAAGGATGTTCTTAAACTTTCATGACGCTTTATCATTTGCTCGAAGGCATTCGCCATTACTGGTTTATCCAATTTTCCTTCCAGTACTACAATAGTAGTAATATTATAAGTAATGCTCCTGGGTTCTATCTGCTGCACCAGGTACAATCGTTTCTGGGCTGAAGATAAGGCATAATAAGCCTTTTCTTCTGTCGATTGGATGGAAAGATATTTTGGCTGGTTTGCTTTTTTGATGTATGCAGCCAGATCCTTAAGCTTTGGGAATTCAAATACCTCCGTCATAGAGAGCATTACATGAAACGTTTTATGTATTTTTGATACCAGTGTGGTTGCTTTTAATGAGTGGCCGCCGATCTTAAAAAAGCTGGTATCGATGCCGATTCTATTTTGTTCTATTCCCAGTACTTCGGACCATAAGGCTGCCAATTGGGCTTCTATTTCGTCTCTTGGGGCAATATAATCGTCTCCAATCTCTGTATTGGGCACGGGTAATGCTTTTCGGTCTACTTTACCGTTGGATGTTATGGGGATCTTTTCCATATGCACAAAATAGGAGGGAATCATATATTCGGGCAGTGTTTGGGAGAGATATTCTCTTAAATCCGTGCTATTAGTCGCATTATCGAACGCCCCTTTACCCACGATATAGGCGCAGAGATATTTATCATTGGTTTCATCAATCCGTAATATGACCACTGCCTCTTCGATATCTTTATGTTTTAATAATTGGTTCTCTATTTCTCCTAATTCTATCCTGAATCCCCTTATTTTAACCTGATGATCGATACGCCCGAAGTATTCCATCTCTCCTTTATCCGACAATTTCACCAGGTCTCCTGATCGATAGAGCCTTTCTTCGGGATTATACGGATTTTCTACAAATTTTACCCCGGTTAACCACGGTTTATTCAGGTAACCTCTTCCAACGCCGGCTCCTCCGACACAACATTCCCCTGGAACAGCCGCAGGCAAGATCCCCAGGTGCCTGTCCATTACATAGGTATTTAATGTTGGGAGGGATGCACCGATGTTACTTCTACCAGAAACAATATCTTCATCTCCAATCTCTTTATAGGTGACATGCACCGTGGTTTCCGTTATACCGAACATATTGATTAACCGGGTGCTAGGATACCTGGCTTTCCATTCGCCCAATCGGCCGGGATTTAACGCTTCCCCTCCGAAAATCAAATACTTTAAAACCAATGTTTTATCCGGCTGTTTTAGTTCCTCTGCCATTAGATTGTAAAAGGCAGAAGGGGTCTGGTTTAATACGGTCACCCTTTGATCTTTTAATACCTCTAGGTATGCTGCGGGGTCCCGCGACACCATCCGGGGGATGATGACCAGTTTTCCTCCGTATAACAATGCGCCGTACATTTCCCATACGGAAAAGTCAAAACAATAGGAGTGAAAAAGGGTCCACACGTCAAACGAATCAAAATCAAACATAAAGGGACGGCTGGCCATCAACTGCACCACATTTCGATGCTCTATCATCATCCCTTTTGGCTTCCCTGTGGTACCAGAGGTGTAAATGATATAGGCCAGGTTCGATAAGCCTGGCTGGCTCGCATGGCGCATAGAGCATGGCGCATGGCGTGCTTTTTTATAGTCTTCAAGGTATATAATTTCCTTTTCAAAATCTATTTTTTGGGATAAATCCCGGGTGGTTAATAAAATGCTCGAACTGCTGTCGGATAGCATATAATTTTTTCGTTCGTCAGGATATTCGGGGTCAATGGGCATATAGGCGCCGCCAGCTTTTAATATGCTGAAAATGCCAATAATCATTTCCACAGAACGCTCCGATATAATTCCCACAATGGTATCAGGTCCCACACCTTTTTCATTTAACACATAAAACATTTGATTGGATTTTTGGTTAAGTTCCCTGAAGGTTAATTGATTCGTTTCCCCGATTTTTCCACCCTTATTGGCCGAGGGTGCCATCTCCTTGCCAATTGCCATTTGCCAACTGCCAACTAAAGCAACGCCGTCAGGTGTTTTTTTCACCTGATCTTCAAACAATTGATGGATGGTTTTATCTGCCGGATATTCTGCATCTTTATCATTAAAATTAACCAATAATTGGCTTTTCTCTTCCTCTGATAGTATCTCTATATCAAAAACCGCTAAATCCAAATCTGAAAGGGCATTTTGAATCAATCGTGTGAAATGACCCATGATTCGCTCGATGGTGGACGCTTCATAGAGTGACGTATTATATTCCACCGCGGCTTCTATGGCTTCATGGGTTCTTAAAAACCTAAAAACCATGTTCAAACCAATATGATCCATATACTGCTTATCATGAATATTCTCAAGCAGCAGAGCAGTATCAAAGAGGGGAAAATGATCCCCGGAAATGGGCAGGTTTAATAGTTCCGGGAGCAGCTCGACCGGATATGCCTGGTTTTCAACAGCTTCGAGAACGGTTTGTTTCACCTGCACCAACAGTTGCTTAAATGTTATATCGGGATTCACCTGGTTTCGGATGGCCAGTGCCGTATTGATAAATTGACCTTCATTTGCCTGCCGGTAAATAGGAGTACCCACTGTAATAGTCGTATCTTCTATCCCGCTATATCTCCCAAGCAATGCCGCCAAGGCGGTGACCAGGATGATATGAAGTGCATGGTCCTTGTGTTTGCTTACTTCCATTAATTGTTTAAAAAGTTGACCATCACACCGGAATGTGACCTCTTCTATGGTGCGGGAATGAGGGGACGTTTCCGGATAAAAATAATCATAAGGGAAACTGCTTTTTCCTGATTCCCCGGATAATTTACGTTTCCAGTAATCCCTCTCTTTGATATTTTGACCGGCAGCAACTTTGATTTCTCTTAAATCTCTCATTTTTTTCTTACCTTCCTGACGATTAAAAACCAAAATCGATTTCAGGGACATCTGATTCTGGCATTAAAACTTTATGAGATAGTTTAATATCTTTTAATGGAATCTCTTTATTTTCGATCACCTGTTGGATAATCTCGATGAAGTGTTTTGAAAATTCCTCGGCGGTTGAAGGTTTAAACAACTCGGTTGAATATTCCAGCATAAAATGAATGTCATCGCCCTTCCGGCTGGCCCACAACAGTAGGTCGAATTTTGACGTATTGGTTTCGTAGGGGTGGGGAGTAAATGTCAGCCCTTTGTCAAATACCGGTTGTTCATAGTTCTCAACATTCAAGCAGACATCAAAGAGAGGATTTCGAGAGGTGCCCGGTTCCAGGTTCAGTTGTTCCACCAGCATTTCAAATTGCATATCCTGGTTTTCAAACGCATGAAGGGTGTTTGTTTTGACTTCCTTCACCAATTCCATGTAAGTCATCTCCGGGTGTGGAAAATTTCGCAAGGGGAGGGCATTGACAAACATGCCAATAATTTCCTGGAGGTCAGCGTGGGGGCGCCCGGCCACCGTACTTCCCACAATAATATCATTCCGCCCGGTATATTTGAATAGAAGCACATTGAGTGCGGTCAACAGGTTTGCGAATAAGGTTGCACCTGCCCGCGATCCGACTTCAATAAATTTTAATGCTCCCGCGGATTCCAGCTTAAAATAAGTACGCCCTCCCTCGAACCGCAATCTTTCGGGGCGTGGATAATCCGTGGGAAAATCCAGGGGCTGCATTTTATCGCTGTCGGAGAAAACATTTAACCAGTACTGCGCCTGTTCTTTGATTTTCCCATCCCGGATCAACCGGTTCTGCCAATTTGAAAAATCTTTATATTGTATCTTTAAAGGAGACACTATTTCATTGTTGTACAACTTCATCAGGTCTTTTTGCAATATGGCGTACCCGGTGGCATCGGTGACGATATGATGGATATCCAAAATCCACAAGTATTTCTCGTTGCCGGTTCTAACGACTCCCACCCGGATCAGGGGCGCATGGGTCAGATCAAAAGGCCTAACAAAGTCCTTCATAACATCCTCAACCTCAGCCTCAACCTCATTATTCTCTATTTTAAAATCCACATGTTTGCGTATCCTTTGTATGGGTTCTCCGTCTATCAATTGAAAGGATGTGCGCAGGCTTTCATGCTGTTGAATCAATTCCCGGAAAGACTTTTTAAAACGATCCATGTCCAACACTCCTTCCACCATGTACACGAAGGGTATATTATAAAAAACACTCCCCTTTTGCGTTTGCTGTAGATAATAAAGGCGTGTCTGGGCGGATGACAACGGGTAGTATTCCTTCTCTTCCACGGGTGTAATGGAGGAGTATATGGATTCCACGGCGCCCTCGATATATTCCGCCAGCTCGGCAATTGTGGGAAAATTGAAAATATCGGTTATGGAGACTTCCACGTTTAATTTTTTATGAATCCGGCTGATAACGGTGATAGCCTTTAATGAATCGGCCCCCAGTTCAAAAAAATCATCACGAATCCCGATCTGCCGAATCCCGAAGTAATCCTGCCAGATTCCTGCCAGTGCCTGCTGTGCTGCTGTTTCCGGAGCCACATACGGGGTACTTAACTGGGGTCGTGAGTGTGTGGGTTCAACGGTGCTCTCCTCAGCCTGTATGCCGGTTAAACCATGTAAAATCGTATCCCGCACTTTTTTCAACCGGAGGGGTAAGTCAACAGTGGAAACCACTACCCGGGACAGGTCATGGGATAATACCCGGGTAAAAACATCCACTCCCTCAGGAGGCCTTATGGCATCTTTAAGAGGATCGTCCAAAACCGATCCTTCAAACGCAGGTGTAATCAATTTCCTTTGTACCGGCTCCTGCTTTTGGTTTTTTGAAACCGCCACCATTGTCAATCCCTCGATATCGATTAATTCCATACCGGTTTTATCCAAAAGGGTGATATCGAACTCCATGGCCTGCTGCTGTGGAACCCCCTTCTCAACAAGCCGGACGAAACTAAATACCTTTGCATTTACCGGCAGAGGTCGTTTAATTCGAATCCGTTTATAGGAAAAAGGCAGGTACGCATCGTCAACAGAGAGGTGGTCGATCAGGAAAGTT
>Ga0180438_10011920_pt1 | contig 10417 bp, 12 predicted proteins | sample SS_ome_12_FD_132455 | JGI IMG/M metagenome (GOLD analysis project Ga0180438, IMG submission 132455) | Hypersaline lake sediment archaeal communities from the Salton Sea, California, USA - SS_3_D_2 metaG | ecosystem: Environmental > Aquatic > Non-marine Saline and Alkaline > Hypersaline >... | reverse complement strand
CTGGCCTGGATTGCCAAATCCAGGCCGAGCAGGCTGAGTTGTTATCCTTTATAGTTGACCGGCAATTCGATCCCGAAAGGAGGACGTGGGTTGGAGATCAGAGACGACCTTCTATGGACCCCCTTGCCGCGGCAGGAGGTCATCAAGGCGGTGGAGCGAAGGCGGCCGCGGCGGATTCCCCTCGTGCAGGCCAAGTGGTGGGGCGAAGGGCTGCACGAGCAATACGGCGAGCGACTGCGGGCGTTCGATCCTTATCCCGAGGACGCTGTCCTGCTGCTGATCGAGCCCCTGGACGTGGAGGCCATGGGGCTGTCGTGGGAGGTGCCTTCCGGGGGTGCCCACGACGCCCGGTGCATCGTGGACGACTGGGGCAAGCTCGACGAGTTCATCCACAAACTGCCCGATCCGGAGGCGGACGCGCAGTTCGGCCCCCTGGTCGAGGCTGCGGCGGCGGCCCGGGCCCAGGACCGTTACCTGATCTTTGGCTGGTGGCGGCTGTTCTTTGAGAAGCCGTGGGCCATCCGGGGCATGGAGAACCTGCTGATGGACTATTACCTGGCGCCGGAGCAGGTCCACCGCCTGAACGAGGCGCTGTGTGAGCTCTACCTGGGCTACATCAGGAGGGCCGTCCGCGAGTTGCGGCCCGATGGCTTTTGGACGAGCGACGACCTGGGGCATCAGACCCAGCTTTTCATGCGCCCCGGCACCTTTCGGCAGTTCCTGAAACCGTACTACGTCCGGGTCGGCGCGCTGCTCGAGGAGAGCGGCCTGCACTGGTGGCTCCACAGTTGCGGGAACAACACGGCCGTTCTGGCCGACCTGGCCGAGGTGGGGGTGGACGTCTTTCATCCGGTGCAAAAGGGGGCGATGGACGAGGTGGCCGTGGCGCGCGAGTTTGGCGACCGGCTGACTTTTCTGGCCGGCATTGACGTGCAGCACGCGCTTCAGGAGAAGGACCCGGCCGGCGTGCGGGCGGAGGTGCGTTTCCTCGTTGACACCTTTGACCGCCCCGACGGCGGCCTATGCCTCGCCGCTGGCAACGGCATCGTGGCCGGCACGCCGCTGGAAAACGTTGAGGCCTTTTTGGACGAGGCGCTGCGCTACGGCACCCGGCACCGCCAGCGGCATGCGGGCGGGTCGTAGAGGGAGGTGAGGTATGCTGGTCTCTCCTTTGACGCCGCCTGCCTGGCCGAGCCGCTGTCCGGGGCCTGGAAGGGGGTCATTCAGCACAGCGAGATGAGGCTGGGCGACGACGTGGCGGTCGTCGGCGTGGGCAGCATCGGCCTGCTGTGCCTGACCGTCGCCCGGGCCGCTGGCGCGGGGCGGCTCATCGCCGTTGACCCCAGCCCCCACGCCAGGGAACGGGCGCTGTCGCTGGGGGCGACCCACGCGGTAGACCCCGCCCAAGAGGATGCCCGGGCGCGCGTCTACGAGATCGTCCCCCACGGCCCGGACCTGGTGATCGAGGCGGCGGGGCCGATCGAGGCCGTCAGGCTGACGGTCGCGTTGCGCCGCCGGGGTACCCGGTGGAACGTCTTTGGCATCACGACCCACGAAAAGTTCGAGTTGGACGGCGGCCTGACCCACTTTTTGGAGGGTCGCATGGACGCCAGTTTTGGCACGACGCCGCTGGCCATGTCCAGGGCCATTCGCCTGATGGAGAGGGGGCTGGTTGGCGTGGAGCGGGTCATCTCGCACCGCTTTCCCCTGGCCGAGATCGGCCGGGCGCTGGAGGTGATGGCCGGCCCGGCGCACAGCAAGATCGTGGTCAACCCGTGACAACCCTTGCGAAGGTTTTGAAGTAGCCGTCAGGTGAGAAACACGTTCCTACGCCCAAAACTCTACTTTTCCTAGGGCTATTCGCAACCTTCGCAAGGGTAGCGGGGCTATTCTGCCAGCAGTTCGGCGGCGTCGGGCAGCGCCCGGACGGCCAGGATCTGGCCGAAATAGAGGCGGTGAAAGTCGCCCCTGGGGTAGGCGCTGGCCTTGATCGCCGCCGCCAGGCTGGGCGGGACCACGTCGTTGGTGTGGACGACCTGGCACTCGTAGACGACCGGGCAGCCGGCGATGCCCGGCGCGCGCACCTGCGTCGAGGGCAGGGCGGTCAGGTCGCAGGCCTCGAACTTGTCGTGATCGCGGCCGGAGCGGGTGCCGCAGAAATCCACTGCGTCGACCATCGCCCTGGACGGCACGCAGACGGTGAACGAGTCGCTGGCTTCCAGCAGGCTGTAGGTGTGCCGCGAGGGGCGGACGAGCACGACAAAGATCGGCTTGCCCCAGATGACGCCGACTGTTCCCCAGCCGATGGTCATGGCGTTGGGCCGGCCATCCCCAGCGGCGGACACGAGCAACAGGCCGGGGTGAACCAGTCGGGACAGTGTCTGATTGAGGTAGGTTGTGTAGGGTACTTCTTTGTAGTCCATGGTGCATTCCTTTCCGTTTGTTCGTATTGTACCCTCAAAGCCGACCGGGGGCAAGCGGGAAGGTGGGGTTATTTTTGGACGACATGCGCAAATCGTCCAGCGGTGGCGTCGTTGACCATTCAGTCAGCGGTGCCCAGTGCCCACGACTCTATTATACAAGCGGCCCCGCCGTTGACAGTCCCACCATCCTCCAACATGGTCGGCTTGCGAGCAACTGCCCTCACTGTTTCTCCCTCCACCACGCCTTTTGTTTCCTCAAGGCTCGAAGCGCTTAAGGATGATGGGCAGATAGGTTACCTTTAGCGTCGGAGGCACATAGTTGTCTGACCACGCCAAATCATAGAGAAAGGCCGCTGTGTACCACACCACCGGCTCAGCTACTTTCCACCTATCACTTGAGGGATTAGCCACCTCATCATCAGGGATGTCATCCTGTCCTTCATCAAGGATGCCAGGCAATACCGCTCCGATGCTGGCCGTCAAGGGGCGGTTGTACCAGACTTCTGTCGGATAGCGCTCACCGACACCCACGACGTAGCTGGTGGCGAAAGGATTGTTACCCACAACCCAGTGAACGTGATCCCGACCCGTGCGGATCATATCCCCGTCGTCCAGAGCTTCACCGGCAACAAGCAAGTCCATACCCAGTTGCAATGCCCACCTGTTCAGGCCCAACCACGGTGTGAGCAACTCAACGTCGGCAATGCCATAGGGTGTGGAAATCTTGTTCTTGACGCACGTTCGATGCCAACCCCTTAACTCGTTGGATATGTGACTTTTCACCTCTGAGGTAGTGTCCGGCGCCTGATATAGACGCGCCAGGGCTATGATAGTCTGCTCTTCAATGGCTGCATTTCGAAAGTCAGTGGTCTGTCCCACACTGTCATCTCTCCAAGCGCAATTATAAAACCTCCCATCTAGCGTATATGATATCGCCTGGGTCAGATAATTTCTTGCTGTGGCGGGATCAGTGTTTCTGAAAGCATAGTATAGCTCGACAGTGGCCAAAATCTTGCTTGGAGATTTGCCCGTCCAATAGCTTGGATATTTGCCTGCATCACAGTCCGAGGCCAAGGTGGGAGGGATGAATTGGTTAGGGTAGGTCTGCACCCATCCCCAAGCGCGCTCGGCGGCGCTTAGATATCTGGTATAGGTGACCGGGTTTTCATTGGCAAAAACCTGGGCCGCCGTAGCGAAGGCTGCAGTAGCCTTGGCTGTCACTCCGGTGCCTTTATTGCCCAGTACTCGCCTCTCAGGTGGTGGTGGTTTGACGGCCAGAAGCATCCCTCCATCCCCATCTTGCATCTTAAGCAACCACTCAGCCCCCCATTGGACCTCATCCAGGAGTTTCTGGCGCGTCTCGGGGCGAGCATCGAAATACGCCCTGTTCCTGTCCAGAGCGAGGGCCAGCAACTGCGTCGTCCAGGCGATACTGACCGTCTCCTTATCATGGGAGGCAGCGTCGTTCCAGCCACCGGGGGCGCTCCACGTAGTGCCAGTGACTGGCTCTTCACCAGTAACGGTGCACGTATAGACCGGCAAGTTCCAGTCAGGTGCAATGGACCGCTGGTAGGCAAAGAATGAGTCAAAGATTGCTTCTGGAAAGACGGCCCCATGGGTGATCTTGTCAGGCGGATCGAGGAGACGATAGACTTCGGGGTTAATATAGAAATGGGTGGACGTCAACGAGCCAACCCCGACATTGCAGTACGCCTGTGTTTCCAGTGAAGAGAAATCCGCAACCAAGGCATTTAGCCCCCACGTCGCTCCCCCATCCTGCAACGTGCCAGTGAACACAGCCTGTGCATCTGTTAGTACGTTGAACGTTGTGATCGATGGGGTGCCGGTCACCAGTAAGACACCTCGTTTAGCTTCCTGAGGACGATAGCCGATCTGGCTGACCGACGGTGTATCCGGCGCAGGCGTCGCCAGTGGCGTGACGTCGGTTTGATCAGCCAAAAATGTCCGAGTAGCAGCAACAAGTTCTATGAACCCTAGAAACATCCCCATGCCTAGAAGGATGCCCATCAATAGCCGTGAAGATCTTTTCGCTATCATCTTTCTCTTCCTTGCTGGAACCACCCCGACGAGCCGCCTTGCATAATAGAGTCGTGGGCGCTGAGCGCCGCTGAGTGAGCAGTCAGCGGCGCCGCCGCTGGACGATCTGCGCGTTTCGATGGGGTAACAGGCTCGCGTGTGATGACCGGACAGATGACCTCTGCTGAACGAATGACCCAATCCCCTCCCTACAGCGAGGCTCTGATCTGATCCAGCACGACTCGCACTCCGGGGGCATAGCTAAAGAAACTTTCCAGCTTTTCGCAGGCGTAGTCAGGACAGTGGGCACAGTTCACTACGCCACGCGCCAGCCCGCACGCCCGGATGTCACAGTCAAAGCAGTGCGCTCCCTTGCGCCCTTCCTCGTCGAGGCAGCCATCACAAGTGACGTCCTTGATAGTCACTCTTGCCAGGTTGTACTCTTTCTGCCACTGTGCGGCGACGCGCTCTAGCCCAGATGGGTCACCTGACTGCGTGGCCATGTAAGCCGAACAGTCGGAACAGACGATGCCACAATAAGCGACGATCTTGTCTGTCAGGTCCATTTGACTCCCCCTATTCATGACCATCTACGTTCGGGCGATACCCTTGGCATGTTTGAACGTTACTCCAAGTCGGTCCGAGGAGGCACCATCCTCAGTCAATTCGACGGCCTAACGACCTGCGCATAGAGCGTGTCTCACTGACTCTGTACTCTCTATTTGACGAAATCGCCAGACCTTATCCTTTGACAAAACCAAGTTCGTTTCCATCCAGATCGCGAATCGTGAACTTTCTGGTCCCATAGGCGGTGTCAAACAGAGATTCGACAACGTCCACTCTGTCCTTGAGGCTTTCCCATAGGGCATCAACGTCTTTGACATAGAAATTGAAGCGAGCGCCGGTGGGAACGGGTTCTGTCTCCATCACAGCAAACATCGCGCCCTCCTGGGAGACAAAGTCAGCATAATCGGGGTCATCGGGTGGCCAGTGGTTTTGAACCTCAAAGCAAAGGGTCTTGGCGTACCACTCGATTGCTTGCTCCAAGTTACGTACGTTTGCCCTGACGTGCATCAAGCGAGTCTGCATAGGACAATCTCCTGTAGATTCAGTCCATAGGCTATTCTTGGCCGCCTGTTGTGGCATCTCAAGTGGAACTCGGCGCGGTCGGATAGGGAGGAAGCATTGCTGCTTTTCCCCTCCTAAGAGCGACTCGTGACACTTTCGTGTCAAGGCTCTCAAGCCGCTACGAACGCCCCTGGTAGGACGCGACGATAGCACAGTCAAACCCAGGCTGTGTACTTGACTGCTCCGCTCACGCTTCCGCTGCCATCCTTGCCGACGAAGCGACTCTGTCCCCAGGGCTTCGCCATCCACCGTTACCAGTGACATGCGCCTGGGTAGGGCACGGCCGGCAGAACAGCCGGTTGTATCATTTTGTCAGAGTACAACAGCTACACGAGCAGCCTCGTGTCGCACCAGTGTGTGTTAGGCCGCGATCTTGTAAAAAGCCCTTAACTTTTCACGACCTTCCCAACTGGCGCCAAATACAAGGCAACCTCCTCGTCACCGTCCACACCAATCAAATCATCCAGTGGCTCTTGCTGATATGCCAAGATGGCGCATGTGCCAGCCCCTATCGCCTCGCAAGCGAGATACAGGTTCTGACAAACATGTCCTACGCTTATCAAGATGTCTTTGAGTGAATCTTCCCCATAACGGTATTCTGTTCTGTAAGGTCGCACCGCCCAGATGAAAACCACCGCCCCCTGCCCTACAAAACGTTGCTCGTTACAAATCTCTCCTATCCTCTCTACTCCTTGTATCTCTCCTGCGACCTCCTGATACAACTTGTGCTCTATTGCCAAGTATCGATATATGCCCGGATCTACCCCTTCCACTCGATTGACTAGCAAGTAAGTCTCAAATGGATGCATCCCCCCGCCAGACGGCACTGTTCGCAGTGTCACTAACCCATTCCGTATTAGCTTCCGAACTCCCTGAGTGGCCCACAGTAGAAACGACAACTCTTCCAGACTCAAAGGCTCCTCTGTGTATTCCCTACGACTCTCTCTGCCGCTAATCGATGCGATTAGCGGCATACGCCCCAGGGTGAACTCCACGGGCGAAACGAGATCGACCAAGCATCCACCTTCCGGATACGGCTTTTGGATTAGTGGAAGTGGCAACGCTTTCATCTGGTCAGTTTCCATCTCGGACATGCCGGGTAGCGTTTGGTTCTTCAAGTACTTCCTATAGTTTGTCATTTTTCTCCTTCCAGCATTTGTCGCGGCCTAACGGCCCGCGCATCAGCCGCCGCCGGGTTTCGCAGTGACGCCATCAAAGACCCAAAACGCTGCCAATAGGCCGCCAGGTATCCAAGCGAATCCCCGATCCAGGATCATTGTTTCACAAAGATATCCAGGAAACTACTTTCGCTCAAACGGATCGATCGATCAAAGCCAAATCCAACCTCCAGCAATACGCGTATCATCGGCCCAGTATAGACGTAGGCTGTACCCTCATACACCTGACCTGTGACCAGGTGGCGATATTCTGCCACAAAGGCCCCGCGTGCCGGATCATATCTCTTGAAGCGCCTCTCTATCTGCCCTTCTGCCCCCTCCTCGATCACTTCTTTCGGTTCGCTCATTGTCATCACCCTCAACACACCATCGCGGTACCCAACTGCGAAATGGCCCCCAGATTTCAAGGCCTGATACACTCGGTCGCGAAATCGAGAAAAGTCTTGATGCGGGAAGTCCATAATAGCATTGCCCAGGCAGACAGCCAGATCATATTCTTCGTTCCCAAGGGGGCCGGTAAGAACGTTGTCTTGGATGAAGGTTATCCGGGAGCGACGCTTGGTGGCCTCTTTGCGGGCCATGGCGATCAAGGATGGGGCAAAGTCAATTGCCGTCACGTTGGCCCCTTGGTCTTCAAGGTAGAAAGCTATGGCGCCTGCCCCACAGCAGAGGTCCAGCACGCGATCACCAGGCTGAAAGAGGGAGGTCAGCACTGAGCCGATCTGCTCCACGAACTCAGCTCGCGCTTCAATGGTGTGTTGATTCGCAAACCAGTCGAATACGGGAATGAACTCATCTTGGGTCATACCTTTACCTTCTCCCTTCCGAATAGCGCTATGGATAAAAAGCCACCTGGCGGCCAACGGAGAAGCTGAGCAGCCGGGTTTCGTTCCTTCTCTGGCTGTCCGCCAATCCCTATCGATCATCACAGCATGCAATTCGCCGTGCATCCGCGGTCTGCTCCAGCGAGCGTTGGGCAGCGCAAGCCCACCTAGGAACCCTCAGGTGTGTATTCCATCGGCGTTTCCTACCCAGGTGAATATTCTCGTTGCGTTACATCGGCGCGGCCTAACGGACAGGCTGAGTTGCCAGGCGGCTTTGCAGGTCTAGCACCGCCGGAAAACGAGTCACGATTTCTCGCCAACTATGATGAGCTCCGGTTCCCACTGAACCCCCACCTCGTGGTGCCGCTGCCGTAGCTCCTCACCCCGCCGTCTGAGCGTCTTGTAGTCTGGGAGCCCTGCGGCATGCTGGATGTATCTATCAATGATCTCCTCGTTTTCTTTGATTGCCGCTTCATCCATCGGATCTAGATCCGTGTTGGAGATATCATAGAACACTACATTGCACAGACCCAGACCTCCGACCAAGTCCACGAGTTCCTGGCGAGTATAGGTCCTGTTGTGAGTGTAGCCAAGCGCAGAATCTATCTCCGCTACCCAGTGATGAATGTACATGTCCGTAAGCTGCGGTTCTGCCTGTATGTCCCGGTGCGTTTCTCTGATGATCAAGTGTCCCCCTGACTTTAACACTCGCTTCATCTCTCCAACACACTGCGGTATGTTCTCCAGATGATGCAGTGAAGAAGAAATGCTCACCGTGTCAAAGCTCTCATCGCCGAAGCCCAGCCGCTCGGCATCCATCTGCATGAATCGCACATCCTCGGCGTAGAAGATGCTCCCTGCCCCCTTTGTGTACTCGATGGTATCAATGCCGACGACATCTATGTAGCTTTTGAGGTTTTCCACCAAGGTCCTGATGAAACCACCCTCTCCGGAGGCAACGTCAAGCACCTTGCCACCAGTGATGCCGCCTAGTGCTTGTTTGAGTATGCTCATCACGCCGATACCCTGGCATTCAACTGAGGTTGATGCCGATCAAGTGACCAGACAATCTAGAACAGGCCGCCCAACGTCTGAAACTAACCGGCGCTCCGACAGAGGCGTCCGGTTCAGCGCCTGGTTCGACCGCGCTACCTGACGATGCGATAAGCCCTATTCAAAGAATTCCATCCGCATCTGTTCCCCACGTAGCAAATCGGCTATTTCCTGGTGCCCGGCCTGCTCTGCCACGTCGCTCGCCGTGAGCCCAGACGAGTCCCTGATCTCAATCAAGCTGAGCCTTTGGCAACAAAGACCGGTGCCGGCGAGGCTGAAAATTATCCGGCGGACTTCCTTGAGGTCCCCTCTTTCGGCAGCGTAGAAGAGAGTTGTGCGGCCAACTGTATCCTGGGCAAAGAGATCGGATTTATTCGTCACGTTCGCCTCCTGGCAATGACCACCATCCTTCGCGAATTGGCAGATAATGGCTGGCCGTCGTCACCTAACATCTTGTAGACCTCCAGGCTGGCCTTGTTCAGCAGGTCTCGGATTTCCGTAGCGTCGTATAGCCGAATGGAAAAGGGTTTGTCTTTTCTGATACCATCCCGAACGACGATACGCCGGTTATGAAAACGTCCGGTGAGCATATCGAAGGAAAGGCGGTTAATCATCAAGTTGCCGTCCTTGTCGATCACGTCAGAGGTGGAAAGATCCTTCGCAATAACATCACGATTGGGGATGTCGAACCCCATCAGCCCCCCAGGCTTTAGCGCACGCGCTATGTTCTCCATCACCCGCACATTCTCATCATCTTCGAAGTAGCCAAAGCTGGTGAAGAGCAACACCACCCGATCAAACTCCTCCGTGAACTCGATTTGGCGCATGTCGCCTTGTCGGTAGTTCACCTCCACACCCATCTCTGCTGCATTCTTGCGGGCAATCTCCAGAAAGCCGGGCATGAAATCCACACCGGTCACTGAATGACCGAGCGCAGCCAGACGGTTGGCGTGCCGCCCAAAGCCGCAGGCCAGGTCGAGGATCTTCATGGGGGAGTCGAGTTCAAGCAGCTTTACCAACGCAGCAACCTCGGCGTCCGAACGTTCGTCGGTCAGAGAATCGCTGTAAAAGTATATGTAGTCGTCCACCTCGAAAACAGCGTCTAGGTCGAATGGAACCTTTGACACCGTGTCTTGGTCCATCGGTTCTTCCCTCCTGTTCTGTTCACCTTATGGACATGGCTTCAGCGCCGCTCAACGGGCTGTTCACCACAAACAAGTTACCACATAAAGTAAATCGGGGATTGACAGATTTCCAGAAATGTTGTATAATGTTACCTCAGTACACAAGTACACAGATAAATAGATACACAGATAGCGTATTGCCTTGTTCATACGCTGCCATTCCTCACAAAATAGGCTCAGGAGTAAAAGCATGACTGAATCAAAACACCAATCAAAAATCAAGGTTACACGTGTTCAAACTGGCGTTCGCATTGAGCAACGAATGCTGAAAGTACTGAAGGCGCTTGCCGAATACTTTGATGTTTCGTTAGGTGACCTCCTAGAAGGAATTGTTCTCCACGCTTTTGAAGGCAAATCCCCATTCGATCAGGAGACGCTGGAGCGTATTGGAGTTCTGAAGCAAGTTTATCATATGGATTACGACGCCAGTGCAAGCCATCGCTTCATCGAAGAGACAGACTAGGGAGAAAACCGTATGACACCTTTCAGACCAAAACGTATTGCCGTTTTTAGCTTGTGGGCAGAAAATGTATCAACTGCCGCCCACTTTTATCGTGACGTTGTCGGGCTTTGCTTGTTACCGCATCATG
>Ga0180438_10011919_pt1 | contig 10417 bp, 6 predicted proteins | sample SS_ome_12_FD_132455 | JGI IMG/M metagenome (GOLD analysis project Ga0180438, IMG submission 132455) | Hypersaline lake sediment archaeal communities from the Salton Sea, California, USA - SS_3_D_2 metaG | ecosystem: Environmental > Aquatic > Non-marine Saline and Alkaline > Hypersaline >... | reverse complement strand
GATCAGTCAGGATATTCGGCGTCACGGTGCCCATTTCAATGCTCACACAGGACTCGACCTGGCCGTGTTCGAAATCTCCCTTCCTTCTGAGCATGCGGATTTTGCTTTACAAAACCAAAAGGAGATTCTGTTCAACGTGAAGATCGACCAGGAACAGCTCGATGAGGAGAAAAAAGTGATCCTTGAAGAGATAAGCCAGATTCAAGATGACCCAGTGAAATTCGCCGCGTCGCTCGTTTATCAAAATCTTTTTATGGGACATCCTTACCAAAGGCCTGTTTATGGTAAAAAGGAAATCATCGAGAATGCGACGGTGGAGCAGTTGGAAGAATTCTATCGCAACTTTTTTGTCCCTCAAAACTGCACCCTGGCAATCGTCGGAGACTTTAATATTGAAGAGATGGAAGAGAAAGTCAGAGAAATCTTCGGAGATATACAAAAGGGGGAGACAACAGCTCGGAAATATGAAAAAGTCCGATTCTTAGATCAAACAATCGACATCGAACAGGAGATGGATGTCAACCAGGCCTATCTGGTGTTCGGCATGGTCGGTCCTGACTACAACCATCCTTCCCAATACGGACTTGATATCCTGAGAGAAATTCTCTCCGGAGGAGTGAATCCCATGCTTAACTCCCGGCTGCGAGGGAGGAGAAACCTCATCCATAACACCTGGATGAGCCATGGGAATTTGAAGTATGGAGGCGTGATTTTTTTATACGTGACCTTGGATCCTAAATATGTTTCCGTCGTGAGAAGAGAAGCCATCAGCTTTCTGAAAGACGCGAGAAGTCTAAGTTTCTCGAAGGACGATTTCGTCGGAGACGCCCAGACCTATGCCTTGGATTATTTGGAGAGTGCTAAAAATCAAATCAAATTCAAGTACCATCGCAGCCAGGAAATAGGACTTACAATCGCCACCTCCCTTGCCCGCTATATGCATCTCAATGAGATTCCGGACCGTGGAGGCTATCTCAACAACATCGAAAAAATAAATTCGTCTGACCTGAGGAAGGTCGCGGCTGATTATTTGAGCAGGGGGCGCTATGTCATCGTCACCATTCTTCCTAAAAAGAAAAAATAACCGGAAATGATCGAAATGAAGCCACACAAAGCACTGTTCATCATTGTCGCTTCGACCTGTTTTCTGCTTTCCACTCTTTTTCCCGTCTTCCCAGGACAGGAAGTCTCTCCCCCCAGGAATCAGGCCAAGAAAAAAGTTTTGGAAAACGGTCTCACTCTGATCTATCAGAAAGATGCATCTTCTGCCATCACGGTTATACAAATTCTCATCCGAGGGGGGATGAAAGCTGACCCCGAGGATAAACAAGGTTTGGCTTATCTCACCACACGTCTGGCTTTAGAAATACCGGATGACATCACGGCTCAAAACATGATGAGCCAGGCCTCGCAGGTTTATCTGTTGTGTTTGGGAGACTATTCGTTCATCAATATCACCAGCCTGTCTGAAAATATAGATGAGACCTTAAAGACCGTGTCCCAAATCATCCTTGATCCTCTTTTTTCCGCCATCCGGATAGATCATATAAAAAAACAGATGGATTATCGGAAAAAAATGCAAGAAGATGATGCCATCAACGTCGGACGGAATGCGGCCCTGGAAAGATTCTTTGAAGGTACAGGCTACGGAGGATCTGTCCTGGGAAATGAAAAATCATTAAAAGCCATAAAAAGAAAAGATATCAAAAGCTTCTATGAGACTCACTTCGAAGCCGGAAATATGGTTGTCGCCGCCATTTCGGATATGGAAGAAGAGGCTCTCAGCGGACTCCTCGAGAGATACTTCAGCCAATTCCCGTCCGGCAAAACGGCGGAACCGGAGCCCTTCGCGATATCCCCTTCTACGTATTATGAAATTTTCATTGAAAAGGACACCAAACAATACTTCGTCTCTATGGCCTTTCCTCTGCCAGAGATCACAACTAAAAATTACACTCTCGCCTACATGACAGAAAATCTTCTTGGAAAGGGACTCAACTCCAAACTCTGGTCTCTTCGGACTCAGGAGAAACTCGCCTATAATGTGAATTCCAATCTCACACAGATGAAATTCGGCGGCATGCTGGAAGCTTATCTGGAGACAGACAAAGAGAAAAAGGAGGCGGCGGTCGAGGCCCTAAGGAAAGTCATCACCGACCTTCATGAGAACGGGATCACCGAAGAAGAATTCGAAGTGACAAAGACATTTTCCAAAGCATCCTTTCTGAGGGAAAACGAAACAAAGACAACTCGAGCCAGAAATCTTTCTTCATTCGAGGCTTTAGGCCTTGGCTTCTCGTTCCTGGATAGATTCTCCGCTGAGATAGAGGCCATAAGCCTTGAAGAGATAAATGCCTTCATCAAGGATATCTTCGATCCCGTCAAAGGATTGAAGATAATCGTCGGACCTAAAGAAGAGATTCAGAAGTAGAAATCGCACCTTGCCATTTAACATTACTCAATACTAACAGAATAAATAGGGGCAGGTCTTAACATTCAACATTTCTTACAAGGAAATGGGGACCGTTCTTCATGCTCAGTGATCAGGCAATACTTTTGGCAAGAACATTAAAGCCAAAAGTGTCATTGTGAGCGAAGCGTGGCAATCTCCTAAGATAAAATTATCAAATAAATATAATTCCTTTATATTACTCGATGCAGGCTTGAAGGTCTTTTTATGTGAGATAGAGTCATCTTTAAAGCTGAAATAATTTTCTTATGGGATTGCCACGCTTCGCTCGCAATGACATTCAAAAAGTCTTACCGAATTATTGATTCAGTACAACAGTTCATTTTTTTGAAAATGTCTAAAGTCAAGCCCTGAACCAAAAATACTGATCCCAAAATATTTTGATATCAGACTTTGAAATCTATTCGGTGGCTGTGATCTCCTCCACATCCTCCGGTGTTTTGGGGATGGTCTTGCCGATGACTCTGTGTCCATCCTCTGTAACAAGGACATCATCTTCTATCCGGACTCCGCCAAAATCTCTGTACTCCTCGACTTTTTCATAGTTAATGAATTGAGTGAATTTCTTCTCGCCTTTCCATTTATCGATCAAAGCCGGGATAAAATAAATGCCGGGTTCGACTGTCACCACATAGCCGGGCTGGAGCTCTTTAGCCAGCCTGAGATAGGCAATCCCGAACTGGTCGCTTCTTTTAATGTTCTCATCGTAGCCGACATAATCCTCTCCCAAGTCTTCCATATCATGGACGTCCAATCCCATCATATGGCCAATCCCATGAGGGAAGAATAAGGCATGGGCACCTACATTCACAGCCTCATCCATATCCCCTTTCATGATTTCCAGCCCTTTCAATCCTTCGGCAATGGTTTTGGCGGCAATAAGATGAGTCTCTTTATATCTGATGTCTGGCCGAATCGACTGAATGGCGGCTTCCTGCGCCTGGAGAACGACCTCGTAAATCTCCCGCTGCTTCGGAGAGAATTTCCCACCGACCGGGATCGTCCGTGTGATATCCGCGGCATAGTGAAGGGCCGACTCTGCACCGGAATCATTCACCAGCATCCGGCCCTCTTCAAGGATATTGCCGTGATAATGGTTATGCAGGATCTGTCCGTTGATGGTCAATATCACCGGGAAAGAAATGTTGCTGCCAAGGGAGAGGGCGATTCCCTCAATTTTCCCGGCTATCTCTCTCTCATAAATGCCTGGCTTCGCCATCCTCATGGCAGTGGTGTGCATCTCATAGGTCGCCGCATGCGCTTTTTCGATCTCATCGACCTCTTCTTTTATCTTGACTGACCTCTGAGCCACCACCGCCTTGATCAGCTCCTCAGAAGCTTTTTTCTTGGCTTCATCAGGGCTGATGCCCAGTAACCGGCTAAGCTTCAATTCTGTCTCGGGTCTGTAAGGAGGCAGAAAATGAATCGTCTTCCCTTGCTGAACGGACTGTTTAACTGTCTCCTCCATCTTGTCCAAAGGAAAAGTTTCCTTAACACCCACCTTCTCCGCTCTTTCTTTCATTGAAGGCTGAAAGCCCATCCAGATAATATCTTCGATATCCACATCATTCCCGAAAATGATGTCCCGGTTTTCATCTACATCGATGATGCCGGCGAGAGAAGGAAAATCGAGTCCGAAGAAATAGAGGAAAGAGCTGTCCTGTCTGAAGTGGAAAGGATTGGCGGGATAATTCATCGGAGATTCCTCATTCCCCAGGAAAAGAATCAATCCGGACTTGAGCTGCTCTTTCAGACCGTTTCTTCTTTGCGTATAAATTGCAGGATCAAACATGGGATTACTCCTTGTCTTTATTTTTTTATCGTTAGGATACTTGATATATCAATCCTTCACAGAGAAATCAACTTAAAAAACAAAAAAATAGTGTCAGGACTCGACATTAGACATCTAAATTTCGAGATCACGTCTCAACACTCTACGTTTCTTATTGTGGATTTTTATCAACAGGATTTTTTCGGATTTCCATTAAGGTAAAAAGACAGGAAATATATTTAATGTATTCAATGTGCGGACCTGCCCCCACCAGCTCTATCAATATGGAATAATGCTAAATGGTAAGATGCAATCCCTTGAGAAAGGAGAAATGTTGAATGTAGAGGTGCAAACCCGTTTGATAGTGAAATGTTAAAGGTTAAGATGCGACCCCTTTAGAGTTAAGACACGATCCCGTGTTCCGTTCGTTTGATGATTTCGTTCTGTAAGTCCACACCGATATCGATGAAGTAATCACTGTATCCGGCCACGCGGACGATAAGGTCTCTGTATTTCTCCGGATGTTTCTGGGCCTCGCGAAGCGTGTCAGCGCTGACAACGTTGAGCTGAATATGGTGACCGTCCAGCTTGAAGTAGGACCGGATAAGGTGGGCTACCTTATCGATTCCGTCATCATCAGCCAGAAGATGCGGCGTGAACTTCTGGTTGAGAAGCGTCCCGCCAGTTCGCACGTGGTCCATCTTGGATGCAGACTTGATCACAGCCGTCGGGCCATGACGGTCTGCTCCCTGGACAGGTGAGATCCCCTCTGAAAGCGGATCGCTGGCTTTTCTTCCATCCGGCGTGGCTCCGGTCACCTTTCCAAAATAGACATGCACTGTGGTCGGCAAGAGATTAATCTGGTACATACCGCCTTTGGCGTTGGGCCGGCCCACGACTTCCTGGTAATAGGCTTCAAAAATCGACCTCATGATCCCGTCTGCATAATCATCATCATTTCCGTACTTGGGTGTCTTGTTCAATAACCTCTGGCGGAGAGCCTCATCTCCTTTAAAGTTGTTTTTCAGCGCTTTCAGCAGGTCCTTCATGCGGATGTGCTTTTTATCGAAGACATTGTATTTCAGGGATGACAAAATATCGGTCATCGTTCCCAGCCCGACTCCCTGTATATAAGAGGTGTTGTAGCGCGCTCCTCCATCATGGTAATCCTTTCCCTTGGCAATGCAGTCATCGATCAGGAGAGAAAGAAAAGGCGCAGGAAGATAGTCGGCATACAGCCTCTCGATGATGTTGTTTCCTTTGACCTTTATCTCCACGAAGTGATGAAGCTGCTTCTTGAAGGCCTCGAATAATTCTTCGTAGGATTTAAATTCTGCAGGATCACCTGTCTTCACTCCAATCGGCTTTCTCGTCCTGGGATCAACTCCGTTGTTCATCGTGATCTCTAACACCTTGGTCAGGTTGAAATATCCCGTGAGAATATAACATTCTTTCCCGAAAGCGCCGGTCTCCACGCAGCCGCTCGCCCCGCCGTTCCGCGCGTCCTCAAAAGACTTCCCTTGCCTGACCAGCTCCTGGACTATGGCATCCGTGTTAAAGATCGACGGCTGTCCGAAGCCTGTTTTGATTATTTTCAAAGCTCTCTTCAGAAAACTGTCGGGTGTTTTTTTGCTGATCTGGACCATGGAGCTTGGCTGGACAATTCGCATTTCCTCGATCACATCGAGGATAAGGAAGGAGAGTTCGTTAACCGCATCCGAACCGTCTGGCTTGACGCCTCCTGTGTTGATCAAGGCAAAATCCGTGTAGGTCCCGCTCTCTTCCGCAGTGACGCCGACTTTGGGGGGAGCAGGCTGGTTGTTGAATTTGACCCAGAAGGCCTGCAAAAGCTCTCTGGCTTTCTCCAGGTTCAGAGTCTTCCTTTCAAGACCTTCTTTGTAAAAAGGATAAAGATGCTGGTCGAGTCTTCCCGGGTTGAACGAATCCCAGGTATTAAATTCGATGATGACTCCAAGGTGGACAAACCAGTAATACTGGAGTGCTTCCCAGAAATCCCGGGGAGCATGAGCGGGAACTCGGGAGCAGTTCCGGGCGATTCTCTCTAATTCCCTTTTTCGCGCTGGATTATTTTCTTTCCTGGCCAGTTCTTTCGCTTTTTCCGCATGGCGTCTGGCATACATGACCAGGGCATCGGCACAGATGTCCATGGCTTTCAGCTCTTCTCGCTTCTTGTAGGCTTCAGGATCGTTGAGAAAATCAAGACTTTCGATGCTTTTCTCAATGTCCTCTTTAAAATCAAGAAATCCTTTCTTGTAGATCTTATCATCCAAGACCGTATGCCCAGGGGCTCTCTGTTCCATGAATTCGGTGAAGATCCCGGCTTCAAAGGCGTCCTTCCACTCCTGAGACATTTCGTTGAAGATCCTGTCCCGTATGGATCTTCCCCTCCAGAAAGGGATGATTTCCGTTTTGTATAACCTCTTCGTCTCCTCTTCCACAGCAAAGGACGTCTTCTTCCGTGTATCCAGTATTCTCAGGTCTTCGAGGCTGTGGGCTGTGACCTCAGGGTAGGTCGGAGTGGCCTTGGGAGCCGGACCCCGTTCGCCGACGATGAGCTCGCCCTCGTTGATGCATATGGCTTTATTCTCGAGAACGTGTTTAAAAGCTAATGCTCTCTGAACTGGAGCAGAGACTCTATTGGTCGTGTCGCTTTTATAGAATTCCGTAATGAGTCTGGCTCTCTCCGAAGAGATATACGGCTGGATGCCCAGGCTCTGCTCTCTTAATTTTCTTATCCGGTCGTTCATCTTTTAACCTCCCATCTTGACCGAAAAACCTGAATCCCTCAGGATATTTTTTGCCTCTTCCATTCTCTTTTTTGAAGGGGATTGAAAAGTCCTGAGTGGCTCATTTTTTTGTAATCTCCTGTATTTTTCACATCCTCCCCTATGATACGCCAGGATGCTTATGTTTTTGACATTTTTAAGGGCTCTCAAATGCTCAGCGAACATAAGGATGCTCTTCCTATCATCATTGACGCCTGATGCGAGAGGGATGCGAACATGAATAGCCTTTTTTTTATCTGAAAGCCTCTTTAAATTCTCGAGGATGATCTTATTGGACACGCCGGTGTATTTCCTGTGCTTCTCATCGTCCATGATCTTGAGGTCGTAGAGAAAAAGATCCACTCCGTCACTGACCCTTTCCAAATCCTGGAAAGGGATATAGCCCGAAGTATCCAGTGCTACATGGATATTACTTTTTTTAACCTCTTCCATGAGACCCTGGAGAAAATCAACCTGGAGAAGAGGTTCTCCTCCTGAGAAAGTGACGCCGCCTCCGGATTGGTCGAAGAACACTCTGTCTTTCTCTATCTCTTCCATGATCTCTTCGACCGACACCTCCCGGCCAACAATCTCCAGCGCATCATAGACACAAGCATCTTCACAGCTCCTGCAGAAATCACATTTTTCTTTATCCACCACTACCCGATTCCCGTTCTTGGAAACCGCACGACTGGTACAGGCCGTGACACAGGCGCTGCAGTCCTCTGCACACCTGTTCTCTCTCCAGAAGATTTCCGGTTCGAGCTCCAGGCCTTCCGGATTCTGGCACCACTGACAGCGAAGAGGACATCCTTTGAGAAAAACAGTGGTCCGGATTCCAGGACCGTCGTGGATTGCATAGCGCTTGACGTCAAAAATTATGCCTTTTTTCATTATTGATACCTATTTCTCTGAAAGCGCGGCGGCATGTTTATAATATTCCTTTATGAATCTCTCCTGGACTTCATAGGACCAGTGAACCTCTCTAATGAAAGCCGCCGCTTCTTTCCGCTTTCCTTGGGCAATCAATTTCACCAATTCTTTGTGTTCTCTTATGGATGATATCTCCCAGTTTTTGACAAAACCCTCTTGACGGGGAAAATCGTAGAGTCTCTTTTTGAGGTTAGTGACTATTCTCACCAGATTGCTGTTTTCGCAAAGATCCAAAAAAGTATTGTGGAATTTCAAATTTTTCTTGTAATAGAGGTTGAAGTTATCTCGTTTGATGGCTTCCTCCATTTCCCTGTTTATGGCTTGCAGTTTTTCCACATCTTCTTTCTTTAACCTGTCAAAAGCGCATAATAATGCTGTGCTCTCCAGGGCGCCGATAATCTCATAATAATTCTTGATATCCTGGAGTGTGATGGGATTAACGATCACACCGCGGCGAGGGAGTACAGAAACAAAACTCTCCATCTCCAGTTGGAGCAGCGCATCTCTCAAAGGAGTTTTACTCACTCCTAGCATCTTGCTGGTTTCATCCATATTGATGGCTGAGCCGGGTCGAATTTTCCCCTTTTCCATCTGCACCCGGAGGAATTCATACACCTGCTCTTTCAATGATTTAATGTTCAGTATGCTTTTTTCCGCCAATTTATCCACCTCTTCTGATATCTGATATATCACACATCAGACAACTTTGCAAGTCTTTTTTTTGGAGACGTTCCCCAAGGTACCACCTTAGAACAGGAAACTTATGTAGTCCTCTTCCATTTAGTGTGGGTAAGATTCAACTTATATAACTCAAAAAAGCATTCAGGGATGGATGAAGCGACATCGGAAGATTTAGCCTTCCCGATTCGTTCTTTGAGGGAACCCTACAGAGTCGGGCCCGAGGACTGTTTGAGCACGATAGAGTACAACATGCGGTGCTAAGTATGGCTTGGGAAAATCCGGGCGTTAGATTTGATAAACACGCGGAGTTCCGCAGGGCCGAGAAGGTTGATGAGGGAATGGCGTGAAAAATCTGACTGGAGCAAGGACATCCCTGAATGCTATCCAATCATTTACCCACACTAAATGGAAGAGGACCCAATTATTTAATTGTGACGACTGGTTTGCCCAGCTTCTTCTCATCCACATGAATCCCGAGACCCGGTCCGGCCGGGACATCCAGACGCCCCTTTTTTCTCTGTGGTGCGTCTTCAGCAAGATGAACATCGTTGTAGCTGTTGAAATCAGTCGAAGTGAAATAAAATTCGGAGCGGGTGCTCCCCACCAAATGAGCGATGGCTGCAGTGGTGATATCCCCTCCCCAGCTGTCTTCTAAAGTCATCGCGATCCCAAGGGATTCACACATATCTCTCATCAGCTTGGTTTTAGTCAACCCTCCCAGCCTGGAAATCTTCAGGTTAACAGCATCCATGGCCCGCTGATGATAAGCGGCTAAAAGGGATTCGACCCCTCTAATCACCTCATCCAGGACCATTGGCTGACGCGTATGCTCCCTGACCGCAAGACACTCTTCCAGAGTCAAACACGGCTGTTCGACATAAAAGTCCTCCTCGACCAGCGCATTCACCACCCGAATCGCTTTGTGCGCCAGCCAGCCAGTGTTGGCATCCGCCACAAGAATATCGCCGGGCCGGATAACCTTTAAAACAGCTCTGATGCGCTTGATATCATCGTCGGGATCGCCCCCGACCTTAAGCTGAAACCTTCGATACCCTTCCTCTCTGTAATGAGCCACATCCTCTGCCATTTCTTTCGAGGAACCCTGGGAAATGGCTCTATACAGGGGAAAATTGTCCACATACCGCCCGCCCAGAAGAGTACAGACAGGAGTTTCTGTAGACTGACCGAGAATATCCCAGCAGGCGATATCCAGGGGCGACTTGATATAGTTATGCCCTGTCAACGCCGTATCCATGAGGTGGTTGATGATGTTGAGCTGTCGGGGATCCTGTCCGAGAAGGAGAGGACCGATCTCTTCGATTCCAGCAGGGACTCCCCGCGCAAAAGCATCCATGTAGGCTGAGCCCAGAGGGCAGACTTCCGCATACCCGTTTATTCCCTCATCAGTCGAGATTTTAACGATTGTGCTTATGAACGAAGACACCGCCTGACCTCTGGACCAGGCATATTGGCGGTCGAGAAGTTTATAACTCACCTGATAGACTTCAATCTGTGTAATTTTCATCCGAATCTCCTGCTCAATGGAGATTTAAAACCTTAATTCTTAAAAACCTTCGAATCTAAGAAGTTCCTCCCAATCTTCATCAACCTGCTTCTGGATCTCCTCGAGAACCGATGCATTCCCTTCCTTGAACAAGTGACGGAATCTCCCCTGGCCCTTGAGCCATTCCAGGACCGGCTTTTTTTCTTTCGGCTTGTAGTTGACCTTATACTTTCCGTTTTCCACCTCGTACAGCGGCCAGACACAGGTATCCG
>Ga0180438_10011917_pt1 | contig 10418 bp, 11 predicted proteins | sample SS_ome_12_FD_132455 | JGI IMG/M metagenome (GOLD analysis project Ga0180438, IMG submission 132455) | Hypersaline lake sediment archaeal communities from the Salton Sea, California, USA - SS_3_D_2 metaG | ecosystem: Environmental > Aquatic > Non-marine Saline and Alkaline > Hypersaline >... | reverse complement strand
GCGACGATGGGGCTGCGATAGCCCTCCACCGGATGTGATGGGGAGGCGACGGCCCCGAAGAGTACGGCGCCGCAGAATCGGGCGGCTTGCAGCGTCTCCTGGGGCAAAGAGGCCCCAGTTCGCTGAAAGGTTTCCCAACCGGCCTGGGCTTCGATCACTCCCAGCTCAGGCAGCGCGCCGCGCAGCACCTCGACGGCAACGGGGATGACCTCACGGCCCACCCCGTCGCCGGGTATGACGCACAAGCGGGGTTGGCTGGTTGGCTGGCCATTGGGTTGACTGATCACTGCTCCTCATCTCCCTCTAGATCATTGAGTAGGGCGCCGGAATGGGGATTCCGGCGCTCCCGTTGGACCCCTATTTAGAAATGCGCCCTGATGCCAACTGATGTTGACGGCAGCCGTCGGAAGTGGTAAAGTATGATACAGAGCACATCGGTGTGTGTCAATGCATTGGGAGGTATCAGGTATGGACACCGATTTGGACCAGAAAAGTCAGGCACGAGTAATGCGGGACCACATCCTATCATTGCTTGATGATCTGCCGCCTGAAAGCCTGAATGTGGTGAATCAATTTGTCCAATTTCTGCACGAAAGGGCCAGGCAGGGTCAGCCTGTGGTGAGCAAATCAGACGATGAGGGCAAGTTGTCTTACCTCTATCCATCGGTTGGAGTCCCGGCAACGAGTCTGGATGGGCTAATAGGCTTGCTATCGGAGGGATATGAGGGCGACGCCCTCGCCGACACCGAAGCCCTATATGACGAGGCATAACGGTGAAAGTCGCTATCGACTCATCCGTGCTTGTCGGCCTGATCAACCCTTGTGACCTCTGGCGTGACAAAGCGATTGCATTACGCCGTGCGCTGCTTGACCACGAGGCCGAGCTATACTACTTCGATTGTGTGGTTGCCGAATCCATCAGCGTGGTCGTCGGCCGATTAAAGGAAAAAGGCTTCCTGGCGGATGTCGAGGTTCTGTTTGACCAATTGAGCATCCGTATGCCTGTTACTTCCATCACATGGATTCTGCCCGATGTACCCCATCTGTATCCAGAGATAATCAACCTCATTCGCTCCTCAACCGGTGCGCTCAATTTCCACGACGCACTCATCGTCCTGACTTGCCGGGAACGTGAGATTCCGGCCATCGCCAGCTTTGACGCCGATTTTGACCAGGTCACCTGGCTGCGTCGTTTGACTGCCCCAGACGATGTAGTCTCATAGCGCCTCCAGCCTTCGTTCTTCTACGGCCATTCAAATTTCGAAGCCTTCGTTGAAAGCGAGTTCCGCAAATGAGGGATAAGCCCCCCAGCGGCCAGGATTTGCTGCACCGAGGGAGGAAAGGGATCGAAGGAAAAGACACCCCCCGGGCAGGCGATTTCTCCTTGTGACAGGTCAATCGTCACTCTCTGACCGGCCTCAATGGCGGCCACGGCCTCCGGGCAGACAATGGCCGGCAACCCGTTGTTGATAGCGTTGCGGTAGAAGATGCGGCCGAATGAAACGGCTACTACCCCGCCCACGCCAGCCCACTTCAAGCAAGTAACTGCCTGCTCGCGCGAGCTGCCGCAGCCCCAATTGCGCCCGGCGACAATCACGTCGCCCGGTTGCACCCCGGCCGCAAAGCTAGGGTCCAAATCCTCCAGGGCGTGAGCCGCGATTTCTTCGGGATCAGTTAACGTATAGGTATACTTGCCCGGAAAGATGACGTCGGTGTTTATGTTGTCGCCGTATTTCCAGGCGTTTCCGGTTAAATTCATTGCTGTCTCTCTTTCGCAGGGGTGAGGGACTCGGGAAATCGGGGAATCAGGAATCGGGAAATCAGGGAATCAGGTAGCCAGGGAATCGGGAGATCAGAAATGGGGGAATCAGGGACGCACGCTCGGTTTCCTGATCCCTGAGTCCTGATTCCCCGAGTCCCTAACATACTTCACCTGGGTGAGCGATTTCTCCTAGCACTGCACTGGCTGCGACCACGGCCGGGCTGGCGAGGTAAATTTCGGCATCGCGGGTGCCCATTCGGCCTTGGAAGTTGCGGTTGGCGGTACTGATGGTGACTTCGCCAGGGGCGGGCACCCCCAGGTGGTTACCCATACACGGGCCGCAGCCGGGTGTGCCGATGACGGCGCCTGCCGCCAACAGTGTCTCGATGTAGCCCAAGCGCAGGGCAACTTGCAGCACGCATGACGAGGCGGGGATGACGAGCAACCGGGTGCCGCTGGCGACCCTCTGCCCGCCCAACACCCGAGCCGCCTGGGCGATGTCCTCCAATCGGCCGTTGGTGCACGTACCCAGAAAGGCTTGTTGCACGCGGGTCCCCGCCACCTGCGATAAGGGAACCACATTGTCCACCGCGTGGGGACGGGCGATTTGCGGCTCCATCGTGGAGGCGTCGAAGGTGTGTTCGGCAACGTAGCGGGCGTCTGGGTCGGGTAGCAGATTGGAGATTGGAGATTGGAGATTCTTGATGCGTGATGCGTGATGCGTGATGCGTTTGGATTTTCTTTCACCCAGCCAACCGAGAGTTATCTGGTCCGGGGCGATCCAGGCGTTTTTGACGCCCATCTCGGCCATCATGTTGGGCAGGACAAAACGGCTTTCCATTGACAGCGCAGAAATTGCCGGACCGTGGAATTCCAGAGAGGCGTAGGTTCCGGCGTCGGCGCCCAGCGTACCGATGATGTGCAGCGCCATGTCTTTGGCCGAAGTCCACTCGGCCAACTGTCCGTTAACTGTGATCTTGATGCTCTCCGGCACGCGCAGCCAGATGCGGCCGGTGGCCCAGATGGCCGCGACCTCGCTGCGCCCAATCCCGGCGCCAAAGGCGCCCAGTGCGCCGTAGTGGGTGCTATGGCTATCCGCGCCCAGCACCACGTGTCCGGGTTGAACCAACCCCTCCTCACAAAGCACCTGGTGGCAGATGCCTCGCCCTATCTCAAAGAAGTGTAGGATCCCCTGCTCGGCCACAAAGCGACGGATTTCAGCGTGGTTCTGGGCGTGTTGGGTGGTGGGGGCGGGGACGGCGTGATCCAGGGTCACTGCCAGTCGTTGGGGGTGCTTCACGCGTTCCACCCCGATCTCGCGGAAGATGCGGACGATGGCGGCTGTGTTGTCGTGGCTCAGCACCAGGTCGGGGAAAACGTCTATCACCTGACCGGATTGCACCCGCGGCAACCCAGCGTTGCGGGCCAGGACCTTCTCGGCAAACGTGTGTCCCACGATCTTTAACCTCCCCCCTCCAACTCTCCAAGCTCCGATTGGGCATCAAGACGCTGGACCACGGCATCGCGATACGGTTCGGGGATGTCGAGACGGCCCAGCTTGAACTCCCGCTCGGCGATGTCGATCACGACCTGGGCCGGCGACTCATCAGGACCGATGTCGTAAACCCGAGCCTTGAAGACTCTGGCAATTTCCTTGGCCGTCGCGCGGTCGATCTCAAAATACTTGATCTCCTTGAGGAAGTAATAGATCATGTTCCAGCCGCTCAAGGGTCCAACCAGTATCTCTGACTCGGTGACGCCGAACTGATCCAATGGATGCGCCTCGTAGGTGGCAGCGTCATTGAGTACCGCCTTCTGGTGGACACCGGCTGTGTGGGTGCGATTGGTCAAGCTGACCGGTTCCTTGGATTGCACAAGCTTGTTCATCTTGGAAGCCAGCAGCACGTTGATCGGATATGAGCCACGCAGATGATAGCCCTCAAGCTTATCATACTCGCGGTCAATGAACAGGTTGAAGAGCAGGGCCGTCATGGAGGGAATGCCAGAGCGTTCGCCGATGCCCAGGAGAGTTGTTTGGGTGTAACGCATCCCGCCTTTGATCGCCTCCAAGGCGTTGACCAGAGCAAACCCCCGGTCGTCGTGAAAGTGTCCCTCCAGGTCGGTTCCGGGGTAACGCTGGCGTAGCACCTTGAGGCGGCGGACGACGGCGGTGGGCGTGGCCACCCCCACCGTGTCTGGCGTACCCAAACGATCGACCAAGGGCACGACCTCATCGTACACGCGAAAGAGATCCGCTTCGCGGGTGCGGAAGGCATCCTCGCCGCTGAAACGCAGGACCAGATGCGGATAATCACGTCGCACCTGCTCGATAAGAGCACGCGCCCGATGGACGATCTCGTCCAGGTTTTTGCCATGGCCATTGCTGCGTGCTTGGTCCGAGGTACCGATGTAGAAATTTAGTCCGTCGAAACCAGCCTCGACGGCTGACTGAACGTCCTCAGGATGGCAGCGAACGTGTGCCAGTAGAAAGGTGTAGCCTTTTTGTGTGATCAGCTCGTCACGCACTGCCTGGATGGCGGCCAGGTCATCCCGCTCCTGGGGGCTTACAATGGGTGCAAATAACTCGATGAACTTGACACCATAGATGATCAACGCCCGCACGATATCGATCTTATCCGTCTGGCTGAAGAAATACTTGTAATGGTCATGCAGCAATGAAGTCTGTGATCCCTCGCGCAGGGTGGTGTCAATGATTTCCAAGTCACGCGGGGTGTAGCGGCTGAACTGAAAATGGCTATCGGACGTCATAAGCTTCGCTCCTACTGCGCAGTGCGTGCGCGTATTGCGTACGCGTACTATGTATCATTCATCAGCGTGTGCAGCATGGATTTGAGGATTTCGATAGATTGTAGATATTCGCTTGTGCTGATACGCTCGTCTGGCGTGTGGTCCAAAGCTGAATCTCCTGGTCCGTAGGCAACGATCGGGCAGCCCCAGACCGGTCCAACGACGTTCATATCTGAGGTGCCGGTCTTTAGCACAAAGCGCACGCGTCCTCCTTGTTGCCGTATCGCGGTCAGGAAGGCGCGCACCAGCGCTGTATTTTTCGCGGCGCGAAAGGCGACTTCGGCGCCAGAGAAAGTCAGGTGGACTAGGGTCTGGGGTCTAGGGTCTGGGGGCTGGGGGCCGGTGACTGAAGGCTGGGAAGAGCCAGAATGCCTGGTTTCCAGCGCCAAATCCCTGGCTCCAAGCAGGTGGCGCAGGTCATCGGCCAAGGTGTCAGGGGACAGGCCGGCCGGCAGGCGGAAGCCAAGACTCATTTGAGCGGTGCCGTAGGCGCCTTCATCTCTGGTGACGATGTGGCGCAGTGAAGGATCGAGTCTCTGGAAGACCTTCTCTCGGTCGGTGTTATATTCGTCGCAGTAGGCAACAATCGCGTTCCAGAGGTCCACCGCTTGCTCGGCGGGAAGACGGCTTTGGCCAGCGGAATGGGCAAATGGAGCACGCAGCTTCAGCTCCACCAGCAACCGGCCCTTGTAGCCAAGGGTAACTCGCTCCCAGCCGCTGGGCTCGCCGATGATGCACATGTCCGGGGTAGGGCCTTCCGCGATCAAGTGCCGTGCACCGCGACTGGTAGCTGCTTCCTCCTCGACTGCGCCAACAACCGTTACCTGCCAATCAGACGGCACATCGGTCCCGGCCACCGCAGCGGCGAAGGCACACAAGGGACCTTTGGCGTCGACGGTCCCTCGCCCATAGAGCCAATCACCCTCGCGCCGCACCGCCAGTTTGCCGGGGAAGGTGTCAATGTGACCTAACAACATCACACGGCGCGGCCCGTTGCCCCGGGTGCCGACAGCGTTGCCGACCGCGTCGACGTGGGCATCGAAGCCGTGGGCGTCCATCCAGCTTACCAAATAGGCCGAAGGTTCAGCCTCGTGGCCGGAAGGGCTGGGGATTGTGACCAGGTTCTTTAACAAGTCAATTGATTCAGAAGGTGTAGGTGGCATATTATGTACTTCGTATTGCGTATTCCGTGCGATCAAGATCGGGATTGTCATCCCTCGTGAGTGGTGGGCTGAGCAGTTACGGGTTGAGTTTGGGTCTTCAAAACGTCCTGGAGGGTTTCGAGAACGACTCGCAGCTCTGATTGTTCGATCACCAGGGGCGGAAGGAAACGCACGACGGTGGGTCCGGCTGGCAAGGCCAGCACGCCGCGTTCCATCAGTCCTTTGAGGATAGGTGTAACCCGCTGTCGTAGCTCGACACCGACCATCAACCCCCAGCCACGCACCTCGCGCACCAGCGGCGACTGTATGGCACGCAGACCGGTCACGAACTCCTGGCCGAGACGATCAGCACGAGCGGGCAGATCTTCGTCGGCCAAGGCCCTTAGTGCAGCTCGGCTGGCAGCGCAGACGAGCGGGTTGCCGCCAAAGGTTGATCCGTGGACCCCCGTCGGGAGCGTGCCCAGCGTCTCGCGCCAGACGACGGCGCCCATCGGAAGGCCGCCACCCAGCGCCTTGCCCAGACAAAGCACGTCGGGTGTGATGCCCACGTGTTCGAATGCGAACCAGCGGCCGGTGCGTCCCAGCCCGGTCTGTATCTCATCGACGATGAGCAATGCTCCCCGCTCGTCGCAGAGTTTGCGCAGCCCGTGGAAGTAGTCAGCATCTCCAGGGCGAACACCCCCCTCTCCCTGTACCACCTCTACCAGTACTGCGGCCGTTTCGTCGGTAATCGCCTCCTCCATAGCTTCCAGATCGTTGAAGGGGACGTGACCGAAGCCAGGAACCAAGGGGACGAAGGGTTTGCGATACTTCTCGTTCCAGGTGGCGCTGAGGGCGCCAAAGGTGCGCCCGTGAAAGCCGCGCATGGTTGCCACCACACCTGACCGATCCGTGAATAGCCGTGCAACCTTGACAGCTCCTTCCACAGCCTCGGCTCCGGAATTACAGAGGAAGGCCCTGTTCAGGTCGCCCGGTACACGCGCCGTCAACTCGGCCATCAACCCAGCCCGCTGGTCGTTGTAGAGAATCTCACTACAGGTAACCAGTAACTCGGCTTGCTGCTGGATGGCGGCTGTTACGGCTGGGTGGCAATGTCCGAGGCTGGCGACCCCATGCCCGGCGATGCAGTCAATATATTCGCGCCCATCGGCGTCCCACACCCGCGCCCCGTGTCCACGCACCAAAGCGATGGGGCGCTTCGGATAGGCACCTGAGGTGTGGGCGTCTTCGACGGTGGTGATTTGATCCGTAGTTGCGTATGGCGTATTGCGTACTGCGTATTGCGTGCTGCGTATTGCGTGCTGCGTATTACGTTTTGCATACATAGTGTCTACTCCTGATTCCCCGATTCCTAATCCCTGATTTCCCGATTCTCAACCAATGACCGTTCCTTCGTTAGCCAGTGCACGGCGTATCGGTTGGTCGACCCGTCCGTCGGCGAAGACCACGCGGGCCACACCGCCTTTTAGAGCTTCGCCAGCGCCCATCACCTTTTTCTTCATCCGACCCTGGGCGACGGCCATAAATGTTTCTAATTGATCGGCGCGGATGTGGCGGATAAGCGTGCTCTCATCCGGGTAATGCTCGAGCAGGCCAGGGACGTTGGATAGGATGACTAATGTGTCAGCCTCCAGCGCAATAGCTGTGGCGGCTGCTGCACGATCACCGTCCACATTGATAGCCTCGCCCTCGAACGAGAGGGCAGGCGGGGTCAAGACGGGGGTATAACCTGTGTCGAGTAACGAGGTAAGCAGGGTCACGTTTACGTGTTCTACCTTGCCGGTGTAATCATCGCGCAGCACTCGACGTCGCCCACGTTCATCTATTATTTTGATAGCAGCCTTGCGAGGACCTTGCCACAAGCGTCCATCGAGGCCGCTCAGACCGAGAGCATTCACGCCTCGTCGTTGCAGACTCTCGACCAGCCCCTTGTTTACCTGGCCGCAGTAGACCATCTCGAAGATTTCCAGCGTGCGACGGTCGGTACGACGGCTGGTATAGCCGCTGACCGACGTGACGAACTGGGGCGCATGGTCCAGGGCTGTGGCAACCTGATTAGTCAGTGCTGAGCCGCCATGAACGACGACCAGTTGCTGCCCCTCTCTCAACAGTGCAGCCACATCGTCGGCAATTGACTCGTGGTTGATACCTTCAGCGCCACCGATTTTGATCACTAGCATAACTTATCGCTCCTAATTTCAGTCGGGGATCGGGGACTCGGGCAATCAGGGATCAGGAAATCTAGGATGGTTTCGTGTCTCCGGATTCCCTGATTGCCTGATCCCTGAGTCCTGATCCCTGATCCCCTGATCCCTCAAACCGGATGCAAGCCAGGGAATGTCAACCCGGCCCTCTCATCCCAGCCCATCATAACGTTCATTGCCTGTACCGCGCTGCCCGCGGCTCCTTTCATCAAGTTGTCAATGGCAGCCATCACCACCACGCGGCCGGTGTTGGGGTCCACCTCAAATCCGACATCACAGTAGTTGGACCCAGCCAGCAGCTTGGGCTCTGGATAACGGTGGAGGCCGGTTTTGCTCTTCACCAGGCGGATGAAGGGTTCGTCTCGGTAGGCAGCTCGATAGAGCTGCCAAGCCTCTTTCTCCTCGACACGCCGGTTAAGCAGGCAATGACAAGTGGCCAGCACACCGCGCACCAGTTCCACCGATGTCACTGAAAAGTGAAGGTCGAAGTTATCATCGAGAGTCTGGATTACCTCTGCTTGATGCCGGTGACCGGTTGGCTTGAAAGAACGGACAGCGCCGCTTCGCTCGGGGTGATGCGAACTGGTAGATGGTTGAGCGCCTGCCTCAGACGATCCAACCTTGACGTCCACCACCGCCTGGCTCAGCAGGCCGGCATCGGCCAGTGGGGCCAATGCCAGGATGGTTGCCGTCGCATTGCAGCCGACACCGCTGGCGTAGCGCACCCCAGCCAGCGCCGCCCGGTACCGCTCCGGCAGCCCGTAGGTGAAGCGACCCAGCCAGTCAGGCGCATGATGCCCGGTGCCGTACCAGCGGGTGTATAGAGCTGGGTCACGCAGCCGAAAGTCGGCAGAGCAGTCTATGACCCGGTCGGCCATGCCAGCGTAATGGTCGATAGCGCCTGCTGCCTGGCCATGGGGCATAGCCAGGAAGAGCACGTCGGTGGATGCCAACGTGTCGGGGTGGGCAAACTGCAACGAAGTAACATCCCGCAGATTGGGATGGACAGTGTGAACATAGCGCCCTGCCTGGCTGGTCGATGTGATCTGAGACACGGTCACAGAGGGATGGAAGAGCAGCAATCTCAGCAACTCCCCCCCCACGTAGCCGCTGCCTCCGACGATGCTGGCTGAGGTTGAGGCTGAGTCAGTTGCCATCGGCTACCTCCAACACATAGTCCACAACACGTCCGGGGATGTCTACGCCTGTCGTGTCGATGCTGTTGCGAAACTCAATCGTGTAGTTGACTTCGTTGACCAGCAGTCCTCGTTCGGGGTCCTCCAACAGATCCACGCCGAGGACACCACCTCCCACCGCCCGTGCGGCGCGGACGCAGATGTCATTCAGCTCAGGCGTCACGGGACAATTGGTCGCGTGGCCGCCGCGAGCGGTATTGGTAATCCAATGGGGGGAGTGGCGGTAGATGGCGGCTACCGTTTTGTCCCCAATGACGAAGGCGCGAAGGTCACGCTCCGGTTTGGGGATGTACTCCTGGATGTAGAAGATGGAGTGGTGGTAGCTGCCCAAAACTTGTTTGTGTTCCAGTAGCGCCTCGGCCGCTTCACGGTCATTCACCTTGGCCAGGAGTCGGCCCCAGGACCCGATAGCCGGCTTGAGCACCACGGGGTAGCCCATCTTCTCAATAGCGTCAAGGGCCGACTGCGGGGTGAAGGCAACACGAGTGCGAGGGCTGGGGACGCCAGCGCGGATCAACGCTGAGGTTGTCTCCAGCTTGTTGCCACATGTTAGCGCCGCCGGATAGCTGTTGACCGTCGGCACCCCCCAATCGTTGAGGATGCGCAGTGCGTAGAGGGCACGGGAATGATTGATGCAGCGCTCCAAGACGACATCGTAGCGACGGAAACCGTTCTGGTGCAGATCCAAAATGACCTTACGGTCGTCAATCAGCTCGTAGGAAATAGCGCGTGCCTCCAGCGCGGCCAGTAACAACTTCTCCTCGACACGAACCCTGGACATCAATATGGCGATATGTGCATTTGATTGCTTCATGTTGACCTCCTGGTCTTTTCTGGTAGCAGGTAACAGGTAGCAGGTAGCAGCAGCTAACTGTGTTACTTGCTACTTGTAACTTGCCATTTGCTGCCTTATTCCCCCCAATCCTCTTCCTCCTCTGGCGCCAGGTCCAGCGCGATTGGGTTGAGACTCATCACTTCCAGTTCGACGCCACACTCGGGACACTGGATGATCTCGCCTTGCAGCGTATCGTCGGCCAGGGTGATGTCAGCAGCACATTCGGGACAGGTTGTCTGGGTGCTCATGATTTAGCCTCCTCTAAGAGATATTTTGGTGAAAATTAAAACCGGCTCTCCTATTCGGGTCTGGAGCGCCGGTGTACTTCCTTGCCTGCTTTGTGAGGCCAACACGACTATCCAGACCTGGGGTCCGGCTTCTTGCTGGCTTTTTTCTTGCTGTCAGAGGGAGTGCAGACGAAGGACGATACTGACGCCTTCGCCCTTGTTC
>Ga0180438_10011916_pt1 | contig 10419 bp, 11 predicted proteins | sample SS_ome_12_FD_132455 | JGI IMG/M metagenome (GOLD analysis project Ga0180438, IMG submission 132455) | Hypersaline lake sediment archaeal communities from the Salton Sea, California, USA - SS_3_D_2 metaG | ecosystem: Environmental > Aquatic > Non-marine Saline and Alkaline > Hypersaline >... | reverse complement strand
GCAAACGATACGGAGTGCTGTGGGGAGTAAGTGCAGACCCAAGTACAGCCGCTATCAATTGGGCAGGTCAACTAGATTGGCATGTTAGCGCTCCTACGACAGAATGCGGATGGGTCGCTCAGGGTAGAATATTCGTAACATCTAAAGGTGATATTGAAACATGCTGTTTAGATGGAGATGGAAAAAGTATTATCGGCAATATACATATAGATAAGATGGAAGATATAGTCACTAAGCCATATTCTCTATGTGATACTTGTCATTTGAAACATCCAGTTAGTAATATGGAGGTAGTGCATGGCTAATAGTCTAAAGGTTGAAATCTTTGCTGTTGGTAAGTGGAACGGATTAGATTTTACCATTGAAGATTTGAAACTGATGTCCGCAGCGTTTAATAAGTTGCGTGATGTTCATAAGGTTCCATTAAAAATGGGCCATAACGATGAACAACCTTTTACCGATGGGCAACCTGCTCTTGGTTGGGTTGGTGATGTCTTTGTTGAAGGCGATAAGTTAATGGCTGAATTCATTGATATTCCAGATGTAGTATTTTCTGCAATGCAGAGCAATCTATACAAACATGTCTCAGTTGAACTGGATATGGGTGTAGAACATAAGGGTGACTTCTATCCTTGGGTGCTATCAGGTGTCGCGTTACTCGGTGCGGATATACCGGCTGTTAATACGTTGAGCGACTTGCAAGCCTATATGGGGAAAGAGTTACATTATCAAAAACGTGCGGTGTTTACCGCAAGTAGTAAAAAAGCAAGGAGTAAAACCATGAGCGATCATGATAAAGATGCAGAGGTTGAATCTCTGAAAGCTCAGCTTGCTGCTTCGAAAGGCGAAAATGAGAAGCTACTTACATCTAACCTTGAGTTAGAGCGTAAGTTAACGACTCAAAAAGCTGAGTTTAAGGCACTGGAAGTGGCCGAAACTCATCGTAAGCAAGTCGAAGAGCGAGGCACCCTTGAGCAGAAACTCGACACCATGGTCAAAGAGAAGAAGATCACTCCGTTCACACGTGATGATCTGCTTCGTGACTACGACGAGGCTCAAGATAAGTCGGTGGTCAAGTTTGCAGTTGAGAAACTGGAAAAGACTATTGATGCTAATCCTGCTTACTTTGGTGCTGAGCAAGCACGTCAACGTCAAGAGAAACTTGACAATGAAGAAGGTAAGCGTGCTGACGAAATCGTTGTTGAACGTACTCGTGAGTATATGGCCAAACACGGCGAGAAAGATTTCACTACTGCCAAGCGTCAAGTTCTTCAGGCAGACCTGGATCTTGCTAATCGCTACACCAAAGGGGAGGCGTAAGTCATGGGTGATTATCTAACTAGCGTTCCCGTTAACGCCACTGAGGATCTTTCAGGTGCTCAGTACAAAGCAGTGGATGTGGATGGTACCGTTGCAGCAGCAGTAACAACTGCACTGGGTATTCTGCAGAATAAGCCTGAGTCCGGTCAGGATATGACCGTCGGCATGGCGGGTCGTTCTCGCTACGTTGCCAGTGCTGCTGTTGTTGCTGGTGCTCGTTTGACTGTTACAACGAGTGGTTATCTTGTCACTGCCGGTTCTGGTGATGACTTCATTGGTCGTGCTCTGGCTGCTGTTAGCTCGGGCGGTATCGGTGAAGCTTTCGTCAACTTTGCTGCTGGCCAAGCCTAATAAGGAGTTAATACTATGGGTGCTACACACGAAGACCTACATATTGACGCCGCTTTATCGGAGATGGCTCTTGGCTACCGTCCTGACGGATTTGTTGCCGATACCATCATGCCGATTGTCAATGTAAGTAAACAGTCTGACCTCTATACTATCTGGAGTCGTGAAGATCGTTTACGTGTACATGATACAAAGCGTGCGCCACGTACCGAAGCTAAACGCATCGAAGAAAGCGTTAGCTCCGCAACTTACTACTGCAAAAACTATGCTCTGAAATCGTCTATCGAAATCGAGCAGTTCAAGAATGCAGATCCTATCTATCTGGATAACCTGAACCAAGGCAAGGTAGAACTTGTCATGGACGGTTTGATGATTGACTGGGAAGTACGTGTTGCTAATCAAGTCACTTCTGGTTCTAACGTCGGTTCTTACTCTGCTGTTAGCTCAGCATGGAACGATGGCGGTGCCGGTTCTGATCCTATTGGTGATGTGAATATCATGCTTGACAACGTGCAGTACAGCACTGGCAAGCGTCCTAACCGTCTGACCTTTGGTCTGAAGGCTTGGCAGGTATTCCGTCGTCATGTTGATGTTCGTAACATTATCTTCGGTACTAATAACGGTGGTGGATTTGCCAGTGTCGCTCAAGTCGCTGACCTGTTTGAAGTTGAACAGATTAGCGTTGGCGGTGCATTCCAGAATACAGCGGGTGAAGGTTTGACTGAGAACCTGTCCGCTATCTGGGACGACCACGTGCTGGCTCACCACACTCCAACCTCTGTGTCTAAGGACCGTCCAAGCTTTGCATATGGCTTCCGCTGGAATCAGCCGGGTCTGCCTAATATGCAGGTTGAACGTCATCCTTATGATACCAAGATCAAGGCACAAGATGTTGAAGTTGGTTATTACCAGGATGAAGTAATTACTGGTGCTGAATATGGGTTCCTGTTAACTAACGTTACCAGTAGCACTTAATCAGTTTTCGGTTAAGGCTCAGGGGAGGTTCCCTCCTACGGTTGCTTTCATGGCCTCCCCTGAGTTCTTTTTTAAAATGTAAAAGGAGAATGATATGGCGATTGGTCCACACAACGATGATCCTAATAAGGATAAAGTAAAGAAGCACATTAATGATCTTAAGAAGGAAAGCACTGGACAGGCTGCTGACAAGCTTAAGGAAGAATTTAACATTGACGTAGATGGCAAAGACAAAGTCAAGCCAGCCACGCCAGCAGACGCAGCTAAAGCTGCTAATAAATAGGGGAGTAACTGAACAATGTTCATCGTAATGCACTGCATGGGAATGCCATTCAATGGCGAAACTATCAAGGGTAGCTCACTTGGTGGAAGCGAAACGGCTGCTTACTATATGGCAAAAGAACTCGCCAAGCGAGGTCATAGAGTAACGCTATTCACTAATCATGAGCAGGAGGGTGTCTGGGACGGTGTGAAGTACACCTATGCTGGACACGTAACGGAGGCTAATCCGTTAGGGGATAGATTTCATTTCTACGCTTCAAACACACCGCACGATGTGCTGATCATACAACGACACCCACTGGCATTCCGGTTCCCGTGGGCAAGTAAGATCAATCTATGGTGGGTACATGACCTAGCTCAGGTACGTGATCAGCCTGAGATCGCTTCACAGATGTGGAACACGACTGGCATCCTGACGGTGAGCGAGATGCATAAGAAGCAGTACATGGACGTGTACGGCATTAACGGCGATGCGATCTTCCCAATACAGAACGGTGTTGATTTAAGTCTGTTTGAAAAAGAGTTAGTTGAAAATGAAGATGGCAGTAGCAACTATCACATTCTTGACATTAACCAATCTGATCAGACTAAGCTACTCTACACTTCCCGTCCTGAGCGTGGTCTTGAGCATCTGGTCGCACCGGACGGTATTATGGAGCGACTGGCCAAGATCGATCCTAAGTACCATCTGTACATCTGCGCCTACAACAATGTCACGCAACAAATGGCTCCCTACTATGAGTATCTGTATCAGCGTGTTGAGCAGTTACCGAATGTCACTAATCTGGGATACCTGACTAAGCAGGAACTGGCTGATGTGATGCGTCAGTGTGATGCACTGGTCTATCCTACACCAGGACCACAACAACCGAACTTCGAGGAAGTGTCCTGCATCACGGCGATGGAGTGTATGGCAGCAGGTCTACCATTTATCAGTTGTGCGGTCGGTGCATTACCAGAGACGTGCGAAGAATCTACAGCTTGCATTTTATTAAAACCTAATGAAGATGGTCTTCCTGATATTGATAGATTTGTCAATGCCATTCAACACTATACAGAAGAACTTCGACCTGATCTAAAAGAAATACAACAGGAAGCGGCTAAGAAGTTTAGCTGGGACAAGTCAGCTGACATGTTGCTTGGTCATATCGATACTCTGTTCAAGAAGAACCGTAGCAAGGGTGCGATAGCACGTCATCTATTGGAGCACAGCGATATTTATGCTTTGCAGACCTATACGAACTATGAAGTTGTTGGTAGCAACGAGTTAAAGAAAGACGACATTTTAGCTGAGACGCTGGACGAGTTGAACGAATGCTATAGGTTTGCTTTTGACAACACATGGGCGCAGCACTACGAAGCCTACTATGAGTATGAAAAGAATCGAGGAGTCGACTATGGTCCGGAAAATCTTCAGGGTAATTCTCGCTTTGAACATGTCTCCAGTATTGTTGGTGATCTTCCTTCTGGCATCACTATACTTGACTACGGTTGTGCTCATGGACATTATACGATTAATCTGGCGAAACGATTCCCAGACCGCCACTTTGTCGGTGTGGACATTACTATATCGAACGTCACAAAGGCAAGACAGTGGGCCAACGAAGAAGGACTCGGAAACGTCACCTTCATGCAAGGAGAAATCCCACAAGGAGACGGATCAGAAGATGGCTACGTTGAACTCTCATCGGGTCATCCATTAGATAGCAAGTTCGATGTTATCATTGCTGCTGAGGTCATAGAGCATGTTGGCGACCCGGCCTACTATATTGATACATTGAATAGTTATCTTAACGAAGATGGTACGATGATTATTACCACACCGTTTGGACCTTGGGAAGCACAGGGCTACGATGAGCACTATCCATGGCGTGCGCACGTGTGGCACTTTGACAGAGCCGACTTGAAAGATCTATGGGGACACTTCCCTAACTACAACGTGGCATGCGTACCGGCTGGCATTAGCAAGTGGTACTCTAAGCTAGGTTCTTACGTGACAACTTTCAGCAAACCAGATGAAGACGATGTATCGGGTGTCATCGATATGGGGCGTAAGTTTGCAGAGATAGTTCCACGTCAGACTGTATCGCTGTGTATGATTGTTAAGGATGCAGAGTCCACACTAAAGAAGACACTGGACAGTGCGCGCTCTGTGGCTGATGAGATCATTCTTGCTATTGACCATACCACCTCGGATCGCACCCGTGAGGTGATCGATGCCTGGACGAAAGATATCAAGGGCAACTGGCCGATCGTTAAGACTATTGACATTGATTCTCCCCTGAACATAGGCTTTGACGAGGCACGTAATAAGTCTATTGAACAAGCAACCGGTGACTGGATACTGTGGATGGACGCCGATGAGATACTGATACGTCCTGAAGAATTGTTCAAATACCTGCACAACAATACGTTCGAAGGCTACGCTATCAAGCAGCATCACTTTACGGTGGAGCCGTTAGGTGTGATGAAGACAGACATGCCATGTCGTCTATTCCGCAATCACAGAGGCGTGAAATTCTTTGGTGTTGTTCATGAGCATCCTGAACGTGCAATAAATGAAGGGGTTGGTCATGTGCAGTTACTACCGGATGTGGAGATAGCTCATCAGGGCTACACCACTGAAGCGGTAAGACGAGCCAGGTTCGAGCGCAACATTGATCTGATGGTTCGCGATCGAGAGAAGTATCCAGAGCGTAAACTGGGTAAGTTCTTGTGGATGCGTGATCTGTCTCTGATGTGTCGTTTCGAGCTGCAGTCTACTAGTCGCATATCGCCACAGATGCGACAACGCGCTGAAGAAGGTATTGCGATATGGGAAGAATTACTTGAGCTTGGAGAACTTCGGATGCTGGTAGATGGTCTTGAGTTTTACGATGTCCTGGCACGAGTGCTGGCTACAGGTTTTGAAGTCGGCTTCGCACTAGACACATCTAAGCTCAATGGAGGTATCCACTTAGAACAGGCAAAGCCTGTAAGAGCGTACTTCGCTAAAAAAGAACACGCTGAAAAGTTATTCAGCGCTTTATTTGACGAAAAGGTGAAAGACTATGGATCGAAATATTTCTAAAGAACGTAGTATCCTTGATCAGTTCCGTGGTTTGACTGATCAAGGAGACGCTCTTGCCGTAAGAGGTAAATGGAAGTTCACTATCACACGTGCTGATGGAACTATTGAACAGAGAGAAGTTGAAAATATTGTAACTAAGGATGGCCTGAATGCTATCGCTGAGTTGATGCTTGGTGATGCGACAGGTACCAACAGTGCATTCCGTTACATTGCTATCGGCACTGCTACTGCTGCTGGTTCTCTGGGTTCTGTTCAGGGTGGACTTGGTGAAGTTGAGCGTAAGATTGGCGCTGTCATCGCAAGCTCTAATGAGGTTGCTGTGTTGGTTGCGACATGGGCAGGCGATGCGGATGGACTAACTGGTGTTGCGCTAGGCTCAGCGATGATTGCTAACCACGCGAACTCAGGTTCCGGCATCATGGGAAATCATGTCAATTCGGTCGATGCAACATTGAACGCTTCTGATTTCCTCAAGGTACAAGTAGAAATTCAGATTGGTTCGCATGCATTGTAGTGAGGATAAATAAAATGGCCTATGATATTGCTATACAGACTTTGCGACAAGATAAGATGCATATGCTTGCAAATATGGAAAAAGATGCTCGTCGCATCAAATCTGGTGATATCATTAGAATCTTTTTAATTACTTCAGATTTGCAATTAGCGCAGGAAAATATGGATTTTTTCCCAGCTATCAAATCTGGTAGTAATTATATACCAATTGAGCCAATTTCAGATAAATGGGCTTTTGTATTTATCACAGGCATACCTGATACTGTTCCATTTGCAAAAATTAAAGAATTAATTACACCACAAGAAGATTTTGGAGCACAAGAGCCAAAGGTTGTTATGATTAAAGATTATAATGATATGTTGGCAAATCCAGAACATTGGCCATTTTTGCGTAATGTGCAATTTAATGGTGATGTAGGAGATGGATTGCAAGTAAATATCTTAATGGAAGAGAAAAAGATTCAAAAACGTTTTAATTTTGGTAGACGTAATGATACATTAGATAGTAAATCAGATTTACCTAATAATAAAAAAGCTAATTGGGATATCGGCTATGTAACATTATCTTTGAATCAAACTAAAGAATGGTTATGGAACAAACAAAGTAACAGATATTTTGATGAGTTGCAGGATTTTATTTAATGGCAACTATTACCAGATATATTAATACAGCATCTACTCCTGGAGGTGATGGAACTACTAATGCTACATCTGGAGCTAATCGTGCCTATGCGAGCATGTCTGAATGGGAAGCTGCAGAGCAAACAGATTTAGTAACTGATGGTGATACTCATGTAGTATATTGCACAGGGTCAACAGTAGATAATACTGCCGTTTTAATCGATGGGTGGACTACTGGAGCTAGCAACGATATCTCTATCATAGGTGATACACTTACTTTACCCTATTGGGATACAAGTAAGTATCGAATAGAATTAGGAAGTACTAGTTCATATCCATTTCGCTGTAATGAGTCTTTTGTTAACTTTAAATATTTACAAGTTGGACAATCAACTAATGTGTCAGGTGTTGCTGGTTTTGTTTTAGCTGGAGCGAGCGGAGCCTTCCTTGTAGAATACTGTATTGCATATAGTGAGGGTGATTCTTCTGCTGCCTTTGCCTTTGGTTCTGAGTGGAACACAGTTGGTGGGACAACAATCAAAGTTAAGAATAGTCTTTTTTACCATAAAGATTCCACTCCAGGTTATCAGTGTAATAGTGTATATATGCATGGAAGCAGTTCAACACTATGGCATGTGCATAATGTTACTGCCTATGGTGGAACAGCCGGTTTTGAAGAGGCTTTAGGTGGTTGGACAAATCGAGTCACTTTAAAGAATTGTCTAGCAGCTAATGCAACAACTTGTTTCGTTGATGATGGAGGCTTGACTTCTGCTACAGATTATAATGCGGCTGATGATGCTACAACAACAGGTTCAAATAGTAGAGACAGTCAAACATTTACTTTCAATGACACTTCCACATGGAAGTTGGACATTACTAGTGGTGATGCAGGTGCTTTAGATTATGGCGTAGATTTAGGGAGTGATTCTGATTTAGCTGTTACTGATGATATTATTGGTACAAGTAGGGCTCAGGGTAGTGCCTTTGATATTGGACATTTTGAAGTAGTGACTGGCGGTGTTAATTATGAACGTACATTGTCTTCCAGTATAGATACTCAAGATCAACAGCAAGCTTATGAGTTAAAAGTTAGACAACTACTGGATCAACTAAACATACAGGATCCCATCATCGTAGAGAAGCTGTTATACCGATTACTTTCTAGTAATGTTGATTTGACGGATGTTATTGTTAGAACTATAGTTGAGGGGTTCGTAGCAGAACGTACATTGTCTTCTAGTATATCTGTCAATGACTTAGTGCTGTCTTACGAACTTAAATACCGACTACTAGTTAGTAACACAGACATAGTTGACTTAATAACGCGCACGATCACCTCTGGTGCTATTGTTGTTGAACGTACACTTCAGAGTAATCTGGAGGTTGTGGATAAGGAACTGATTGAGAAGCAGGTATCAAGATACGTACTTAGTACTGTAAGCATTGTAGATGCTATACTGCAGGATAAACTGCTGTACAGATTACTATCAGATAATCCTGATGTTGTAGACAGTATCATTCGTACACTAGAGCAAGCTCCGCAAGACTATGTTCGTACTCTGGTAGACAATATTGACTTACAGGATGAGATAAGCAGAGAACTATTTGGATTGTTAAGAGGTTTCGTTGTCACTGCTTTGACGACACAGCCCATTATTGTAGACACGAAGAAACGCTACAATATACTAGTGGATACTAAGGAGTAGCCATGAGCATTAAAGAATATTTAGTAGGTAACACAATTCAAGCTACGTGGGTTAACTCTGGAGTCACTCCAACTGCGATACATGTAGCTATTTACGATGGAGATGAAACACTGGTTGATTCAGCCACGATGTCATCATCTGGGAATGGTCATTACTACTACGATCATACTATTCCAAACACTCCTGGATTCTATGCTATGTACTACGAGGCTACCATTAATGGTAATCCATTTAGAAACCAGGATAAGTACAAAGCATTGTTAGAGCAGGTGGATTGATATGGGTAGATATATTAACTGGGATGACGTAATGCATCGATATCCAGAAACTTCTAATATCGGTGGAGCGACTGAAGTGGGGTGTGCTCACATCTACTATGCAGAATATGAATTGGATGGATTACTTAGTAGATACTACACTACTCCATTTTCTACTAATAACATAACTGCCAAGGACCTTGCTATTGACTTGGCGTACCTTCGTCTTGGAAACTTTAAACTGAGCGATGACGATCGTAAGCAGTTTAGAGAAGAAATCATGATGAAGATACAAAAGTTAATAGATGGCGAAGCAGGTATGCAACTGGTGGACGGTACGGTAGTATATACCGCAGGAGAAACGATATACTCCAGCACATCGGATTATCATCCTGTGTTTGGGTTTAGTCCTGAAGAATACTTTGAAGTAGACTCAAGTCTTGTTGAAGATGAAGAGTGGGATAGAAGCTAATGCCTAACGACGGTATACATACTAAAGTTAAGCCTCCGCTGAGTAAGTTGGACAAGCGGTATGCTAAGGCTATGAAAAAGTTAGATACGAAATCTGGCGGTGGCATGAAGATACCGAATAAGAAAGCTGCTATCTGGATGGACAGTTGGGTTCAAAAGAATTTTAGATCTTTAGGTAAGTTTGTAGGAGGTTGGAAGCCGTTAAAGTTTGGTGGTCGTTGGATTGGTAGAAAGCCGAATAGAAGATTCGATACTACTGCTAAAGTGTTGCAACATACAGGTCGTTTACGTGCTTCATTCGTTCCTTTTGCTACAACTAAGGATGCAGGCATTGGATCTGATTTGCCGTACTCTAGACCACATCAGAAGGGAGAGGGTAGATTACCAAAACGTCGTATGATTCCGAATAGGAAAGAGGTATTGCCAGCAGTGGTTAAGATATATAGGAAATATGTTAAAGACAAAGTTATTAAGAAGCTGGAGGGAGACATAGAATGATTAACCTAAGCACCATATTGAAAGCTTTGCAAGCTCAATTATCTAGCAATGTAGATGTGACTGAGATATTCAAGAAAGATAAGATAACTCGTGGACAGTACATTAACAATGATCCGAGTCGTTGTCCTTGGCTTGGCATATACAGAGGGACTACTGATTTTGAACCACGTACATTAGGTTCTGTAAACAATTGGGAAGCGTTTCCTAAAGCCAAGATCATTGTCCAGGCGATAAGCTATAAGAGTGGTGAGCAAGCAGAGGAACTATTAGAAGGATATGTCGAGGCTGTAATGGATGCTGTATTAACTGACACGTCTATCGGCAATACCGTAGACATGGTAACAGGTATGCAGGT
>Ga0180438_10011915_pt1 | contig 10421 bp, 12 predicted proteins | sample SS_ome_12_FD_132455 | JGI IMG/M metagenome (GOLD analysis project Ga0180438, IMG submission 132455) | Hypersaline lake sediment archaeal communities from the Salton Sea, California, USA - SS_3_D_2 metaG | ecosystem: Environmental > Aquatic > Non-marine Saline and Alkaline > Hypersaline >... | reverse complement strand
TCGACGACACCTGGGGAAGAAACCTGAGCATAGCGATGGCTGAGCTCGACAGGCTCTCGGCCACACTCCACATACCCCAGCAGGTGAAGGAGCAGGCCGCCCTCATCTACAGGAGGGCGCTCAAGAAAGACCTCATCAGGGGGCGCTCCATAGACGCCTTCGTGGCAGCGAGCCTGTACGCGGCCTGCCGTCAGAGCAAGGTGCCTAGGCCCCTCAAGAACGTCTCCAAGGCTAGCACCAGAGAGCACTCAGAGGTGTCCAGATCCTACAGGCTGCTGCTCAGGGAGCTCAACCTCAAGATGCCAATTGACGACCCCATGAAGTTCGTGTCTGGGATTGCCTCAAAGCTGAAGATAAGGCGGGACACTGAGCGCTACGCCGTAAACCTGCTCAAGAGGGCACGGGAGAGGCAGGGCCTGTCCGGGAAGGACCCGAGGGGCATAGCCGCTGCGGCCCTCTACATGGCCTGTGTAGAGAACGATGACAAGAGGATACAGAAGGACGTTGCGGCTGCGGCCGGGACCACAGAGGTGACCCTTAGGAACAGGCTGAGGGGCCTGGAGACGGTCCTGAGCGAGCCGGAGACCCTGATGAACGACGAGGTCATCACCCAGCCCCAGGATTAGAACCCATAAGGATTCGTCTCCCTAGAAAAGGACGAACCTATTTTTTATCTATAAGCCTCTTCATGCTGCTCACATAGGCATTGTAATCTCTCTGCCTGCACCTGGCGCAGAGGTACCTGGTCCTCCTCAAGCCTGAGCCCATTCTACGCTCGTTCAACCTCACTTCCTCCGGGCTCAGTGGCCTCCCACAGACGCTGCAGACCTTGCCGCTCATGCTCAATCTAGTTGCATGCAGGGGCAAGAAAACTATTTGGGTCCTGAGCCAACATTATATGTTATAGCCGCGAAAGGGAATGTGATACATCATGAATGAGATCGAGGGCATGAAGGAGGACTTCGGCAAGGCCCGAGTAGTCTACATGACGACCTTCGGCGACGGGGAGGAGCACAGCAGGCAGATGACCAACTTCAACGAGGACCCCTACGGCATGATCTGGTTCCCCACCCACAGGGACACCAGTAAGGTGGAGGACATCAAGGGAGACCCCAGGGTGCTGATAACCTTCCCCAGCTCGAAGAAGGGCTTCTACTATGAGATAGAGGGCAGGGCCGAGTTCGAGTCGGAAGAGGTGACGCTCGGAAAATGGGAATGGTGGTACCTCTACTGGCGGCCCAGCCAGAAGAGGCGTTTCTGGTTCCCCAGGGAGGGCAAACACCCCGAGAGGGTGATAATAAACGTCCACCCTGTAAAGGCCAGAATGGTGTCCAAGGACGACGTCTAACCGATAACCCCAATTTTATTTAGTCGCCTCAGCAATGCAGTTGGGTGAGCGACGGCGGATGAGCGGCACAACCTTCAAGGAGACCATGAGGAAGTACCGCACCTACATAATAGCACTGCTTATGTTCCCGGGAACGGGGATGGTGGTAGCCCTGGGAATCGTCGCATGGAGGCCCCCAAGAACGTCGTTCTCGTGGTCGCAGTCATCTTCTTCCTGATGGCCCAGTACGCCGTCACTGTCTTTTCATAATGAAGAAGATAGACTCGTACTCACTTTTCCATCAATCACCTTCTTCTTGAGCCGGTAATCAACATATATTTGTGTAACATCAACAGGAATATACGGAGATCTGATGGTCAGCCTCCCCATTGAGCTCGACGACGACACGTACAACTATCTGGAATTTCTCGAGAGGACGCGATTCATAAGGAGCAAGGAGGACGCCGTGACCAAGGCCCTCATCCTCTTCAAGAAGCTCTCGATGCACGACTGGTTGCCAGACATATACAGGATAGGGGAGAACAGGGTGATCATAATGGACAGGGGGATGCTCCTGGACATATTCGAGCTCCTGACTGAATTCGAGACCTACCGGGCGGGCCAGCTGACGGCGCTGAAGAGGAAGGTCCTCAAGCCCGAGTTCAGGGACATCAACCTCACGAAGAGCGGGAACTGGCTCATAGTCCTCAAGGAGCTGGAGAACCTGGGATGGGGGACCTTCAGCCTCGTCGGAAACGAGATTAAAGTGGAGCACTCGGCCGTGCCGACTGGGTACCTGAAGGGATATCTGGAGACCATGTTCAAGGTCGAACTCCTCGAGCACCAGACTGAGATAGAGGGCCTCACAATCTTCATAGCCGGGGCTAGAAAAGAGGAGACATGGCGTTAGATCCCCGTCCAGGGACAGCGCTTGTAGGGGCCTATAACTATCGTGACAACGGTTCCCAGTATGCCGTCGAGGGCCATATCCTTCTCCAGGAAGGTGTTTAGGTCCTCCATCTTCTCGAAGATGACCTCGAAGAGGAGGTCGACATCGCCGCTTGTCCTGTAGAGAACATGTGTGTCGGGGTGCTCCTTGAAGTGCTCTACGATCTCCTGGAGCTTCGCCGGCTGAACCCGTAGCCCGATGAAGGCCTTGATGGCCCTGCCGAGTTTGTGATAGTCCAGCATCACGGTGAACTTCTTAATAACGCCGTCCTCCATCATGCGATCGATCCGATTCTTCACCGTCGCCTCGCTGACACCCGACTCCTCTGCAATATGGCGGTAAGTCGTCCTAGCGTCCTCGGTGAGGCATTTGATAATCTTCATGTCTAAGATGTCCAGAGACAAATGAATCACAAAATAAACCGTTCTATCCATAAAAAAGAATTTCGATTTTTTTAAATTCTCTTTTAAAATCAACAACACTATTTAATGTTTATCAAGTATTTTTTAATAAAAAATTGATTGATTCTATAATTAACAAAAATAAGTTAAATACAAATTGTTGAAACGTGTAATATTAAGCAATATAAACAACATAAAAAATTTTGATTAATTTTTCTTTAATTTTCACAAATATATTTTATGAGATTCCACAGGTTTTATTAGAGAAAGGCATAGTTTAAACAAGGGTTATCATATATAGTTAGTATATACATAAATACTTATAGGTGGGTAAGATGGAGGCTGTGATGGATAAGATCCCCAAAAGTCTTCACGAAAATGTATCCAAGAGCCTGATAAACATAGTATTGAGTGCTGACAACAGGAACGCGGTGCCCTCAGAGCTGGCGAAGAGAGTCATATACCTGTGGCGTCAAGATCAATTGGCATCGCCGACGGGGATACAGACAATGCTGGAGGCTGCGGCACTCGCAGACACTGACGCTACTTGTGACTGCTTGGAGGAGTTGGGGCTCAAGGAAGTGGCTATTCTACTCAAGAACGTCCGCTGAGACCCCTCATCGAATTTTTTATTTTTCTATTTTTTAACAGCAACAATCATTTAAGACTGATAAATATAGTTAGGATAGATATGATCATTAGCTACACCCTCCTCAGGGTTCTACCCCAGAAGGACCGGGAGATTTACTACACGATTAAGGAGCTCCCACAGGTCAAGGAGATAATCATGACCTACGGTGAGTACGACCTGATCTGCAAGGTGGAATCCAACTCCCTAGAGGAACTTGATAATTTCATATTCAACAAGATCAGGACCACAGACGGTGTTACAGCTACAACGACATTGCTCCAAGCTAGACCGAAGGACATTATCGAGGCCGGTTGAGGGTACTTTCATGGAAAAGTTCCCATCGGTCGTCTCGGACATCATGAGCAGCCCGGTGATAACAGTCCAGAAAGAGACCAACGTGAGAGATGCGACCATACTAATGATCGATAAGCGGATCGGGTGCCTGATCGTGGCCGAGATGAACAAGCCCATCGGCATCGTCACCAAGAGCGACATTATAAAAAGGGTTGTCATGACGTGTCTGGATCCCTGCGAGGTGAAGATGGGGGATGTGATGTCGTCCCCCCTGATAACCATCAGCAAGAACTTGGGGATCCTCGCCGCGATGAGGAAGATGAGGGAGACGGCCTTGACTCAGCTTGTGGTAATGGAAGGAGAGAAGATGGTAGGGATCGTCTCGGAGAGGGATGTCCTCGGGGCCGTATCGATTGCTTCACTATCATCCTTCAGTTCGTTGATGAGAGTCTGAATACCCAGCATCAAATCTAGATATCTTGGCCGTTTTACTAACCGGACATACCTGAAAAATTTTAATTTGACGTGGTCTTTCGAAGGTGAACCGCGTAGATAAAGAAGATCATGAACATCACACCATCCGAGTACGAGCGTCTGGAGTCCCTTAGGAAAGTGAAGACAACCCGTGGGGGACTTGTAACTGGATAGACTTGGGAACTTCCAGGTATCGTAGAAGGCAGATTTCCACATTCGCCAGTACGCAGCATCTACACTCAGTTGATAAGGATCGTCAGAATTGAGACTCGATGAAACGCTCTGAGACCACTAACTTTTATTTCGGTATCAATTATCTAGTTGTACGCTGGAGTACTTGATAATGAGCGATTCTAACGACTTCAATGCGGTTATAATACAAAATCGCAGGATACTTCTGGCTATCCTAATGTTGCCTGTCATAGGTATGGCAATCGCCATACCACTGATAATGTGGAAAATACCTGAAAGGATCATGGTCGCCGGGGGGGTGATACTCTTTCTTATGGTCCAGTACCTCCTCCTCGTTTGGTGGATAGCAAAGAAGATGAATAAGATTACACAATCATAGATTCAATATGAGTACTATTCATTAAATTATAAGTGGCTTCTACTAAAAGCGATAATATTCTTTAGATGCGACCACACTCTCCTCCACGCACGCGACCACTTGATAATTTCCGAGATACGTCTCTAATCGCTCACCTATGCAATTTGGTTAATCTACAAGAAGGTTTTTAATAAAAGGCGATTTATATAAGTGATCCACGTTGAAGAAGTTCACTATCATTACAGCCCCCGAATATGAGCCGCAGATTTTAGAAGCGCTTGGCAGGGCTAATGTTGTCCAGCTGAAGGCCGTAAGTGGAGTAGACATTGAAAAACTGAAAAAAACCGGAGAGAGGGTTGTCGATTTCAAAGGCCTATACAAAGAATTTCGTGAAGAGTACAGTGTTCTTGAAAAAGGCAAGTTACTCGATCTTGAAAGTATGGATCTTGATGCTGAAAAACTGAGAGAGTTCACGGAAGATCCATCCCGTGAAGTTAATGGTTACCTTGAACGCTTCAAGGAGATTCAGGATAAAATAAGGGAAGCCGAGGATAAACGAGAAGAGATCGAGAAGAGACTTATAGAAGCAAGGGTCCGGCTGGAAAGTCTTAGAGCACTGCAGCCTGAAGAGTTGAAGACGTGCCTGACCGTTGGATTTGTCGACCTCGGTGTTCAGAAACGCCTTGAGGAATACCTACAGAGATTTGAGGATCTAAGCATTAAAATCATTGAAATCTCCGAGGAAAAAGGTTACATCTTTGTATTCGGTCCCGAGAAGAGGAGAGAGTGGGTTGAGACCATCTTCCTCATTTTTGAGGTTGATGACATCTTTAAAGTTCTCAACACCCGAGACATCCTCTTAGCAATCGAGTCCAGAAGACGTGAGGAAGTTATCAATGAATATGAAGAGGAAGTCAAGAATCTACAAGCGTTGGCTGAGAGAGAAGGGGAGTACGACACACTAAAGACAGAGTATGGCCCCTTTTTGAGTAAGGCAAAGTTCCTAGAGAATATGCTCCGAATACTCTCTGATGAGTCGGTCCCCGTTCTCAGGACAAACGTGATCAGCGTGATGCAAGGATGGATTCTTAACGATAAGGTGCAAGTCCTCAATCAAATAATGACAAATCTACAGGAGGAAACAGGGGAATTATTCTTCATACAGTACGAGGACCCTGGACACGAAGACCATGCGATCCCAACTCCCGAACCGGTGATGACACCTTCAATCATTCAGCCCGCATGGAAGCTGACTTCTCTTCGCGGGTGGCCCTCTGTCCACGAGCTGAACCCGATGTACATCACCATCCTCGTCTTCAGCTTCCAGTTCGGACTGATGTATGGGGACATTGGCCAAGGAGCCATCTTCCTAATCGCCGGGATCATCCTATCGAGAAAGTTTAAGAGAGGTATGATGTCGAAGCTGGGGACGCTTTTCATGCCTATGGGCATATTCGCCATACTTTTTGGCATTGGGTACGACTCGATCTTCCTCAAAGAAGGGCTCCTGTTCCATCACCACCAGTTCATGCCGAACCCCGTCAGCGAGACGACGACTCTGATGAAGTGGGTGTTCAAGATCGCTACCGCCGAGATCGTGTTCGGCCTCGTATTGGGAGCCATCAACCAGTGGAAGGCGGGGCACAAATGGGGTATCCTTGGAGAGCACGGCCTCGGCATGATCCTCTATGTTTTAGGGCTGTCCTTGTCCGTGTTTGAGTTCATCCGAACAAACGACTTCATGGGCACCCTGGGCTATTGGGGCTTCTACGTCATGCTGGGCGGAATGCTCTTGGCGATGCTGGAACCCATCATCGCGGCCGTGACGGGAGGACACTTCAGCATCGAGGTGATCGGAGAGGGGGTGGGAGCGCTCCTCATGACCTTCGTCGAGGGCCTCGCCAACCTCTTCTCCTTCCTCCGTATCGTCGCATTCGCCCTCGCCCACGCCAGCCTGGCCGGCGCGGCCCACCAGCTGGCCGGCTTCATGGGAGACATCCCGAGCCTCATCCTGATGAACCTAATCGCGATGAGCTTCGAGTTCATGTCGAGCGGGGTCCAATCCCTGAGACTGCTCTACTATGAGTTCATGGGCAAGTTCTACCACGGCGACGGCGTCCCCTTCAGACCCTACAGGCTAAGGATCAGAAGATCCTAGCCCAATAGCCCCCTTTTCCCCTAAATGTCTTTGTGAAAAAAGTTATATGTGGAATGGTGCACACTATGGAGAATAGGGTGGGACATAACATATGATGTCAGTGGCCGTCCTCACACGCAGCATATTCAAAGGAGGCGTTGAAGATCGATAACTTCATACCGGCTGCCGTAACTATCGCTGCCAGCGTAATAGCGGCTGCATGGTGCCTGACCCAGGGTTCCACAATAAGCGCTTCGACAGCTGTTGAGAAGGGTAGGGCATCGGTTTGGGGCACGGCTCTTAACTACTTCGGCGCCCTACTGATCTTCTACGGTTTCCTAACAGGTTTGATGTTACTTACGGAGCAGGCTTCCTCTACGGTGATGTTGTTCCTAGGTTTAATGTCGATGCTTGGACTGATACTGGTTGTAACAGCGGCCAAGAGCAGTGGTGACGAGGAGAGCATCAAATCTGCGCTGGGCGCAATGAGCTCTTGGGGTGTTATTACGGCGCTCATCATAGTCGCTAGCCTAATATTCATATTGTCAGGGGGAGGTGAAGGTGTTTTGGTACCTGAAAGTGCATGGCCCCTTCTTATGGGAGCTTTGACCATGGTCGGTTCCGGATTTGCAGCCGCCTTGTGTATCATGACGGCTGTAAAAGCAGGCGCAGAGATGTTGACCCAAAAGCCGGAGCTGTCTATCTGGTCGCTACTCTTCGTTGCTCTCGGAGAAGGGTTAGCTATCTACGGATTGATCGTGGCGATACTGTTAATAGGTTAATAGCCATTTCGGCAAGTCATCATCTTCTCCATTTTAATAAATGATAATATCTAGGTCGCAAACTTCGGAAGACTCTCCCTGAAAATGGTTTTGGAAAACCGTCGAAATACAATATTATTGAGGTTTTAGGAGGAGATATTTAATATGCGAAATTTGGGATGGCCAAATATTTGATCATGTCTTCAGATGCGATCCCCTGGGTCATCCCCCATCCGATACCGACGAGATCGTCTTTCTCTATCTCGCTGAACACGAGGTAAGCCATGACCGCATTGAATCCAAAATCGTTAGCGGCACGACCCCTCCTAGCGGTCTCATAGATGTGCTGCCGCAGGCGGCTCCTGATGAGCGCCACGTCGCCCTCGTATAGTGGAGCGAGTATCTCGTTGTATGGGCGGTCTAGCCCTTGTATAACGGGCCTGACGTCACCGACCTCCATCGCCTCCCTCAGCTTATCGAGGCCTATCCCGTAAGTTGCCGGGAACATCTCCTCTGGGCTATGGGCTCTCTCCCCAGCCCCCCTCTGCTTCGCTGCGACGAGGAAGTTCTCCACATCAGCCTCGATCTGTACGATCTTCCTGACAAGGCCTCTGTCACCTGGGGGAAGACGCTCCAACGACTTGAAGACGGCGCTGGCGTTGAGGTGATTAAGAGCTATCTCGACGGGCCAGATGGCGTCGTACCTCTCTGAGAGCTCCAGGGTTGAGACGAGGGAGGAGTAAGGCGTGCCTTCTAGCCGACGAACCGTTTCCTCGAAGGCACCTGTCTCGACTATATCCTCGTAACTCTCGACCCTATAGGGCGTTATAGGTATGAGGGACATTATGATCTGGGAGACGGGGATGCCGCTATAATTACCCCGGATGATCCGCTTTAGGTTGATGACCTCGAACCTCAGGTAGTAATATGAGTGGAGGAAGTCGCCGATGTTTGCAGGGGCGAGATCCACAATCCCCATCATCCGCTCGATGAACTTCTGATAGAAGGCCTTCTCCAACGCTAAGGATATGTCGCCTTCCATTTCGACAGATATCCTGCCGTATGGCGTCTTGGCCAGGTACTCGATGAAGCTTTCGAGGCTCTCCTGCTCGGCTAGGGTGCGCATCTGCTCTGGGGTCAGGAGGTCTGCCATCAGGGCGTGGCTCCTGATGACTACATAGGAGAGGCCGGGGCTCACTCTCGTCGCCGTGATAGGGCACCCCCGATGAGTTTCATCCTCACCAGCTCCTCAAGGCTCTCCTCATCGAGCTTGTCCTCGATGAACTTGATGACCTGCTTGTAGCTGGGGATGATCGTGTTCTCCAGCGCGTTCACCTTCCTGTTGGTCTTCCCAAGCTCGTCCGCAATCCTCTCCGCGCGAGCCTCGAACTCCGCAAGCTGGAGGATGTCGTCGAGGATGGCGAGGACCTTCTCCGCCGCCTCGCTGAGGGTAATGTCGAGCTCCCCGGCGATCTGGGGCTCCTTCTCCATCTTGATGAAGGGGTACCTCACACCCATCACGGAGCGGGGCAGAACTTCGAGCTCGAGGCCGGCTTTGATTGAGCCAGCCTGGCTCCTCACCTCCGTCGGGCCCAGCGAGATGTAGGCGGCTGTAACCGCCCTGTACGCGACCCTTAGGTTCTCCAGGAGGAGCCTTCGTCGGCCCTTTAGGACGTCGATGGAGGCGGTGAGCTCCTTGGCGAGGTGGTCCCGCTTCAGCTTGAGGAACTCGGTGCCCCGCTCTATGAAGCCGATCCGCCTCTTCATCTCCATGAGGTAGCCCTTCGTGGGCCGGACTCCCGTTGTTGCAGACAAGGCTATCAATCACTCTTGTGGGCCGGATGGTACCGGTTGATATACGCCTCTCTTACGCGTATCAAGTCATCTTCGGGGAGTATGGAGAGCAGGTCCCAGGCTATATCCAGTGTCTGCTCGATGCTCCTATTCTCGTAGGGGCCCTGATTGACGAACTCCCTCTCGAACCTGTCCGCGAACTGGAGCCATGTCCTCTCCCTCTCGCTGAGGCCGACGACGCCGACGATCCTCACGAGCCCCCGAGCCCTGGTCCCCTCGGCGTAGGCCATGTACACCTGATTGGAGACGTCGCTGTGGTCCTCACGGGTAGTCTCTGCACCGATGCCGTCCTTCATCAGCCTGGAGAGGCTTGGGAGGACGTTCATGGGCGGGTAGATTCCCCTCAGCGAGAGCTCCCTCTGGAGTATGAGCTGCCCCTCGGTGATGTAGCCAGTAAGGTCCGGGACGGGGTGGGTGATGTCGCCAGCGGGCATCGAGAGGATCGGCATCAGGGTGACCGAACCCTGTCTGCCGGTGATCCGTCCGGCCCGCTCGTAGATCGTGGCGAGGTCACTGTACAGGTAGCCGGGGTACCCCTTCCTGGTGGGGATCTCCTCCCTGGCGATGCTGATCGCCCTGAGCGCCTCGGCGTAGTTGGTCATGTCGGTGAGGATGACTAGGACGTGCATCCCCATGTCGAAGGCGAGGTACTCCGCGATGGTCTGGGCGATCCTAGGCGTTACGATCCGCTCGATGGGCGGGTCCTCGGCGAGGTTTAGTATCATGACCGACTTGCTCAATGCGCCGGTCTTCTCGAACTCTCCCCTGAAGAAATCGGCCTCCTCGTTCTTGATGCCCATGGCGCCGAAGACGATAGCGAAATCCTGCTCCCTCCCAGGGATCGTGGCCTGCCTGGCGATCTGTGCGGCCATCATGTTGTGGGAGAGCCCCGACTCGCTGAAGATGGGGAGCTTCTGACCCCTGACGAGGCTGTTCATGCCGTCGATGGCGCTGAGGCCCGTCTGGATGAACTCGCTGGGCACGTCCCTGGCCGCCGGGTTGATGGTCCCCCCGTTCACGTCCCTCTCGTCCGTGCTCAGGGG
>Ga0180438_10011913_pt1 | contig 10422 bp, 7 predicted proteins | sample SS_ome_12_FD_132455 | JGI IMG/M metagenome (GOLD analysis project Ga0180438, IMG submission 132455) | Hypersaline lake sediment archaeal communities from the Salton Sea, California, USA - SS_3_D_2 metaG | ecosystem: Environmental > Aquatic > Non-marine Saline and Alkaline > Hypersaline >... | reverse complement strand
GGTGGGCACGCCGGACCTGGTGGGAAAAGAGAAGGCTCTATCTGTGCCATGGGGAGTCGAACAACCCCGATTTGAGTGCGGCCAAGGAACGTTTGAAGACAGTGGCCGAGTCCACGCAGTTCGAGGGGGGAGAGTTGCGGTACCAGGACAATCGGGTGGATCTGGGGACCGGCCGCACCGTCGAGGAGAGTCACTCGACCGAGATAGGCCTCACGCTGGCCGGCCCGGACTCCTGCGAGCAGGCCTGCAAGGTGCGAGGTCCTTGGAAGGACACCCAGGCCGGCTCCGCAGACCAAATAGAGAACTACCACAGCGGCCAGTACCGGCCCACGGAGTCTGTCACGGTGCGGTATCCGAAGTGCGTTCGAGGCAGATGCCCCACAGAGCCGGGAGAGGAGATCGTGGAGGAGTGCGGGTGCCTGAACGAGTTCGGGGAGGCTGCGGCAGCCTTGTATGCGATTGACAAGGCCGCGCACGACATGGTGTGTGCAACAAAATGATTGTGCGGGAGAATCCACAGTGCTGACAGCAAGCCATGGATGCCGGGAAGGTCCACTCCGGAAACGCGAGAGTATGAGAGGGCGCGTGAACAAAGCGGCCCGCACGTCACTTGCGTGCCTGCTCGTGTGCGTTCTCCTGATCTCGCCGGGTACAGGTCGTGCGCAGGGTGTAACGGAGGAGTGCACGGACTTGAGCGAAGTGCTGGTGAGGGGAGGGCACTACTACACGCGTACGAATGATGTGTTCACCTGGGTCGATGCAGCCGACCTGGCCCAACGGATCGGGGGATACCTCGTGGTGCCGGACACATCCTGGGAAAACGCGTGGGTCGTCGAACAGGGCTGGGGCGACTCCTGGATCGGGATCTACGACCCTTCGGAGAGCACGGCCTGGTGCTCCGGCAGTGAAAGCCTTTGTCCCACAAACCCAGGCCGGTTTCGTACCTCCAGGGGCGCGATTCCGAGGTATGCGAACTGGGAGACCGGCCAGCCGGACAACCGGGTGTTCGCCGAGGACACCGAGTTCGGCAGACCCCGAGTGGACCCCTTGGGCGAGCACTGGGCCGTTATTGGCCGCAATGGGAGATGGGGGGACATGGGGAACCACAATGTGATGTACCAGAACCCGGTCCTCTACCGGGCGGTGATCGAGTTCGAGAGCGCCCCCGCCTGCTACCAACCCGACCCAGGGGGCGGGCCCGTGGAAGGGGACATCTGTGAACTGGGATGGACCGAGGAGTACCAGGACGAGACTGTGAGATCCAGGCCGGAAAGCATCGTTCCGTGCTTAAGGGACCTGAAAGGCCGGAGCTACTGCCCGGAGGATTTGGTGCCTTGTTCGAAGGTAAGGGAAGAAGACCCCGGGACGAGGGTGGAGCGCACCGGAGTGAGGACCGAGGAAGCCGAGTGTTCCGAAGAGGAAGGTTGCGAATGCGAGTCGGACGCATATGTACTCGACGAGGATTCCGAGACTTGTAGAGCGACTTACACATATTACACGTTCGAGTGCCCGGAAGGCCGGAACCAGGATGACCAGGCATGGGCGGGCCCGCGCGAGCCGGGTGGTGACTGCGGGGGTCCATTGGACTGCCCCTATGAACCGCCCCCGCCGGACAACTGCACTCGCTACAGGTGGGTTTGCCCTGTATCCCCGGAACTCGGCCGAAACTGTGCGTGGTTCGGGGGTGAGGACTGGCGATGCTCCTCGCACATCTGTTACAACGCCGAGTCCGGGGAGGATACGGACACGCCCTCCGGAGTGTACGACAAGAAGGACGACGGCTGGCAGCAGGATGGCGAGTGTGCGGGGGAGGTCTACATCTTCAACGGTAAGGACATGCGCTGCAAGCATTACGATTTCACGTGGGGGGTCGTTACCATGCCGGTCGGGTGGTCCTCGATCTCCTGGATGCTCATCGACTGGGACGGCTGCTGCACCAACGACAGGTCCGGCCTGAATCTCTTTCCCTGCAAGCCCGAAGAGAAGGTCCTCCAGCAGAAACGGGAGAAAGACCTCTGCGTGAGTGTGGGGAGCTACTGCGCCCAGACCTTGAACCTCGGGTTCACGGAGATCTGCCTGCGCAAGAAGAAGACCTTTTGCTGCTTCTCGAGCAAGCTTGCCCGCGTCGTGCAGGAGCAGGCCCGCACGCAGCTCTATACGCTCAATACCTGGGGAACCCCGGAGGGGCCGGTTTGCAGAGGCCTCACCCCGGAGGAGTTCCAGATGATCGACTGGGGCAAGATCGACCTCTCCGAGTTCGAAGCCGAGATCAAGGAGCAGACCTCCGGCGAGGTCACGGACCGCATGAAGGAGAAGCTCGAGGGTTTCTATAGTGAGCATTTCTGAACATCTTCGGGTGCCGCGTGGAGCGTCGAGCTTCCTGGGCATGCCGGTCTCAATGCTGATGGCTGTTCTTTGGGGGGTGGCTCTCATGGCCACGCCAAGCCAGGCACGCGTGGTGGACACACTCGGTGCTGTTTACGACATCGCGGAGCCGGACGCACTCTCGGAGTTAAAGGAGCGGGTTTCGAGAGCGCCCTGGGGCGAGATCATGGACCGGGAAGAAGCCGCCCGGAAGGTGCGTGGGTACAGGCCTCGAGGGCTTGCCAAGCTCCCCAAGGCCAGTGAGACGAGGAAGCGGCTGGTGGACGTGACGTACCGCCTGCAGGAAGATCTGGTCGGGGCGGATGGCAAGCCGGCCTTTCCCAAGGGGTTTGCCGTGAACCCTCTTGAGCATGTGTGGCTTTCCGGGAATCTGGTCTTCCTGGACGGCTCTGACCCGGAACAGGTGGCCTGGTTCCGGGAGAGCCCATACTTCGGGGAGATCGCTACACGGCTCATCCTCACCGGCGGGAGTTGGTACGAGCTCATGGAAAGGCTTGAGATCCCGGTTTACTACGCGGATGGCAAGATCGTGGAACGGTTCCAGATCCGGCGAGTACCTACAGTGGTCAGGCAATCCGGTGAACTTCTCGAACTCGAGGAAGTGGAGGTGCCGACACGTGTTGACGAAAAGTGAGACGAAGGAACCCTCTCAAGCAGGGGCGCCTCATCGTGCGAGAATCGCCAGTGGCGGAATCGTAAGTGTCCCTAAGGAAGGGACGGAGTGTCCTTTGAGGGAGTGGCCGGCTGTTGCGGGATTGTGGTTTCTGGTCTTGTGTGCCGGACTGCTCCTTGTTCCTCGGCCGGGGTGGGCCACGTGTGGCGGGGGGTTCCTGAACCCGATCTCGGACATCAACTGGGAGTGCGTCTTTCCGATCAAGATCGCGGGGATTACGATCGTGCCGGGAGACAACGATCTGCCGGACCCGGCAACCTCGCCCATCTGCTTCTGCCCGGCACCTCCGCCGGTATTCATGCGGCCCGGCATCCCGCTGTCCATGTGGGAGCCGGCGCGGATGATCGAGACGGTCAAGGAGCCGTTCTGCTTCCCGAGCTTGGGCGCCAAGATCGGCACTATGAGCCCGGGACTCCTGGGTGGGTCCAACGGTGGCGGGGAAGCCAAAGGAGGCAGGAAGGCTAACACCTTTGCGCAAGCGCACTACTGGATCTTTCCGGTGTGGACGGTGCTGGAGGTGATTACCGACGTGGCGTGCTTGGAGATAACCGGGCTGGATGTCGGGTACCTGACCGAACTCGACCCGCTCTGGAACGATGACAGCCTGGCCGCAATCGTGAACCCCGAGGCGGTCCTCTTCGCAAACCCGGTTGCTCAGCTCTCCTGCACGGCCGACTCGATAAGCGCTGTCGCAGGCAAGCCCCTGAGCCCTCTCTTCTGGTGCATGGGCAGCTGGGGGAGTGCGTACCCGATGTCCGGCCGTACCGGGAACTCGAAGTACGTGGAAGGAAACGCCGCCATTGCCGCCAAGATGATCTACAAGCTCTGCAGGCAGCTCATGATCTGCGATCCCGGGGTGAACCTGTGCATGTGCACCCCCACACCGATCTGGGTCAAGCACAACTACCTCCTGCAACTTGCCAAGCCGCGGCGTCAGGCAGGCTGTTCCTGCATCGGCCGCACCGGGATGATCTGGGATCACGCGATGAACTTCCCCGCTGGGGGGGACAACTTCTTGTGGATGATTTTCAGAAAGAGGGCGTGCTGTGTGCTTTGAAAAGAGACGCTTCGTAAAGGAGAGGGTTCTGGCCGTGGCGCTTGGGATCGCCTGCTGTGCGACATTCTCATCGGATGCGCCAGGCGGTGAAAGTGAGAAGGTTCGGCCAAGGCCGAAGGAGGCAAGTAGCTTTGCGGTGGATATAGGGGATGTGAAGGCTCTGGAGGACCGTGCCAGGGCGTACGAGGCTCCTGGGATAGAGGCGGGAAACCCGTATCGGAAAGAGGCCGACAAGCAGGCCGAGGCCCTGTTGCGGCACTCGCAGTCGGATTCGTTCCGGGCTGCGGTCAAGGGACAGGAGTGTCGGGTGCGAGAGACGCTCTCCGGCATGACGGATGGCGAGCACAGCGCAGCCTCTGGGGAGGAAAAGGGGAATCCGCCGAAGAAAGAGACGGCGAAGGACCAAGGGCCGCTCTTGGGCGATAACGAGCGGATCTACGTATTCATATCGAGTTCCGTGCCCGTGCGCACGCTCCGGAACTACGCCCGGGACATCGACCGGATCGGGGAGAAGAACATCTCGTTGGTGATGCGGGGCTTTGTGGATGGGATGGGCACCTTCGGCCCTACCGCCGAGTTTCTGCGGGAGGTCCTGGTGGATGACCCAATCTGTTGGACTGAAGACCCCGGGAAATGCCGAGGGATGAACGTGGAGGTTTCGATCGATCCAATGCTCTTCCGTGCCTTCGGCGTGGAGGTGGTCCCGGCCATAGCTTATGAGCGGGGGTTTCGACTGGCCGGGCAGGATCATGGTCTGCGGTACGAGGTCGAGACCGAAGATTCCTACCTGGTCTACGGGGACGCCTCGATCACGGAGGCCCTGGAGGTTGTGAACAGGGTTGTGAAGGCAAAATCTCTTACGGAAGTCTTGCGGAGACTCGGTGGTTGATGAAGACCTGGTCCTCCCCTTACAGAAAGCTGGTGCGGAACCTCGTCCTTGTTCTCGGTCTGGGCCTACTCGGGATGCTCCTCCCCAGGCATGTGGGGATCTCCGAGACGAGGAGCCTCGAGCACACCGTGTTCTTCCTGGGCTATCACCACCCCACGGAAATTGAGAGAGGGGAGTATCTGCAGTTCGGCTTGAAGGGTGACCCACACGTGGGGGACCGCGTCCTTATCAAGCGAGTGGTGGGGGTGCCGGGAGACGAGCTCGAAGCCACCCTAGACGGCCGGTGCCTTGTGAACGGGGTGCTCGTGGCCGTGGCCAAGCCTTACTCTCTCAAGGGTGAGAGGCTCACGTGGTTCCGGTTCATGGGACAGATACCAGCAGAGAAATACTTCGTGTGTGGAGAACACAAGGACAGTTACGACTCGCGGTATTTCGGGCTGGTGGATGCGCGGGATGTGGTGTCCATGGCCTACCCGGTCTTCTGAAAAGGGGGGCATGAACAGGGGAGGAAATGCATGCGGGGGCTGATCGGTTCCTTCGGGCGGCCGGGACGAGCGGCCAGCGCTTGGCTCGTGCTGTTTGCGTCGGTCTTGCTCTGCTGCGTTCTGGTGAGCCAGGTTAGCGGTGCAGGCGTCCACAAAGACTTGAAACGCGGCTGGTTCTGGTACGAGGACTCGGAGGTTGCCAAAGGGCTGGAGGAGGATACAAAGTCGAACCGCCCGCCGGTGCCGAAATACGGCCGGGAGGAACTCCTCAGGATGCATCCGGATGAACTCAAGGCGCACCTGGAAGCGATGCTGAAGCAGGCGGTCTGGAAGCCCACCCTCACGAACGTCAGAGACTACTACGAGGTGCAGGACGTGGTGCGCCGAAAGGCCCTCGCATTCGCCAACGTGAGCACGGCGCTCATGCGGGAGAACCCGGCTGAGAGTTGGGATGCGAACGTAGGGGCCCTGGCCGCCCGGGAGCGGTACCGGGAACGAATGCAAGACATCGACAGCACGCTCGATGCCGCGCGCAATGACTTCGCGCTGGTCTATTTCTTTGAGCAGGGCTGCGGTTACTGCGTGCAGCAGCAGGAGATCCTGAGTGTGCTGGAGGCAAACTACGGCTGGAAGGTGCGGCCCGTGGAGATCCACGAGAACCCGATCCTCGCAGAGAGGTTCGGTGTGGAGCGGGTGCCGTACCTGCTGCTCGTTTCCAGACGGACCGGAAAACACATGCCGGTGGCCTTTGGGGTGGTGGCTCTGGACGCCCTGACCCGGAACATCTACCAGGGCATACGCTACCTCGAGGGCAGGACAACCCCGGAGCAGTTCAACCTGTACGGCCCGGACGAAGGCGGGAGCATGGATCCACTGGGTGCACCGAGATTCCGCGTGGGCGGGAAGCCCTGAGAGAAACTCTCTGTCTGCAGCAGGTTCAGAGGAACGGAGGGCCTTTGTGATGCAATGGAGTTGGAAGCGGGTTCAAGCCGGGAGCGTGGCGTTTTTCGTTCTCGCGATCGTAGCGTGTCCCAAGCCGGCGGTCGGCTTGGACTGGGTGGACGACTGGCTCGCGAACTCGACCCAGGTGGTGAGCGCCCCGGCAAGCTTCAAGGGCGTGAAAAGGACCTATCTCGACGGCGGCGCCATGAAGGTGCGATTCCGACCCAGGACCGATTACCCGATCACGATCTCGAAGCCCCGGGTATCGGCCTCGTGCGGGGGGATCGACATGTTCATGGGCGGCTTCGGTATGCTCAACGCCGAGTATCTGGTGGAGAAGATGCAGAACATGGTGAAGGCGGCGCCGGCCATAGCCTTTTCCTTGGCCATGCAGGTGCTTTCGGAACAGCTGGACGAACTCACCCGCGGGTTCGAGAGCATCGTGGACGTGCTCAACCAGCTGCAGATGGACGACTGCAACATGACCCGCACGGTGATGGCCGACGTAGTGAACCTGCCGGGCGGAGGCCCCTTCAGGACCCTGGACACCGGCAAGGAAGTGGCGAAGAAGATCGGCGGCGGCGTAGCAGACATGTGGCACGGCGCCATGGAGGATTTCTCCGCGAGGGAGTGGAGGATGTCCGGGCAGGACTTCCTGGATGGGCTCTCCGGCTGTCCGGCCGGGTTCCGGGCCGTGTTCGGGGGAGGCTCGGTCCTGGAGAATCTCCGCGAGCGGTTCAACATCAAGAAAGAGTATGCGGACCTGGTGCGCGGGATGATCGGGGACGTGGTGGTGGAGAGCGACGAGGCTGGCGTGGTTGCACGATCGATAAGCCCGTGTGCAGGCAACATGGGCGGCAATTTCCTCGACAGTGCGGTGGACGGCGCGGTCCAGATCATGGAGTGGGACGAGGGTGCAAACCGGGAGGGAGAATGCGGCGGCCCAGTTGGAGAGAACTCGAACCTGGGCGAATGGGTGAATAGCTTGCTCGAGAGCATCTGGCAGAAGAAATTGGCCGCACGGACAGAAGGGGCTGCGCCGGACTACACGAGCGAGGAACTGGACCTTCTCTTTCACTCGTGGATCGATCTGGATGGGCTGATGGAACTCGAGATGGACGGGCAGGCCGGATTCGGGGATGCCATGGGGGATTATCAGGTGGCGATCGCCAAGGATTATGCGTACCAGGTGTACAGCGACGTGCTGGTGAAGGCCCGCGAGGTGCTAAATGCAGGCTTGAAGACCTGGGACGATGAGGGCTACCCCTTGAGGGCTGCAGGCCATCTCGCCTGCAACGTGAAGCCCGTCGAAAACGTGAAGGTCGGTCTTAAGGCCATGCAGACAAACATACAGGATCTGGAGACCGGCAAGTTGAGACAGGAACTGCTGGCCGCGATGGAAGAGGTCAACATTCAGGTGGACGTGAACAAGAAGATCACGGAAGTGCGCCGGGAGAGGAGGCGGCAAGCAGGCAGAACCATGCATGACTTCTCGCAGCGAGGCCTGGGCAGATGACGGGATCGAGTGGTCCTGGCGGCCGTTCTTCTGCCTCGCGCCCGCTTGCCGTGGCGGCGGTTCTTCTGGGGGTGCTGCTCTACTGGCCGCAATCCGCCTCGGCCGTCGAGATGGAGATCGTTACCTACAACGGGTTCTCCGCGCTTTCGACCGCATTCGAGAAGATCCAGATCATCTTCGCCGATGGCCGGTACCTGGGCCTCATCGGTGTGATGGCCGTTTGCGGGGTGGTACTGGCCGGGATGGCGGCCGGGGTCAAGGCGTTCCGGGACGGCCAGCTGTCCATTGTCGGGACCCTGATCCCGCTCTTTGCGGGAGTCGTGCTCACCGTGGCGTTCATCCTCCCCCGGCAGGAGAACGCGGTCATCGTGTACGATCGCGTACTCAACCGGCAGGCACGTTTCAATCATCTGCCGATCGCGCTGGTGCTCGTGGCCGGGCTCTTGAACCGGATCGAGACGGGCCTGGTGGAAATCATCGAGGACAGTGGAGTGGAGCCCGACCCCTATGGGGAAGGCGCGGGTGGAATCCGGTTCAATCTCCTGAGAAGGCTCACCGAGGCCCGGCAGCCGCTCCCTGACAAGAGTATGGAACGTACGCTCAAGGAGTACGGCAAGAACTGTGTGTATGATCTCTTGAACAGCTACGGAGCGCTCGTAACGTGGGACGATCTGCTCTATTCCCCGGACTTGGTGGACGTGTTTGAACAGGGGGCCGTGAATTTCAAGATGACCATTGTCTATACGGACGAGCAGAGTTCCCAAGAGTCCTGCCAGAGCGCCTGGGCCGTTGTTCGGCCTTACGTGACGAACCTGACGAACTTTCAGGGGAGCCTCGAGCGGATCTGCACCGGGGATGGCTTCGAGTGGGCGAGTGCTGAGGAGAGGCAGGTCTGCCTGGAGAACCTGCTGGAAACAGTTGCCTACTACGGGGGAGCGGACTATGGGGAGGCGGCCTTTCTCGGGCAGCAGACGGCCATGGCGCGGATCCTCTACGAGGGGCTGAGGGACGTCGAGGACGCGGACGAGGTGTTTCAGGCCCGTGTCTCGCAACAGGCCATGACCGGCGGGATCGGAGCGTTCAGTACCGCGAACGAATGGTTTCCCATCATCCGGGCGGTGATGTGTGCCGTGGTGATCTCGATGGTGCCTTTTGTCTTCCTGTTTGTCGCTACACCCCTTTTCGGGAGGGCACTGGCGGTCTTTTTCGGGCTGTTCTCTTTCGTCACGGTCTGGGGTGTAGTCGAAGTACTCATGCACTCCTTGGCCGCGGACTACGTGTTCAACATGCTTGCCTCTTTTCGCCAGGACGGCTTCGGGTTCGCTTCGATCATGAGCTATCCGGACGCGTGTACCAAGGCCTTGGGTGTATTCGGCCTGGTGCGGAGTTCCGGGATGGTCCTGGCCACACTGGTCACAGGCATATTCGTGAAGGTGGGCACGTACGAACTCACCCAGATAAGCGGGTCCATCGGGGGTGCGATTCGTGAAAGGGCGGAGAGGTCTGCCGCTGAAACCGCCACACCCCTGGGCCGCGCCGAGCTGGCAAAGGGCTTGGCTGCATCCTCAGGGGAGATGAGCCTGCTCGAGCAGGCCACCTGGCAGGATCGTGCGCGGGCGGTGGTGACCGAGAGTGTGTTCGGGTACGGAAGCTTGCTGGGTCGCACGGAAACACAAAGGGAAGCAGCCCGGGATCTCGGCTTGGGTAGGGATGTCCGCAGATTGGGAAGCTTTTCCGGCCAGAATGCGGCTGCAGGGGACATGGGGCAGCTGGGGGCGGTTCAGGATCATTTTGGGGGAATCCCCTCCGTGGGCGAATCCATGAGGTTATACGAGAATCTGGGGACATATGATCTGGGTAGACGGGTCGGTGACGTACACGCTCTGGACAGCACCGTGGCGGCGATCAAGAACGATCCGGCCATGAGAAGACTCTTCGGGGACAACGTAACCGGTTACGATGTTCAGCGCATGACGGCGGTTGCAGACGCGCTGCGCAGGGCCGGGGCGTTCGCCGGCCAGTCCGAGCTTCTCCATATGACTGCGGCCGACTGGGCGGACGAGAAGAAAGTGGCGCAAGCGCTGGACTTGAACGCGGCCGGAGCGAGCGGCGAGCTCGCATGGTGGATGGCGAACGGCAGGTCCCTCATGGAGCTTGGCGGGAGGCTTGGCGTGGACCCGGTCCGCTTTGCCACTTCGCTCAGAATGCTTGCCACGGGACAGGAGTATTTCGGCCAGCTGCGCCAGGAGGCGGCAGGGGATATTCTGAAGCAGGGGACTCTCTCCGCCGCGGTTCAGCAGAAGATTGCGACCGCTCAGGGCCTTCCCTGGGGTAAGGCCCTGGCGGCAAGCGGGTTCACAATGCAGGCAAACTTGAACCCGGAACAGGCACAAAGGGTGGGAAGGTTTCTTGCGGGCTCCGGGCTCGGGTGGGTGAACCCGGAGTGGCTTGAGGGGGGCGTGTCCATGCACCTGG
>Ga0180438_10011912_pt1 | contig 10422 bp, 7 predicted proteins | sample SS_ome_12_FD_132455 | JGI IMG/M metagenome (GOLD analysis project Ga0180438, IMG submission 132455) | Hypersaline lake sediment archaeal communities from the Salton Sea, California, USA - SS_3_D_2 metaG | ecosystem: Environmental > Aquatic > Non-marine Saline and Alkaline > Hypersaline >... | reverse complement strand
TTTTTTTCAGGAAGCATTAGTAATCTCTATTTTCAATTTAACAACTTAATACTAGATTTAATATTTATCTTGGCATTTATTGTCATTGTTGTAATCGCCACTACCCTTATTTCAAATAAAAAGCAGGATATCGCAATAATGAGGGCTTTAGGGACATTACCTGGAAGCTTACATGGTTTTTATCTTCTCGAAGTCGTCATCATCTTTTTGGCTGGATTTATACTCGGTTTAATTACTGGATTAATAGCCTTTGGCGCCTTTTACCTTGCAGCGAGTTTCTTAGGATATACGATGTCTTTTCAGATTAATCTATTCTACATTTTCATTTTATTTGTAGCTTGTTTTATGGGAGTTATTGTGCTACCAGGATTATTACTAATTAGAATGGGTAAAAAAAGCATTATTAAATCATTTTCAAGAGATATTCCATACGAGTATAATGCTTCAAAAGGTTTAAAATTCATTCCAAAGTGGCTTTCCAAACTGGGATTTAACATTAAAATGTCTGTTGTAAATACTTTACGACGAAAGGGTGAATTTCAAAGGTATCTGGCACTTTTTTCCATCATTTTTCTAATAATTTTTACTTTGGGATTAGGAACTGTTGTTTTAGGCACCTCCACTCGTCAATGGATTCATAAATCGCAAGGAGACCACATTATTGCTATTGGACACCAAGACGTGCTTAATTACTATTCTCAAATGTATCAAATGTTTTCAAATCCAGAAATTTCTATCACTCCGGACGATATTAATTTTACAAGTTCAAACTACTTGTTTAATTTCAGTCAGGTGGCACCACTCGAAGCTCTCTCTGAAATCAAACAAATTGACGAGAGATTGATAAAATTTTGCAACATCTCTGAAGAAGCAAAGGTTGCTGAGGTTCTAATTGGACCATTTACCTACGATTATGTAGTTGTTGGACAAAATAGGACAGGAATATATCCCATTATAGGTGTAAATTCAAGTAATCTTATTCAAGATTTTGAGATGAGTGGAAATTTCTTTACTAATGAGACTTCAAACGAATATATGGTCGTTGGAGATGGTTTAGCGTTTAATTTTTTTGATTCCGCATTGGTAGAAGGCGTGATTTTTGAATCTTTAAGTAAACAATTCTCTGTTTCAGGCGTTGCTATTGATAGTTTTTATAGTGGATATGCCGGATATGTGGAATTAGACGTGTTCCAAAGCATGCTAAATTTCAACGAAGGAGAGATTAATTTAGTGTTATTAAACATTCAAGCGGGAGCCTATGACGATATTAAAGACACGGTTAATTCAACAATCGCGACTATTCCTGGAAATTTTACTCATTTAGTGTTAGATGGGATCTTTGACGCTAATTTGAATTATGTATACTCATTATCTCAATATCCCGCATTTTTAATTATCGTTTTAGCTGTTATCGGAATATTATCGCTATATAACTATCAAAAAGGAGGGATTATTGAGAAAGCAAAAGATATTCTCATCATGAGGTCAATAGGTGCTAAGAAGAAATCTCTTAGAAGAATGATCAATTTTGAAGGTTTGTACATTATCATTCCCTCAATCTTATTAAGCCTGTCTATCGGGATGATATTAAATTCGATAGTCTTATTTGATCGAGTCTACTTACCACCTTTATACATTCCGTTTGCTGTCGTCTCAATCTTATTTGTAACATCTGCCATATTTAATTACTTGAGCTTAATCCCCATCATGCGAAAAATAAATCAATTTTCGATAAAGGACTTTGACATCTATTAAGAAATACGATCCTCTTTCTAGGCTCCATTAGAGAAAAAGTTACTAAAATTTATTAGAACAAAATGTTTAAATGCAATATAGAAGGAATTCTAAAAAATAAAGGTGAAATTTTTGGCAGACGACCCTGTAAGCAGAATTAATGAGCTGGAAATAGAGCTCGAGAAAAAAGAGCTTGAAATTCACGATTTGCATGATAAAATCGAGCATTTAGAAGATAATATGATGAAATACGAGGAAATCGATATTGAAGAGGTTTTAGCTGGTAAAACCAAGGTTATTGATAAATTAATGAAGACAAAGATTGCCGTTCAACTCAATACAATGGAGAAAGAGAATAGAGACTTGAAAGATAGGCTTGGGTTTCTCAGAAAAGAGAAACTTCAAATTCAAAAACAACTTGAGAATTTTAAAAAACCAGCATCCTCAGTTATAAAGATCGACGAAATGGCCGGGAGGAAGAAGTCACTCAATTCACTTGTTGAAGATTTGCAAGGTGAATTAAACAAGAAAAACGCACTTATTAACAAGTTAAAAAGGCAAGTAGCAGCAGGAACAGGTGATGCAGGCGAAATTTTGAAAGAAAAGGAAGACGAAATTGAAGCCTTGAACTCAAAGATTTCAGAATTGACAAAAAAGCTAGAAGATTCCGGTTCTTTATCAGGAGATGGAATTGGAGGAGGAAGCGGAGAAGTTCTAACAAAAGGTTTAACTGAAGATCTCCAAGATAAGTTAAATAAAACCAAGCGGCAGGTAGAGCTATTAAAACAAAAACTCAAAAATTACGAAACGGGTGAACAAAAAGTTGACCTTGACAAGGACGATGCTGAAATTAAGAAACTCAAAGCACAAATCGAAAACCTTAAAAAAGAATTAGAGTTTAAAGCAAATATCGCCAGCGCTGCTTCTCCCGCTGGAAGCCCGATGGCATCGTTAACAAATGAATTACAGGATAAATTGAGTAAGGCAAAAGTTCAAATTAAAATGCTTCAACAAAAACTCAAAAAATTTGAGGAAAAAGAAGCTTCAGCTGAACATGTTTCTCACGAAAAACTCGAAGAAGAATTAAAGATGCAAAGAGAGAAAATCACATTAATGCAGCAAAAAATTGACGAGCAACAAAGAATCCTCTCAGTGAAGGAACAAAGGATAATTAAGTTATCAAACCAAGTAAAGAAACTAGATACTAACGCAGAAATTATCACCGATGCTCAAGAGCAAGAAATACAGTCTCACGTTGCGTTAAGATTAAGAGAACTCAAAAGTGTTGTGGATGACTTGAAAAAGCAGAACATCCAACAGAGAGTAGAGATTTCACAATTAAGAAAAACATGAAATTGAATTTTGATGGAACTCATAATTTTAGGATCAAGTGGTGCCATTCCTGTAAAAGAAAGAAATTTACCAGCTATAGCGTTGAAATCAAAAACGCATCCTGAAATAATATTGTTTGACTGTGGAGAAGATACCCAACGTCAATTTATTGAAGCGGGATTAAAGTTCAACAAACCACTTAAAATTTTCATTTCTCATTTTCACGGAGATCACATAATTGGCTTGCCTGGGTTACTTTTTAGGTTTAGTTTAATTGATAGAACGACGCCTTTAATGATTTTTGGGCCAAGAAACCTTTTTTTCTACTTGTATTTTCATCGCATAACTTTAGGACTTCACGCAGGATATCCTCTTACAATCGTAGAAATTGACCATGAAAATCAAGAATTAATACATTTTGAAGGATTGGATTCTGAAGAACCTATAAAGAAAGAAAAAATTGTAAATAACATTGTTTTTGAAACGAAATGGTACATGATGAAGTATGCTCTTGTAGACCATTCTGTTCCTACCTACGCGTACGCATTCTTAGAAAAACACCGTCTTGGAAAGTTCAACCCCGAAAAAGCCAAAGAGTTAGGAATCCCCCAAGGACGAATATGGAAAACATTACACGAAGGAAACCAGGTAGAATACGACGGAAAGATAATTGATCCAGTTAAAGAAGGAATAGTAGGACCAAAAAGACCCGGAAGAAAAATCACGTATTCTGGCGACACGATGCCATGCCAATCGTTAATTGAATTAGGGAAAGACTCTGATTTGCTAATACATGAAGCAACTTACGCAAAAAACTTAGCTGAGGTCGCTCATGAGAAAAAGCATTCAACTTCTATAGATGCTGCAAATAGTGCAATAAAAATGAACGCCAAGCAATTGCTCCTAACCCATATCTCTTCAAGATATCAAGACGATGCCCAGCTCTTGCTTGCTGAAGCTAAAGAAATATATCCTAATACGCTCTTAGCACGAGATCTTTTGCGAATAGCAATTGATTGAAAGATAAATAAAAAAAAAGAAAATAAAATTAACTATGTTATTCTAGGAGAACATTGATTTATCCTTGTTTTCTTCCTTCTCGTGGTGTAGCATTAAAACTATACCAAGTACCAACAATGCGGAATCGTCGTCTAAATCAGGAGACATTTGTATTCCGTAAGTACCCTTGATCATGCTCTTGAAGAGCTTTTTCTTAATTTCGGCGACAACTTTCTTGCCCTTTAAAATCTTGAACTTTAATGTCATGATGTTCCCTTTCATCGTAAAGACCTTATTCTCGTTAGGATCTTCGAAGAAATATGTTGGTTTAATTGCTACTAGCTTTTGTTTTAACTTGCCAATGAATTTGTCTTCGTCTTGCTCCCCACCTTTATAAAATGTATAAGCTGAACGTAAGGAAATTATTTTTTCGTGGACCGTTAATATAGGTGTTTCGTCGGGTTCTCGTATCCTGTATGTATTACCGATTTTAATTATTTTTCCCCCGAACGTCCCGATGACTTCATTGTTCATGTTCATTATTTTACCCTTATCCTTTAAGGAAATCATCTTTTCTTGGAGGATGAATTCTCTTGTACTAGTTAGTTTTGACATTTTAATTACACTTTTATTCTTGTTTGATTATGTGAAATACTGTAAATATAGGGTTTAAATATAAAAATTTATGTTAACGATAATTATATTTTCCATCAAATTAATTGATGAAAAACTGGACTATTTAACATTTTAAAATGAAAATCGTCTATAGTATATTAAGTAATAAGGACCATGTACGATTTCTTATAATAATTAAAAATACGATAGAATGATTATGGAGTTAATAATTGACGAGGAAGGGTATTTTTGTGAAGGTGTAGTTCCAAAAAAATGGCAATTCTTCATGGAATTTGGAAAAATAATGTTAACAAAGGAAAAATTATCGCTCATCAAGCAATCAAATATTAGTCTAACTGAAGTAGGATCTTCGGTGGATGATTTCAACGAAGGCTTTATTATTCCTTTAGATAACATTAAAAAAGCGTATAGCATAAAAGAAAAAAAAATTTATATGGTGAAAGTTGAGACCAGGGACAATCTTCTTTTTTCGATTACAATGGCAAATGAAAAGAGTATTGGAAAGAAAAAAAGTGAAATACTTAGCAAAAAAATAAACACCACAATCTTGAGTTCTGTTGAAATTGGAGATGAAACGATTATTTGCCAATATTGTAATCATGAGACAAACGCTTTTTCAAAGTTCTGTGAAAATTGTGGAACTAAACTAAACTAAATTAGTGCTTTTTCGATTCAAAAAAAGAAACTGAAAAAGAACTGATCAAAAACCAATTACTCTTAGCTTAGTTTTTATTCTTTTTATCCTCTAATAATTTAATAGGGAGTAATGCTAAATTCTCTTAACAATTAATAAACTTTTCAATAATAAAATAAAGTTCTGCTGATGAGAAAATGAATGTGTTTGAACTAGAAAATCAATACTGGAGATTTAGCATTAATAAAAATGAATTAAATTTTCAATATGAACTTCAAAGTAAGATAAATAATGTCATTTATGCTGATAAAGATTATCATTATAGCATCTTGACATCTGGTAAAAGAGGATCTCGTTACGTTTATTTGGCACATGTAGGAGCAGAAAACAAGGCAAGGAAGATAACATCGAGAAATATACATCAAGAAGGGGAAAATGTCTTAATAGTAGAAGGATCGTTTGAGGGTACGGATATCCATATCACCCAAAAATTTGTATTAAAAAAAGAAAGCAAGTGGTTGGATGAACAAATTACTATTACGAATCTCGGGAAAAAAAAAGTTAGATTAGGATATATAAATCTAGGTTTTAAGAAAACACTCTTTAGGCAAAATTTTGGATGGAACGAGCATTTAGATGAATATATCTTGACGGCCATACCTGCTCGTCAATATTTTGGATATGAAGAGAATAGAAAACAAGAATTTTTTACTGCAAATGACCTCATGTTTTGTGCATGGATTGATAAATCAGTAGAAATGCCAGGTTTTTGCGCCGAAGGCTGGTTATGGGGGAATTCGCAGGGAGGTTTACTCACGTGCAACTATAATCCCTCACAAATGGAGTATTCTCGATTTCAAAGACTTCCAAAAACATTACCCGGAAGGGGTGCTGAAAATGTTGATGTATTATTTGGAGGCGTTTCCCTTTACGACGGTAATCCTGAAGGCGCAACACTCCTCGAGCCGAATCAGGGTTATAGCTTTGGTGTAACAAGGTATGCCGTGTATAAAGGAGATTATAAAGAGGGATATTATCTTTACCGGAGACACCTTGAGGAACATGGCCATAAATTCAAACTCGATTACGATCCTCCGGTTCATTGGAACGAATTATACAATTTGGGTTGGGCTTCAGAAAAGACGGGATTTTTTGTGGATAGCACGGACTTCGAAGTATATACTCTAGAACAACTTTATGGAGAAGCTGAGCTAGCTCGAGATATTGGTGCTGAATGCTTGTATTTGGATCCTGGATGGAACATAGCCTTAGGCTCTTCCATTTGGAACGAGGAACGCTTTGGCCCCTTAAAGGAATTTTCAAGGGTAATTCACGAAAAATACGGTTTAAAATTAGCCCTGCATCTCATGATGAATTTTGAAGGAGAAAATGAATCCGATGAGTTTTACTTAAGGAGCAAAAAGGGAATAAGAGTTATCCAAGATCCTTATATGAACATATATTGTTTGTGCGCAAATGATTTCTGGGTGAAAGAAAAAACGCGAAGGATACTAGAACTGGCAAAAGAAGGAACAGACTTTTTCATGTTCGATTTTACCGCACTTTCAATGTTCATGGTGGACGATCTCGGCTGTTTTAGTAAGAAACATGGACATGAGGTGCCCATGCAAAGAAAAACGCACGCAGAAAATATTTTTAAAGTCATCCAAAATGTTAAGAAGAAATTTCCCAATATCCTCATAGAAGCGCACGATAGGGGAGTACAACCACGACATCCATTATATTATCAGCACAACCTTCCCCATAGTTTTGACGAGAATTGGGGTTTTGAATGCATGTGGAATCCACTGCAAGATTTATTATCTAATAGGGCAACACAGCTGTTTGAATACAATATGGCTTATTCAATCCCTTTATACCTGCATATAAATGAGAATAGTGATAACGAAAACATGGTACAATTCTGGTGGTACGCTTCTCTTGTGAGACATTTGGGAATCGGAGGATTGAGCGATAAAGAGAGCGCAAAATACAAGGCGTTAAAAGAGGCGATGAATCTCTATAAAAAATTAAAGCCCCTTTTTACACGTGGAACATTTTACGGAGTTACCAAAGATATTCACCTTCACGTGGACGATATCAATAAGACAGGAGTACTTACGGCGTATAATCTGAGTAGCCGGAAACGACTTATAAATATTCAAATAAACCTTTTAAGATATGGTGTGGATGTCACCACAGCAGAGATATATAATGGCACAAATCAGGTGATTTCTACCATAAATTTAACCAAGGAATCGAACGACATCTGTCAATTTGAAGCAGAGATCCCTCCTTTATCACCGATAATCGCAATCCTCAAATAAATACTTAGAGGACTGGAATTAAGATATTCGTGAGATAAAATAATCCGAAAACAGACATTTTTTTAAATTGTCCATTATTTTTTTTATTCGATCATGAAGGAATCAAATTACATCTCCATTGCAGAAGCTCTGAAAATGGGTGCTACTAGCGTAAATTTAAGAGGTTGGGTGTATAGGGAAAGAAAATCGAATAAATTCGTGTTTATCGTGTTAAGAGACGAAACAGATATCATTCAATGCGTGGTAGCTAAAAGTAAGAATCTAGAAATATTTGAAAAAGCTGAAAAATTGACAATTGAATCGTCAATCAAAATATCAGGCGAATTGAAAGAGGATGAAAGGGCTCCTACTGGGTATGAGATATCCGTTTCTGATTTGGAAGTAATTCAAATAGCCGATCCATTTCCAATCACGGAACATCAATCACCTGAACTTTTATACGATAATCGGCATCTATGGATAAGATCAAGGAGATTAAACGCAGTTTTAAAAATTCGCCACACGATCGTTGGCGCCATTCATAAATTTTTTAGAAATAATGATTATTACGAATTTGACGCTCCAATTTTCCAACCAAGCCAATCTGAAGGGGGGGCTACGTTATTTGAAGTCAAGTACTTTACAGATAAGATGTACTTGAGCCAAACATGGCAATTATACGCCGAAGCGGGAATCTTTTCTCTAGGGAAAATTTACAACATGGGTCCAACATTTAGAGCAGAAAAGTCGAAAACTTCAAGGCATTTATCAGAGTTCTGGATGGCTGAAATGGAAGCAGCGTGGATGAAACTTGATGAGGTTACTGAAGTTGCAAAAGACGAAATAAGGTTCATACTACAAGAAGTCTTGGAGAATAACAAGAAAGAACTTGAAATCTTAGAAAGGGATATTAAACTACTGGAAGGATACGTGGAGGCCGAATATCCAACCATCAAGTATGCAGAAGCTCTAGATATTCTTAATAATAAATACCAAATGAACGTCCCCTGGGGAAAGGATTTAAGAACTAACGAAGAAGCTAAGATTGCTGACCACTTTAAAGTTCCCGTCGTTGTCACGCACTATCCTACCGAAATCATGGGTTTTTACAAACCACCTAGCGAAGAAAATCCAAAAGAAGCGTTATGCTTTGACATGTTAGCCCCCGAAGGATACTGTGAAATCATTGGTGGCTCAGAAAGGAGCTTGTCAGTTGAAGATATGTCAAATAGACTAAAAGCAGACGGGGAGGATCCGAATAACTATAAATGGTATTTTGAGTTGAGAAATTATGGAAGCGTCCCTCACTCTGGGTACGGACTGGGTGTTGAACGAGTTGTATCGTGGATTTGTGGGCTAGATAACATTAAAGATGCCATTCCCTTTCCCAGAACAATGTTGCGTAAGGCACCGTGATCGGCATATTGACGAAATCAAATTTTATTCTGTATTAAATTATTCATTAATAACCCGTTAAAAAAAGAGAAAAAAATATAATTATTATTTACCGCCCGCAATGTGCGGAAGGACCACAACTTCGCTCTCAGGAGTAATCTTCGTGTCAGGATCGGCTTTCTTTCCGTCAACGAGAATACCAAAATATTTTCCTTCTAAATTCAATTCTTTTAAAAGGTCTGCAACCGTCATGGTTTTTTCTGGAGTGAAAGTTTCATAAATTCCAGTTTCTAATAGCTCGCTTATTTGTTTCAACTTAGTCAAACCTCTTAGTATTGTTGCTATTAATAATATTATATTAATTTAATTTAAATTTATTTCTTTCTAAAAATAAACACATTCCCTAAATGCTAAAAAGAACGACGAAATTACCGCCTTTTAACGGTTTTTGGTACGAATTTCGCTCGTATTTAAAGTTTTCGTAAAAACCAATGAATTTTTATGTTTAAATATATTTTTTTTACGTGATAGTCATTGTGAAGAGTTGATTAAAAGATTCTTGAAGAGGATGAGTACGATGATTACATTGAATTTTTAGAACATTTAAGAGATTCAATTCGTAGTTTGCCAAAAATCAATAATCCTAACGAGAAGAAGAAATTAAAACAAACTATCATATCAGACGCGATCACGTTTTCAAAAGAAATTGCGGAATCTGGCGAGCTCTTTGAGACGGGAGAGTTCTTATATTCCGCAGCAGAAATCGTTGAATTTTTAGATTTTGAGCAAGCACAAAAATTATACAAGCAAAATATTCGAGTTTGGGAAAGACAAATCGACGCGTATAAACTTCAAGCAAAAATTCGCGAAATTGCCGAGATTTACTTGAAAATTGCCGAGATCCATAAAATAAAATTCGAGGATTTTGAGTCAGAAAAAAGAGCGGTTTTAAATAGCATCCAATATTTGGATCAAGAAAGCAAACTTCAAGAAGAATTCAACGAAGTGAGAAAGTATACAACGATCCAGCAAAACATTGCTGATTTATACCTTAGAATCCTAGATTATGATAACGCCATTCTATATTACTCGAAAGTAATTGATGTTGCAAAAACATATAATTATTACGACTTATTATCATTTTCTTATCAACAAATTGCAGGATGTTACGAAGAATTAGACGATTTTACAGAGTCTAAAGAAATAGTACTAGATGGCGTGGATTTTTTTTCAGAAGTGATCCAAGAATTTGAAGATAAAAACGATAATCTAGCGTTAGCTCAAATTTCCCAGATATTAAAAAACCTCTATGGAATAATAAACGATAAAGACCAATTTGTTTCTTACTCAAAAAAAGAAGCAGGAGCATATATTAACTTAGCAGAG
>Ga0180438_10011911_pt1 | contig 10423 bp, 7 predicted proteins | sample SS_ome_12_FD_132455 | JGI IMG/M metagenome (GOLD analysis project Ga0180438, IMG submission 132455) | Hypersaline lake sediment archaeal communities from the Salton Sea, California, USA - SS_3_D_2 metaG | ecosystem: Environmental > Aquatic > Non-marine Saline and Alkaline > Hypersaline >... | reverse complement strand
TCCAGTGGGCAGATAGCGATATCAGATGCAGCAAAGAAGCCAGGGAGGTCCGCCCCGTCCTGCCAGCCCACATAGGTAACACGAGAGCCGAGCCCGGCATCTTCGGCGAGCACCAGGAAACGCTCCTCCTCTCCAAACAAGCCGCGTCCCACCACCAGTAGACGGGCCGAAGGCGCACCCATCACAACCTTGTTCAGTATGTCGATCACGCGTCCCGGGTCGAACTCGAAGAACCGGGTATAGAGCAGCACCACGGGATCGTTCCCCATCCCAAGCTTCCTTCGCACTATGACCCCAGCCCGAGGGTCCGGCACCTCTCCATCGAAGCTGACTCCATTGGGCAGATAGAAGATGAGATCAGGCTCAAGCCCCATCTCCAGGGCCATGGCCCGTAGCGTCCTGCTTACCACCGTCAAGGCCTGGCAGTGAGTCATGCCCCACCGCTCCTGCCATGCGAAGAAGCGCCTCTCCAGCCAGGAGTAGTCCCCCAGATCGTTCCACCCTCCACGCCCCTCCCAGTCATCACTATCGAGCACTACACGCACGTCGATCAGGCGTAGGCCCCGTAAACACCAAACCACCAGCGCCGCCAGACCAGAGTATCCCTTGGGCTTGAAGAAATGGAGCACGCGGGGACATCCGTCTAACGCTCGCCGAACCAGGCGCCACAGAAGGAGGATGTCTCCAATCACGGGGATTGATGGCTTCAAGCGGACATTGTGGACGGCGACCCCATTCTCCGTCCATGCCCGCCCGCTGTCCTCAGGGCAACTCCACGGCGGCAGTACCACCTCCACATCGTGGCCTCGAGCCACCAACGCTTTGGCCAGGGGCAGCGCACGCCGGGACATGGTACCATGCGGGCTCAGCCCAAACGGCCCAACCATCACCACCTTCATGCTGACGATCCAATCCAGATCCCTATCATGACCGCGGCGGTGGGTTCGTGAGGGCTCTCAACCGGGCAGCCTGCACCGTGCCCAGTGCCGCCGCTGCCAACAACCGCCGTCCCGAAGAACGCCCCATCCTGAAGAGGCCCACCTTCACCGAGGTGCGGCAGCCGGATCAAGACCAAACCTTCGAACGACCTCTCAGCCAGCATGAGCGGGACAGCTTGTCACCCGCTAGAGGTTGTATATGTCGCCGAATTTCTCCCGCAGATAGCGCAGGTAGGGCTGAGCCGTGAGCCCGGTGCCAGTGACAACGGTGAGCAATTCCACCGGTTCAAACTTGGACCCATGTCTGTGTACGTTCTCACGCAGCCAGCCCAACAGGTCTTCGAACTCTCCCTTCGCGATCCTCCTATCCAGATCGGGGATGTCCTCCGCAATCTTGGCCCACAGTTGACACGCGACCAGATTGCCCAGAGCGTACGTTGGGAAATACCCCAACATCCCACCGGACCAATGGATATCCTGCAACACACCTTGGGCGTCATCGGGCGGCACCACTCCTAGGAACTCCTCGAATTTGGCGTTCCAGGCGTCTGGGAGATCGGCGATATCCAGAGTGCCCTCCATCATCGCTATCTCCAACTCGAAGCGCAGCATGATGTGTAGGTTGTAGGTGGCTTCATCAGCCTCTACTCTGATCAGCGACCGCTCCACCTTGTTGATGGCCCTGTAGAAGTCGTCCAGGTTCACACTGCCCAGCTGATCAGCAAAGACCTCCTGGAGCCGTGGGTAGAAGGCCACCCAGAAAGCCTGGCTGCGGCCCACCAGATTCTCCCACATGCGGGATTGCGACTCATGCACAGCCAGCGAAGAAGCGGTACCCAGCGGTGTCCTGTCGAACTCCCTGTTTATGCCCTGTTCGTACATTGCGTGGCCTGCCTCGTGCATTGTGCCAAACAGCGCTGTGTTAAGGAACGTCGGGTCAAATCGTGTGGTAATGCGCACGTCCCCCGTTCCGAAGCCCGACGTGAAGGGATGCACTGATCGGTCCTGACGGCCGCGCTGGAAGTCGAACCCCAGGGCCTTGGCTACCTCCACCCCGAAATCCCACTGCCGCTGTTCGTCGAACTTCTGGCGCACAACCGAATCGTCCACCGGTGTGCCGCGGTCCACGATCTCCCGAACCAGTGCGACCTGCTCCGACCTCAGCTCGTCAAATACAGCCTTCACATCCGCGGTCTTCATGCCTGGTTCGAAATCATCCAGCAGCGGATCGTACACGTGGTCGTAAGGCGCAAAGAAATCCACATAGTCCCGGCGCAACTCCACAATCTGTTCCAGGGGACCCTGGAAGTAGGCGAAATCGGCTTTCTCTCGCGCTTTCTCCCATACTGGATGGGCCAGAGCTGTCATGCGTCTGAACTCGGCGACCCATTCCGAGGGTACCTTGCGTGCCTTGTCGAAGTCACGCCTCGCCTTGCGCACCAGGCGAACCTCGTCGGAGTTGGGATCGAGGGCCTTCACTTCTGATTCTGCCGCCTCCAATGCCGCCCCCATTTCCTCAGCCACCAGGTGTTCGTGGGCCAAACGGCTGAGGGTGGCTATCTGCATTGCGCGTCCTTGCGCACCCCCCGGGGGCATGTAGGTCTGCTGATCCCACTCCAGCACACCTGCTGAGGAATCAATGTCAATCACCACGCCAAACAGCCTACGTAGCTCCTCCAGTTTCTTTCCCATTTTCCCTCCAGACCTCACGCTCAGATTCTCCGCATACAGCAACGGCAGCACCGCTCATGCCTTGACACTATTGATCGGCGCGGTGGGACACGCTCCAGATCACAGTCCTAGGGTCTGGCACTCCCTGACGACAGAGTCTCTCTCGCTTCCATGTATCGCATTCCTAAGCTGAGGAAGCGTCAGCACGTTCGGTGAAACCCAGCACATCACTACCTATCACCCGGCACTCAGCCGGATCGGCCAGGCACGAGAGGTCTTCTTCGGGGCTTATTGTGCGCTCTACGCGCCCATCAAGCATCTGGATTACGCGGTCCGCGTACTGCACCATCCGCAGGTCGTGGGTGACCATGATCCCAGCGCTACCCTGCTCATGGATCAGGTTTGCCAGTGTCTCTACCACCTGGATGGCACGTTCCGTGTCCAAGCTGGCGGTTGGCTCGTCCGCCAGCACTAGCGTAGGTGAGTTGATCAGGGAACGCGCAATGGCCACTCGCTGCTGTTGCCCGCCCGAAAGCTGTCTGGGAAGCACCTGCACCTTCTCTTCCAGGCCCAGGAGCGTGAGTAGATCTCTCGCCCGTTTCCTGCCATTGGCATCGAACTCACTGTTGAGCCTAAGCATCAACTCCACGTTCTCCAAGGCCGAGAGATAGGGGACGAGGTTGTTCGCCTGGAAAGTGAACCCGATGTTCCGACGGCGAAAGCGTGCCCTGGCAGATTCCCTCATGCCCGCCAACTCCTGACCGCCTACCAGAATGGAGCCCGAGGTGGGTCGCAGGAGACCCGCCAACAGAGCAAGCATCGTGGTCTTGCCCGAGCCGCTCGGCCCCACCAGCGCCAGAAACTCCCCTGGATGGAGGCTCATGGACGCATTGTCCACAGCGTTCGTCACGGCGTCCCCGACACGGTATTGTTTGACTACTGATCGTGCCTCGAGTGACAATACCACAGCCCCTCCTCACGCTCCCAAACCCAGAGCGATGAGCGGTTCGACACGCAGTGAGTACCGTATGGACAAAAGGCCGCCCAAGAAGCCCATCACGAAGATCGAGCCCACCGCCATCGCTGCTGTTCTCAACTCGAACACGATGGGCACACTGGGCGGAAAGGATGATGATATCCCTATCATCAACGGGGTGGCAATAGCCACGCCAGCCACGATCGTAAACAAGATCTCTATGAGAGTTGCCAAAGCGACAACGTAGTTGGGGGTGCCTATGGCCTTCAGCATTCCAATCTGCGGCACCTTCTGGAGTGTTTGAATCTGGAAGAACCCACCTATCACCAACCCGCTGATGAGCAGCGCGAAAGTCCTCTGGATTGCCAGCGAACCCCTGATCGAGGAGTACCCTGGCTGACTCTCGTAGGCGGTGGTCCGATCCACAGCCTCGACATCTTCGACCCGACCCTCCAAGAGCCTTCGCGCGGACTCGACCTGTGCCGGATCGTCCAGCCGGACGGCAACCACATTGCAGGCCGGGTCCATCTGCGGAGCGGTCAGCAGCGCCTTGGGCCTAATCTCATCCCATGTGGAGATGGGCACGAAGACCGATGGGCTCAGGTTGAATCTCTGGCTCTCACTAACCCCCAGCACCCGGAGGGTATACAGCTCCTCGCTTCCACCTTGGACGGTGCTGACAGTGAACTGGTCGCCAGATTTCAGGCCCAATAGCTGAGCAACATTACCATCAATGATCGCTTCTCGCGCCTGCTTGCGCCTCAGCCCTTGTCCCGCTACAACCGGAGGTTCCCCAGGCTTTCCAGGTTCGACCCCGATGAGCGAGACGTCCAGGAGTTCGGCAGTCTCGCTCCGCACAATGGACACGCTGGCAAATGCAAGTCCTCCCACGTCCTGGACACCCTCTACGTTGCGGATAGCGCCGCGAGTCTCGCATTCAACGCGGCTGCTTGAGGTCACGAGCCGTGCAGTATCCTGGTAGACAAGCAAGTCGGCATCCAGACCTTCTATGTACTCACTGATCCCCCTAGCAGGCCCCTCCCAAGAGCCGCTATGAAGAGGACCAACACGGTGATCAGAGCAACGACCAGGCTGAACAACAAGTATCTGGTCCAATTGCGCAAGATCTCCCGCAGCGCCAAATGGACAGCCGTGATCATGCCTCCTGCTACCCCCCCCGCACGCGACCCCCCCCCGTGGAAACCAAGTCACAATCAGCACGCCTGATCGACCGCGCTTCGTCCTCGGTCGCGACAGCCGCCGTCCCCAACGGCGTGCCCCGTCTACTCTACGGTAACGGACTTGGCCAGATTGCGAGGCTGATCGACGTCGCAGCCGCGCTCGATGGCCACATAGTAAGCGAAAAACTGCAACGGCACAATCGCCAGCACAGGAGTGATGGCTTCTGGCGCTTGCGGAATGAAGAATACCTCTTCGGAGTGACCGCCGATTTGTCTATCTCCCTCCGTAGCCACCGCCAGCACATCGGCTCGTCGTGCACGCACCTCCTGGATGTTGCTGAGCATCTTCTCGTACGTCCTGCTCTGAGGGACGATGGCAAAAACCGGGAATCCCGAATCTAGCATCGCGATGGGACCGTGCTTGAGTTCCCCCCCTGCATAGCCCTCGGCATGCACGTAGCTGATCTCCTTGAGCTTCAGGGCTCCCTCGAGGGCGGTGGGATAACCCAAGTTCCTCCCGATGAAGAAGAAGCCATTTCTCCGGGCGTATTTCCGCGCTGTCTCCGCGATGACCTCTTCGTGATGAAGGATCTCTTCCACCTTGGCCGGCAAGGCCCTCAACTCGTCCACCATAGCACTGATGTCGGCCTCCGACAGATGCTGCCGCTGGGCCGCCAGATCCAGAGCCATGAGACACAACACGACTAACTCGGTGACATAGGTCTTGGTGGCAACGACGCCTATCTCCGGGCCAGCCTGGAGATAGAAGGTAGCCTGCGCGCCCCGTGTCACCGAACTCCCCACCACGTTGGTGATGGCCACGGAGGTGGCGCCTTTGTCCTGGGCCAGCCGAAATGCAGCCAGTGTATCCGCCGTTTCCCCCGATTGAGTGATGAGCACGACCATTGTCTTTCCATCCACTCTGGGGTCACGGTACCGGAACTCGGACGCGACATCCACTTCCACGGGAAGCCCAGCCCATTTCTCGATCAGCAGCTTGCCGGCCAACCCAGCGTAGAAGGATGAACCGCAGGCCACGATCTTGATGTTGTCGACCTTGTCGAAGTCCAGGTGGGACCACTCTGTCAGTGTCACTCGCTGCCCATCCAGACGCCCGCGGAGAGCGTTGATGATGGCTTGAGGCTGTTCATGGACTTCCTTCAGATAGAAATGCGGATAGCCCCCCTTCTCCGCAAGCTGGATGTCCCACGCGATATGCATAGGCTCACGCTGCCTCTCCTCCCCCTCCAGTGTGCGGATAGTCACCCCTTCGGGGGTCAGAACTACCACCTCCCCGTCATCCAGCACGAGCGCGCGCCGTGTGTGGCTCATAATGGCAGGCATGTCAGAGGCGAGGTAGTTTTCCCCGTCGCCCAGACCCACGACGAGGGGCGAGAACAAGCGTGCTCCCACCAGCAATCCGGGCTCGTCTCGGCAGAAGGCAACGACGGCATAGGCACCCCGCACCCTGAGCAGACCGCGACGCACAGCCTCGGGTAGAACGGGCCCTTCCACCCCCTCCCGCACCAAAGTGCTATACTCCTCCTCGAAGAGGTGCGCCAGCACCTCCGTGTCGGTCTGAGAGGCGAACGTGTGACCATGATCGCGCAGTTCATCTCGCAGCTCAGAGTGGTTCTCGATGATCCCGTTGTGCACTAGAACGATACGCCCTTGGCAGTCGGCGTGCGGATGAGCGTTCACCTCGTTGGGCAGCCCGTGAGTAGCCCAACGGGTGTGTCCCAGACCAATGAACCCCTCGGGTCCTCCATCTCCGACGGCCTCCAGCAGCTTCTCCAGTTTGCCCTCGGTCTTCTCTATCTCGATCTCCCCTTCGATGTTGAGGACAGCTATGCCCGCCGAATCGTACCCCCGGTACTCAAGGCGTTTCAGCCCATCGAGCAAGATGGGGGTGGCGAATCGCGTTCCCACGTAACCCACTATACCGCACATATCCGTCTATCTTCCCTCTTTCACTTGATACCCATCTTCTTAGTGGGCACAACCTCAGGAACCATATACTGGAGACAACGATCGGCAGTCACTCCCCGCTCGTCGGCCAGGGTCAGAAGCAGAGCGTGGCCGATAGCCAGATGCGCGGACTGAATCTTGCTCGAAGAGGGTCCCTCCGGCTTGGCATTGCTCTTGATCACGTAATCCGCCGCTTGCCCGAGAGGGGTATCCACGTTTTCCGTGACAGCGACGGAGGTCGCACCTTTGGACCTAGCTCGCTCCAGCGCGTCATACACGAAACCTGTCCCGCCACTGGCGGAAATGCCGATCACCACATCTCCCTCGTTGATCGCCAACGAAATGTACCTTGATAACCCTATTTCTTCCTCGCCCGTGCCTTTGGCAAAGCTGACCGGCTGCATGTCGCTCAGGTTGTTGGTGAAGACCATAACCGGCAGACCTGTCTCCAGACCCTGGCCCGCCATCTCCATAGCCACCAGGGCGCTTGCGCCTGCACCCGTGACGACGATCTTGTTTCCCTGCTGCACACACTCCCTCAGAATGCCAACCACGGCCTCCATGTCCGGCACTGCCAACTCCAGAGTGGCAAGGATACCCTCCGCGTCCTGGCGCAAGACCCTGGCAAGCTTCTCCCCTGTCGACACGCACCCCGAAAGGTCCACGCTGACCATCAAAGGCTGGGACACGTCGATGACCTGGCCCACCGTGTCGATGAGCACATACTGGTCGTACTCGTAGGCGGTGAACTCAAGGGTCGTACCAGGGAGGTTTCCTACGGCGAGGTCGAGACCCGTGAGGCCGCTGATCAGGCTGGTCTTGCCACTGTTGAAGACTCCCAATACGGCGATGCGGTCCCCCGGGGAGAAGGTCTCTGCCAGCCGCTTCGTTATCTCCTCCATGCCCTCCCGGGTGACCATGGACGCAGGGATGAGGCGCAGACCCAGTTCCTCTTCGACCCTAGCCTGGCTCGCGCCGTCCGCAAGGTCCATCTTGTTAGCGATCCCGAAATGAGGAATCCTCACATCCTTCACGGCTTCGAGGAAAACCTTCATGGTGTTCACCTGGGGATCCACCATGTTCACCATGAGGATGGCACCCTGGGGGTCAAAAGTTTGGAAAGGGGTGGAGATCTTCTTCAGTACTCTCTTGGAAAACACTGGTGCCCCTCCTGCTCTCCAGCTGCCAAGCCTCTATTCCAGGCGAAGCTCGACGTGGAATTTGCTGCATTCATGCGCACAAGCAGGTGCGCAACATGTACTCGCTACTGGATCCCCTTTGTCCCACCGGTCGCCCGCAGGCCTTGAGGGAATCCTTTGTCTCAGGAGGGGAAGACCGGGAGTGTAGCTACTCCTGAGGGGCATCCGCCGATCTCTCGATTTTCCCGCCCGGTACTGATCACCGAAACGGTTAGCCCCGCCTTGCGTTGGGGTACCCCTACCTCGTCTACTGGATGTCTCCAGCCCTGGCGCTCACTTCCCCTTTCTGCTTTCCTTCTCACTACATTGGGGTCACCTCCTTCTAGGAATCTTGAATATTATATCACGCTACCCAACTCTAGGCAAGATCAATCCTCCTCCGCAAACCAGTCCAGGATCTCGCCAATACCACTCGCTATCACCACACGTACACGCAGGGCAGCCTCGATCTCCTCTCTGCTCCTGTCGTCCAAGGTTATCCGCCCCTCCGCCTCGAACATCGCCCTGGGCAAGAAGACCACCTCACCCAGTTCTCGCCCCACGAGGGCGCGCACCACGTCCCCGCCCGTCAAGAGGCCGGAGACAGTCACCGTGGTGCCAAAGAATTCGTTCGCTACGGGCACCACTCTTATGTCAACACGCTGTTTGTCCTTCAAGTCTCGGCCTATGTCTCCGAGCATTGGTCCCATGAGCGACCCGCAGACCACAGTGCCGGCGCCGCTTCTGGCCCGCGTGCGGGAGATCCTCTTCACCTCCTCCCACTCATCCAGAAGGCCACGAACCAGTCCTATACCGTTCTCCAGCTGAGGAAAGCCGTCGTACTCCTCAGCGGGAGGGATAGGATACCCCGTCCGCAGATAGAGTTCGTCGGAGGGATACACGATACCAACCCCTACACCGCGCCGGTTCTCCTGTTGCCAGGGGACGATCAGATCCATGATGTCCTGCTCTTCATCTGGTGCGAGCGGGCGCACATCTGCGGCGTGATACTTCGTCAGCCCCACAGGGACGATGCCTATCGAGGCGACCGCAGGGTGCAAGGCCACAAGGTCACGCACCGTCCGCTCCAGCTGCTCCCCATCGTTGAGGCCCGGCGTCACCACTATCTGGGTATGCATTTCAATGCCCATCTCTGCCAGGCGCTTCAACTGAGGCAAGATGTCCGGCACGTGAGGGTTGCACAGCAACTGTCGCCTTGTTTTCGGATCCATGGCGTGGACCGAGACGTAGAGAGGACTCAGGTGTTGCTCGGCAACACGCTCCCAGTCCTCCTCCGTCCAATTGGAGAGGGTGATGAAGTTGCCGTGAAGGAATGAGTAGCGATAGTCGTCGTCCTTCACGTACAGAGAACGGCGTAGCCCAGGGGGCATCTGTCGCACGAAGCAGAAACTGCACCTGTTGTTGCAGCGGCGGAGGCCGTCGAACACATCCTCTGTGAAACGAAGGCCAAGCTCGTCTCCGTAGTCCCGGTCCAACGACAGAGGAGCGAGCCGATTCCCGGCTCGCTCGATCTCCAACTCCAACCGCTCTTCGGCGGCGTAAAAGTAATAGTCAATCACATCGCGCAGGACGTGACCATTGATGGCCACCAACCGATCTTCCGGTTGAAGGCCAACCGTGTCGGCTAGGCTGCCCTTCTTTACCGTAGCTATCAGCCCGCCGCTCAGCCCCTCACGCCCCCTTTGTGGAACACCGTACGACTGCCCTTTTGGCCGCCGTTGACCGCCACCTGTCGTCCCACGTCATAGGGTGCCATATACTCATCGGTCGCCGCAGACAAGTCGCTGTAGTAGCCTCGATACTCTTCCGGCAGAATCCGCGCAATCCGGTACATCATCTCATGCGTCATCTGTGTCAGCTGTTCTCGGGTCAGCTTGCCCTCACCTGGCTCGAAGACGAAAGGCTCTCCGAATACCGCACGGACCTTTGTGCGCCGCAGTCGGCGAATCTGATGCCAGAACCTCTCCTGACCCCAAATGGCAAGGGGAACTATCGGCGCATCCGACTTGACCGCGATGTAGGATAGACCATCTTTGCCCTTCTGCAACGTGTTCGTCTTGCTTCTCGTACCTTCAGGCGCCGCCATCAGCGCCTTGTTCTCTTTCAGCACCCTCAGCGCACTTCGAAGGGCCTGGCGGTCGACTTCCCCCCTCCTCACGGGAAAGGTCCCATAGAGATTGAAGAGGATGGCCAGAAGGGGATTCCGATAATTCTCCGCCTTGGACATGCCCACCACCTCACGGTCGATGAAAGCCGCGCCCACCACGGTATCTATGAAGATCATGTGGTTCTGCGCGATGATCACTGGTCCTTTCTCAGGCAGGTTGTCCAAACCATGCACCTCGTAATCCAGAACCAGCGTCATCAAGCCTCGTAGAACCATGTTGGCGAATTGTTGGTAGGTCATCCCTTTGCAGCCTCCTTGGGCTCAGACACGGCGCTGTCGACAAGTTTCTCTACTACCCTCAACACCTCAACTATGGACAAGTT
>Ga0180438_10011910_pt1 | contig 10423 bp, 17 predicted proteins | sample SS_ome_12_FD_132455 | JGI IMG/M metagenome (GOLD analysis project Ga0180438, IMG submission 132455) | Hypersaline lake sediment archaeal communities from the Salton Sea, California, USA - SS_3_D_2 metaG | ecosystem: Environmental > Aquatic > Non-marine Saline and Alkaline > Hypersaline >... | reverse complement strand
CTGCCGAGTCCTTGGGATACTATTCGTTTGTCATCCGCTTGCCAGTCTCAAGGTCGAGCGATTGCTCGGTGTAGTCAGTCAATGAATTCCAACCGCGACCATCGCCACGTCGCGGCAGGCTCCCATCGCACGCGGAACAGCGGCAGCGTCGATAGTGCTATGTATTGGATTATCACGAATACCTCGCTATTCGTTTATGATCCGCTTGCCCGTCTCCAGGTCCAGCGACTGTTCAGGAGCATCGCCGTAATCCATGCCGTGCTTCTCGGCTAGGTCACGGAGGGAGGCTGACTCATCAGCGGGCCAGTCCTCACGCGGAATCACGCCTCCGCACATCTGGCACCGGCAGATTGATTCACCGTCCTCAGTTATCTCGGCCGGAAACACTCGCAGCGGGCACTCCTCCCACTCCCAGCCACTCATGGTGATTGTGTCGTCAACCGACCAGAGGCCAGGAGAATCGGTCACGTCGCGTCCGTCAGGGTCTGTGCGTTTCATGGTTCCGTTAGCCAGTTTTCCAATTCACCAGGCGAAAACGTCTCCCAATCCATCTCGTCCCAATCTCGCGTCTTTTCCTCGCAGCCGGTGTGCATGGCGGTACTGACCATCTCACCGTCAGACACACCCGTACGGCACAGGTACGTTGTGCCGGGGCTGATGTCGCCCCCGCACAAATAGCACCAGTGCGGCTTTCTCGCTCGTCGCGTCTCGTCGCGTATGTGCGTCCAACCCACTGCATGGTTCCTTGGAAACGGTGTAGTTAGATGCCACACATCCCTTGGCACTCGTCTGACCAGAGCGACAGCTGGCCAAAGTCCTCGGGCGTGGATAAGTCCACCTCGTCCAGCGGTATCCGGTCTGCGTGAAGGAACACCTGGCCCCTCATTCCACCGCAGTGTCGGATGGCTCGATCAAACTCTACGGCCTCCTGCCACGCCATCGTCTGCGGTCAGCGCGACAACCTCGCCGCCCGACCACTCAAACGGGAGCGGCGCGTCTGTGCTTTGCGGTCGATCGAACGCGGCGACTCGTAGTGCTGCCACCTCAGCCGCCTCGCGATTGGGGGCATCGATGTAGCCGCGGATTTCTGCGGTAAGGTAATACCTCATTTTTGCTCTCCAGTCTGGTGCCGAGTTGTATATGTGCGATCTCTTATGATGCGTGTCATTTCGTCGCTCCCTCGGTTCGGTAATGTCCTCGTCCCTTCTCTCGTAGCTGCGACAGCCCTTGGCTCATGATCTGGCTCACTCGCGACTCCGACAGGAACACCATTGCGGCAATCTCCTTCAGCGTGTAGCCGAAAGCGAAATAGAACCACATGACCACTCTCGCCTCGAAACCGATCCCGCGTGTCATGTGTTCGATCTCCGTGGCTGCCCGATGATCTCGCTCGGGAGACGCCACGTACTGATCGACAGTGGTTGTTGGCCGCCCGTTGTCTGTCTCGTACCGCACGGCATCCAAGGAGCCAACGTTCCTGATCTCGGCCCGTTTCGCGTCCGCTGGCCCCCAGCCCAGCGCCTCGAGCACCTCCTCTTCGGTTGGCTCCCGTCCGAACTCGTTCGCGCAATGCTCCTTCGCGGCCTCGAACTCACGCTGCTTGGCTCGCGTCAGTCTCGGCACGAAGTCCAGAGCCCGGATTTCGTCCAGCACAGCACCGCGAATCCGGAACGGGGCGTAGGTCACGAACTTGTTCCCTTGCCCTGGATCGAACTTCTGCATGGCCTGCAGGAGCCCATCCAACGCGGCGCTGAACAGGTCGTCATGGTCCACGCCTGGCGGCAATGCGCCGCGGATCCGCTCGACGATGTGCCTGCACAGCGGCACGTACTTGGTGGCGAGCGTGTTCGCTGCCGTCTGGTCTCCAGCCTTGAAGGCTTTCCACAGTTCCGCATCTTCCACCTTGCTGGTCGGTGCGGACACCTTCAGCCCGAGCTGGCGGCCTCGCTTGTACACGGTCATCGGCGAGCAGCCCATCGCGTCTGTGAATTTCTTCCGTGGCATTCCATTGCCTTTCGATCAGGCGAACGAGTTTGCCAACAGTTTGCCCCGGCAATCTTCCAGGTCGTTGGCCATCGCTTCAGTTTCCTCAGGATCTCCGCTCGATCTGCTCTCTCATGCGCCCACATATGGCAGCCGACGCACAGGCAGATTGTGTTTTCGAACTCGTCACCGCCTCCATGACTGCGGTAAACAATGTGGTGAATCTCTCCGGCTCTTCGACAACACCTCTCACAGAGGACGGTGTCTTGCTCCGCAAACCCCCACGCGTCTCGGTAGTTCTCAACATGCTGCGCCATTCTCTGCAGGCCTTACTGCGATTGCGTTTTGGTGGGCCCAGCCAAGGACGAACTCCAGGAACCGGCTCATTTCGGCTTTGCTCATTCGTGCCTTGCTCACCATGTCCTCGATCCCGTTTGCCGTCGCATAGAGCGTCTTGAGGTAGCGGTCCACGTTGTCGGTGTTCGTTGCCAGCGGAACTCGCGTTCCCGCGATCACGGTGTAGCCGACTTCCTCGCAGCCGAGCTCCTTCATGCCAGCGATCACGTCAGGAATCACAACGGCGTAGTAGTAGCCGAGCTGTTCCTGGCTCTTTGAAGCCGACAACGAAGTGAACTTGGCCCGGAAGTGCTCGCCTTCGCCAAGCGCCTCGACCCACGCCGGGTATTCTTGTTTGGCCCGACCAGTGAGACGCAACCGCCCGTCTTGCTTTATGAACACGAATTCCTTCATGATCCTCACTCAAAAAACAACATCCCCCCTCCCGCACCGCAGAACCCTGCATCACTCCACAAGGGAGCCCTCGGACCGGGAGGTACTAACGACATCTGGTACGCCGCCGTCCCGAGGCATCCACCTCGGGATTCCGGATTTGGTTGCCGTGCCTTTGTCGCTCTCAGCAGTCGGTAGCACAGCCGTCGAACCGTTTGGCAATTGGGGCCTGAATGTCGATCACTCGGCCGGGGTATCCTCAGGCGGATCAAAGCTTCACATTCGCTTCGCCGTTCTTCACGTTGATGTGCACGGGATCTCCTTTCAGTCTGGCACTACGTGCGCTCTGGTCGTCTTGTCAAACACAATCCCCACCTCCATGGTCCGGGCTGTCAGCGCCTGTCGAAGACGTAGCAATACCTCCCCTGAAAATGCGTCGAATCTCTTGAGCATTCGGTCCGCATCCCCTGGCGATTCAATCGCGGGCATCTCCCTTAGCAGCTCGTCGGCCAGAGCCATTTCCGTTGGGCTCGATCGATGGTCCGTATCGTCCGCACTCGGCAGGCCCCACATGAGCCCAGTCGCATACTTCTTGGCGTACGTTTGCGCCTTGCCCGTTGCCTTGTCGAGCGTGTCGTATCCTTCCCCGCCGCCGCGCACCTCGAACCACTGGCCGCTTTCGGCGTGGATCACTCGATAAGCAACAACAACCTGAGTCCGGTACTCCTTCGCGTCTGTGTCGAAAGGCGATGCCTCGACGGACAGCAACGAGTACACGCCCACGAGGCCATGCGTGGCCATCGGCGGCATCACAGCCGTCAGGTAGTCCAAGAAGTCCGCGTAAGCGTACCGGCCGCCCTGCGTCATCTCCTGCGACTTGGCGACCTTGTGCATCTCCTGCCGTGCGGCAAACAGGGCGGGGGCAATCTGGTCGATCTGCTCGGACGTCGTGATCATGCTACTCCTCCCAGTACGGTGACTCTTTCCTGGCATGGCTCAAGCCACGAATCGTATTCCATCGACCAATGCAATGATTGGATTGCATCTTCAAACTTCTCACGTCCGCGTTGCTTCCACACAGGTCCCACCTTGCAGACACGGACCCTGAACGGCTCTGATGACTCCACCACAAGGAAGAAAAACTCCTTGATCGGTTCGCCCGCCTCAGCCGCTCCGGTTGAGTAGGTGTGTGCCTGCATGTCGTAGTCGTAATCACGGGCCCCAACCAGCTCCCACAAGCGGAACTTTGACGTGGTCTTCAAGTCCCCGGCATCTGTCGGTGAACCGCTGAAGGGCTCTCGCATGTCCAGTCGCGCCCGCAGCTTCACGCCTGTGGTCTTGTCCTTCCACCGATACGTCGCTTGCCGCTGCGTCATTCGCTCCAGCAGTGCCGCCGCGTCAGGAAACGCCCACGCGGCCTCAGCCGCCGCGTGGGCCCTTTCTACCTCCTTCAGTAGCACGCCCTCCCGCGTTCCGCCACCTGCCTTCTCGGCCTTCACCGCATCGCGGTACTTTTTCGTGTTGCGACTTGAGGCGTCTACCACGAGGAATTCCTCGTCGAACCGATCGGGCTCCAGCACAATCACATCCACGAGTGACCCGAACAGTAGCGCCGCAGTCCTCTCCATTTGCATCTCACGCGTGATGAACGTCTTCCGGTACGCTGCTGGCCCATCCTTTCGGTACACGCCAAGCATCGTGTTTGAGACGTGACTCAGATCCGAGTGATAGTCCCGATTGGTCTCGTAGCTCATTCGTCACCCTCTGCTTTTCTTGTTCGCTTTTCCGTCCCATACCAGCCTCGACTTCCTGTAACTTGACCAGTTGCAGAACGCGGCAATTGCCCCGGCCTTCAACCGGTCGACCAACGGGGCCCCCATGATCGCGTCGGCCTCCGTGCTGTGCGAAACATTCATGGAGACCCACGTCGGCCTCCGGTCACGATGACGACGATCAAGCACGCGTCCGAGCATAGAGCTTTGATACGTCGTCAACTCGCCCCTCGGTGGGATTGGGTCGGAGATATAGAGGACGTCGGGTCGTGCCATCCGTTTGACCCATTGTTCCTCTGCCTCGTTCTCCGCGATCCGATCGCGGAGTTCCCCCAGGAGATCCATTCCGTTGCTCCACCGAAGTTTGAGTCCGTACTTTCCAATCGCAACGCGTCCCAACGCTGTCAGGAGGTGATCCTTTCCTGATCCGGATGGCCCGAACAACACGATACCGGCTCCTGCTGCAACCTCCGCAACGATGTTGCTGGCATATTCCTGCAAGGCCTCCACCACTCGTGCCTGCCCCGGCTCCCGGCAGACATAGTTCTCCAAGGTCGCTTCAGCCAGCCGTTCGCCAACCGCACGATGGAACTCCACCAACCGGTCCTGCCGGTCGATTGCGGCGCGAATCCGTCGTTGCTGCTCGTCCTCTTCAGAACGGTCAGGCAATCGATCCACGATCTCCTGCGCGTATTCCGCGAAAGGAACCTCCAGCTCAGAAATATCCGTCTTGGACGCTTGCGTCATCTTCGTGCCTTTGCCCCTTTCCTGGCTTCTTCGCTCCGGCGGCCTTCTCGTCCGGGTCAAACAGCCCGGTCCACCCACTGGTAATGCTCAGGTCGATCGAGCGAATCGCGCGTTCCACTCCAAATCCTGCGAGCAGCTTCAGCTGTTTCATTCGCGTGCGGGGCGTGATCTTCTTTTTGATCTCCGCTCGGTGCTTCTTCCACTCCTTCCACGCCTTATGGAATTCCGGTGTGTTCAGCTCGTCGGGGACGCCGTCAGCATTCGCTGCCGGCTCCTCTGCCGCCTCATACTGCGATTGCGTAAGCCACCCCGCCTGTTGACACCGGTCACATCCGGCGCCACTACACTCGCACATGGCGTAAGGTGTGGCGGATTCGAGCAGTTGTTTTGCCGTATTCAGGTGACGCTTCAACGCAGCCAGCTCGAACTTCGTCACGAGATAGGTGACATCCGCCAACTTGGCCCATTCGCGGGCGATTCTGGCAAGCTCGGCGGCATCTTGCTTGATCGCCACGGCTTCATGGATGTCGACCAAGGCGGAGTCGGACCACGGCACGCCAAACGGATCCGCGGGCGGATTGTCGGGGTAGCCTTCGTCCTCCCCCTCACCCTCACCCTCACATAAGGGGCCCTCGTCCTCTGACTTCGGAATTTCCGAAGTGGACTCGAGCTCTGGCTCCGCAGGGGCGCCGATATTGGCGGTGTCGATGGTTCGCCCATCCCGCCCCGTCCGCTTGGTTGACTTCGGAATTTCCGAAGTGGACTCGAGCTCGGCCCGATACTTGGCCACCGTTTTGTCGCTGACTCCCACGTGTTCCGCGATTACGGTGTCCGTAGCCTCCGCTCCCCGCGGGTGCTTCAACGCCATCCGGACAGCCTTCTCCTTGTCCGCGTTCGAACGCCGCAAGCCATGCGTCTGGTTCGTCGACACGGCATACCACACGGCGTCCTCTCGAGTCCCCTCCCGCACCTCGCATAGCATTTGATCGCGGCCAGCCCGTTTGTAGGCGAAGTATCGGTGGAATCCCGCCGCCAGCCAGTACTCGGCACTGTCGCAGAAGACGACGGCAGCCGGCATTTCGGCTCCCGATTCGATCGCTGCTTGGTAGTCCGAGACCACGTCGGTATCGATGTCAGCACGCGGCTGCGTGCCTCCATCAATCTCGATCTGATCCAGCCGCACCATTCTCGGTTTGCTCATGGCTCTTGCTCACGCCGTTTTTGTATCTGGTCCAGGAACGCTTCGAACTCGGGTTGCGTTGCTAGCATCCGTTGCAGGTCCTTGGCACTCACGCCGCGGCTCGGCGCCTCGACTCGGCTCTGGTACTCCCTCGCCGCTTGGGTGTTCGCGGGATGCGCTGGCATTCTGCTCATACTCGCGTGACTCTCGCTGGGCCCTCAGAATCGAGCAAATGTGCGGAAGCATCCTTTACCCCCTCCACAAACTCACTGAACAACAACTGATCCATTTCCGATGCAGCCTCGGGATGCCACTGCACACCGATGGCAAGCCAGCCGGGGTCTGTGCTCTCGATCGCCTCGATGATTCCGTCGGGGGCAGCAGCCGTCACGCGAAACCCAGGAGCCACGTCGTCGACTGCTTGGTGGTGCCGACTCGTCACAAGGCCGATCCCCCGATACCGCTCTGTCAGGTAGGCACGGTGGACGAGCGAGCCGTCTTCGATGTCAATGGCGTGCCGGTGTGTCCTCGGGGCCATTGCATCCAGGTGCGGCATCGCGTTCGGCCGGTCCTCTGGCAGGTGAAGGAAGAGCGTTCCTCCACACGCGACGTTCAGGAGTTGCATTCCGACGCCGATGCCGAAGACCGGCATTCGCCGGACTCTAATCTCTTCCACAATCGCCCGGTCGAAGTCCTCACGCCGCGGATCCATCGGCCGAACCGACTCGTGCAGCATGTACCCATCCCGTCGCGGATCCAGGTCGTAGCCGCCGATGAGCACGACGCCGTCGAGGCGATCGAGCAGTTTCCGGCGATCGACGTCTTTCAGCAGCGGCGGGAGGATCACGGGAATTCCGCCAGCCCGTGTCACGGCGTCGTAGTAGCCCGCGGCGACGAAACTGAACCCTGGCCGGTCTCCAGTCGCGTTGTAGTCAGCGTTGATTCCGATCAGCGGTTTCATTCGGGGGCCCTCTCGTTACAGGCGTTGCACCGCTGACTTCGGAATTTCCGAAGTGGGATCGAGTTGTCCGGCCCAAGGGCATATTCCCCGCACTCCGGGCACTCGCCCGGGAGATGGTGGAGGATGAGGTCAGTGACGAACTGGTTGAGGCTTAGCACCTGCTGCCGCTTCGCCCCTTCCTCGAAGCAAGCACGCACAAGCGCTCGCTTGAATTTGTCCGTTTCCCTGAGCGTCAGCACCACGCCCTTCTTTTCGGTCATCGCCTTTCACTCCACCGAATCAGCCGTTCGTGCAGGGCAATACCCAGCCCGACCAGCACGAGGATTGCCAGGAACTTCACGCCTCACCTCCTTGTGATAGAGCCGCCCGAAGGTGTTGCACCTTCGCACGCTGAGGCGAGTGATTCCCAGCGTGGCACTTGCTGCGGCTAACACGGGCCTCCAGGTCCACCCCGCACTTGAACGTCTCGTTTCGTCTCGTTTCGTCTCGTTTCGCCTCAACTCGATTCGACTCGCCTCGGTTCGCGTCGGCTCGAGTCGGCTCGAGTCGTGTCGCTTCGCCTCAACTCGATTCGACTCGGCTCGCCTCGATTCGGATCGGATCGATTCGACTCGCTTCGTCTCGCCTCGCCTCGCCTCGTGTCGATTCGTCTCGATTTTTCACTCCGACTTCTGTTCTCGCTCCTGCAACACCTCCAGCGCCTTCTGCATCGCAATTTCCGACGATGCGTCAGACGCGGCTGCGGCCAGTTTCTTGTTGGCTCGTTTCCCTGCTGCGACGCCTGCAACCTTCGCCTGCGTCATCAATGCGTACACCTCGGGCCGCTGCTCAGCGGGCACGGCCTGGATGTCGATTGTCTCCAACTGCCGGACCGTTCTATTTGCCTTCCGCTGAATCGTCCGTAGTTCCCGGCCGGACACTCGTTGCCGTGTCTGCTCGGCTGTCTCGCGAAGGAACCCGACTCCAGGCACGCACGTCACCATGATGCCTTCGACTTCAAGCTGCCTCCGTGCGCGGCTGTGCCGCCTTTCGAATGCGGGGTCACTGGTAGACATTGACAGGGCCCTGGCGACGTCCGCGTAAGGGAGCACGTCGCCGACTGGAATGTCCTTCAGGACCGCTTTGACAATAGCCACGTCAGGGTGTGGCTGGTGGGGAATTGGTATGGGCATCAGACTACCTTGGAATCATGAAAGACGTTTCGTTTCGTTTCGTTTCGTTTCGTGTCGTGTCGTTTCGTGTCGTGTCGCCTCGGGTCGCGTCGATTCGGTTCGCGTCGCATCGCCTCGGGTCGCATCGGCTCGGTTCGGTTCGATTCGTTTCGTTTCGACTCGATTCGATTCGTTTCGCTTCGATTCGATTCGGCTCGGTTCGCGTCGCGTCGCTTCGCGTCGGGTCGAGTCGAATCGCGTCGCCTATTTGATCTCGCACTTCTCGACCACGAACCGGCCGAGATACCCGCCGTTCTGAGGACGGTACCGACCAATACCGTTGACAATGCCCCACTGCTCAATCACGCGTTCGAACACGTCGACGGGAATCGTGTCGTCGAGGATGTGCACAATGACGGTGGCCTCCCAGTCGTAGGCCATCGGAAATGTCCGCCACACCCGCTTACCCGAGCCCCGCTTTCCGTCCGCGTTGCAGTAGACGCGTTCCGCCTCGATCTCGTCGGCCGTGATTCCGATGCTCGGGCTTTTCGCCACCGCCAGCCCACACCGGAAGTTCTCCGACCACGTGGCATTGCCTTTCTTTTTCAGCTCCCCGCCCTTGGACAGGTAGGCCGCCGTATTGGCGATGCCCAGACCTATCGCCACTGCCGGGAGTACGACGTTTCCGTCGGCGTCCGTGTGGAGGTGCTCACGCCACACCCGCTTGTCGAAGTCGTCGTGGCTCTCGTCCTTCTTCTTCTCGCTCTGGATCGCCTTTGACTGGCTGTAGGGTGTTATGCCTTTGATTTGGATTGTCGCAATTCGCATCGTGTTACCTTTGGGGGGGTGGGAACGTTTCGTCTCGTTTCGCTTCGCATCGGCTCGACTCGAGTCGTGTCGCATCGTTTCAATTCGCATCGACTCGCATCGCGTCGTTTCGGATCGGCTCGGGTCCTGGTGGGAATTGGTATGGGCATCAGACTACCTTGGAATCATAAAAGACGTTTCGTCTCGTTTCGCTTCGAGTCGACTCGGCTCGCCTCGCTTCGTTTCGCATCGCTTCGAATCGATTCGGATCGAGTCGCCTCGACTCGCATCGTGTCGATTCGATTCGTATCCACTTCGGAAATTCCGAAGTCAGTCCCTCGTGCCCTTGGGATTCCAGCGATACTTGCCGCACCCGATCGTCGTGTGGCTCGTCCGCAAGCTGGGAACCATGCTCATGGCGATCTTGCTGGGGGGCGGGGGCGTGCTCTCTACCTTGCGGGCGTAGATCTGTTCGTAACGTGCTCGTTCTGCCTTGGTCATTGGCGTGGCCTCCAATGAAAGAACCCACGCACAGCGGATCGGGGCCACCCGGTAGGCTTCGTGCCTGGTGCTGTGCGTGGGTTCGTGTCGTACTTGTTTGTGTCATCGGGTGGCCTCGTTTTTTTGTTTGTACCCGATGATTTCGCGAAAGTGCGTTCGCCCTACCTGTCCGAATTGCACGGCCCGTCCGGCTCCATGCCGCTGCGTATCGCTCTGTGGCGTAGCGTTTTTTTCGGGAATTTTCCAAAGTGGTTTCTTTGGGCGTGAAACCAGGCAAAACACCCTGTCACTGTTTTGTCACCCCGAGACGCAAGGTGTGTTTGTGCAACACCTTACAGAGAGGGGAAGAGGCGTTGGAAATCCTGACGCCGTTTTCGGGAGAATATTGCCACGCTCCGTTGTTCTCTGTTTCGCTCCGTCGCGTAGCGTTAGAGGGGGTACGCCCTAACTGACTCTGGATCAGTTAGTTGGGGTTCAAGTCCCTGTTCCCCAGTTTTTTAAGTCCTTATCCAGACAGGACTTACAACTACCCAAGTTTTGGGTAAATCTCTTGGGTAAATCGTTGGGTAATTCGGGGCGGCAGATGGGGAGG
>Ga0180438_10011909_pt1 | contig 10424 bp, 8 predicted proteins | sample SS_ome_12_FD_132455 | JGI IMG/M metagenome (GOLD analysis project Ga0180438, IMG submission 132455) | Hypersaline lake sediment archaeal communities from the Salton Sea, California, USA - SS_3_D_2 metaG | ecosystem: Environmental > Aquatic > Non-marine Saline and Alkaline > Hypersaline >... | reverse complement strand
TGGATTTTATAGCCAATTTATGGAGTTTTATGAACGAACTATTATTTTTTATCAGTTGCATCGTTATTAGCTTGTTTACCGTTATTGCCCTGAAAATATCAAAAGAAACATTAGTTGCTGCTATAGCAATATTTTGCATACTAGCAAATCTCTTTGTCGTCAAACAAATAACATTGTTTGGATTGCATCCAACCGCATCAGATGCTTTTTCTGTCGGTGCAATATTGGGTCTTAATTTATTACAAGAATATTATGGCAAAAAAGCAGCAACCAAAGCGATATGGACCTGTTTTTTTGCTCTGATTTTTTATGTTATTGTTTCACAAATACATCTTGCCTATATACCAAGTATCTATGACGCCAACTCAGAACATTTTAATTTTATACTCAAATTCATGCCGCGAATCGCCATCGCATCAATCAGCGTTACAATAACGGTCCAATTTATAGATAGATTTTTTTATGGTTTTTTGAAAGATCTGTTCAAGGGGAAAATGTTTCTCATGAGAAACTTAATCTCTCTTTTTTTCATACAACTATTGGATACTGTGTTATTCTCATTTGCGGGCTTATACGGTATCATGAGCAACATAGGGGATATCATTATTATTAGCTTTTTGGTAAAGCTAGCCGCTATTTTGATATCTGCACCTTTCGTTTCGTTCTTTAAATCGAGAAAAACAAAGCCTAAAGCTGAGCGTTAAAAAACTACTTGTCTTTTTCTTCTTGCAAATCCTTTAAACTTGGTTGGCAGTTTTTGAATTCTTGTTTTCCTTTTTTTGCAAATTCATCCTTATACGGCAAGCCATGTTTTTTATAGAATGCATGGGTAACGTTTTGACATGTTTCTCCCTCTTCAGATCGTAATAACTTTGAATGCTTTCCTTTTTTTACCTTCAACAAATAAGTACCCTTATGCCCTATTTTTTTTAATTTTTTATAAATAGCAACAGACGCTTTACAACTAACAGTATTATCATTTTCTGTACACCAAATCATTATTGGCACATCTTTTTTGATCCTTTCCAACAAATCAATTGGCTTTTCACCTTCTTGGTCATGTGCGGAAACAGCAGAAAACCATTTGTAAAGATTTTCACTTCCAGCACAGGTCAGTTTTGCAATAAGCTTAACATACCAGCAATAATTAAAAACCGTTTTTGCATCATCAAATGGCGCCTCTAAAACAACCGCTTTTATCTTCTTTGGTTCATGCTTCGCTAAAAAAGTAAGAGCAACGGCAGCACCACGAGAAACACCAACCAACACTATTTCATCATCATCTATTTGATCATATGCCTTTTTTAATGCTTCTATCTCATTTTTTTGCCCAAGGCTCGATTTGCAAGGATTAAAAATAGGCCCAACAATAACATCTTGATAATTAAACGTTTTGAGCTTGCCATCAATAATATAATGGTCATTCTCATATTGCATACCACACCACGTATATGTTTTTACATACCGATACGCCTGTTTATAAGAATCTGCAATACCATGGGAAAAAAGATAGGTAATGGCACTTGCCTTAAAAAATGGCAACAAACAAAATAAAATGGCTATTCTAAAGCTTCTAATCATTTTTTCCTCTAAAAATAGTATGTTGCAACAATAAGATCAATGCTTTAAGTGTAAACAAATCAGCCAACTTTGGCAAATGCTCATAAAAAACAAGCCATAAGCCTAAATTTATGCTATATTTAAAGCATATTGAAGCATATTTTAAGGGAGGCTTATTTTTTTATGAGTAACTTTAGGTTCGAAACCATCTACAAATCAAAGAAATCTAGGGCTCGTGTGGGGAAAATATATACACCACACGGGGTTATTGACACGCCCAATTTTGTTGCAGTTGGAACCAATGCTACTTTGAAGGCTGTTGATAGCCACATTGCCAATAATATCGATTTGCAGCTGATGTTTTGCAACACCTACCATTTGATGATTCAACCAGGCTCAAAAACGGTAGCCAAAGCTGGTGGTTTGCACAAATTCTTAAACAGAAATAAGCCTATAATCACCGACTCTGGGGGTTTTCAGGTATTTAGTTTGGCCTATGGTTCCGTTAAAGATGAGCTCAAAAGCAAAGGAAAAAAGAAGCTTGATGGAACGGTGCTGAAAATAACTGAAGAAGGCGTTCTATTTCGATCATACAAAGATGGAAATAAAATTTTACTGACTCCAGAAAGTGCCGTTGAAGCACAAAAAGAACTCGGCGCAGATATCATTATTCCACTTGATGAACTGCCACCTTATCACGTTGACCCAAAAGCGTTAGAAGAGTCGCTTCACAGAACACATCGATGGGAAAAAAGATCTTTAGACACCCATCTGAAAAACCCAAACAATCAGGCAATGTATGCCGTTGTACATGGTGGATTAGATGAAAAGCTACGAAAATTAAGCTGTGAGTATCTTTCAAAACTGCCGTTTGATGGATATGCAATTGGTGGATCCTTTGGGCAGAATCATCAACAAATGTTTGATTTTCTCACCTTTACCATGCCATGTGTACCAGAAGATAAACCAAATCATCTTTTGGGCATTGGCGATCTCAATTCACTAGAAACCTGCATAAAATTAGGCTTAGATACTTTTGATAGTTCTCATCCAACAAAATGTGCACGTCATGGACTGGTATTTACCAAACAAGGCCCGCTTAAAATTTTACGAAGCAGCAACAAAGAAAACTTCAATCCTATTGAAAAAGATTGTCCATGCGTTACCTGCCAAAAATTCACCGTTGCTTATTTGCATCATCTTTTTAAGGCAAAGGAAGTTGCGGCGCATACATTAGCTTCGATTCATAATTTACAATTTATGGTAAGCCTAATGGCTGAATATAGACAAAAAATTCTTGACAACGAGATCTAAGGCAGCTTTTGAAACTCTCAAAAAATACCCCAAAGATGTTGACAAGCTGAAATAATTTTAGTACACTTTTAATTAGATAGATATAGAAATAGATATTGAACACGGAGGTTTTCATGAAAAAATTTAAGTTTTGTTTTTTAACATTTATATTCACTTTCGCTACTTTTCCGGCAATTTCCGGACAAAGCATAGCAGATTCTATTTTTCACTGGAAAAAACCAGAAGAAATATTTAAAAAAATTGGAGATACTAGCACAACGAAAATTACAGTTAAATCTGATGTCTTTCCAAACAAAGAAGTAACAATTGAAACAAAGCTCATAGCAGATAAAGTTCTCGCAATCCAATTACCATGCCCTCAACAGAAATCATCCTGGCAATGTGGATACCACACATTTATTAATTCAGGAATTCTTGCTAGAAATAATGATTATAGAAAAACAATTAAGGATTTATACTCATGGCATACAAAAAATAACATTGAAAGTCTTATCAAAGCAGTGGGTAAAACCGGAAAACTTCTAAGCGATGAAGATTTAGGAAAGTTCAATTTCGCAGCAGCAGAAAAAAAGAATTTCACCCTTCTTACCGTTGATGCCATAAAAGAATTATTATACAAGGGAAAGGCAAAAAAAAGAGCTCAAATTCCAGAAACCAATCTTTTCAGGTCATATGTTAGATATTATAAAAGAGAAGGAAAATTCAAAAATACTTTTAGAACTTATGAACAATATGTTGCCGGACAAACCAAAGAAGATTCTCTTAAAGAAGAATTTCAGGATTTTGCAAAGCGAAAAAAGCCAGTAATTTTCTTAGCTTCAGTTGAAGAGTATAGACATATAATGGCATTGAAAGCGGAACGCATGAAAAATGGCTGGATAGCAATTGTCTATGCAGACTCCTTAGGGCGACCTATATGGCAATATAAAGATTTATTTAAAAAATTAGCTGAGAAAATTCACGTTTCCTTCCCATAACTACCAACAAAGACTTTTACCCAAAAAGCTTATACAATACGCCAAGTGCTGCAGCGGAAACCGTTGCAAAGGTAGCAAGATTTCTCCCCCAATATTTTTTCCACTCATTCCATTGCAAGCGACGCCGCAATCGAACTAAATTTGGCAAAGAAGTCACGCGAGCATTTTCAAGCATTCTATTGCCTTCTTCGCTATCATACTCTGGAGAAAGCGCTCCACATCTTCTTAAAAATGCCCGAAAAACCGTTCTATAATTTTGGCCGTCTCTACCGTAGACAATGTTACCATGCTGACCCGTATTGGTTCCCCACACATAAAGATTTCTATGACCAGATCGATATAACCTTTCAGCCAATTTTACTGAACTACTTGGAGGGACAACTTGATCTTGCGTCGTATAAGAAATTAAAACAGGTGTTTCTCTTGGAATATCTTCAACTCTATTGATTGGTTGAGATCCAGAAGGATTATACCTTCCAATAAATCTATGGATAAAAAACTTGTTAATAATGCGTCCTAAAAACGGCACCCATCCAACTGCAAACTGTTTTAACGAATCACCTATCATATCTTTCATGTGCGCAACAGGAGATTCTGCAAAAATACCATCAGCACCTTCAAAATTACCGGACAATGCACACGAACCACCTCGTGAAACACCGCCAACGATTATTTTTCCGTTATCCTTCTTTGCTTCCTCTTTTGTTCCGCTATAAACGTTTTCAAAAACATCTATTTCATTTTTTTGCCAAACACTAGATCTCGCGAGATTAAGCCTGTTTCCATTTTGAAAAATCCTAGGAGAATCTGGAAAATCAAACGGCATAGTCTGACATTCTGGCAACATACCATAATCAACATATTGGTCAACATGATTTCTGTCGCCACCAAAACCATGACCAAACAGAACCGTTGTTCTGCCTAGCTCATCATCTCCTTGACAAAAAAGGAGGTTGGCAAAAATCATTGAAGAAAAAAGAGATAACAACAAAAAGCGTTTCATAAGTGTTTCCTATTTTTTAGTTTTTTGAAAGTAATTTTAAAAGCGAGACAACATTCTGTCCATTTCGCTTTCATATTTTGACTCGTCTTGCTCATCATTTGCCGGCATCCCACTAGCAATCCAATTAGCAAATCTTCTCATTCGACCTGGTTGTTCACTTGTTTGTTTTTTTTCTTGGTCTGTTGACTCGCTATCATCTGCTGACAAATCCATGTTTTCAACTCTACGTGACGTTCTTTTTTTTACCCGCTCATTCTGCCTGCCGGTCAAAGCCTTGGCGGAGACTGAAGCCTGACCAAATCTCTTCCTTTTCAATTTAGCATTAACATCTACTGGAAATTCGCTTTCTTTTTTGTTCGATACCAATGTATCCTGAGAGTTTATTTCTTTTATCTCAACCTCATCCTGCTCGCCGGCTACAGCATCTTTCTTTCCTAGCTTTTGCATACCTGGAAATCCAGCAGGCATTCCTGAAAGAGGAATAGCTACAGGCAATGCATCCTGAACCTGCTTTTCCCGCTCTTTTGAGCCAGAGCCAAATAATTTTCTACAGCCCAACACGACGCCATTTCCGACTTTTTTAGGCAGCCACATCACTCCATCTTTTACTGTTCTAATCTGCCTTACAACTGGAGCTTCATAAAGTTCTTCTACAATAGGCGCAAATGCTTTTTTAAGCTTCTTATTATTCTCCTCGCTTGATAAAGAATCAAGGCTTTCGTCAACAGCCGTAGAGAGAGCCTTCGTCATTTTTTTAGTGTTTACTTCTGAAGTAGCAGTATCAACAGCGGTAGTAACAGCATCATTTAAAGCCCCTGTTAATTTTTGTTTATTTGCATCGGTTACGACGCCATCAATTAAATCAGAAGCTGCAGCAGTAAATTTGTTTTTGTTATCTTCGGAAGAAATATTGTCAATCGCATCATTTACAACACCATTTAACATACCCGTTATTCTGTCTTTATTTGCATTTGATGTAGCATTTTCTATGAACCCGGAAACGGCATTGTTCAATCTCTGCCTATTTGCATCTGATGTAGCATTTTCTATAAAACCGGAAACTGCGTCATTCAACCGTTGCCTATTTGCATCTGATGTAGCATTTTCTATAACTCCAGAAACGGTATTGTTCAATCGTTGCCTATTTTCATCTGATGTAGCGGTCGTAACAACTGTATTTACAGCACCACTTACAATACCATTTAGCCTTGTTCTTGTACGAGCAAGACTTTGCTCTAATTCTGGATCATTTTCCCTACCAAGTCCCATAGCAGCACTTCTTGTAGCTCCACTCGCTGTTTCTTCTACAATGGTCCCTGCTTCCCTGAGCATGTTTTTCAGAAAAAGCTTCCATGCAACGAATAAACCTAATCCTACACCGATTACCCCTAATGCACTACCAAGGAACTTTTTAGAAGCAAATGAAAGGATACCACCTTGGGCTGGTCGTAAAACGGCTCGAACAACATTTTGCGCGGCTCCAATTCGAGCTGCATTGGTTGCAAATGAGGTCGCTGCATTTGTCGCATTATTCAAACCTTGACCAACTGCTTGCCCAGCATTTGCTGCACCTCCGGCAAAAGAAGATGAAGCACTCGTTGGCAAATTACCTATACCTGAAGCAGCAGAACTACCTGCGCCACCAGACTTTGCAAAATAGGCAATTACTGGTGCCAACAACAAAACAGGTGACCATTTTAAAAAGCGGCCAAAACCAGTTGAGAAAAATCCTGGTTCCACTGCATTTCCTTCTTGTTGACCATTAGCATTTGGTTGTTGTTGAGTATTATTTGCTTGGGTCGCATCTTTTTTAAAGAGCTTTTGAATGTTATCCAAAAAACCCGCATGTAAAAAAGATGGACTTACGCAAGATGTAAAAATGAGAAAAGATAATACAAGACTTATTTTTTTGTTTACACATTTCATGATTTGAACCCCTCACATCAATTAAAGTTTAAAATTTACAATATTATTCATCAAGAGTATTATGAGAATAGGATAATTTAAAAAAAATAGCCTGTCAAAAGGCTTTTTAGCAAACAAAATCAACTCTCAAAAAAACAAAATTGACAAAGTGTAAAAAATTAAACATTGTTTTGCAATAATGTGCAACTTAAAATAGGGCATAAGCAGGGGTTAGAAATATGAAAACAATCATTTCCAGGCAAAATCCAGAAATTAAAAACATAGCCAAGCTTAAATTACAAAAAGAAATCAAACTGCAGCAAAAATTTGTGGCTGAAGGGATAAGGACCTGCAAAACGCTCATTCAAGCAGGTTTCAAACCAGAAATGGTCTATGTAACAGAAAAAAACGTGAACCAAGGCGAAAAAATCGTATCCTCAGACAAAATAACCATTGTCGCTGATGCCGTCATGGAAAAAATAAGTGCAAGCAAGACACCTTCTGGTATTTTGGCCATTTTTCCCATTCCAAAACAACCAGATAAAAGCAAGTTGGGTAATGGCATTGTTCTTTATAAAGTGGCAAATCCAGGAAATATGGGCACCCTGATACGATCTTGTGCCGCAATGGGTTTCAAATCTGTTGTTTTAATTGAGGGAGCCTATCCTTGGGCATCAAAAGTGGTACAATCGAGTGTTGGTACGATTGGAAATGTCGATATTTTTGTGTGGTCATGGGACATGTTGCTCAAAAACAAAGGAACCGTAAAATTAATCGCAATGGTTGTTGCGGGTGGCAAAAAGCCAAATGAGATGCATTTTGATAATTTTCTTTTGGTGATAGGCAGTGAAGCTCACGGAATTTCAGAAAAACAGATAAAAGATTGTGATGAAAAATTAACAATTGCAATGCCAGGAAAAGCTGAAAGCTTAAACGCAGCCGTTGCAGGCTCCATAGCAATGTATCTCGCAAAACAATAGAAGCAAATTAAAAGGAGCCCTGTCTGTGGACTCCTTTTAATTTTATGAAATAATTTTATAGAGAATTAAAAATCAATCAAAATCCATTTCCATACCTCGTTGTTACTGTCCCCGTATTGGAAAGAAAGTTCTCTGCTGTTGCTGACGCGGAAGCTGTTGCTGATACTGTCCCCTCCTGATTCTTTCTCTTTCTTGTTTTTCTCTTTCTATTTGTTCGAAAAATTTCAATACTAAGAACTGTGCCCTTTCGGGGAACTTTCGCTCGAGAATATCCAATATCCGTTTTTTATCTTTTATTTCTTCTTTTAAATTATAAATATTTTGCATTCCTTGTCGTACTTCATTAACATTAGCCATAACTCCCATCTGATTTAGTAGCCGTTCTACTCGGGCTCGTTCACTTATCATAGACATTAGATTAATCGACATTGCAGCTAAAAATAGAGCCGCCGATAACAAAACCATTTTCTTCATAACAACCTCCTTTTTTTGGTTTAACCTACAATACTTTCTCCTGATTTCAAGATATCACAAGCAAGGCCAAAAAATCAACATTTTGGCAAATTTTTTCCTAAAAAAGTTTTTTTTTGGCAATATAGCCCCAATAATCCCTTCCAGAAGAAGCTTTTGAAATATAGGATTTTTATATAAATTATTACCAAAAGGTGCTTGTTTCGGTCGATACTTTTGTGGTTTTTCTTCTTTTTGATGGTTTTTCACGTTTCTTGTCTCGACCTCTTTTTCTCTTTAAGTCTGTTGTATTTCCGATTCCTGGACAAGCATTTGCCTCTATTGACTGAACAGGATTTCCATACACCACGTCATCTGCACCCATGTTTCGGTCCAAACTTATATCAAAATCTTCATAATGACTATTACAAATTGAAACATCTGGAAAAACTTGTTTTTTACATGTTGTGCGCAACTCATTGAGGTTTTTCTCGAAAGGTGAGCATAGCTTTTTCTTAATCATTTTCACCTGGTTTGAATATTGAAAATCACATGACGTTTTATGACTTTTTGCGTTACTTTGCGACATCGACCACAACTTTTCATGATCACGACTAAAACGCAACAAAAAAGGACAATCTCCGTGATTAAATGTGTACACCCTTTTTTTGGCTTTCAGGTCATGCACTATAACATCCCCTTCTTCCCTTCCTAAAACCAAAAATCTATTATCTGGACTTACACAGACTCGAGCAAAAGGCCCAAATACATTGCTTTTTAGATTTTTTATGTTACGCATTACAACTTTTTTATCCGCCCCTACTGAAAGAATATAACTCTCATTCGATAGAAAAAACAGACTCAAAATGTCGCCACTATGAGGAACCAAAAGACGTTTTTTTTCCCTAAACATATCATATATAATAATCTGACCAAGCTTTGAACCAGATACAATAAGGTTTCCTTTTTTATTAAAAGATATGCTCCCTACATAACTATCTCCAGTAAACCTGCGATTGTGTTTATATGAAGCTAACTTTTTTTTGTTCGCTATATCATACACAATAACTTGGTTGTCCCAGCCACCAGATGCAACTACCTTACTATCTGGTCTGAAATAGACACTCGCAACGGCATCTTCATGACTGTACGATAAAACCCGCTGTTTATTTTCCAGATCATACACTGTCACAATTCCAGCAATATCTCCCCAAGCAATGTATCTATTGTCTGGACTTAGATTTTCAAACATAATCTTGCAGCTATGCTGATATGAGAACACATACTTCTTATTTTTTATATCGTATAGCTGTATCTTGTTATTATTTTCTGTGGAAACAATAAGACGACTATCTAAATTAAAAAATATGTTTGTAACATTTCCACTATGCTTATACGAGCCAAGAAGCTTTTTTTTCTTTGTATCATAAAGCACTATGGAATTTTCTTCAACAGAAGCAACATAGTTACAACAGTAAGACATAATGTTGAATGTTTTATCTTTGAAACGAAACTCATCAATATATTTAAATTTTTCATGAGGCTGAATTGTGGGAGAGCAAATCTTTTTAGTTTTTTTCCTTTTTCCAACCTTCATTTTGACTGGCGTTGTATTGATTTTGTCAAGCCCTTTTGCCGCAAAAGAGCACGTGCTACAAACTATACAAAATAAAAACAACACTTTTATTAGAAATAACTTCTCCGATTTCACGATTTTCCCCCAAATTTGACAGAAGAATATAATTTATAATACATATCAACACACAAATTTGAGTATACCACAAAACCCTTATTGTTCAACAAAAACTTATTTAAAGCCGCAAACAATTACAAATAGAATTTAGCCGTCGAGAGCCAAATCATCAAAAACAGCTTCAGAAAACATAGAAGAAACAAAATTGGATTTACTACAAATCAATGCTTTTCACAATGCTTTTTCGCCACATCAATCAGATATTTGACGCTTTCTCTTGGTTTTCTTTCTTGTGTCTCAAAATCAACCTCACATATACCATATTTCTTTTTTTCAAAGCCATCTGACCATTCAAAATTGTCCATGAGAGTCCACACACAATATCCCCTAATATCCATACCATCTTTTAGAGCTTTTGAAAGGACATGCAAATGCCTTTTGAAAAAGATATCACGATGATTCTCTTTTCGCGCAGCAATCCCATTTTCTGTTATATATACCGGCACTTTTAATGGTTTTGCCATTTTTTCAGAAACTTGTTT
>Ga0180438_10011907_pt1 | contig 10424 bp, 6 predicted proteins | sample SS_ome_12_FD_132455 | JGI IMG/M metagenome (GOLD analysis project Ga0180438, IMG submission 132455) | Hypersaline lake sediment archaeal communities from the Salton Sea, California, USA - SS_3_D_2 metaG | ecosystem: Environmental > Aquatic > Non-marine Saline and Alkaline > Hypersaline >... | reverse complement strand
TGCCTGTCCGGACTTGGCTTCGTCGAAGGAGGGTGTCGTCCCATGTCGAGCAGGATTATGGCCGTCGGGATGGTTCTCCCGAGCCTGTGCTTCGGTCTCCTGGTGGGGGCCGGCGGGGTGGATGCGAAGGCTCTTCGAGTGCCCGACGAGTATTCGCGCATCCAGACCGCCATGCTTGTGGCGCAGCACGGGGACACGGTGCTCGTCTCGCCCGGTCGGTACCGGGGGCCCGTCGATCTCCGCAACGGAGTCGTCCTGCGGAGCTCGGACGGGCCGGACGTGACGACCATCTCGGGCTCGCGGTGGTGGGGCGCCCGGAGGGCGGAGGCGGACCCCTTGACGGCCCTGGTCGGGTTCAGGGTGACGGGGGGGCGGGGGGCGGACCGGGTCGTGTACTGTTCCGGCGGGGGCTCGCCCCGGGTGCTGGGCAACACGGTCGAGAACGGCTGGTACGGCATATGCTGCGAGGGCGCATCTCCCATCCTCCGCGGGAACGTGGTGCGCTCGAACAAGCAGGGGATTCTGTGCAAGGTGGCCAGTCCCCTGATCGTCAACAACCATATCACGAGGAACTACTCGGGGATCGTCCTCGAAGACGGTTCGCCCCGGATTCTGCGCAACACGATCGATCTCAACGGAACCGGCATCGAGGTCCAGAGTTGGTCGCTGCCCACGATCGGCGGGAGCATCGAGGAGGCGAACGACATCTACGACAACAGGAGCTACGACCTGGTGAACCGGGGTCTGGTCAAGGACGACGCGATCCGGACGCAAGAACCGCTGCTTCTCGAGGCCAAGTACAACTTCTGGGGAAGCAACTGTCCGGACAGGTCGAAGTTGGTCGGTCAGATTGTCTACGCCCCCTGGGTCAACGAAGATCACACGGAGAGGTTCACGTCCTGCCCGAAGGAATGACGCGGGGCCCGAAGCGTCGAGGCACAGGCGAGCGGGGGACGCCCGCTCTCTGTGCCTTGTTTTCCGGTGGTCCCCGACACTCGAGGTGACGACGGTGAGAAGAGCCGCGTGGGTTTGCCTGTGGGGAGTGTCCATGGCGGTCCTGGGTGGGACGGCCGGATGCCGGTCGTCTGCGCCCGCGTCCAAGGTTGTCGTGATCGGCCTCGACGGTGCGACGTGGGACTTGCTCGATCCCTGGATCGAGCAGGGGGACCTTCCCAACCTGGAGGCGCTCAGTCGGCGGGGCGCCGTCTCCAGGCTGGAGTCGGTCGTGCCGCCCATCTCTCCGCCGGCCTGGACCTCGGCCGTCACGGGAGTCAACCCCGGCAAGCACGTCATCTACGATTTCTGGGTCCGGCCGTCGGGTTCTGCGACCACGGTCCCGGCCACCTCGCACGAGCGTAAGGTGGAGGCGGTCTGGCAGATCCTCTCCCGCCACGGCCGCAAGGTGGGGGTGATCAACGTCCCCCTCACGGACCCTCCCGACGAGGTCGACGGGTTCATGATCGCGGGGTTCCCCCACCTGGACGACGAGGGCTACACGTACCCGGCCGAGCTCCAGGCCGAGATCGGCGGGTACCAGCTGGACGACTTCGGCGAGATGCTCCAGGAGGGGCGGGAGGCCGTACTCAGGGACCGGCTTGTCCAGGTCTTCGAGGCCCGAGCCCGCACGGCCCTCCGGTTGATGGACGAGCGTGAGTGGGATCTGTTGTGGGTCGTCTTCATGGGACCGGACAAGATGCAGCACTACTTCTGGCGGTTCATGGATCCGGAGCATCCGTACTACCGGGAGGACAAAGCCCAGGCCCTCGGCCAGACGATCCACGATTTCTGGTGCCGGGTGGACGAGGTCGTCGGCCAGATGGTGAGCCGGCTCGACGAGGACACGGTCGTCATGGCGCTCTCGGACCACGGCTTCGGGCCGATCTACCGGGAGATGCGGATGAGGGACTGGCTCATCCGTGAGGGATTCGTGAACGTGGAGGAGGGAAGGGTCCTGGCCTACTACCAGGGGGATTTCGGGGGGCGGATCTACCTCAACGTCCGGGGGCGCGAGCCCGGCGGGGTGGTGCAGCCCGGCCGCCCCTACAGGATCCTCCGCGAGGAGATTGCGTCCCGGCTCCGGCGTCTGGTGGATGAGGAGACGGGGGTCCGGCCGGTCACGGACGTGTACTTCAAGGAGGAGCTCTACGCGGGCCCATACCTCGACGGGGCGCCCGACGTCGTCTTCTCGGTTCTGCCCGGATATTTCGTGATCGGGGGGGATGGCGAGCCCGGGTCGCCGGTCTTCGGGCTGCCTTCCTTCAGCTTCAGCGCCTACCACCGTCGCGACGGCGTACTGATCCTCTCGGGCGGGCCGGTGCGGCGCGGCGTGAACCTCACACCCCAGCCGATCGCGGGCGTGGCCCCGACGGTCCTCTACCTCCTGGGGGTGCCCCTCTCGGCCGATATGGATGGTGGCGTCTTCGTCGAGGCGCTCGAGCCCGAGTGCCTGGTGGAGCACGACATCGAGTTCGCCGAGCCCGTGGCGCTGGCCACGAGGGATCCTCGGCAAGTGGAGTCTCTGGAGGAGCGGCGCCGGGCGCTCAAGAGTGTCCCGTACCTGCGCTAGTCCGGGGACCAGAAGAAGCCAGCGGTCGTGGCGTCGGATCGGAGATCTGGGGCGATGACGCGTTCCCTCTCTCGACACGATGCGGGGCGTGCGGCGCGCGGGTGGCGGGGCGCGGCCTTTTCGCTGAACTTCGGCTTCGTCGTCGTCTTCCTCCTGGCGCTGGCGGCCCGACTGATCTACCTGCGAGAGGTTTACGACTCGCCGGACTTCCACAACCTGGTCATGGATTCGCAGTGGTACCATGTGGAGGCCCTGCGGATCGCGGCCGGCGGGTGGATGCCGGAGGACGCCTTCTTCCGGGCGCCCGGGTATCCGTACTTCCTGGCTCTCATCTACCGGCTTTCTGAAGACGGTCTCCTGGCCGCCCGGTTGGTCCAGGTTGTCCTCGGTTCGTTGGCCGCAAGCCTGGCGCTCTGGGTGGCGTGGAGGATCCAGGGTCCCTGGGTGGGGTGGCTGGCGGGCATTCTGGTTGCGACCTACGGTCTCCTGATCTACTTCTCGGCCGAGATCCTCGCAACCACCCTGGTCGTGGTGACGGCGCTCCTGGCGCTGGTGCTCCTGATCAGGGCCGACGGGCGCCGGGGGTGGCTCTCGTGGTTTCTGGCCGGCCTCGGGCTCGGCCTCTCGGCCGTCGTGCGTCCGACCATCCTGGTCTTCGGGGTCCTGGCGCTCCTGTGGGCGAAGGGTGGGGGGAGCTGGCGCACGGGTTGGGGACGGGCGGGCGCGCTGGCGTTGGGCGTGGCGGTGTGCGTGTCGCCCGTCACGCTGGCCAACTACGCGGCCTCGGGGGAGTGGGTGCTGATCGCGCACCAGGGGGGCGTCAACTACTTCGTGGGGAACAACCCCCAGGCCGACGGCAAGACGGCGGCGGGCCCGGGGGAGGACCTGGCGCTCGTGCGCTCGCTGGGCAGAACCGAGGACAGCCTCTACCTGGGGGCGAAAGTCAAGGCGGAGGACGCCGTTGGGAGGGAACTCACGCCCCAGGAGGTGTCGCGCTTCTGGTGGCGGCAGGCCGTCCGTTTCCTGACCCGGCATCCGGGTCCGTGGGCCGGACTGCAGCTGAAGAAGCTCTACTACTTCTGGAACGGCTACGAGATCGACAACAACCGGAACATCGACGCGTACATCCGGGCCAACAGTCCTTCGTTGCGCCTGCCGCACCCGGGGTTCTGGCTGATCGGTCCGCTGGGTCTGGTGGGGCTGGCGGTCTGCTTCTGGCGGAGTCGGGCCTGGCGGCTGGTCGGGCTGTTCGTGGTCGGACAGATGGTGGCGGTGGTCGCCTTCTTCGTGTGTGCGCGGTTCCGGATGCCGGCGGCCGCAGGCCTTGCGGTGCTGGCCGCGCTGGGGGTTGCGACCCTCTTCGAGACCGTCCGGCGGGGAGCTTGGAGATGGGTGGCGGTCCTGGCGGTGGTCCTCGCCGCGGCCTCCTGGGGCGTCCATTCGCGCGCCTGGGGCGTGGCGCGCGACCGGGACGTGACGGTCCACCTGTTTAACCAGGCAACGGCCTACATGGAGCAGGAGCTCTACGATCGGGCCATCGACACCTACCGCCAGGTGCTGGACCTGGACCCGATCGATGCCAAGACGCACTGCGCCCTGGGATCGGCGTACCTGGCCAAGGGGCTCTACGAGCGGGCGCTGCCCCACTACAACCGGGCCATCTCGCTGGATCCGGATATGCGGGCGGCGGCCTATAACGATATGGGTGTCTACTTCCTGCTCGGCAACCGACTGGAGGAGGCCGAAGCGAAGCTCGAGGCCGCGCTCGAGGCCGACGCGGGTTTCGAGCTGGCCCGTCTGAACCTGGCCCTGGTCTACCAGAGAACCGGGCGGGAGGATCTGGCACTCGCCGAGTACCGGCGCATCCTCAGGATGGCCGACGTTCATCCCGAGCAGACCAGCCACGCACAGACGGAGGTCGCGCTCTCGCGGATCCGGGAGGGGGACTGGAGTGGGGCGCTGGACCTCCTCCGGAAGGCCGTCCGTCTGGATCGGGCCAACGACCGGGCTCGTCTCTACCTCGGGGACGCGCTGGCCCGGACCGGCGACCCCGGGGGCGCGGCCGACCAGTGGCGGTCCTTGGTTCGGAACGCGCGGGACGAGAGGGTCCGGCGGGAAGCCGCGGAGCGGTTGGGGGGATCTTCCTCGGAGCGCTGAGCGCGCGGAGGAATGGACGCATGAACCAGAAGGAGCGGGACCCGGGGCCGGGGATCGCGACTGGACTCTCGGCGGACCGGATCGGTTCCGGCGGACCGTCGGCCTGGCGGTGGTTCCTTGTCCTCTGGCTGGTGGGGACCGCCGTGCGGCTCGTCTATCTCCTCCAGATCCGGAACGCGCCCGACATCGTCAACCCGATTCTCGACTCCAACTGGTACTTCACCCAGGCCCTCCGGATGGTGGGGGGGCAGTGGTTGGGGGACGTGCCGTTCTGGCGGGCCCCTGCGTACCAGTTCTTCCTGGCGCCCCTGTTCTACCTCGGGAGGGGCGATCCGTTCCTGGCCCGTCTCGTTCAGGTCGTGCTCTCGGGGGCGACCGCGGGCCTCGTCTACCTCATCGCCCGTCGCCTGTTCGGACATCGCATCGGCCTGGCCGCGGGATGCCTCGCCTGCGGGTACCAGATGCTCATCTACTTCAGCACCGAGCTTCTGGCCGTGACCCTCGAAGTGTTCGCCAACATGCTCATGCTCGTGGCCGTCCTGAGGGCGGACGAGAGAGGGACCCGCGGCGGCTGGTTCGTGGCCGGGCTCGCCCTCGGATTCTCGGCCGTCGTGCGTCCGAATGTGCTGCTCTTCGCCCTGATGCTCGTCCTCTTCGTCAAGGGGATGCGGTCGTGGCGCCGGAACTGGGCTCCCGCGGTGGCGCTCGCGGCGGGTACGCTGGTTCTCATCCTGCCCGTGACCGCGGTGAACACGATCAAGGGGGGCGACCCGGTTCTCGTCGCCTACCAGGGGGGCGTGAACTTCTACATCGGCAACAGCCCGTACGCGGACGGCAAGACCGTCTTCGTGCCCGGCGGTCACGAGCAGGAGTACCACCGCTCGCTCGGTGAGTACCGCTGTCAGGTGCGGATGGTCTCCGAGCATCTGGCCGAAGAGGACCTGGGGTGCGACCTGAGACCCTCACAGATCGACCGGTACTGGTACCGGAAGACGATCGGGTACATCCTGGACGAGCCCGGCCACTTCGCGCGGCTGGTCGGCCGGAAGCTCTACTACTTCTGGAACACATACGAGGTGACGAACAACCGCAACATCGAGCTCTTCCTGGCGGAGAACGCCCGGTGGTTGCGCGCGCCGGTCCCGTGGTTCGGGCTCGTTGCCCCTCTGGGGCTGGTCGGGATGGCGCTCTCGTGGCGGAGGGGGCGGCCCGTCCATCTGCTCGTCCTCTTCGTGGCGGCCCAGGTGGCGTCGGTGCTCCTGTTCTTCGTCTGCGCGCGGTTCCGGATGTCGTCGGCGGCCGTCCTGGTGGTCTTTGCTCCGTACACCGTATGGTGGCTGGTCGAGAGAATCCGCCGGCTGGACTGGCGACGGGCCGGGGCTGCCCTGGCCGTGCTCGTCCCCCTGTTCTGGATCTCCCATACCGACTACTTCAGGGTCCGGGAAGTCACGGACCAGGCCGTTCATCACTTCCATCAGGCCCTGGCGCTCCGGCGGGAGGGCCGGCTCCAGGAGGCGGTGGACATGATGCGGCTGGCCATCCGCTTCTGCCCCACGGATCCGATGCCCCACATGGCACTGGGGAGCACGCTGCTCGAGATGGACCGGGTGACCGAGGCCAGGGAGAGCTACGAGCGGGCGCTGGCCCTGAGGCCTTCGATGGGGGCCATCGTCCACAGCGACCTCGCCACCTTCCTGGCGTCCGAGGGCAGGGTGGACGAAGCGGTCGCCGAATTCCGGGCGGCCCTGGCGGTGGATCCGGCCTTCATCCACGGGCGCCTCAACCTCGCGCGCTTGCTCACCAACGTGGGCCGGGCGGACGAGGCGCTCCCCCATTTCACGGAGGTCTTGGAACAGGCTCCGGAGCAGGCGGGCAAGGTCCTCCCGGAGATGGCGATCGCGCTCGACCACATCGGCCGGCGGGACGAGGCGATCGGGGCCGTCCGGACCGCTCTGGAGAAGGACAAGACCAACGGCCGCGCGCACGCGCTCCTGGCGCGCTACCTCGAGGAGGCGGGGAGGCGGGATGAGGCGCGACAGGAGTGGAAGCTGGCCAGGGAGTGGGCCGCGGACGGCGCGGCGAGAGCCGAGGCGGACGAACATCTGGAGGCGTTGAGGTAGGGCGGGGCACCGGATCGGGGGACGCGGTGAGCGCACAGGCGCGCAGGCGGGCATCGAAGGCCAGACGGCGGCAGGATCCGGCGTCCCTCGCCGGGTCTCTGCCGCGGGCCTGGGTGTGGTTCCTGGTGCTCTGGGCGCTGGGCACCGCGGTCCGTCTGATCTACCTGATGGATATCGCCGACGCCCAGGATGTGGTCATGCCCATCCTGGACTCGGCGTGGTACCGTCAGCAGGCGGAGCGGATCGCCCAGGGGCAGTGGCTGCCCGAGGCGCCCTTCTGGCGTGCGCCCGCCTACCCGTACTTCCTGGCGCCCTTCTTCCTCCTCTCGGGCGGCGACCCTCTCCTCGCGCGCGTGGCCCAAGTCGTCCTTGCCGGGTCCATCTGCGGCCTCGTATACCTCGTCGGCCGCCGCCTGTTCGGCCACCGGGTCGGGCTCGTGGCCGGGCTTCTGGCGTGCGGGTACCAGATGTTCGTCTACTTCAGCACCGAGCTGTTGGCGACGACTCTGGAGGTGTTCGCCAACGCGCTGCTCCTGGTCGCCGTCCTCCGGGCCGAGGACCGGGGGTCGCCGCGGGCGTGGTTCGTGGCCGGCCTGGTGCTGGGGTTCTCGGCCGTCGTCCGCCCCAACGTGCTCCTCTTCGCCGTGATCCTGTTCTTCTTCGTCAAGGGATTCCACTCGTGGCGTTCGAACTGGAGGCCCGCGCTCGCGCTCGCGGCGGGCGCGCTGGTCCTCGTCCTCCCGGTCACGGCACTCAATGTGGTCAAGGGAAAGGACCCCGTCCTGATCGCCTACCAGGGGGGCGTGAACTTCTACATCGGCAACGGCCCGAGCGCCGACGGCAAGACCGTGATCGTTCCCGGCGTTCAGGAGCAGGAGTACACCCGTAGACCGGGTGAGTACCGCTGCCAGGTCCAGATGGTCTCGGAGGTGCTCGCCGAGCGGGAGAGCGGTCGGGAGATGAAACCCTCCGAGCAGGAGCGCTTCTGGTATGCCAAGACGTTCCGGTACGTGGCGGCCGACCCGGCGCACTTTGTGAAGATGATAGGCCGCAAGCTGTACTACTTCTGGAACACCTTCGAGGTCAGCAACAACCGAAACATCGACCAGTTCCTCGAGGCGCACAGCCCCTGGCTTCGCCCACCCCTGCCGTGGTTCGGCCTGATCGCGCCGCTCGGCCTCGTGGGTGCGGTGGTGTCCTGGAGGAGGGGGCGCGGGACGAGACTCGTCGTGCTTTTTCTGGCCGCGCAGATGATCTCGGTCGTCCTATTCTTCGTGTGCGCGCGGTACCGGATGTCTGCAGCGCTGGCGCTCGTGGTCTTCGCCGCCTACGGGATCTTGTGGCTCGTCGAAAAGGCGCGGGGCGCGGACTGGGAGCGGCTCGTCCCGAGCGTGGTGCTTCTGGCCGCTCTCATCGGATTCGCCCACACCCGGTACCTGGGCGTGGACAGGGTGGCCGACGAAGCGATCCATCACTACAACCAGGCCCTCGTGCTCATGGGACAGGGTCGCTACGGGGATGCCGTGGACCTGCTCCACGTGGTCGAGAATCTGGGCTACCGCGACCCGATGGTCCATATGGTGATGGGAAACGCCTATCTCCGGATGGACCGGTTCGAGGACGCCAGGGGTCGTTTCGATCGAGCGATGGCCATGAGCCCGGCGTTGGGGGCGATCATCCACAGTGATCTGGGGACCTACTACGCCTCGCAGGGTCGGCTGGCCGAGGCGGAAACCGAGTTGCGGATCGCGCTCCAGATCGACCCGATGCTCGTCCACGTGCGGAGGAACCTGGGGGCCCTGCTCTCCAACGCGGGGCGCCTCGAGGAGGCATTGGCCGAGTTCGAAGAGGCCATGCGTGTGGACCCGGCTCAGGCGGGCCGCGTGCTGCCCGAGATGGCCGTCACGCTGGACCGCCTGGGCCGCAGGGAGGAAGCCATCGAGACGCTCCGACGCGCCATCGAGGCGGACCGCACGAACGCCCGAGCACACGCGCTTCTGGCCACCTACCTCGAAGAGGCCGGCGACCTGGACGCGGCGCGCGAGGAATGGCGCCTGGCCGAGAAGTGGGCTCAAAGCCTCGCCCAGAGGACCGAGGCCGAGGAGCATCTGAGGGCGTTGGACTAGCCGGCCCGTGCGGGCGCGGTCGGGGAACCCTGGCCGGATCGGACGCACCCGCTCGAGCAGGAGGGAGGCCCGGGCATGGGAGGATCGGGGATGCGCGTCGTGGTTGCGGGCGGCACCGGGTTCATCGGCCGCGCTCTCTGCCAGGGGCTCGAGGCCGACGGCTTCGACGTCGTCGCGCTCTCCTGGGTTCTGGAGGAAGACGTAGACCTCGGGGGGGAGAGCATCGAGACGGTGGATTGGGACGGCCGGAGCGCGGACCCGTGGGCCCACCTCGTGGACGGGGCGCGGGCGGTCATCAACCTGACCGGCGAGAACGTGGCCACGGAGCGGTGGACGCCGGCCAAGAAGCGGAAAATCCTCCGCAGCCGGGTGGACGCGGCCCGGGCCGTGGCCGGGGCCGTGCGGCGGGCGAAGCACAGACCCGAGGTTGTGATCCAGGGGTCGGCCATTGCCTACTACGGTCGCCACGGGGACGAAGTCATCGATGAAACCTCGGGGTCGGGGTCCGGGTTCTTCGCAGCGGTCGTCCGGGAGATGGAGGAGGCCGCTCGCGACAGAGAGAACCTGGGTGTCAGACGCGTCGTCCTGCGCACCGGCGTGGTCTTGGGTCGAGACGGGGGACTGCTCCCCGGGATGGTCCGATCCTTCCGGCGGTTTCTGGGGGGACACGCGGGCAACGGCGAGCAATGGGTGTCCTGGATCCACATCTTCGATGTGGTGCGGGCCGTCCGGTTTCTCATGGAGCGCCGCGACCTCGAGGGTCCCTTCAACCTCACGGCTCCGGAGGGTCTGCCGCAGAGGCAGCTCGCGGCCGCTCTGGGGAGGGCTACGGGGCGGCCCTCGTGGCTGCCGACGCCCGCATTCCTCCTCAGGCTTCGTTACGGCGAGATGGCGGACGCCGTGATGCTCTCCGGGGCGCGGGTCGAGCCCAAGCGCCTCGTGGACGCGGGGTTCGAGTTCCTCTACCCGGACGTCACCTCGGCGCTGCGGGAGATCATGACTCGCGAGACGTAGGGGGCGAACGTGCGCGTCGTCGTGGCGGGCGGAACGGGCTTCATCGGGCGGGCGTTATGTCGGGCTTTGGCCGAAGAGGGGCGCGAGGTCGTCGTTCTGTCCCGCCGTGCGAGCAAGGCCGTGCGCGTCGTCGGGGAGGGCGTCAGGCATGTGGAGTGGGACGCCCGGACCCCGGATGGCTGGGGACGGGAGATCGAGAGCGCAGCCGCAATCGTGAACCTCGTGGGTGAGAACATCGGGGCCGGGCGGTGGAACGAGGCGCACAAGCGCCGGATCCTGCAGAGTCGCGTGGGGGCCGCGCGGGCGATCGTCGAGGCCGTGCGACTCGCGACCCGCAGACCCGGGGTCGTGGTCCAGGGATCCGCGGTTGGGTATTACGGCGCTCGAGGGGATGAACCTCTGGAGGAATCCTCCGCGGCGGGAGACGGGTTCCTGGCGGGG
>Ga0180438_10011905_pt1 | contig 10425 bp, 20 predicted proteins | sample SS_ome_12_FD_132455 | JGI IMG/M metagenome (GOLD analysis project Ga0180438, IMG submission 132455) | Hypersaline lake sediment archaeal communities from the Salton Sea, California, USA - SS_3_D_2 metaG | ecosystem: Environmental > Aquatic > Non-marine Saline and Alkaline > Hypersaline >... | reverse complement strand
CATCAAGTAAGTAGTATCCAGTGACAGTACCGCTGGTAATCGCACTGCCATCTGTTGCACTGACCAACCCGAATACGAATCCTGTTACTGCTGTGTTCTTCTTAAACACTTTTAATAACCACCTATCAGTGTATTAATATTCATCGCCCACGCTGGTTGAAACCCGCTTGGGTTATCCCAGGTTATCCCACCATAATGTTTAAGCACGGTTATTTTTTCCGTGCTACTCAAACCACTGGTTTCAGGATTAAATACGATATTCCGGCCAGGGCCACTCGCCGCCGCAAGCATGGACCATCGTTTTGGTTCTGTATCAATCGCCATTACGGTCCTGTCGCTACTTCGCCTTTAGTGGCGGTTGTTCCGTCATCTGACACGGTGGCTTTATGGTCCACTGTGGCGGCATCGTCATTAAACAATGAGTATGTAGAAGACGTTTGTGTGGACTTGTTACGCCATGCTTTGTACAAATAATTTATTTTCGCTGCTAAAGTAATAGTAGCTCCTGGCGTGCCTTGACTCGGTTCAGCATACGTGTCCACATTCAAAGCATCTACTACTTCCGTGTTAACGTTTGCCGCAGTTATATCATTGAAGCTGGTCTTACCAGTTGAGTCTGTTGGTAGCCCGCCGGCTGCTCCTGCTGCGGCATTAGGAAGCGGGTTCGTTGTTCCTAAAGCAACCCCATTCCATTCGTTCACACCCACGTCATTCGTAACCGTAGTAGCTGTATTGACTAGATTAACCGTGGTACCTGATAGATTGTTTGACGTAGTGGCGTTCTCCACGTTGCCCCAGTCGATACCTGCGGCACCTGTCGCCGTGACATCCAGTGTATTCCCCGCAGTAATCTTAGCCCGGTACAATTCAATAGTTCGTGTCACAGGTGCCATGCCCGTAGCGGTGATATGGAAAGCCATTTCCTCAGAATCGTTACCAGACCCGATAGTCATATCCTCGTCAAGTAATAACTCGTAGACCCCTGGCATATTCGTAGCATCTGTCTCATTGACCGTTGGCGTAGTGAACGCTGCTGCTGCGGCCCCGTTACGTGACCGGTAGACCGTAAAACTAGACAGCCCCGTCTCACGTGTCTTTAAATCCGTTGAATCTACTGCTACGAAATAGATATACTGGTCTGTTACTCCGCTTGGTATTCTCACGATACGTATCCACTGTTAATTGGGTGTAAACCTGAGTGACCGCCGCCACCACTCGCTACTACTCCGTGTTCAATTCCGGCTAATCCTTGATTTAAGACATCTGCTGCGGGTGCTGCACCTGAACTAGATTCTCGTAGAATACTGTCACCAACACCACGGGTCACATTGTCCGTGGTTTCTTGTACTATGCAATCTCCGACCGCCCTAGTGACTGCCATTACACGCCCCTAATCGTGGGATCAACGTAAACAGTATAAGCGCCTGACACACATACACGCCCGGATATGTGGCCAATCTCGGCAGGTGTTACGCTTGGACAAACCAGTTTGCCGAACCAGGCTGTCCCACCCTCGCCTGTCCAGTCACTCGCGCCTAGATCCCCGGTTGCTTGATTCGCAGGCGTATCTAACACGTAAGCCCTGTCGTCGTAGTATGTGACACTGCTTAGTCCGGTATTATCCTTAACCGCCCATTCGCCCCAAACTTCATCATCCTGGTAAGCTGTCGCTGACCCGTCACGCACCACTTCAAATGTAGGCGTAATTGCTGAAGTACCGTCGTGGTATATTTTTACCCAGGGCGACACATACGGGTGCGATATAGTCGCGTTTGTGCCTGTCACCTTCAGACTGTAACCGTTAGTACCATCGTATTTTGCAGCCCCAGTATCATTTGCGTAGATAGTCGCGGATACAGTTGTGTTGCCAAAATAGTCGTAATGTGCAAATTCATAATGCACATCACCTACCGAGCTATCACTAATGTACACTTCCGCTTGCGCCTTTGAGCTAATTGTGTCGACCCATGTTGCTGAAGCGTGCATGGTGCAATTGTTAAATGTAAACATCATAGGTGTGACGGAAGCACCCGTTACGATAGTCGTGGCTAAAGCACTAAAATCAGATCCATGGAAACTCGCTGGCCCGTGTGAGGCTGCGGGAAAGACCACACTGGGCGCACTACCCCCTAAGAGTGCAAATGTATCACCCTCAGAGGCGTAACGCCCATAAATATAAAATCTCTGAGACGCATGGTTATCAAAGTTGAATGTACAATTTTTAGTGTTAAGATACGTGTTGATCCCAACCGAACTTGTCCCTGTGACAAAAGTGCCCCCGCTGCCCGCACTTTTTAGTGTAAATTCACATTGCTCAAACACCTCAACATCCTGATCGTCCGCACAAAATTTAATATCGTCAAAATTCCCGTTGACTTCAAAATGTATTCCATAACATTTAAAATTACCTTTAAATATTATGTCCGTTGTGCTGGTGGTGCCTTTAATGTGTCCAGTCGTAGCAAGCGCGTCTGGTGTGGTGGTTCCAGTATCAGTACACGCGTGCCATTTGATAGGGTTTGCGTCAGTGCCAGCGCTAAGATCATAAGTTGTATCAACAGTGATGTTGTACGTCGTACCTACTACCATCCAGATATCGTCCCCAGCACTTGCAAAGGCTGTTGCGGTTAGTGGGCTGGTCGCCCCTTTGGCACGAGTATCGTAAGGACTGGTATCTGACCCTGCCGAGTTTATCCATACATTAGCCATTTCCTAGCAATTCCTCCCACTCTGCATCAGCCAGCATTGTCGCTATTCTGCCGGCAGAAGCCGTAAGCCCAGCATTTATGTCCGTACCTGTAGGCGCGCTGTATGTTTTGTAGTGATCAACGCCCTCTGAATCCGTATGCTTTTCTTCCACCGTCATCTCCGTTGGAGACTTTGGCCACGTTTGAAATGTACTAGATACGATACTCACTATTCGCCCCCTGCCGCATCTACACTAAAATACGCTGTACGCAAATTTTCCATTTTAGTCTTCAAGGTGTTCCACTGGCCTGCTGAGAGCCCAAAGACATTCCGCACTTCTGTTTCAGTGAAGTCGCCGGCATCAATATGATTCAGGATAAACGTCGCTATTTTCGCGGTTCTTTCCCGTGAACTGTCTTTATACGCAGCACGTATTCTCGCAGCTAATTCTGCTTTTGTTTGATGCTTAAGCACTAGCACGAGCTACTAATCCTCAATCAATTTAGAAATTTGCTTCTTAATCTTAGCCAGTTTCGTTTCTAAAGTTTCCACTTCTTTCTGTTTAGTATCTTTTTCTCGTGATAACGCAGCTACGTCATCCTGGAGCATACGTTTCTCGACTTCAGCCTCACGAAGGTATTGCTCATTGATTTCTTTAGCCTGGTTAGATTTCACGGCTGCGGAGTCAAGTACGGCTTTGGCTTGCTCATCAGCATTTTTAATCACTGCACGCGCCTTGGTGTCTGCGTCAACGATCATCTGTTTCGCTTTATTCTCAGTCGTGATCAATTCATTCTTATTCTTGAGCCTATCCGCAGTTATCTTCTTCGTTAGCACATCAAGCTCTTTCTTCGCATTATCTCGACGCCGCTCCAAGTCTTCAGCAACCTGTCTTTCGCGTCTGGTTGCTTCGTCAATCGCCGTCTCAATCGCCCCTAAGTCCTCCAGGTAGTCTACTGCGGCTTGTAGCCCTCGCATTCGATTCATTTCGTTGCGAATCGCTTTTGCCGCTTCAGATGCTCTATTAGCCATGTCTATTAAGTCCTTAAGTCGTTGCTCAGTGCGGCGATCATAATTACATCAAGATCCGTAGTGCCACTACCCCCGGATAAACTGGGGCGATAATACAAAGGATTCTCTGTAACAGCCTCCATGATGTTGCCCCCGGCTGTCGTAGCCGAGATAGCGTTACCTTGCGGGTCGGTTAACGTGAACCAGTTAGTACCGTCATTAGACCCTTCCAGTACGAGTGTGGCTCCTGTACCAAACGTACCACTAATCTGTACTGTTTTGTCGGCTAAACGAGCCATGGGTAACTTACCCGCTGTGCCCACCATCGTGCCTGACGTGTCCGTAGTCGTTATCGTTTCCCAGGTTATACTGACTACAGAACCGTCACCACTGATTACTGCGACTGTTGGTGCTACTTCTGCCATTTAATTAATCTCCATCACGTGTCGTTATGTTAATAGGGTACAGTACAGATCTAGCTGTCCTCCCAGATAGATTCTTAACGTCTTTTGCCTCATCTGTCTCGCTAATATGAGAATGATACACAACACGGCCAATCCGACCAGATGTAAGATTTAATCGAATGAACTTAGGATCACGTTTCAGCCTCAAGAAATTCTCTTTCGGTATTATTTTGTGCATTAGCCCATCCCCGGTATTGTTGGTCTGTATGGTTGTGCTGCTGGTACATACCCTTCGTCGTCCTCATTAGTCATTTGCTCAACATTGAGAGCGAGATATCTGAAGTTATCCGCGCCATGAGAATACTCATCATGAACCGGTCTAGCCGGCTCATTGGTGTTGACTGGTATCGATCGGCGATATCGTTTCAAGCACTCAAGTATCCTGGCACTGTTTTCTTTATCAAAAATACATCGCGGAAATATGGTACGAGCAATCTTGATTCCTTCCTCAACTCCGATACTAGGCGTAATCTTGACCTTCCTGCTGTGCGCTTGCATGATTTGCTCGGTAGACTTGCCTGTCTTAAAATCACCATGAGTACCATCATGTGGTAGGAAGTCGTAGCCCCAGTTATAATTCAGTTTCTTGATCTCAGCGATATACCAGTCTAATGTTTTATGGCTGTCTTCCAGACACCCGATAATGCGTACCTCAGACCGTAACCGCTGCACATAAGTAATGAACATCGAATCATTCCAACCTAGATCCCAAACAGTATGGACTTTCAACATCGGGTCATAAGGTACAAAAGCTACTCGACGTTCTTTGACCGCCTGCGCCACCTGTTTCGCGTATATCGCGCCCGCTACAGCAACTCTACACTTACCCTCCCAGATATTCTCGTAGTCTTCTTCTGGTTGAGTAGCTTTACAGTGCTGCCTCTCCATCTCCAAGACTTGTGGGAAGTCTGGGTTGTCCGTGTAATTAATCTCACGCACGCACGAATTGGGTGGGGGAGAAAGTACGAATCGTTTATACGTTTCGTCTGTGTCCAGTTCTGGGTTAAAAGATATCCAGATTTCCGAATTTTCTTTTCGGATCGTAGGAACTAATATGTCCCACGACTTCTTAGAAACGTTATGCGCTTCTTCGACCCAAACTAGATCCGTACCTTCGATGGATTTAATCGAATCAATAGTGTGTTGCGACAAACCACTGAATGTTATTTCAGAGCCGTTTACTCCACGTATCTCGGTTTCAAGTACCTGGAACAGACTCGACATACCCATAAGTTTGATCTGATCAGCCAGAAGTTTGTGTACCGACTGCTTAATCGACTTCTGAACCTCACGAGTACATAATATCCTGACTCGTGAAGACGCAGCCATGATTAGCAACGCCCTGGCAAACGACCAAGATTTTGCAGAACCACGACCCCCGTATGCGACTTTGTAACGAAATTCCCCGAATAAAAACTTTAGTTTTGATGGAATACTCGCATCAATTTCCATTAAGTAAATCGCACCTTGATTGCAGTTACTTGTTCTGCTTCTGGATTCTCGTCAATTTTATAAACTTTACGCTCTATCTCAATGGCCGTCTTTAATGCTTCAGTTAGCTGTTTGACGCTGGACACTCGGCCAGGGAATGCGATTATTTTGCGGTAAATCTCATTCAGCTTGTCGCCACGTGCATCAGGCTTGTGCATCAACTCCGCAAGATCCTCTAGTAAAGCTTTATTGTCGATTATTTCTTCCAGTTCTGACATAAGTTTCGTTGTCAGTTCTCTGGCTTTGGTAACATCTTTTCTTTGGTTCTTTTGTATTGCTGCACTTACTTCTGCGTTAGCTTTTACTACTTCAGTCTCAAGTAATTTTTTCTCTTTGGTAACCTTCTCGGATACTAAATCTTTGGAAACTAACGCATCAGCTTGAGCTCGTATCTTAGCTGTTAGATCCCTGATCCAGCCGTCGCGCTTTGCACGCTTATTTATCGCAGCATGAGTTATTCCGTTTTCTTCACCGATTTCACGCAGAGTTTTAACCCCTGCGCGATAATCTATCTCTATGCGTTCCCAGTTAAAGTTTGTCTTTCTTGGCATAAATACCCAAAGGACTAGTTAGTCTCATTCTTAACTTTTACAGTTTTAACTTTCTTCTTAGTCTTAGCACTAGACCCACCAAAATCTTTCACCCCATCGTACCAGATCCCTGCACGCCATTTCCACATACCTTGCGAGATAAGTAATTCATAGAATAATTTATCTGCGGGTTTCTTGTAATCTTTTACGTCTAGCAGCCCTTGCTGCATCAATCGGTACAAAGCGTCATGCACCAATCCGCCTATGAAAGAAGATTCAGTATCAATGGTCGGTCCTGAAGCACCATCCCACGCAAAACCTTTCTCAATAATCAGCGTACCGGTAGGCAGTAGCCGCACAAAATGTGTACGCACTTCTTTGCCGACTGTTAAACCTGTCTCAATCCAGAAGGTTTCTTTAGTCTGGTACTTAAAACCCGCTGTGTATTTCAACTCTTGTGACATTCTCATTTAATACGGTCCTGCTGGTCGTGGTGGTCTTTTATTCGATTTCTTTTTTCTTGGCATTAGTGTTCCCTCCTGAGTAAGCAAGCCATCCTACTCCTGCTCCAGATATTAACACTGCGGTATTCTCCACAACATCCATATGCCCTACTATCCCTGCACCTGCTGAAAGTAGCGCCAGGCGCTTTATCGCGTCCCAGGTTGCTGCTGGGTTATCGTAGATCAAATAGTTCTTTAATGTCGATGTACGGGGTCCTTTGAACCACGCTTCAATGTAATAATACGCCATCACCGCTGCACACGTAAGGAAGAATATGATCGTCTTCACGAATGCCGGTAACTCAATCGCATTAATATCCAATTAACCTACCCCTTACTCGATTTAATTCTATCTTCATCAACTCTATCACGCCAATCTTCTAATCGTGTTACGCGTCTACAGAGACCGGCTATCCCCGATCTTACCCCGCCGTAAACCGCTCCGGCTAAGAACACTTGACACACGATAAAGATGATCATTTCACTGCTAAACATTTGTAAGCGCACCTTGAAATAAAAAACCCCCACCAGAATCGTCAACTGGCAGGGGTTTTAAGGGAGAAACTATAGTAATAAGCATAAAAACCGCACTATAGAGTTTTAGCGTACCATATCGGCTCCACTAATGTCAAACATTTTTTATAGATCGTTTACTCATGCGGTCTACAGTTAAATTTTTACAGTTCAAAAGTCACTAAGAAAAATGTGAGAATAGCTCCTGTACATATTAGCCCTAAAGTCACGAACAAATCTTTAGACTTATTTACTTCATCCTTGTACCGACGCCTCCATAAAAGTCGTTTGTTTTCTGACTCCCATAACCGCTCTTTAAGATCCTTCACGACATCGTACCCACCTACCCAGTGCTTTTCCTCTTTCATAATTGCACCGCTACCCCGGCCAGCATCCCGCCAACCTTAAGCATATTCACCAATGCTTCGTGCTTCTTCTCCGCAGCAAGTAAATCTGTAACAGATTTATGTAGACTTTCGGCATGAGCTAAATACTCTTCAAGCTGCCATTGCGTGAACTCATCGTATTTATCCCAGTTAATCACGACAACCTGTTTGACCAATAAAAACTGGTACCGCAACTCAGTATAGTCCGTGAGCAATTGCCCCCCGGCTAACAGATGGATATTACTTGGAATGTCGCTCAAGACGCTTTTCCACTTGCCTCTGAACTTGTTGTACACGTTTACCGCATGAGTGACTTTTTGTAACTCAACGTCCGACAAATCAACACTCTCGATCTGCTCCACTGGCGTACCTGTGCGCATAACCGCGTCAATGTACGCCGTCTCTAACGCCATGCGACTGGTTGTTACACATGCTGTCAATACTGATAACAGTACCGCTACTATAATAATTTTCATGCTATTTCTCCTTTTTCAAAACTTTATCTAAATACTCCTGTTGCCTGTCTTCCTCGTATTGCTCGATTAGAAAATACTGGTCCACTTGATACTGTTGCTCGTAACTACGTCTCAATCTCTCCTGTATCTGGTGGTTTAAAGACGGTGTACTGGGCCGGTAATAATTCTCGTAAGAGTACGGATTGCTACTCGGCACCGCTGGCATGTAGTAGCTATCGTAAGCAAGTACCGGGGTACTCGCCAGGATCAGTAATATCAAAATTTTCATGGTTCGTTAACTCCTTAATAAGTAACGCGTGAATGTCAGGGTGACAAATAAACCCCCCACGGGTTTTATATAGGGCCGGTTTCTTTACGTACCCAAATCTTTTTACCCACTTCTTTTGGACACGCCTGTGATAATTGTATGACATGCCAGATTTTCTAACATGCTCTTTCACAGGCTCATCTGTATTCTCCACACATAACGGACTGACCTGTATGTTCACCGTGTTGAAAAAAGGATTTACGCCAAAAGAGTGTTCTAATAGCCCTCTCATTGCCTCGTCATGTTAGATGTGTCCTGCATATTAAGCAACATACGTTCTACAGAAGCCTCTGATAGTCGCTTCAGTTGCTCTATCGTCACTCGATCCCCTGTAGATAGACCCATGGCTTCCATAACATCGTCATAGATAATCGGCACACGAGTCCCGTTAGGGGATACTACCCAGTTGCACTCACCGTTATCAATTGCTCGTTGAGCCATTTCCTCAAACATTTTAGCTGAGTCCATAATCTTTTCTCCCGTCTAAAATTCTCACGATACATAAAACAAGATAAATTGTCAACCCCCTCAGTTACAGTGAATATCCAGGGGTAAATACAGTCCCTACCCCTAAAACCTTGGCCACCCTGGCCACCCTCTCCAAAATAAACACGTAAAATATTACAGGTAGGCCAGTAGTAATATATATACATTAATAATCATATACTTATATATATATTCTGAGTCATAGTTTTTCTGGTTAATTTTTTTGTTAATGAATATTGACTATAGGGTGGCCAAAGGGGGGTTGACACTTGGCCACCCTCTTGGCCACCCTCTCCTGGAAATAAAAGTCTTATAAAACAGTAACCTGGAGCCAAAAAACGGATAGGGTGGCCAGGGTGGCCAGGGTGGCCAAGGGTATGGTGGGAGATGGTTTTATATTGAAAAGTACCATGTAAAATTTTACAAAGAGAGTTAATCCGTGGAATATTGCACATTAAACATGTAAATTTTTACTTACACACTTGACACGTAATATTTTACAAGGTTATACTGTAGATTCTTGTTTGTTAAATTTTACATGTAGGGAGAAATCATGACTCAAGAAGAATGGGATGGTCTGCTAATCGAGTGTTTTCACTCAAGACCCGACGTACAGATGTGGAGACTTTACTGGGATTTCGATGAAATAAAGGGTTTAAAAAGGATTCATAAACCCTGGATGTATAGGATGACAGTGGTACGATTCATTTGCGACTGCCTACCAAAGTTAGCTGGCGTACTCTGGAAGACTAAGTTGAAAGACAAATACCGTATTGTGCGAACCCTGGCAAAAGGAAACATGGACATTACCCCTGGCGCCACGTACCACAGAGAAATTCAAGGTTTTCGTTATGATAGACTCAGGGATGACGCTACTCATACCAGGCAAAAGCTCACGCAGGATGCTTTAAAGAGAGTGTATCGTGTAGACGGGAAAACTGTTAAGTGACAAAAAAAAGGGACTGAAGTCCCTTTTCTTTTAACTAACCATATCCAGAAATTTCTCAGTTTGTTTTTCTCTAGCCGCAGTCCAAGCCACATCCCTAGCCGCAGTCCAAGCCACATCCCTAGCCGCAGTCCTAGCCTCAGCCGCGCTCCTAGCCTCAGCCGCGCTCCTAGCCGCATCACTAGCCGCATCACTAGCCGCATCACTAGCCGCAGCCGCATCACTAGCCGCAGCCTCAGCCGCAGCCGCATCCCAAGCCACAGCCCTAGCCGCGCTCCTAGCCACCTCTAATTCTTGTTTAGTAGCTTCTCCGTGAGCGTATTTCTCGGCAACGTTGATCGCTTCAATACTTCTCTCGTCTGTGAGTAAATGTTCTACCTGTCGTGTGCACCAAACAGCGAATAGCCGCCATGTTTTATCATGATCAGGTTCAGCGCGGCAACACCATAAAGCATCTTCTACTCCGTTCGATTCAACGATCACTGAGAATGGCAGCGGTTCGTCGTCTGCTTTAGTTTTCCCTAAGTGCTTCAGTAATTTCTTCCAGCCATCTTCACAGGGGCCGTGTTCTTTAATGCGATTTAATGTAGTAGTGATCATAGTTTTCTCCTTAACTAACCATCT
>Ga0180438_10011904_pt1 | contig 10425 bp, 4 predicted proteins | sample SS_ome_12_FD_132455 | JGI IMG/M metagenome (GOLD analysis project Ga0180438, IMG submission 132455) | Hypersaline lake sediment archaeal communities from the Salton Sea, California, USA - SS_3_D_2 metaG | ecosystem: Environmental > Aquatic > Non-marine Saline and Alkaline > Hypersaline >... | reverse complement strand
GGAGCCTTCGGCAAGTGGCACAACGGCGAGTACGGGCCATATCACCCCAACCACCGAGGCTTCCAGGAGTTTTTTGGGTTCTGCCGCGGCGCTTGGGAAAACTATTTCGATGCGGTTATCGAAAGAAATGGTAAGCGAGTCCAGACCAAAGGCTACATCACCGATGTGCTGACCGATGCCGTGCTGGCCTTTATCGAAAAGAATCGCGAACAGCCGTTCTTCTGCTATGTCCCTTACAACGCTCCGCATCATCCTTACCAGGTTCCGGAGAAGTACTTTACCAAGCACGTCGACCGCGGGTTTGATGAGAAGACGGCCTGTGTCTACGGCATGGTCGAAAACATCGACGATAACCTGGCCCGGATTCTAAGCCAGTTAGAGAAATTGCAACTTGCGGATGACACCATCGTGATCTTCACCAGCGACAACGGTCCATCGATGCCTGCGCCTGGGCGCGAAGGTGCGTGGCGGCGTCGCTACAACGGTGGTATGCGTGGCCGGAAAGCCGAAGTGGATGAAGGAGGTGTTCGCGTGCCTTTCTTCATTCGTTGGCTGGGACATATCAAAGCGAACACGACGGTCGGTCAAATTGCCGCCCACGTAGATCTGTTTCCAACGCTCCTGGAGCTATGCGATGTGCCGATGCCCAAAACCCTGCCGCAGGACGGACGTAGCCTCGTCCCATTGCTATATGGCGAAACGGAGAACTGGCCGGATCGAATGATCTTCACGCACCAGAACCGGTTAGGCAGTACGCAGATGACGCCCGGCTCGGTGCGCACGCAACAGTATCGGCTGGTGAATCGGGGCAAGAAATACGAGTTGTACGACATGATTGCCGATCCGGGGCAGAAGGTGGATATCGCCGACCGGCGCCCGGAAGTAACGCAGCGCCTGGCATCAGCCTACGAGGCGTGGTACCGCGATGTCATATCACGCGGCGTCGATGCGCCGCCGCTACCACTGGGACATGAAGCGACCGACGTGGTGGCTTTACAAGCCGAAGATGCGAAATTGTACGGTGGGCTCAAATTCCGGCGCCATGCGGGCTGGGCCCATGATTCCATTCTGAACTGGGAATCGAACGATGATTCCGCCGTGTGGCATCTGGATGTGCTGCAATCCGGTCGGTACGAAATCACGCTGATGTATGGGTGCATGCCGCAGGGCGTCGGCACAAAGGTCCGAATTCGTTCCGGTGACCAACAAGCCGAAGCAACCATCCAGCATGCGCATGATCCCCTGCCGGAACACAAGAAAGCGAAGGACCGATCCGCCGTCTGGACCAGCGGCCGGGTTCCGGTCATGAGTTGGATCCCACTGAAATTCACTCAGATCAAACTCAAGAAGGGCCCGGCCCAGTTGGTAGTCCGAGCCGCGGACCTTCCCCACCAAGCGTCGTTTGAACTCAAGGAAGCCCGTATTCGACGATTGGAGTGATCTTGGATTGAGATGCAACAGGGATTCTCAGACTACGTAGCATTCGAACGCTCATTCAATAGGAGACTGATAATGAGAAAAACACTGCTTTGCGTGCTCCTGGGTATTGTGTCAAGCGTCTCGGCAGCAACTGCAATTGCTGCTGAGCGACCAACGAACCTTGTTTTCATCCTTGCGGATGACCTGGGATATGGTGACCTATGCTGTTATGGGCAAAGGCTTATCCAGACGCCGCGTCTGGACCAGATGGCTTCCGAAGGCATGCGGTTCACTGACTTCTACGCCGGGGCGACCGTGTGTGCGCCGTCGCGGTGCGTCTTGATGACGGGCCAGCACTTGGGCCACTGCCACGTGCGGGGCAATGCCGGCGGCGACAATATGCTTCGCCAATCGCTTCGAAAGGAAGACGTTACCGTCGCGGAAGCTCTGAAATCGGCCGGCTACGCCACGGCCCTGATCGGGAAATGGGGCCTCGGCGAGATCGACCAGTCAGGGCATCCACTCGAACAAGGATTCGACTACTTCTACGGCTATCTGAACCAGGTCCACGCCCACAATTACTGGCCGGAATTCCTTTGGCGCGATCGGGAACAAGTGAAGCTTTCGAACGTGGTCCAACCGGCTCGGAACGCATATGGAGGATTCCGCGGAGGCTGGGCGAGCGAACGAGTGGAGTATTCGCACGACTTGTTCATGGACGAGACGCTGAAATGGATCGAGGCACATAGGGAGGAGCCGTTCTTTCTGTATTTGGCGTTGACCATTCCGCACGCCAATAACGAGGCAGCCGGCGGCGTGGGCAACGGGTCGGAGGTGCCCGACTTTGGTATTTACGCCGACAAGGATTGGCCCGATCCCGATAAAGGCCAAGCCGCCATGATCACGTACATGGACCGCGACATCGGCCGGCTGCTCGACCGGTTGAAGGAGCTTGGTGTGGCCGACAACACGCTGGTCATGTTCTCCTCGGACAACGGACCGCACATGGAATCGCGCAATGACCCGCTGCGTTTCGACCCATCCGGTCCGTTGCGGGGCATGAAGCGAGATTTGTACGAAGGCGGCATCCGGGTCCCGCTGATTGCCTGGTGGCCCGGTAAGATTCGGCCCGGTCAGGTCTCCCATCACGTTGGTTACTTCGGCGACCTGATGGCCACGGCCTGTGAGGTGGCCGGCGTTGATACGCCACCGGGCACTGATTCCGTAAGCTTCTTCCCCACTCTGCTCGGTCGGTCGCAACGCCAGAAAGAGCATGAGTACCTGTACTGGGAATTCTATGAGCACGGTTCTGCTCAAGCCGTACGTTGGGGTAAATGGAAAGGCATCCGAAAACCCATGCTTACCGGCCGCATCGAAGTGTACGACGTGTCGCAAGACCCGGGCGAGAAGTACAACCTTGCCCGTCGTAGAGACATCGTGGAGAAGATGCGCACGATCATGAAGAAGGCTCATGTGCCGCACGCCAATTGGCAGCCACCGAAGGCGAATAACTAAACGGTATCGGAGAATATGGTTGGAAGTCTGTGAATGAACAACTCACGGCGCTTCGAACGCTTTCGCAATAAGGAGTTAACGATGAAACTTCGCGGTTTGCGTGCCATCGTGATCACGATGTGCCTGCTCTTGTCGATACCATGCGCAACGAGTGCTAAAGGGCCGTTGCGGGTGCATCCGGACAATCCCCGGTATTTCTCGGACTCAACGGGCGAAGCGATTTACCTGACCGGTTTGCATACTTGGGTGAATCTTCAAGATGGCGGCCGGGAATTTCCGCCGCCCAAGTTCAACTATGATCAGTACCTCGATCTGCTCAAGAAACACAATCACAATTTTACACGACTCTGGACGTGGGAAGGTGCGGTATGGAGGATGCCGAATTCGGCTGGAATCTGGATCGACCCGCTGCCGTTTCAACGAACCGGGCCCGGTAAAGCGACCGACGGGCGGCCAAAGTTCGATCTGACACGGTTCAATGATGAATTCTTCGAACGGGTTCGCGCCCGTGCCACTGCCGCCGGCGACCGAGGCATCTATGCAGGGATCATGCTCTTCCAAGGATTCTCCGTTTCACGAAAAAGCGAGAAGCGTCTAGGTTCACCGTGGACCTATCATCCGCTGAACCAAGCCAACAATGTCAACGGTGTCGACGGGGATCCCGACGGGGACGGTGAAGGCTACGAGACGCACGAGTTGCAGATCGCCGAAGTGACACGCATTCAGGAAGCGTACGTCCGTAAGATGATCGACAAGGTGAACGATCTGGACAACGTGTTTTTCGAGATCGGCAACGAACTCCACGGCGATTCTACCCCGTGGCAATACCACATGATTGAATTCATCCAGCGCTACGAGCGAGTCAAACCGAAGCAGCACCTTGTCTGGATGACTCATCAATGGGACGGCCTCAAAGGATCGGGGCGGAGCGAGAATCTGTTCAACAGCCCTGCTGAAGTCATCTCGCCGACCGGTGGGGGCGAGCGCGGGAACTACAGGACGGATCCGCCGGTGGCCGAAGGCAGGAAGCTCGTGCTGGTGGATACGGACCATGTGGCAGCCACCGACGTCGACCGTGCCGAATGGGCCTGGAAGTGCTTCTTGCGCGGCTTGCATCCCGTCTTCATGGATGATCCTCCGGTCGAAGGTGCGGTCGAGCATCCTCGTTTCACGGATACTGGCCCCGCCAGCCCGGCCGCGCGGACACGAGTGGCCATGGGCGACACACTCCGTTTCGCCAGCCGGATGAAGTTAGCGGAGATTCTGCCCACGGATGACGCCGCCCTTTGCTCGACCAGGTACTGCCTGCGCAATCCGGGAAAGGAATACCTCGTGTATCAGCCGGAGACTGGGCCATTTGACGTGAACGTCGTTGCCGGGCCCTATCAGTTCGAATGGTTCGATCCGTCGACCCATGAGACGATCGAGACCGGCCAGAAGGAACTGGCCGACGGTTCGACACGGTTCACTCCACCCGTAGACGGAACCGTGGTGCTATACCTGAAGTCTACCACCGACGAAGAGAACGACTACTGAACCACCTTCATCCATGAAATGGCCACCCTGAAAGACGTAATCATCCTAATCGAACACCTGCACTCCGAAACCAAATATCGCCAAGCCACAGATCACACGCGTACCGTCGCCAAACACGTTGAAATCACGCTATAGGACAGGGAGATCATAATGAACTGCTTTCCTTCCATGAGAGCGACTGCGATTCTTGCCGCTTTCTTCCTTTTGTCTCTACCGAGCCTAGGCGCCGAAGCCAATCACCCCAACGTTCTCTTCATCGCCATCGACGATTTGAATGACTGGGTAGGTTGTATGGGAGGTCATCCTCAAGTGAAGACGCCGCACATTGACCGTCTGGCAAGCCGAGGGGTGTTGTTCAGCAATGCGCATTGCCAGGCGCCGATCTGTATGCCTTCCCGGGCCAGCCTGCTGACGAGCACGTATCCCTGGCAGAACGGCGTGTATGTCATCGAGCAGGAATATCATGACGCGCCGGCGCTGAAAAATGCAGTGGCGATACCACGCTACTTCCAACAGCATGGCTACCGCACGTTGGGTGCCGGCAAGATCTACCACCGGCCGAAGCATGATGCGGATGCTTGGGACGAGTGGGGTGGCTCCTATGGCTGGAAATGGATGGACGACCTCGTAGGACCGGAAGGCGTGAGCGGCCTGCCTGAACCCAGTATTTTCGACTTTGGCCCGTTACCGGTCGAAGATGCCCGGATGAATGATGCCAAGGTTACGCAGTGGGCTGTGGAGAAGCTGGGCGACCGACATGAAAAGCCGTTTTTCCTGGCCGTGGGCTTAATCACGCCGCACCTGCCGCTGTTCACGCCGCAGCAATACTATGACATGTATCCGCTGGATACCGTCAAGTTGCCGCCTGTGCTTCCGGGCGATTTGGATGACCTGCCGCCGCTGGGGCGCAAGTTCACACGGTATTTCGACACCACGCCCCTCTGTCACTTGAATGTCCTGCGCTGCGGCGTGTGGAACAAGGCCGTGGCGTCCTACCTGGCATGCGCGTCGTTTACCGACGTATGTGTGGGCAGATTGCTCGACGCCCTGGATAACAGCCCCTACTCGAAGAACACGGTGATCGTCCTCTGGTCCGATCATGGTTTTCATCTCGGTGAGAAAATGCACTGGGAGAAGCGATCGCTATGGGAAGAATCGACTCACGTTCCGCTCGTCTTCGTCGCGCCGGAAGGCGTATACGTCGGGGCCGAATGCACTCGGCCGGTCGGCCTGATCGACATCTATCCCACGCTGGTAGAATTGTGCGGCCTTCCAACCAAGCAGGACCTTCAGGGAAACAGCCTGGTCCCGCTACTAGAGAACCCGTCGCAGGCGTGGAAGTTTCCGGCACTCACGACGCACCACCCCGGCAACCATTCGGTCCGGACCGAGCGTTGGCGCTATATTCAATACGCCAACGGCGACGAGGAACTCTACGACCACGATGCTGATCCACACGAATGGAAGAACCTAGCCAATGATCCTGACTATGCCACCGCGAAAGATCGGCTAACCCAACATATCCCCAAAACCAACGCTCCGTACGCTCCCCGCCGCCCCCGGCAGAAGTTCACGCAGGAATTCGATTGGAGCACGCCTTAGTTCGAAGGAGCCGTGACGATGAACAAGTCGATTCTCGCAACGACGGTTTTCGGACGAAGCGCAACCCGTCGCCGAACGTCATGCCCCAGGATGAAATCCACGAGCCCGGCTCACGGCTGCAAAGAGGAGTGGAAAGGCAGAAAGAAGATTCCCATGCAAAAAGCCACGTGTACCGTATCGTTACCATTCCTGATTCTCGGCCTCCTTGGCGGAGCGTTGAATGCGCAGTCCGGCCGGCCGGAAATTGTCTTCGAAGCAGACTTCGCCGACCCAACGTTGCCGGCGTGGCAAAACTCTAGGCGTCTTCAGGGCCGATTGTCGCCAACCAAAGGGCCGGATGGCATCCCAGCGTTGAGCATGGAAGTCCAGCAGCCAGGGTCAACGACACTCTCGGCGCGACTGCCGGTCGAACGGATCGCCGGAAAGGCTGTCCTGCTGGATGTGTGGCGCAAGGCGGAAAACGTAAAGACGGGCGACCGGGCCTACTACAACGCCAAATCCATGCTCAGTTGGAAGGCGAAAGGTGTTGCCAAACCGCAATACTCCGGAACGCAGTTCAGCGATTTCTCCGGGACGTTTGATTGGGAGCGGCATCGGTACGTTGTCAACATGCCGGAGGATCTCGAATGGGCTAGCATATCCATAGGGCTGCAAGCATGCACGGGCAAGGCCGCCTGGGCCGGCCTGACAGTCAGCGTCGATCCTCGGTTCCCCGACCAGTCATCGCTGGAACGTTTCTTGGTGCGCGAGGAACGTGAAGCCTTCGCCAACCTGGACATAGATGCCTTGATGGTTCGACGCTTGGACGGCGGCATCGTCCAGGTGCTGGCCGGGACCCGTTACGTTCCCAGGAAATATTGGAACCGAGCCGTTCGACAGGCAGTTCTCACAGCAGTTTCAGAACCCGCCGTGGACTCACGCCGATTGGATACCGACTTTGGCTCGCAGCTTGCAGTCGCCATGCTGGCTAGGGCAAAGCAGTTGGAGACAGGACTTGAAGGCGTAACGGGCCATACGTTGAACGATCGCGTCTACGAAATCACTAGTCTCCGTGAACGAGTCCGTCAGATTAGCACCGGCGCGGTCGGCCGCGGACCTATCCGATTCAAAGCCGATCCTACAGCACAGTTCCCCGTCAGTCCTTTGGTCTTTGGGAACAACATCAATACGCAGAATCTGAGTGCTCAATACGACACGCCCCGCAACCGATTTCAAGAGGAGTTCTTAACACGAGTCCGTCCCATGGGCATCACGTTTCTGCGATATCCCGGCGGCTGCAATGCGGATGTCTTCAACTGGAAGGACACGATCGGCCCGGTCGGTCAGCGAAAGGACATCATCAACTACCACAACGGTACGAGCCGCGGCATCGCTCGGTTCGGTGTAGATGAGTACTTGCGTTTTTGCGAGCAAGAAGGCATGACGCCTATCATTACCACGGCGTTCTGCAAGGACCATCCTCGCAACGTCGACCCAAACGATCACCCGACGGGCATCCGTCACCCCTTCGTCGTTTCTTACCTGAATACGGCGCCCGAGCGTGTTGAACTAGCGGCTGATTGGGTCGAGTACTGCAATGGCTCCGCTGATACACCCTATGGGAAGCTCCGCGCCCAGAACGGCCATCCGGAACCATACGATGTCAAGTACTGGGAGATCGGCAACGAATCATACGGGCCCGATCCGGCTGGTTCCTGCAGCGCAGAAGAGTATGCGAAGGCCTTCCCAGCGTATGTCACCACGATAAAAACACGTGATCCGTCGATCAAGATCGTGATGAACGGCCATTCTGGCGTCGATTGGAGCGACACGGTTCTACGACTGGCGGGTAGCCATGCCGACGCGTTTCAATTCCACATCTACCACACACCTCGCTTCCACAACACCAACGCGCATCTGGAAGGTCGACCTCATCTGTTCACCGACGCTACCAGGACGCCCGACAGAATCCCCGGCTTGCTCCAGGAGATCGAAACGCTGATGCAGAAGCACCTCGGCCGTACGCTTCCCACGATCATCAGCGAATTTGGCATGGGCAACGCGCGCAACCGCGAGTACATGACATCGGTGACCTCTCCGGTGCTCGTTGCCGACATGTGGCGAACGCTAATCGAATCTCCCATGATCCATGGGGCGAACAAGTGGTGCCTGTTTACCGGCTATTGGTTCTCGCAAATCCAAGGGCCTACCCTCCAACAGCCCGACGCCCCTTACTACAACCGTCCCGAACACGCAATGCACATCATCTACGCCAGGTGCCGGGGAAAAACGCGTTTGGCCGTCAACAACGACCAGAGCGACGGCGTGAAGGCAGTCGTCTTCCAGCGCCAAGACAGCTATGGAGTCGTTTTGATCAGCCGAGAAGCCGTGGCGTGGCAGTCGGTCATCCTGAATTTACCCGACCACCGGCGTGAAAAGGCAACTTGCCTGCTGATGACCGCCGGCCATCCTTTGCTCGGCAACGAAAACGACCATACGCTGATCAGGCCTTACGAATTCGAATTCGACTATGACCCCGAACAGCCATTCCTCGTGCCATCCAACTCGGTGGTGGGACTGATCGTACCGAGATGACGTAGCAACCAACTGAAAGCCATCAACATCGACGAGTCCAAACTGGTCGAGGAAGTCGACAAGCTCCCACACGAGGAACACATGAACTTCGAGCAAGATCGGATGACCCACTGCATCGCGTATCTGAAGGGGATTCTCAACGACTTCAACTTGTAAGCAAAAACTAGATGACCGAGGAGAAACCACAATGAGAGTCAAGAGTGAATTTCGAGAAGTGCTCGTGGCAGCGGCGGTGCTGGCAGTTGTTGCTGGCCTTTGTCGGCTTGCTGTGGGCCAAGAGGACAGCGTTCCTAAAGACAGCCTGAGCCCACACACCAAAGTGCGGTGCGTTCCGCTGAAGGATGTCCGATGGACGCACGGCTTCTGGGCTGATCGGTTCAATCAGGCTCGCGACGTTGCCATCCCGTTCATGTGGAAGTACTTTCAGGGCCAGACGCGTTCAATTGACATTGACCGCGACGAGGCGTCTTTTGTGTGGGACAACTTCCTGATCGCGGCGGGAAGGAAACAAGGTCACTATCGCCCGGTGCCGGGATCGAAATGGGGTGACGGCGATTTTTACAAGTGGCTAGAGGCCGTGGCCGGAGTGCATCTCGTGAGGAAAGATGACGATCTCGACCATTTGATGGATCAGGTCATCGAGGTGATCAGCGACGCCCAAGAGGAGGATGGCTATCTCTGCACGCACATGACGCTGCGAAAGGCGAAACGTTTTCAGGAAGTGCGCGATCACGAGACGTACAACATGGGCCACCTGATGATCGCCGCTTGCCTGCACCATCGCGCGACGGGGAAGACCTCGCTGTTAGAAATTGCCGAGCGCGCGGCCGATTGCTTGCACGCCGAATTCATGCAGCCCCATGCGCATTTCATCGGATACACCAGCATCATGGGGCTGGTCGACCTGTACCACACGACCGGCAAGCAGAAGTACCTGGAGCTGGCCGAGCGGTTTGTCGACATGCACGGGACTGGCTCGCGTCCGCCGGCGGATCGCATTGGCGCAAACGCGATGTACACCGACATTCGCCAGGATCGACGGCCGCTGCGCAAAGAGTCACAGGCTGTGGGACACGCGGTCTGGGGCACGTATCTGTATTGCGGAGCGGCCGACGTTTTGGCCGAGACGGGCGACGCGTCACTGCACGCCGCCTTGAGTCGGATTTGGCGGGATGTCCATCAGCGAAAGTGTTACATCACAGGCGGGACCAGCGCCTGTCGTCACGGCTTGTCTCCGTCCCGCGATTCTGTGGGCGAAGCCTTCGGCCGCGCGTACGAGCTGCCAAACCGAAGCGCTATGTGCGAAACGTGTGCAAACATCGCGGCGGGGATGTGGAATCAGCGGATGCTATCCCTGGAAGGCAAAGCCGTCTTCGCCGACGCGATGGAGCGGGTTCTCTACAACGCCGCGCTCTCCGGTTTGGGGGCCGACGGCGCCAGCTATCTCTACAGCAACCCGCTTCGCTGGAACGGGCAAGACACGCCTCTGTTCCACGGAAACAGCCATACGCGTTGGAGACACTGGAAATCGTACTGCTGTCCGCCCAACCTGCTCCGCACCATCGTCAGGCTGGGCACGTGGGCCTATGGAATTTCGGACGAAGGAATCTGGGTTCATCTCTACGGTGCCAACACGGTCGAATCGCCCCTGGCGGATGGCTCGATGATCTGCCTGCGACAGGAGACGGATTATCCATGGGATGGCGACGTGGAGATCCGCCTGCTGCGTGGAACGTCGAAGCCGTTCTCACTCATGTTGCGGATTCCTAACTGGGCGGC
>Ga0180438_10011901_pt1 | contig 10426 bp, 17 predicted proteins | sample SS_ome_12_FD_132455 | JGI IMG/M metagenome (GOLD analysis project Ga0180438, IMG submission 132455) | Hypersaline lake sediment archaeal communities from the Salton Sea, California, USA - SS_3_D_2 metaG | ecosystem: Environmental > Aquatic > Non-marine Saline and Alkaline > Hypersaline >... | reverse complement strand
GCGCAACTGATTGCCGACGCCTGCCACGAGGTCGTTCATACGCTGGTATCGCCCCACGATGAGAACTACGCCAGCCTCCTGACCGACCTGTATGCCAAGGTCTTTGCGGACAAGCGAATTATCGTCCGTCGCATGAAGGGCGTTCTATCGAAGGGAAAAAAGTAAGATTCCGGCATTTTTTTCGTAGACAGTCAATGAGACATTTGCCTACTATAAGTTCGAGAGAACCCAGCGATTACCATCATTTGTTGGGGGATGATCCTCACCCGATGGTGGCAAAGGAGTAAGCAATGGGAGAGCAAAACGAACGGAATCGTGATAAATCCCAGTACCTTTCCGCTGTAGAAACAAGGCTCCGGGCAAAGCCATGTCAGAACGGACGACGCAAGAAGCGTGGTGGTTGCGTTGGCGTCCATGATGACTGCAAGAATCAGACAACGCTCGACAAGATTCGTGCAAAGGCAGAGGGCGACAAGTTCTTCACCCCCCCGCCTTCGCATCGCATCGATGTAAGCGACAGCGACCTGGAGACTCGTATTAAGCGGCTGGAGGCGTACTACGCGGGCAAGCCTCCGGTCTTCGAGCCAGAAGAAGATGCGGACCCGATCAATGAGCGCGGTCTGCATGGCTCGACGCCTCTGCATGTCAATGTCGAGGAGAACAACTACGCCGAGGTTACCCGTCTCTTGGCTTTGGGAGCCGATCCGATGATTCGTGACAACAATGGTCATACTCCCTTCCAGGTGGCTCAGCTTCTGGGGCTGCAAAAGATGCTGCGCCTGCTGAAGCGACATGGCGTAACTGAATAGTCCTGTCGCTTCGGGGCTGTTTTTCATAGGTGCCGATAACAGAAGGGTTGGCGAGCCGGTTAACCGGGATTACGGAACCCACATTAACCTATTTCTCCTAGGGCGTTGAAAGCGTCTCGTGGGTTTAGATGTATGAGTAGCCGTCCTAGGACTCGCCAGCCTCCGGACCCTTAGCTCAGCGGTAGAGCAGGGGACTCATAATCCCTTGGTCGTTGGTTCGAATCCATCAGGGTCCATTAGGAAGAACGGCGCGCGGGAAGAGTGGAGCCCAACGTGCTATGAAGCGATGACGCCCGTAGGAGTAGCCCCAGCATCGCCTTGAGTTGTGACCCGAAATGGGAGCAGCAAGGGGTGGGAACCCCGATGGGATGTTGGATTTACTGGCAGAGCCTGCTATCGATGCTAGGTTGGCTAGCCTTAGAAAGCATCGTCGCGCCTAATTCTTCCTGTCCATCTCTGTGTTCTTTTCATGGGGGCAGAAAGGGCACAACAATGCAGAAACTTGCTTTCAAAGGAATCGGAGACGCGCCGTCGATCTGCGGATACGACGTAGTTCCCTGCGGTCAGCATAACGTCATTATTGTGACTGAACTGTCCGAGAACCTGGGAACAACGGTTGCCAATGCTACCGAGTTGCTGGTCGATCAGATCGTCACGCAATTGGGGCTCGACATGGCAACGGTCGTCTGGATCGTCCACTTCCCCGATGGGCTCCTGGAAGGCGAGACCGAAACGTATCTGTTGGCGCAAGCGACTAACGCTCATCGAGTCAAAATCTCTTGGGCGAATCTCACCTGGCGATCCCTAACCGACGATCAGGCAATGGAATTCGTCTTGGGGGATAACCCCTTGATCGGAGAGGAAATCCGTCTTACGCCTCCGCAGTAAATCCTGACCTTTTTATCTGCCTTCTCATAGAGGCAGAAAGGGCATAGAGATGATGTTCTGGTACTACATGGCGAAGATCCTGTATTGGGTCTTTTTCTTGCTGACTGGCGTTGCTTTGTGCATCGTTCTGAAGCGCTATCTCAAAAAGGCTGAGAAGGCTTTGGCTCCGAGAGATCGGAAGCAGCCGGACCAGCCATACCAGCCGCCTGGCGTCCCCCCTACCGTCTCTTCGGACAAGTCGATGTGGAAGGATGGGATTTACCAGGCTTTTTGGGACGAAGAGGAGAAGAGTGACTGAATCGAAGGTATAATCGGGATGACCCTATATGGAGACCGAACATGCCCTCGATGGTCATTTACCATAGTGCATCCGGAAGAGTAACGAAAAAAGTCGCGAAGGGAAGAGGCAAACCCAGAAGTTCGTGGACGCTGGACGACGATGGGAACTATCACGCCTACCCCGAGCCAGAGAAAGTCAAGCCGCAATATGTGACCTTGCTAGCAAATGGCAAGGTGAAGAGAGAGCGGAAGGGGAGAGGTAGGACTAGGGGAGACTTCATCCTTCAAACGGATGGGGAGTACCAAGGACATTACGTCAAGGACGAACGGAATTCCTGACGGTATCGCGCTGCATCTCATAGATGCAGAAAGGACTTATTATGGCAGATTACTTCTATATCAACGCTGGAGGCGAGATCCTGAAAAAGGTCCCCAAGGGTAGGGGAAGGGTCCGAAAAGGCGCTCAGGAGCTTCCTGAGGGCTCTGGTAAATGGTTTATACTCGTCCCCGATGGCGTAGAGGTCGAAGATCTCATTAATCCGCCTCAAAAGCCCAAGGAGAGCGACGGGGAGAGCAGCCCCTCTCGCGGCGAGCGTTGGCTCATCGAGACCGATATCGACGGCGAAGAGATCAACCGTCACAAGCTCGCCAAGGGAGAGCACAAGCCCAAGTCAGCCATCGAGAGACCCGAAGGATCTGGGTTGTTCTACGTAGTCGTCGATCCGGAGGCGGGCATCTCGAAGCATACCGGCCGGAAGCGTGCTCGGTCCAAGGTCGATTTCCCCCTCCTGAAACGCTCGCTCTTCGTCAGCCAAGGAGACTGTGGTTGGAACGACGGATGGGAAGACGGGCGCAACGTCTTCTGGGCGGATAAGGTCGTGATCGCCGGGCATGAGGGCATTGGCGAGCTTCAGTTCAACGCCGTCTATCCCCGCATCGAGCTTGACTTCGACAACGGTACGCTGACCGTGTTCGGCTACGTCGGTCGAGAGATCCAATGCCAGGACCCGGACGATGAGTATGACCCCTCCCGACTGGCTCCCCGCATCGTCTACGAGGATGCGATTGAGGGCTGTAACCTGGACAAGGAGCGGGAACTCCCGAAGCCGAAGATATCTGGGAGGGTCTCTGCGTGATCTTTATCGGTGACGTTCACGGTAATTGGCAAGAATACGCTGCGATCTGTAGACGGTCGGAGCAGACGCTGCAACTGGGGGACTTTGGGATAGGCTTTCATGGGGACGAAGACCCAGAGCCCCACACCCTAGCAGACCCATCAGTCCACCGTTTTCTCCGCGGAAATCATGACAACCCCGCCGTCTGTAGAGAACGGGAGGGATGTCTTCCGGACTGGGGCTTCGACAAGGAGATGGATCTCTTCTGGGTGAGTGGCGGGTTCTCCATCGACTATGAGTATAGGACTCCTGGACTCAACTGGTGGAGCGATGAGGAGATCTCCTACGAAGAGTTGATGACGGTCATCGAAGCTTACAAAGAAGCCAAGCCTCGTATCGTCGCCTCTCATGAGTGTCCATCCGAAGCCCAGTTTACGATGTTCCCCCACACATCAAAGAGGGAGATCCGTAACCGTACCAAGGAGGCTTTCCAGGCTATGTTCGAAGCTCATCAGCCCGAGTTCTGGGTGTTCGGTCATTACCATTGCAAGGCTCTTGCAGAAATCGGGAGCACCATGTTCGCGTGCTGCGCCGATGTCATCCCGAACCGTAAGGTTGATCACCAGATCCCCAACGTTACGTTCGAGATAGAAGGGCTGGAATGGCGATGAGTCATCAACAAGAGATCCAAGATGAGAACTATGCACGCAACCGTCTGAAGTATCAGAAGGATCTAGAGGGACTGACAGCCATTCCGAACGCCTTCATTCATGAAGCTCGACGACAGTTCCATGCGCTCCATAAGCGGGAGGGGTCCGGGTCGCGTGCTCCTGGATCGAGACGAGCAGGTTCCTGATGCTGACAGGAGGTTAGAGGGTTGGTCCCTGAGACTGGAACAACTGCTTCTTGTAAGCCTTCATCTTCTGCTGATACTGCTGGACGGCGAGAGTATGAGCATCGACGATCCGGTTGTTGACCTCCTGCAAAGCGGGGCTCACTTGGGGGAGTTGGAAATCAGAATCACGAACCCACGGCTCCATCTCATTAAGGATCTCCATTACCAGAGGGGCGAAGTCGTTGTTGGGGTGTAGCTCATCCTGGGCGTTGCTAATAGCGTCCTGAGTCGTTACCTTCATCTGCTGCACGGAGGTCGTTAGATCTGTTTGAAGGGTGTCAACTGTTTGCTCGATCTGATCCAGGGGCAACTCTTTAGTCTCGGCCTGGCGCTCGATTTCTTGGGCTCGGTTGTAGAAGTCGGTAAGCTGGTCCTCTGCGAAGTTGCTTACTTGGGCCCGGAACTGCTCGTACTCCTGCTCTGGCTGTGCATTTCTCCAGGTTGAGGTTAGCCCGGTCCAGAGACCTTGAATCGCATCCCATAGCTGGGCGTCCTTGCGGAGGTGCTCGGGATCCAGATCCGCGAGAGCCTCCCGAATTTCGAGGCGATAGGCTTCCTGGAACCTCGGGTCGGTTTGGGCGAGCTTCTCCCATCTCTGCGCCTTCTTAGAGATCTGGATGAGTCGTTGGGCGGCTCTATCGAGCTTGGCAGAGATCTCAGGGCGTCCTTGTTGGTCGAGTTTGTCAGACAGTTGAAGCAGTTGTTCGATCATGTTCATGGTCATACCTCATATTCACATACCGTCAAAGATTGGTTGCTCCTTGGTTTTTCTGTCGAACTGACGTTTCTTTTCATAGGGGCGGAAAAGCTGGTCAAGAGTGCAGGGGTTTGCCGGTAAGATAAAGGCAACCCCATGCAGGAGACTAGCATGAGCAAAACGAAGTTCTACGTTACCACAGGCGATGCGTCTGAGCCCCATAGGCTTAGACAAGTCGTGCATTCCGAGAACCCAAGGCGTGCCGTGTTGTGGGCTATACGCCTGTCACTTCAAGAAGGAGAGCATGTTACAATCGGTAAGTTCGTAAGAGTATCCGAGACGGGGTTTTACGACGACGGCGACTGCGACGAAAACGCAGTCGTTTTCTTGTCTGAGGAGTTTTTCCTGTCGGACTGCGCGCAGTTCTCATAGGCGAAAAGGACATCTACGCAGTTCTCATAGGCGAAAAGGACATCTACCATGTCAGACTCCGACATCATTGAGGGACCCAGAACGTTCGTCCTGTCCTGTGCTGGGCAGAACAACAATAAGTATTGGAAGATCTGGGCTACCGCCGACAACATGGTCCACGCTGAGTATGGGCGCGTGGGAGCCGCCAACCCCCAGACCAAATCCTGGCCTGGCGGCGTCGATCTGATGGAGAAGAAGATCAAACAGAAGTGCAAGCCCAACGCCCGTCGCTACGGCGAAGGCAACTGCTATACCGAAGTCCAAGTCGCTGGCGGCACGACTGGCGGCAATGGCTCGGGGAGCAAGTCGGTTGCCAAGACGGCGTTGAAGCAGCTTGCTCGCCAGCAGATCCAATACTCATCCCCTGCGACCGCCAAGCTGATCGATTGGCTCGCAGACATCAACCGCCATCAGATCGCTGCTGCCACCAACCAAGCCATCACCTACAACGATGCTACGGGGCTGTTCCAAACTCCGTTGGGAGTCTTGGAGCCTTCCGCTATCACCGATGCGAGAGCGTTGCTGGTGACCTTGGGCGACATGGTAGCAGCCCATGACGTAACGAGCCGCAAATACATCAAGACGCTCGAAGACTACATGCGGCTCATCCCCACGGACGTTGGCATGAAGCGCGGCTGGGAGAAGACGTTCATGGTCGATCTCTCCGCCGTTCAGAAGCAAGGTCAGATCTTGGACGCCTTGGATGCGTCCTACATCGATTTGGTCAACGCTCAGAATGACGCCGACGATGACAAGAAGGATGACGCCAAGCCCGCAGCGCCGAAGGTCTTCGATGTCAAGCTGGAAGCAACCGACGATGGAGCCACCTGGGACCTCATCAAGAGACTGTTCCAGGGGACTCGCAATCGGATGCACACGCAAGTCTACAACATGAAGATCAAGACGATTTGGCAAGTCGAGATCGCGTCGGAAGTCAAGCCGTTCGAAAGAGCAGCCAAGCGGCTTGGCAACGTCCGAGATGACCTATGGCATGGGACGCAGGCGTCGAACCTCTTGTCGATTCTCAAGGGTGGTCTCGTCATTCCCCCATCGAGTTCGGCGCATGTCACTGGGCGGATGTTCGGCAACGGCGTTTACGCCTCAGACCAGAGCACCAAGGCGCTCAATTATGCAACGTCGTTCTGGGGCGGGCGAGACGTTGGTCGCTACTTCATGTTCCACGTCCGATTCGTCATGGGCAAGATCTACTACCCCGACCGATTCGGAACTGGGCATGCACCGAGAGGCTACGACTCATGCTTCGCCAAGGCTGGCAAGGCGTCGATCCGCAACAACGAGATGATCGTCTACAGCACCGATCAAGTTCAGTTGCTACAGTTGGTTGAATTCGGTCGCTGATCTGCTACAATCTGTGGTCTCTGGGTGAAGCGCCCTCTTTCCTGCTGGATTGAGGGCGCTTTTCATAGGGACAGAAAGGATCTAACAATGAGCAAAAAGCTAGGAGCATTCGTCGTATGGCATTCCCACGAATACGTTGGGACGCCTCATCTCGTCATCACGGACAACGTAGACGCCATCACCGAGCGGCTTGCCGCTGAGCAGATACTCACGGCGATGTTCGAGCCAGACAAAGATGAGCAGATCGACACGGTAGCGTTGGATACTGTTCATCTCGTCGTTGACGGAGCTGTGACCCGATGCAACGTCTACGAACTCATCAACACCTTCGATCCCGATACTTTCGCGCAGATGGGATGGCATCCCGGCGACGTTCAGTCTCATCGCCCGCATTGGTCGGACGAGAAAGCCAGGAACTGGTTGCAGAGAAACTCCAAACATCTGAGGGACCGTCTCGCTGAGCTTGGCAACCAGGTGATCGAAGACCTCCTGCCAGCCCCCCAGTACCACATCGAGTTCTCGCTGAATGGCAATGACCTCCATATCGATCTGTTCAAGGAGGGGCATGAGGAGCCTGAGATCTCCTGGAATCAGCAGTTCACGTATCGGGAGGGGACGGACCTCGTATCGAGCAGAGAGCACTTTGCAAGGAGCTTCCTCGATACCATTGCCAGGAGCTACGGCGTCTCCCAACAGAATATCGTCGAGAAGCAAGCCGAGTGAAATTCCTGACGAAACGATAGGGCTTTTCATAGCCTCAGAAAGGAAAGCAACCATGGACCCAGTTTTGGAACAAGCCACAAAGGATCAGGTCAATGTCTACGTCCAAGGCGACAAGTTGTTTACCGCCTACGACGTAACCAAGGCACTCCGCAACGAGCAGGGCCTGACGGTCAACCATTGGGAAGTCAGAAAGGTCGTCCACTACATGTTCAACGACGGCGACATGCCCTCCCACATGATGCGTGAGAGCCGGTCGGTCGGCGGCGGTCGCACCGCTTTCGTCTACATGCCGACCTGGCGAGCGTCCGATACCTACGACCCCGACGACCTGGGCGGCACCGCGGACCCTACGACGGGGAGTCCGACGACGACAGCGCCGACGACTCCCACGACTCCGACGACAACGCCGACCCAGCCGCCGCTGCCGTCAACTCCGTCCTCGACCCCTGACGGTCGGCACGGCACCGACAAGCGTGGTCGGCTCTGCATCCCCAACGAGATGACCAGGAAGCTGAACTGGAAGAAGGGCAACATCATCTCCGTCCTCAAGGACAATGGGAGGCTGGCGATCCAGCAAGCGGGCGGCAACGCGACCCCGCCCGTAAGCGCAACGGTCGTAGCGACCTACATGCTCGACAAGTCCGACAACGTTCGCCTCAGCAAGACGGTCATTGGCGAGATCGGGCAGAGCGGTCACTTCGATATCAACTGCGACGAATCAACCGAAACCATCAGCGTCACGATCTAACCCCAGAACGTCTCGCGCCAGCGGATGAGGGCTCCTTCGGGAGCCCCTGTCTTTTGTGTGTATCATGAATAACAGAATGGACATTCCGGACCCAGACCAAGATCTCAGCCGTCATGGGTACATCGCTTGCGATCCTGACACTCCGTATGAGGATCGTTTCAGATCGATCTGTCGTCTTGCTCTTGCAATGATTGACGATGGCGCTGCGGCGCTATGCGTTCTCCGAGCCTTCGGTCAAGAGGTTGTCATGCTTGAGGCTGTCTACCGAATGCTTGTGGTAATCAAGAATCGCAAGAGTATGGAGCAGGCGATCTGTGATGCTCTCTACTTCTCCAAGTTGCAGCACGAAATTGGAGCCATCCCCGAAGAGCATGTATTGACGCCTGGGAAGGCTGCATGGTTTGTACGCTTGCTGCCAAGGCTCAACTTCAAAAAGCGGAGAAAATGAATTGACATCTATCGACTCGAAGTATATACTTTCTTGAGTCTCAATCATGGGACTCATAAGTCATGTATTAGGAAAGACTAAGTATTTCTCCTGTCGAAACAGTACGCCTTTTCATAGAGGTAACAAATCGTCCTACGAACCTGGAAGGAGAAAACCCCATGGCAAAGGACACCCTCAAGGTCGCAACGGCGACCACTACTGCCATCGAGCAGGCCGAAGCCGAAGCCCAGGCGAATCGTGAGAAGCTGGAGAAGCTGAAGCAGGCGCGTATCCAGGAGATCAACCAGACGCTGGCCCAGTGCGACGAGGAAGAGAAGAAGATCGCCTCGACGCGCAAGGCACTGGACGCCGAACTGACGGCACTGACCGGCAAGTCCTCGAAGCGCCGGACGACCGGACGCCGGGGTCCCCGCCCGAAGAACTCCAAGCCCCTGGTCGATGTGATCGTCTCCGTCCTCAAGGGCAAGAAGAAGGGCATGTCCGTCAAGGACCTGTGCGCCGCCGTCATCGCTGCTGGCTACAACACGTCCTCGGACAACTTCTCTCCGATGGTCTCCCAGGCGCTGAAGAAGGGACCGTTCAAGAAGCTGTCCCGCGGCATCTACGCCGTCGAGAAGTAGACCGGCGTATCCTCCTTCGAGAAATAGAGATAGGGCTCTGGGCATAACCTTCCCGGAGCCCTATCTTTATTCTTGACTAAAAAAAAATGGGGGATATAGGTGGTTAAGTGGTGATTTGTAAGCTACAATGTCTTATGCCCAAGGAAGGGAACAAACGGAAGGATCTAAAGCAACCCGTGGAAGGCTGATACGATGCTAGGAGTATCCGTGCCGTTTCGAAACAAACCCCCGACGAGCGCCCACTGTAACTCAGTGACTCTCGCCTTGCTTCACTCAAAGCTGCGAGACCTGAAACGGCAGCGCATTGCCTTTCAGGAAGCAGGAGATGACGAAGCGAGAGACGCGATGTGGGAAGACGAAAGAGGGGTAGCTCGGCAAATCGCCAGTCTGATGAGATCGTGTCAAAGCAATAACCGTACACACTAACCGACTGACGTTTGGCAGAGGACTCCCTTTTCGATAAGGGGAGTTCTCTTTTTGCGCAGAAGTGGTTAACATTGGGGATATACTCAATTCCTGTTCCTTTGGCACCGCTTTTCATGGAGTCAGAAAGGGACCAACCATGAGTGAAAAAGACACCGAACTTACGCATGTTCAGCAGTTGGCTTTGCTGGATGAGGTCGAGAAGATCGCCCGTAAGCTCCTGGATGCAATGGGGTTTACGGACAAGATCGAGGTTCGATCCCCCGACGCCGACGAGACTCATTGCGATCCGCTGTTGGGAATCGGAGCGTTCTACGTCTCGGTCCAGAACGTCCCCGTCAAGGCGCTGGCTGGGCACCGGCTTGCTGCACGCTACCATATCAGCCATGAGGTCACTATCCCGGGCTGCCATAGCCTCCCGAATGGAGATCCTGGCTACCCCGATGACTCAGATCTCGTTGACGATCTCATCGACATCGAGAAGGCAGAGAATGCCGCCGCCAGAGCAGTCGCCTTCAACATCTCTCATCAGATCGACCACATCCTCCAGATGTGGGACGAGGACAAAATGGCAAAGGAGATGGAGAAGGAATGGGAGAATATGGGAGAAGAGACATGAAGATCATGATAAAAGACGAGAGCCTGCCACCGACCAGAGTCCCTGTTCGCAAGGGCGACGAAGCCAGTCTCGCTAAGCTCATGGCTGAGAATGGACTTACCCATAGCGTCAGCGAGAGCCGACGCCTCATCGGTCAACGCGCTGTCAAGCTCAACGGCGAGATTGTTGACGACATATCAACAATTCTCCAGGCATCGCAACTGCCTGCCCAGATTCAAGTTGGGATGCGCAATCCACAGACCATCCAGAACATGGGAAGCACTTCTTCCTGACGGTTTCTGTTTGCTTCTCATAGGAGCGAAAGGAACCAAAAATGAAACTTCTCAAGAGAG
>Ga0180438_10011900_pt1 | contig 10426 bp, 10 predicted proteins | sample SS_ome_12_FD_132455 | JGI IMG/M metagenome (GOLD analysis project Ga0180438, IMG submission 132455) | Hypersaline lake sediment archaeal communities from the Salton Sea, California, USA - SS_3_D_2 metaG | ecosystem: Environmental > Aquatic > Non-marine Saline and Alkaline > Hypersaline >... | reverse complement strand
GGTCATCCCAATCTCCCCCCTTTAGTCACTGCTGGATTAATTATGGGGGAAATCGGGTTGATGGCAAGTTGTCAAAATTAGAGTTTCGGAACGATTCAGCGCCTGAGTGCGCAATTGCTACGTCAAGGCCATCTAACCTTTGCCTTCCTGCGCGATGGGTGCTATAATGTGGAGGCGCTTGTTGCGAGAAAGGTAGTGAGAGGTTCATTTCCAAATGGCTTTCGATGAATCCAAATACCGCAGAGGATACTCCATTGGCGTCGGGGGCGTGGTCTTGTGTGGCGACAAGGCGTTGCTGGTACGGCGAGCCTTGGGTGGATATGTCGGTGCCTGGGCCATCCCCGGCGGCTTTATTGAACGGGACGAGACCATAGATGTTGCCGTGCGACGCGAGGTGTTTGAAGAAGCAGGGGTCAAGGCCGAGATTGAAGGGCTGATCGCCGTCCGTAGCCGGACAACCGATGACGAGAACAGTGCCTATTTCATCTTCTTGCTACGGACGGCGGATGAGGAGGCACGAGCGGACGGCTTTGAAGTAGATCAAGCCCGTTTTTTCACATTGACTGAGGTACAGGCTTTGCCCCGCCTACAGGCATTGAGCCGGCTGGCTGTCACCCAGGCCCTGCGAGGTGAGGCGACTGTGCTCACGTTTCACGCTCATCCCGAGATTCCGCCTGAGGAATATGTCATTTACGCTTGAACTTTAGAACGTCTATCGCCAGACATCTGCATTGGGAGGGACATTCGTGGGTCCATCTACAACCATTTCATCAACAGAATCAGCATCACCCGCAAGGGCAGAGCGAATGCGCAAAACGGTGGGCTACTATGCTGCCTTTGGTGCCCTGGGACTGAGTGCGGCCTCATTAGGACCGACACTGCCCGGTCTGGCCAAACATACCCAAACCAACCTAAATGAAATCAGCTTTCTCTTCATGGCTCGCGCGCTGGGATATCTGCTCGGCTCCTTTCTGGGGGGGCGATGGTATGACCGGATACCAGGCCATCCGGTAATGGCTACCGTACTCATAGTTATGGCCATGATGCTGGCGCTAGTGCCCCTGATGTCGCTGCTGTGGTTATTGACCGCCGTCCTGCTGGTCCTGGGGATGAGCGAAAGCATGTTGGACGTAGGTGGCAACACCTTGTTGGTCTGGACACACCGTGACAAAGTTGGGCCGTTCATGAACGGGTTGCATTTCTGCTTCGGAGTTGGTGCCTTTCTATCACCGATTCTCATTGCCCAGGCCGTGTTGATGAGTGGCGATATCCTTTGGGCTTATTGGGTGTTGGCTTTGCTGATGTTGCCAGCATCAGCCTGGTTGCTGCGCCTGCCCAGCCCCACAGCTCAAGCGGCTTCGGAGGGTGGGCCGGCAGCGCAGGCCACTCACCGTTCCACTGGGGCTCACGAACGCCTGCTGGTTGCTCTGATCGCGCTGTTCTTTCTGCTTCATGTCGGAGCCGAGTCTAGCTTTGGCGGCTGGGTGTTTACCTATGCCGTGACGCTAGGACTGGCCAGCGAGACGGCTTCCGCCTATCTGACCTCGGCTTTTTGGGGATCGCTCACCCTGGGCCGGTTGCTGGCCATCCCTATCGCGGCCCGTTTCAGGCCTCGCTCCATCCTGCTTGGCGATTTGGTGGGGTGCCTGGCCGGTGTAGGTATCATCTTGCTGTGGCCCAACTCGCTGACAGCACTCTGGCTGGGCACGTTTGGACTGGGCCTTTCAATAGCCTCACTTTTCCCCGTCACTCTCTGTCTGGCCGAGCGCTCCACGACGATCACCGGCCAGGTCACCGGTTGGTTTTTTGTCGGGTCCAGTATTGGCGGTATGTCTCTGCCCTGGCTGATTGGACAGCTTTTCGAACCCGTTGGGCCGCGAGTCACCATGTTTGCCATCATGGTTGATCTGGTTATGGCTGCAGGCGTTCTTGCTGTGTTGATCCTCTATTCAACTCGACCTGTGACGGATGATGGACATCTACCAGTTTCTGGCTGACCACCACATCGAATACGAGCGCCACGACCATCCCGCGGTGTACACTTGCGAGGAGGCGCTCCGCCTGGTTCCGCCCTTGCCGGCGGCCAAGACCAAAAACCTCTTCCTGCGCGACCGGAAAGGCCAGCGCCACTTCCTGGTAACGGTTGGCTACAAGAAGGCGGTGGATCTGAAAGCGCTGGCCTCGGTCCTGGGGGTCAGCAAGCTGGGCTTTGCCTCTGCCGAGCGCCTACAACGCTATCTCGGCCTGGACCCTGGCTCCGTCTCGATTCTGGGGGTGGTGAACGACGTGGGCCGGGAAGTCGAGGTGGTCGTGGACGAGGGCCTGTGGCGTGCCGAGGCTTTTCAATGCCATCCCCTGGTGAACACCAGCACGCTGGTCATCTCGCGGGAGGGCATCCAGCGTTTCTTGGAGACAACCGGGCACCCGGTCCGCGTCTTCGACGTTCCCGGTAGAGAGGGTTCAGCTAACGCCTGACCCTGAGCCAGCGCCTTTGCGCGGGAGGCAATGGCACCCCTTTCACCAAAGTGGTATACGGTTCCTCGTCAGCCTCCGCAAACTTTTCCCAGGTAAAAAGTTCCTCCACCTTCTGACGGGCATAGACTTCCAGCATGGCCTCGTACCAGCCCAGGTCCTCTCGCTTCTCATAGTGCCAGTATTCCAGCGCCTTGAAATGCCAGGTCCAATCGAAATCCTCTTCATGGTGGGCCGAAATGCGGTCCCAGCCGTATTCCCAGGCCAGAGTGGTGAGGTCCACATAGTAGCCGTTGGGGATCGGCTTCAACTGGCCTCCCTCCTCCGGGCTCTCCACTGCCCGGGCCCGGTAGCTGAGGTCCCAGGGATTGACCTTGATGGGCTCTCCCTGGCTGCCGTCCTGCCGGGCGCAGCGCAGGTACAAGCGCCAGTAGGTCTCGCCGCTCATGTCCTCGCGCACCACCTCCAGCAGGCGCTCGCCAGCAGCGTCGTGGAACTCGAACAGCGTGTCAAAGGCCCGGCCGGCTTTGTGCCAGCTACCGTAGGCCGAGGCATCGCTGGCGAAAGCAATGTGCCGGAAGGCTTCACTGATCGTGCCCAGGAAATCGTAGCCCGTCTCCTCCCAGACCCTGGCCTGCAAGGCATTGAAGGAATCGTCAACCCGGTCACCGAGCTTGGTCACTCCGCCCAGTTCCCTGGACTCGAGAAAGGCGCTGGGCAGCCTCGTAAAGCCGTAGGGAGGATCCCCTCCCTCTTGCGGTGAGGCCACTTCAACGTAGGGCGGCTGCCCATCGCCCTCCCCTGTTGGCACCTCACCCCAGGCCGTAGCTACTCCGTTCCAGGCCAGGTTCCCGGCCAGGGTCTCCAGCCCCGTCAGAGCGAGGGGCAGCTCCCCCAGGGCGTCCGGCTCGATGGAGAGAATGGCCTCCCCGTCGAAGCGGTGGACAATGAAGGCCAGGCGTTGGCCGTCGGGCGACCAGGCGGGGGCATCGTCGCGGGTGAGCCAGGTCAACCGCCTGGCGTGCCCTCCCTGAGCGGGCGGGCGGGCCACGTCCATGACATAGATATCGCGCGCGCCGTCCTCCTGATAGACAAAGGCCAACTGCTGGCCATCGGGCGACCAGACGGGGCTTTCCTCGATAGCCGGGCTGTCGGTCAGCCTCGTGACCTGGCCGGACCCTACCTCCAGGAGAAACACGTCCTTGTCGCCATAGTGCCACGAGGTGAAGGCGATGAAACGGCCGTCGGGCGACCAGGCGGGACCGAAATCCCCCTCCGTCACCTCGGAGGTCAGGTTCTGCTGATAGCCGCCGTCGGCGTCCATGATCCAGATGTCCAGGTCGCCGCCCCGGTAGGACTCGAAGGCGATGCGTCGGCCGTCGGGCGAAAAGCTGGGCGCGCCGTCGTAGGCCGAATGGTTGGTCAGCCGTCGGGGTCCACCGCCGCTGGCGTCCACGACATAGATGTCCCAGTTGTGATCACGGCGGGAGGCAAAGGCGATCCGGTTGCCGTCGGGCGACCAGGCCGGCGAGCGGTCGGGGGCAGGGTCTCGGGTCACCCGGCGCAGGTCGCTGCCGTCGGGGTTGACGGTGTAGATGTCCCAGTTGTGCTGGCGGTAGGCGGCAAAGGCGATACGCCCCTCGCCCTGCCCAACCTGAGAGAGGGGAGGAGAAACGCCATAGGCCACCTCATAGCCAGAGAGTGCGGCAACAAGCACTGACATGACTATCAGGAGGGAGGGTGCCTTGCAGAGACGAACCGCAGACCAGGACAGGCTTCTGTGTTGTTTGATGTAAGTTGTATCTATCATTTAGCTTCTAATGCTCTTTAACCTATTCTTTTTTTCCATAACCCTCAAAGATATCCTAGCACCCCAAAGCGGGGGGACAAGCCACCGTAACCCTTGCGAAGGTTACAAAAGGCATCTGCCATGGAGCACTTTCTGGTTGTCGAAGGCGTGTTTGTCCAGGAATCTACCACCTAACCTTCGCAAGGGTTTCCTGTGCCCTCGCTTTGGGTTGCCATATAAAATATCGGAACATTCCGCCGGTTCTAGCCTGCCCGCAAGACATGGGTCAGGAGGAGCACTTGAAAGAGCCGCCCCAGCAGGGCGATCTTGGCCGGGACCGGTGTCCCTGCCTCCAGGCTGGGGGCCAGCAGAGCCTGGATCAAAGCCTGTCGCCGCTCTGCGGCCAGATCGGGCTGGCACTCCACCGACAACCGCCACAGAGCCCCAGATAGATACCAGGCTGCCTGGCGGTGGACCAGTTCCGTCTCCTGAGCCCAGGCCTTGATGTACTGCCGGCTGGCCAGCACCATCAGGGACTCACCCAGCCCACCCAGCAGCACTTTCTCCCAGAGCCCCTCGCCCTCCGCCACCAGGTTCTCCAAAGCCACCAGACCCACTGCCCCTATGTCCAATAATGAGGCCAGTTCGCTGAATTCCCGGGCCGTGGTCTTGCTCTGGAGCTCGCTCAGGTAGAAATAGAACTCGCCGGCCGCTTCCAGGGCATGGCGCAAGGCTCGCGCCTCGCCCTCGGACGCCCCGGCCGCCCGCACGCGCAAGGCTCCTTGTAGCTCCCATAGCGCTTCAGGTGTTGGTTCCTGTAACACTTGACGCAAGATAGATTGCAGCCCCATAGCGATCAACCCTTTACCCAGACCCGGTGCAAGCCCCGGTTCTCCCAGACCACGTTGCCCGTAGCCAGATGCACCAACTTGATGGCGTCTTCGGGACACTGGCCCACACACATCCCACAGCCCAGGCAGTATGCCTCGTCCACCCGGTTCCCCTTTTCCATGTCCACAGTCAGCGCGGCGTAAGGACACAGCTCCTGGCACAGGCCACAGCCGGTGCAGGCCGCCATATCAAACTGTGGCTGGACGGGCGATGGAAGGGTGATCCCCTCCTCTTTGGGCAGGTCGCGGAGCATCATCATCTTCTCCAGAGCCACCCCGCGGAACTGGTCCACCGAGCCGTAGCCTTTGCGGTCCATGAAAGCCTCCAGGCCCTCCAACATCTCGCGCAGGACGCCCACCCCTTTCAGGTACTTGGCCGAGCAGACCTGGACTGTGGAACAACCGACCATGATGTACTCCACCACATCGTCCCAGGTCCACACCCCGCCAATGCCCGAGACAGGGATTTCAACAGAAGAAGTGACCTGGGAAACCTTGGCCAGGCTGAAATTCTTAAAGTTTCTGCCCATCAGGCAACCCACCACACAAGGGGTGCCAAAGGGGGTGCCGGTCTCTACGTCAATTTGCATCCCGTAGAGGGAATTGTTGGCGCTGATAGCCCCCGCCCCAGCCCGCTCGCAGGCCAGAGCCACCAAGGCGATCTCTGACATGGGGGTCATCTTGCACATCACCGGGATGGAGACGGCCTTTACGGTCGCTTCGACCACTTGGTAGGCCAGGTCGGGGTCCATGCCGATGGTGCGGCCCACCTCCACATCCTCCCTGACCTGGAACTTGGCGTGGGGGCCGCCCAAGTTGAGCTCCAGCATCTCGGCCCCGACCTGCTCCAGCTCGCGGGCCATCTGGCCCCAGGTGTCGAGTTCCAGCCCCAGCCCGGACATGCTGACAATAAAGCGCACATCGTTCTCCCGGCAGAGCCTGACCATCTGGGGGGCTTCTTCGTTCAGCCAGCGGTCGTACGCGATGTTGCAATAGAGCTCACTGCAAATGAATCCCTGCTCGTGGCCCTCACCAAACTTTTTGATGGGAAAGTGCCAGGGACGGGGCCATTGGCCCATCCCCGGAATAAGGTGCACCGTCTTGCTAACCAGGCCCCCGATCCCCTGTTCCACCACCCGGCGGGCCATCCTGGCCGTGCTGCCGAAATCATCAGCCGCCGAGAGGATGGGGTTCTTGAACTCTAGACCAGCCATGGTCACTCTGGTATCTGCCACTTGGAGCTACCTCCTATCGTTTTGCACTCAATGCCGTTAAGTTAAGGCTGGAGTCGAGCCCTTCGACAGGCTCAGGGCAAGCTCTTTAGGCGGGCAATTTCCGGCTAAAGCCTCGACTCCGGAACGCTAACTAGTTTCTGTCTGGAAACCCCAGCAGAGGCGGCTCCCACGCCGCCGGACGCCGGGCGTAGGAGCCCGGCCCGCTACTTTCCAGACAAGAACTAACTAAATGACATTGGCTTTGCATTGGATAAGAAAATGATGTATGCGAACTTTACCGAACCGCTCCCACCGCCTCCATGTACCGCTTCACCCGCTCCACATCCACCGGGTTCTCGGCCACACCGTCCACCTTGAGGCTGGAGCCCACGATGGCCCCGTCGGCGTATTGAAAAAAGTCGGCAACGTTCTCAGCGGTGGTGCCGCTGCCCATCAGGATGGGCCTGGTGGCCAGTTCCCTGGCCCGCCGCACCTTTTCCAACTCGGGCGCGTCCCCGGTCATCCGGCCGGAGACGATCAGGGCGTCGGCCAGGTAGAACTCGGTCCACTCGATGTGGGTGGCCAGGTCTATGCCGGGAAAGCCGACAGAATGCTTCTTGTCCACGTCGGCCATGAGCTTGACGTGGTCGGCGTGCAGTTCCTTGCGCTTGCGGATGAGGTCGGCGGCACAGCCGTGGTCGAACTCGCCCGTGTCCCACACCCGCGCCCCGGTGAGCAGACAGACCCGGATGAAATCGGCTCCGGCGGCCACGGCGATAGAGAGGGTGACCACCCCGCCGTTGTGGATCACATTGATGCCCACTGGCACGTCCACAGCCTCCACCACGGCCCGGGCAGCTACGGCCTGGGCCGTCATCTCCTCGGGTGGGACGTCAGCACCCACGTAATAGGGCAGGTCCCACATGTTCTCCACCATCAGGGCATCCACCCCGCCTTCCACCAGCGCCCCGGCGTCCTGAAAAGCTCGCTCGATGATGAGGTCCATCCCGTAGCCCGTGTAGCCCGGCGCGCCGGGCAAGGGCAACAGATGCACCATGCCGATCACAGGCTTGCTCACGCCAAACAGTTCTTCCAGCGACTCCAGCCGCAGGCTGTTCAGCCGCTCTTTCCATTCAGGTAACATGAACGTACTCCTTCGACAATGTCGTTAAGGTGCGACGCACTTATAGTGATGTCCAAAAGACTACGATCTGACTTGATTTGGCGCTGATTGAGTGCTTCCCGATGACAGCAAGTGCGTCGCACCTCAGAGGACACCCAACTCCCTGGCGATATCGAGTACGTTGGGCAACGGGTCCTGCCACAGCCAATCGGGCCGCAGCCAGAAACCAGGCACAGCCTGGGAGCGATAAACTCCCTCCTCAACGGGAACAGCAGTGTAGCCGCCCTCGTCCGTCAGGCGATAGGCGTCCATCCGTCGAGTCTAAGGGTCTATCACCCAGTATTCCCGGATACCGGCTGCCTCGTACTCGAAGTATTTCTCGCGCCAATCGCGCACCACGCTGTCGGGAGAGACGATTTCAATCACAAGATCAGGTGCGCCTTCGATGTGCTTCTCATGAATGATGTCAGCTCGTGCCTTGGCCACAAAGAACAGATCGGGCACGCGGCGCAGGCCAGGCCGCAATCGCACCTGTAATTCTGGGCCGAGGACCCGCCCCAGATCGTGATGGCTTGCAAACAGGTTCAACAGAGTGCCGAGGAACCACATCACATCGTTGTGCCGCGTTGAAGCTGGTGTGTGCACAATCACCTCCCCATCCACGTACTCAGCCCTCACATCCTCGTCGCACCAGGCCTCGAACTCTTCCTCGGTCATGGGACGAAGGTTAGAAGCAATTTCGGTTGACTCGACTGCCAGCCTTTCCATCATCCATCACCTCCGAGTACAGCAGTCCAGATAGTCTAAGAACTATCCGAAAACTATAGAACTCAGTCCACTCACGGTGCCTGAACGAGCTCAAGTTCAGCCACCGCCGGCAAGTGATCAGACCCTCCCGCCTGCCCTACATAGGCTTCAATAGCCACCCAGTCATCCGAGTGCCACACGTAATCAATCCGTTGGAGCGGAAAAGGGGCACTGGTCGGGTGAAGGGTATGACCAAAGCCCCACCCCGCCTCCCGAAAACTGTCTCGCAAAAATCCGTCAAGATGGGTATAAGCCTCAGACGTATCAGTCAAATTGCAATCGCACATCAACAAGACTGGTTCAGCTAAATCAGCTATTTCTTGCTGCAATCGGCTAACCTCCGCCGCCCGCCGCCCATAGCGTTCAATGACCAGAGGGACAAACTCAGCAACGGGACAACCGGAGAAGTTATTGGGTGACAGATGCACCACGAAGACGTGCACACGCCTTCCCTCTAAATCAATCGTTGTGTGTAAAGCGATATCGAGAGGTGGTAGTGGAAACCACTCGGCCGTTTCAATAGGAAAATGACTCAACAGACCAGCACTCCGGCCAGGTTCCAATGACTGCAAGGTGCCATAAGGATATTCGGTTTCGAGCGCCTTAGCAATCGCCCTCGCACTTTGTGGGGTCAGTTCTTGAAAACCAACCAAGTCTGCAGATGCCGCTCGGATACTTCTGGCGATGGCTTCATAATCCCGGTTGCTATGCAAGACATTGAAGCTCATCACCGTGATGAATGGCCCGTCCTTATCCACCAGAGATTGGGCAAATGGAGACCAGAACAATCCGCCAAAGAAAACAACAAAGGCCACAGTTGGAATACCCAACGCAACCAGCGCAGACCAGTGACGCCGCCAAATACTGAGAAGCAGAAAGAGAGGAAGTGGGGTGAACAGGTATTCTGCGACGGTATTGAGTAAAGCCAGAGGCCAAAATTGATCAAAGAATAGCGCCCTTGAAAGTAGCCAAAAGGCAACAAATGTGACGTATCCAATGACTAACCAGGCAAGAACTGAGTGTTTTCGCATACCGAATACTACTGTGAGGCTACTGCCAGCCTCTCCAAGATTCTATTGACCTCCCTCTCCCAATCTTGCCAGACAGGGTCCGACCGGCATCCCTGCAACAGAGCCCGTGCTTTCTCCGGCCCCGGCAAAGCATCCCCGGCACCCACGGCCGAGGCCGCCAGAGCACCCAGGGCATTGGCCAGGACGGACGATTGGCGTACACCCAGACCCCACAGCCGGCCCAGGATGAAACCAGCGTCAAAACTGTCCCCTGCCCCGGTGGTGTCTTGCACTTCCACAGCAAAAGTCGGAACCGAGAAGATGGCCCCCTCGCTGCCCACGACACAACCCTGCCGGCCCAACTTGAGAGCCACCGTCTCTATCCCGTACCCCAACAGCGTTCTCACAGCCTCCCCTACGTCGTGGCTGCCCGTAAGATGCTCGGCCTCGGCCCGACTGGGGAAGATGAGGTCAACCAGGGGCAACAGGGCTCTCACTTCCCCGGTGACCCTGGCCGCCGCCTCCAATCCCACGTCCAGGGAGATGGTCACGCTCGCCCGGTGGGCCATTTCCACGGCCCGCCGGGCGGCGCTCCGTTGGGGCTCGGCCAGGAGGGCATAGCCGGAGAGGTGAAACACGTCTGCCTGGGCGATGTACTCCTCATCCAGCAACACAGGGTCCAGCCGGGGGTTGGCCCCCCGGTAACCGAACATGGTGCGTTCGCCGTCGGGGGTCACGGGGATGAACATGATGCCGGTGATGACCTCATCGTCCCGCTGGATGCAACACAGGTCCACGCCCGCTTCGGACAGGCGGGCCAGGGCTTGCTCGGCAAAAGGGTCCCTCCCCACCCGGCCGATGATGCCCACCTCCACCCCAAAGCGGGCCAGCACGGTGGCGGTGTTGGCCGCCGAGCCGCCGCTATGGACCTCTGCCCGTTCGGCCAGCCCATCGCCGCCGGGGGCAGGGTAGCATGAGATGGAAGCAATGATGTCTATGTTGATGTCACCCAGAGTCACTACTTGGGGCATTCAGTCCCCCAACCTCAACATGGCCGTGAAAGCCTCCGGCGGCACTTCCACGTTGCCGATGCGGGCCAGGCGTTTCTTGCCCTCTTTCTG